>OFEP01000021.1_pt1 | contig 14747 bp, 10 predicted proteins | sample 1521161 | NCBI WGS metagenome assembly OFEP01 (sample SAMN04272335, study PRJEB24112) | coral metagenome | biome: Coral reef; feature: Shallow seawater; material: Coral tissue | host: Coral | place: China: South China Sea | collected 2014
ATGATTCGTCAAGTAATCTGTCGGTATGCGTCGGTTTTCTGTACACTGTCGTTCGCAGTTCGTTGTTGTCGCGGCTTACCAAACAGTCTAGAAAAGGAAGTTCTCCATTTTCTTCGATTTCTTTGGTAAACTGGATATTGGCCTTCTGTTCGTTAAGGTGGTTGTGAAACGCATTGATTTCAACTTTTTGAACAGCGGTAAAGGTGTCGTCGAGGTAGCATTTTATCAAAAATAACTACAATGCTGACTTTATTAGACGAAACATTTTCCGACCTTCTGAAGCTGACGCATTGAGAATTAAGTAATATAGACCGGTAGTTTTTGGCACCACACAGATATTATACTGACCAGGTGGTCTAAGCACCTCTGCCTCCCTGAACAATGCTGCATGGTTGAGAAAACCAGGAATTAACAACACCAAGGAATACTTCAGCAAACCCAACCAACTGCTGCTTGTCTGTGTCTGTTTCTCAGAAATTTCCTTTTCAACTGGAGTGGTTGTCTATTTTACAAAAAAGCAAGAGCCCATTCTCATTATGTGGATTTTTAAAATCAATAAAACAAATTCTTGAACATGTTTATATTTTGGTCATTTTTACCTGGATATGTTTCCCATTACTTTTTTCTGCTTTTCTTTGTCTCATTGCTATAATTTTCTGGAAACAAAAATAAAGTACATGCAATGTTATTGCTGACATACTCAAATCGGATCCCTCTGTGAGCACCGGAGTACAGATTACGTAAGCTTACGTAAAACAAAAGAAATAAAAGACAGGAAACAAAACAACTCCAAATAAAGACTATTTCCCAAGTTACCAAAAATACAAAGCTTTCCGGTACCTGCAGAAAGATCCTATGTATAGCCCACATAAGGGAGTGCCCCCCTCCCTTTGATAATGTCTGCTACAAGTTTTCTCTCATCCATTATGAGCTTAGCTGAGAAACATACTGAATAGCTTGTAGCTTCGTTGAACACTGAACAGTTACAACTGTGGCTTACAAGCCTAAATCACCGATTGTAAGTAACGTATTCTATTGCACTAAAATCAGTACTTTAATTTGACACCTAAAACAATTATGAACAAGTTTGTACCAAGAATAAAACGACCACAACTCGGCCCAAATGAGATTCTCACCTTCCAATCTTTTCTTTTTTCCACGTGGTACACCCCTTACACAAAGCCGAAGGCGAACAACAAACTTTACGCTGACCACTGTTTTCGGCTCGAAAGTGCGCCATTATTGCTCGTTCCCAGCTGCCTCTCTGCTCACAAAAGTTTTTGCCCTCGGCCCTAGCGCGATTGGATGACCAGTGCTCGCTGGCTGATCCCTAGCTGGTTCAATTGAGACAATAAGGAAATTCAAAATTACAACGTGGAGTAAAATTGCAAAATGGAAAGCACTTTTTGAACGGAAAACGTATTCAATTGCGTGTAAATTATAGTATACACTACTCAAGCTCCCGGCGCAGTACAGCTTTTCAAAATAATAATTGCACGCCAAAAAAGATGCCATCGAAAAGCGATTTACTATGTGAAGTCAATTAAAGACCGCAAGACTGAATAATCCAGCTAAAATCGTAGACGCAAAAGAAGCCGTACGATATAAGCCCAACCCCCCATAGCCTCTTTGATTTTACTTTTAGTACAATTTCTTCTGGTTGATATCAAGTTAGCTAGCCCTTTCAGTGGACTTGTTTAACATTTTATATCATTGCGAGTGTGGACCCCGGGGTGTGGACACAGACATTTGATGATTATTTAGGAATACATTAAAACAGCTTGCCTTGTAATTAGTTTCTCCCATCCCATCGGGTCCCATCCGCCCACGACAAATATCCTTTGTGAGCCTCAAATGCTTCCAGCCGCGACCGCGATTCCTTTTGAATGCAACCCCACATGCGCACTTCCGATGATCTTAAGCTCTTCTGTTAATTAGCTCAGAACTTAACTGGATTTTATGGTATTCGACTTGTTTGCTTTCCCCCTTGCTGTAGATGATTAAAAGGGGAGAAACCGTGGCAGCCAGAGCAATTATTTCCTCTTTCAGCTCTCTTGCAGGGATCATGCTTTTGCCGGCAGTCAAAAGTATATTATAAGAGTTTCTTCTTAGAAAAAATATTTTTTTCACTCGGCCATACATTGTTCTTAGAATATTTTAACTCTTGATATTCATGAGGAAATACCGGCCCCACCTCCACACCACATCTTAATTTTAAATTCTAGTTCTAATCTTTGGTATGCTGCTCTTTATCGAGGCTATGATAATACTCCGTTTTTACCGCGGTTCGTCGAAGGGGTTAATCCACTCGTGTGGAATCCTTCAATATCAAGTGTATAAGTATTCGCGTGGAATAACTCGACTCAGTACAACAAAGATCAAGATCAACTGGCATAACTTTCTCGGTGAGCTCGAGGAAAGAACTTCATCGATTTTCGCTTTTAGGTAAGATCTGCATTTCAGTCAGCAGGAGAGCTTTGCGATCACGTTTGCACTTGATGGGTTCCTTGTTTCCTAAGTCAACTGAGTTTTTAACTACTGACCCCCTTTGCAGTTCCATGGTCTGAGCTATTTTCATCGAATTCGTCAAAATTTGATGCTCAGTTTAAAATATTTCATTGAGAAAATTATACACCGTTTAGTAAAGGTACAGAGCCAACCCTTTTTTGAAAAGGTTTTGAACAGTCGGTGCTTTCACACAAGTATGAAATCAGTTTTAAACTCAGTGTTAGAGACAAACTGCATTTTATTTCATTTTTTTTTAGATTTTCACCCCACCAGGGACACTAATATATCCACACTAAGGAGATTGCTGCGGGTTTGAAATGGCAGCTCGATTGTGCTCGTATTGGGGTAAGTACCAACTTTCAGCTATCATACTTTAACTATCTATTGTTTATAGCAACCGCTTAACAACGGGAGCAAGATATCCAGGTTGTTCAATTGCATCTAAATAAGTTGCAGTAAGTTACAATATAAGTAAGCTTGACTATATATAGCCTGTCTCGTGGCGAGAATGATGAGGAACTTTTCAGTCTCATTGGAAAGTCTCAGAAATGTGTGTGTATGGAGTTGAGTAGAGCGAAGCCGTTGGCAAGGAGGGATGGCGCGAATTTTTCGCGACTTTTCGTTGCATTTTCCACAATTACCTCAGACTGACGATTCAAAGACTGATATGTAAATATAGCCGCAAGTGCTGAAAAACCTACACTTAACGATATAAGACAATATACACTATATTAGCCGTAAGTAATTTTGGTGGGTTAACTCTCCAACTTTGACCCCTTCAACTTCTATCACGCTCTATTGCTCATATTGTTTCACCAGCTTTCCTTCGCTAGTTCCTTTTTTAGTTCTATTTTTGTAGATAAATATTACATATAGGCATAATCATTATGACGCCGAAAGAATAGTTTTCATAGCTATCTCCATGGATGCGGATAATAATAAACATCAAAGTCTCGCAGATCTCGGAAGCGAAGGTTGTCTGAACGTTCGTGTGGTTTTGAAGTTATGTGACGTAGCGGTGTCATGTAGTTCAGTATTTCCCAGTCCCTCTCGTTCTGAACATCCACGATTTCGTCGACAATTGCTCCGTTTGACATCTCCCGGATGTAGATTCGTTTTGGAAACTAAATACAAAACAATAAGACGGGTTAATTGATATTGAATTAATAACTAAAACTAATAACTAAAACACTTTATCTTCTATTAAGCATTCTGGCCGTCAGTCTGTCTCCCTAGCTTGTAAAAAACTGACATCAATTCAGATTGTTTGAAAAAAAGTCCTGATATATTCCTTCAAAGTGTTACAGTATCGGCAGTTCGTAAAATATATGAATCATGAACGCCTTGGTTCTTCGCGTCAGATCAAACCACGCGAAAGAACTGAGCTAAAAAAGAAAATCCTAGCCAGAAAAAACCCAGAAAAAATGGTTATAAATAGGCTATTTCCATATTCTCGCAATCTGGTTCCCAGGCTCTCTCTCCTCTGCCTCCCTTGTCGAAGGAGCCTTGCGTAGAGCCTTTTCAACTGCAAACGAAATCAATCTCTTTTTAATGTATTCCTCCTCGCCAGACTCCATTGCAAGCTACTTCCAGTCCAATAACTAGAATATATTTTTTTCCGAGCTAGAACTATATGATTTATGCAACAAATGTAGTTATTGGTCTGTTTAAACTACATTGCAATAATCGACTCTCTCAGTGCTCCACACAAAGATTCTCTCACCTGTGATCCTGTTGAATTGTCATTCCTGGGACTGCAATTGATCATTTCAGGTGTTTGATCATCCACCGTGTTTGCGTCACAGGCACGTGATTGAGTGGGCTCGTGTTTGTTGTTCTGATCTGCTTGTATTGTGGTAGTTCGTGTAATAGTTTCTTCACTTTTATCTCTGCTACAAGAAACTTTGTGCTTATTCTTGACTTTCCATAAATTATGATCCTCCTCAAACCTAGAACTATTTATGACAATTAAATATGACAAATAGTTTTTAAAACAGAATGCTTGTCAGTTTTTCGTAAAATACAGCAAACATTAGAAGCCATACCTCATATTAAAATCAGCCACAACTATGTTTGCACTTGCATTTCATATTGATACTAAAAGCATCGTCTTACTAAAACACCTAAAAATTGCGTATATCTTTTAGGTTTAAGGAAGTCTCTCCAAGCCCAGTGGTAACTCAAAATGTAACGCCCTGGTGCCATATCACCTTCGAAGTCACCCTAAGAACTAACTTCACCACAGCTAGCTTGTATAGCGCCGCGTCCTTGTTATTGGGGTCAAAAAGAGAGTCAGATTCTTAACCTTGAAGAAACTTAGGTTGTTATAAGCTAGCAAAAGGTGACTTACTGGCATATCATTCCTCTGTATAGCGCATAACGTCTAATAGCGTGATTTGGAGGCGTGACATGTGATGGCTTATCTGAGCATGCTTCATTTGTCCGCTCTGTGCTATGCGATGCAACTTTTCCCTGCCACGCTGCACCGTTTTTCCTTCTCTCTGAATCTTCGGTGGCTACTTCTTCGATAAAAGACCCATAAACGTTTACTCCTTGAAATTTCCTTTGCGTCAATTTTTCAGATGATTTAGAAAGTGGGAGACGAGTAGCGAAACTTTGTTTTCTTTTTCCATCGTCGCGTGTTGGAAAAGCCCGCTCTTTACCAGTCTCTTCAAGGCGATCAAATTGTGCATGTTTAAAGCGCGAGCTGTCAATTGCTGTCTTGACCGCATTTGTCGTTGTATTTGCTTTTTGTGGCATAAAAGGGTGACGAACACCCTTATTTTTTCCAGTATCGCATTGTGCAGAAAACAAGCCTTCCCGTTGTCTGTTTCCCTGAAAATTCATCGCCAAAATAGCCAGTTCCACTTCTTCTTCGTACTTATTCTACAGTTCAATCACTCCCACCTGGAAGTTAAAAGTCATTGTTATCGCTATGGCAACAAGACCGTGACATTGTGTGCGTCAAATTATTTCGCGCGTGGAATTAATGACGCGCAAAGTGCATAACAAACTAGTTTTCTACTGAAATGTATTCAAACATGTCGAAGACATAAGTCAGACATGATTTTCTTGTCATTTTATCCTTGATTGTCAGCTTTACCACTTTGTGGCCTTTTATTGCGGTTGTCTCGAAGACAAAACCTTTTTATCTTTCGGTTCAAGCAAGCCGGCAAGGCGGAGGAATCAATATTATTTTTATTAATAGCGTTTACTGCTTTCAGAGATCCGCGTAGCCTATCTGTCATGTATTATGAGGATAACCCTGACAATATTGAAATATTAATTAACGCTAAAATCCTTTCTTAACTCTAATACTTTGCTCAAACTTTAATCTTTCTCTTTTTGTGGCGCAGATAATAAATTTGACACCACCGTTTCGCGCGCTGACATATGCCGGATTCCATTTAGTTCGTTCTTTCTACATTATTTCCCACAGGTAGCACTTTGACCGCCTTCCTGCTTTAATTCCTTTTCCGAACCTCCTTAATTTTTTTTCTCTTTGTAAGTTTTTCATTTTATGCATTGCTTATTTACATTTCTTTTCCAATATCACGACTGTGTTTCATTTCCGCTCAGTTTCTTTTGTCGACGCTTGAAACCTCGCTCGTGGTTGACTTTTTGTGCCGAGTTATCGTTAAGCAGATCTGAATAATTTACAGTTAACTGGCATGAAGAAAGGAACAGGTATTATTAAAGCTAATGACGAAAAAAAGATAACCGCAGAATGAGGGCTCGTTTTGTTTAAAATACGGGAAAAATTAATTTTTTTTTTCAATGTCGATCTTTTCAGTTTTTAAAATATGCATTTTGAGTTTATAAAAATACACCGCGGATTTATAGTGATCAAGTGAAATGACTGGCAACGATTTAAGAAATCGGATTAAAAGCAATGTTTTCTTACCGTACTAACCTCATCCCTGTGTTAATGAAAGCTTTTAGCTGACTGGAAGCCCGAGTACGGAAACAGAATGGAGGCGATAAGCTGCCAACGACTGGCTTTCCTCGCGTGTGATTATGATCAGTTTTATCAAGTTGTCTTGTCGTGTTTGCTATCCTATGAACAAACATTCTCTTTGTGTGTTCTTCATTCCTTAGTAACGGTAATTTAAATCAGTTTGTTTGCGTTTTGTCTTCCGTTTGAAACAATTGACCCCTCAATGACTTTTTTGTTATATTTTTGCAAGGGGTAATCCGAAAGAAGACCGTTTCTTTTCATGCCAACAGTTATTCAAGGGTAGCCTGGGAAATCCCGGGGAAATCTTTTCGACTTAAGCAGAGAGCGTTTGAGCCACAGAATCTTGGCGATCGAGGAAACACAGACCACAAACCCCAGGTAATTCTTTTCTACATCATTCCCAAAGGCTGAAAGGGTCCAGCACCTTCGGTATCTTGCCACAGAATCAATGAAACACAGACCACAGCCACCAATCCTTCTTTACAATTTCTTTACTCTATTAAAGTTGAAATACGTAATTAATCCTGGGAAAGTAAACTGCTCAAAGTACACGCATGTGTTATTTGAAAGCACGCAGCGTAATTTTGTATTGATTTAAAAATCAAATACGGAAAAAAAGAGAGTTGTTTTCACGTAAAACAGATCTAAGTTAGTCTCTAAGAAGCGTTCATTGTTGAAAGCGAAAATGCGTGGGCAGTCATCGTCATAAAGTAGTCAGCGGAATTTCACTCATGCGCAATACTTGCATGTATTAATTTACCGCGATTGTTGTCGATTTACTTTGTACTCAATTTGCAAGGGTTTTTCATCTGCGAAAGTTTCGGAAGCGAAGCTCTCAACAGACTACATTAGATTTAGCATATTTTAGTTGCGACAGAAGGATCCATTCCCTCGAAAATCTCAGCCCACGAAGCTTTCAAGTATACCTTACTTTCAGGTAAGTTCTCGTCTTTTCGCCGTTATCGCTGGCTTTTGCATGAACGGTTCGCCGTTGCGATATACGCTTTTTATCAATCCTTGTTCTAAAGTGTCGCATAGGGCGTATTCACTTTGAAGTTTTGACTGCTTGGCTTATGTTCAAGGAATTATTGCCTTTCCCCGGCTATTTCAAGCCGAAATACGCGTTTCGTGTTGAATTTCGTATATTTTCACAAGAGGAAATTGTAATACCCCGATCTTCTCTTCATGACGCAAGTGCTTTATAATTTGTCTACTGAACGCAAGAGTGGACAGCGAAAATCTTTATTGATTTCAACTTCTTTTCATTTAGCGGAGCATAGTTTGGTGAACGTTAGCCTTTCTGATCTTTTGAAATTGTGCGTTATCGTCTTTGCGAAGAGAATTTGCACACGAGGGTATTGCCTTCGCTTACGTTCATACATGTAGTTTGCCTTGAAGAGGTACAGAAAGGTTTGAAACAAGAATAACATAAGCTTAGTTATCCCTGAAGGTTTATATACCGCAACATTTCTGTAGAAGGACTAATTTGAACTCGTTTTCGCAGCCCTCACTAGTTTGAAGTGTACAGCAGGCAGGTCGAGTCTACAAAGGGATGTCGCCGAATTCTTTCAGAGTAGTACATATTGCTTGGCGATCTCGAGGAAGAATGTTTATTGTTCTCGGTTTCTTTTAACGTTAAGAGCTGTTAATGTTTATTGTCATGGTCATATGAATAGTATTTTTTGCGGTAAGATGTTATTTTCATAGGTTGTAGCAGCGAATGAAGCCGGGTTTAGTCCAGTTTGTAAACTCGTACCTCATTCGATTCAAGCCACCGTTTGTCCAGGTGACCACAAAAGATTTTAAGCACAATTTCACGCAAAGCCGTTCGAAAATCTTCCAAATGTACAGCTGTAAACTCTCTGCCTTCTATTTTCGACGTTTTTTCAGTAAACGATGTCGAATTTGTGAGGTTAATGATATCTCAGACCCCAAGACTGTAGGCACAAGACCAATCTCATGATATCTGTTGTGGTCTCATTGTTTTACAAAACTCGCGTAGCTCTCTTGTAAATGAAAATGTAGTTCATAAATTAATATTTCGCCTGTTCCATTTTCCATCTTTCCCACATTTCCTTTCAGAAGTTTGTTTTGTTTCCCTTCAAAAACAAAAATCAAGTGACAAATCTGAAATGTACAATCTATTTCGTATTATTTACAGGACTCTTTTTCAGGTCAAAGTTGGTGAAAGTTGAGATAAGAACATTACTTAAGCTTGCTGCCAAAGAAAATGTTTGGACAAATTATTCTATTTGCTAAGCTTTTTACAATTTCCTTGACTACTGCTGTCAACACAACAAGAACTCTAGAATTCTTTGCAGATTAAGCTTTGCAGATAAGAAAAACAATGAACCTTTTAACACTTAATCCAAAGGAAGAGTTGTGGTAATTATGATTGTAACCGACATAATTATTTTTGTAAGAGTTTAATCATTTCTCATTCCTTTATTTAATCTTGTTTTGTATTTTTTGTTTTATGTATTGTGTTTCCATTGAGTATCTAGAGCTGGCCATAAATAGGCTTTCGTGAGCGTTATTTGGGGTATATCGAGTGGTATTTTGTTTTTCAGGTTAACCAGAGCACTATTCAATCAAAGCAGAGTGCAAACTTTCACTCCAGTTAACATGAATAGTGTTCAGAATAGCCTGAATAACAAAGGTTGCTTTTTAATCCATCCTTTTAAGGGTTGCAAAAAGTAGTGGCTTTCAGTGAAAAGAACACCATTTTGCAATCCTTTAGGAAAGATGCATACTGACCAAACTCAGCCAACTTCTCTAACAATAATGCTAGCTACTTGGAAACTTTGGACACCCATGCTCCCATACAAATTTTGAGAACTCAAGATTGTTTGGACCCCTCAATATAAAAGAAAAGTAAATTGAAAGCTTCTTTATTTGGTATCCAATAGTAACAATTTGAATGGCTGATTTGTATGTTTTACAATGTGTATTAGACATGACCATTCCAAACACCAAGAAATGACTTTAAAATATGATGCATACAACAGAGTGTTATGATGAACCTGGGGTCTTAAAATGTGATCTTTAAAGTACTGTCTCAAGTGTTTGATATACCTTCTCAATCATGCCAGGGTAGAGACTTGAGGAAAAGTTCTTTCTGTATTGTGTCTGTCACACTACCCTAACTTCTACTACACTGTAGCTGCCTGATATGTTGCCTACACTATATCCATGTGTTTGTAATTTGAAAATAATTTTGTGATTTATTTTGGTAGGTTTAAAGATGGGTCAAAGTGACACTGAAAGTACATCGTCATCCATGAGAGGAAATCCAGGTTCACCACGAGACTTTTCCGTTCTCCTTGACGAACCCAATGGAGATGTTTCATTATTTCACCATCCAGGTCCAATATCACCCTCAGCATCAACCTCATCTAGTGACACCAGCGAGCTTGATAGTTCTGTGATAATGGCAAATCAGACACCTAAACGCTCTGAGATTCCCGTTATTGACCTTACATCTCCAGACGAAGGTGACAACAGTGCGGCAAGAGCACAAGGAGGTGCTGCAACTGCTCCTCCATGGTGAGAATGTTAAGCTTTTACCATAGGCTCCTTTCTTAAGTTTTCCATTTTTGTTTCATTTTTCAATTCACCGAATATTTATATCATCTGTATTTCAGTGAGGACTTTGCGCAATTTGCATCTAATTTCCGTTGGCGCCATCTACCTCGGGAGTCCCGAGGTCACCGTGCACCTGTCAATGACCGCTTGCGTTCACGCCGGTTTAGAGGCAGGCATACCCCCTATACAAACCTTTGGGACAGTGTTTCCCCACCTGGAGCCAGACGTGACGCTCTGTTGGCAGAATTTGCTGACTTTACACCAAGGCCAGTTCCCTCTGGTGATAACAGCTCTCCCATTGTCATTGATGAAGAGGTATTTATTGTGTTGATTTTTGACTGCTTGACATACAGTGTACATGTATGTTTCTTGTACGAGATAATATCCTGAACACTATAGTGTCACTAATTTTACAGTGTGACTTCTCGAACTGGGCCACTTGGAAAAGTGGCGCAAGACGTTTTTCTACGGTTTCGATTTAGTTGTTACAAATTGAGTTTTCAATCTTAATTTTTCAAGTTAGATTTATAATTATGATAATTCACTTTCAAGGAGTGAATCTCTAAGAATGTATTATGACATAGATGACTCAATAGTGTTTATGATTTCATGTCAAATGGTCCATTACTTGTTGCCTTGAGAACCTACTTGTCTATTGGTCAAATTGGTCTTGTGGAGAAATTCAGGGAGGGGGGATTTTCCTGGGCTCTCTCAAACTCCTCCTTTTTTATTTAGTGGGAAAGCCCTATAATTAGTTGTAATTTAGCACAATAATTATTGCAAATTTTGCATTTGTAAACCTTATCGCAATTCAGCTCTTGGCTGCAAGTTTTTAAGGTGAATAAACTATCTATCAATCAGGTTACATAGAGAGTAGATTCCAATGTTTGATCATTATTTCCACAGCTTTCATCTTTTGCCCAACACCAAGTTCCACCTAATGATGCACCCAGTTGGTTTCTTTCTGATAGACAACATCGCATGGAGCGATTCCGGCGTCGCCTCAATGCATCCAGGCAACCGACAAGATGTTACCTTCAGTCCGATGAAGCTCTTGCTCACAGATTACAGCAGGTGTCTTTTTCAATCCACTCTTTTTTAACTGTTCTTCAGTAGTTTGTAAAATAATGAGTAAGACTCTTCTTCCAGTGCAAAGAGATAAACCATAGCATAGGGAGCATGCAGGACAATACATCTACTTTACTCTGCTGTTAGCATTTTGAAAAACTGGGTATGTAGTCATGAATGAGAGCATTTTGGTTTTAAAATTTATCTTAAAGGTAAAACACTGAGAGGATACCATCCCCACACTTACTGAAAGGTTTCCCTTCACTGTAGAGAAATAATATTGCACTCAATAATTTTTTTTTTTAACGTGGCATCTCGGCAGTAGTATTTTTCATATGGCAGTAGTTGTACACATAAGCTGCTCATGCAGCTAACTAACTCCGTCATGCCACTTAAGGCAAATAATCAAGTAATTTGTATCTTGTCATATTTTCAGGCTGAGTATACTCGTGATATGGAGGAACATGCTCATGGTGCTGGTGATTCAACCCATCCAGCAGCACCCAGAGTTGGCACGCTACATGCCTTACCACCCAACATTGTAAGACTTCTTGATTTACAGAATTCTATTACAGTATACCTTCAGGGGTGTCTCGCGTACAAGCCATGTAGCACGTCCGGTTTAAACTGTAGATATCTAAACCTCTATATCAAATTAAAGCTTATAGGACTGGCTATCAGACTATACCAAAAATTTTGAAAAAAAAATAAATTGTTGAATTTTTCATGACTTCTAAATGTGAGTGCACAAATCACCTTTTGAACGTTACATGTCAAAGCCAATTTTGTTTTTCGCTTATTTAATGTATTCCTCAGTTTCTGGGCCAAAGCGCTAAAAAACGTGTGTGCGATTTCAGTAAAAAAGTTACAGAACATTTTTGAAAAAAGATTTATAAAATATGGAGTGATCATACAAAAATCGCAGACATCTTTTTATCTTTTAAACGTTAAACTAGCTACTGTCCAAATTTGAGAGCGATCGAACAAATTCCCTTTGACTTGTAGCTCTTTAAAGTGTCTCCTGGTTAAAAAATTGTTTCGAGAAAACAGTGCTGAAAAAATTTGCTTGCTTTGCAAACAAACTCCGCCCACAAATACAGACAACTGGGTTCTCAGATAACTGATCCAATCAGTGCTTGGAAAGTTTACTTCTGTTCACCTCCTGGTGAAATTTGCACGCATAATCTTCAATCAACCCTAGTGTTTTGCATTGCGCTCAAAGCAGAGAAAATTTTTTCTGCTGCTCGTGTTTTTCTTGAAGCTGTTGGAGCAAAATGGGGAAGGCGACAATGGGAACAACTGCTGAAAAGCAAACTAAAGCGGCTAGGTGGGAAAACAAGTTAGTAAAAGAAAACGCAGCCACTTCAAATGAATGGATAAACTTTAGAGGGAGAATGATTATGGTGATTTCAGAAATTGGACATGCGTCTCTTTCTCCCTCGATAATAATAGTGATATTCTGATTTTGATAGAAATAATTAAAACAGATAGGAAAAATAGATAACAAAGCCTTTCAAGTCCAGTATCGCTGCCGTTACGTATTTGTAGGATGAACAAACATTCATCCAGTAATCGAGACATTCCTTCATGCGAAATGACAAGACCTCTTTGTTTATTTGTGTCCCCATTAGTAAGGGATATCTCCCAAACTAGAAGGTTCTGACACGGTAATAAAGTTTCTACTACTACTCTACTTCTCCACCCCCTCACGAAAATTGAAACCTTTTAATACTCGCGGGTAAATTTACTGGACAAAAAATGGAGATTTTCTGCTGACCTGAAACATGCGGAATGTGCTGAAACCATCGTTAAGCCCCATCCCTGCATATCTCCCCATTTTTTTGTCATATGGACCATAGTTAGTAGAGGGACTGACAGACAGACGGACACACAGATGGACGGACGGACGGACATACAGACAACATTTTCTGTATGACAACCTTCTAAAAGCTTGAATCCATTCCGTCCTGATTTCGCAGGTGAGATCTACTGCAAGGCATGCTATGGTGCATTGTTTGGTCCAAAAGGATACGGTTATGGCGGAGGAGCTGGAGCACTCACTCGTACACAGTAGGAACAACTTGCACATAGTTGGTGCGAGGATTTGTTTCAAGATAATTATTATTTAGCCATTGTCACAATCTCAAAAGAACTTTTGTCAGTCTTTTTCTGTCGGTTGTTGAATGTCTAGTTGAGAAATCTGTAATAAATTGAATTCAAAGGTAGTTGAAATGGTCGTTTCTTTTGCAACGATCGAGTCACGCGCGACATTAAATGCGTGACGGGAAAAAGCGTGATTTTCACTGCTGAAGTCGATGTTATATGTCGCAGGGGTAAAACACTGCAGGTTTGTGTTTTTCTTTCGAGAAATTAAGAAAAACAATTCATCTCGATTTTGTAAACAAGGGAAATTAAAAAGCTTTCAATCCGTGATTATAAAAAAGCAAATAAGCTATGTATTAATGTCGCACCCCTACCCGGTCAGGAAAAAAATTGCACTCCCACGTACTTTAAGCCTGCGAACGCAGACGTATTTCCGGCTGTCGGTTGTCTCCGCCAAAATTTTTCGGCGGAACCAGTGACAGCCGGAAATACGTCTGCGTTCGCAGGCTAACGTAGCTTCAAACTGCCAATTATGCGTGGAATTTAGAATAACTTGCTTCATCGAGTGTGTATTTTATTTCTCGCGAAACGACCGCATCCTCTACGCTTTGAGAGAATACTATATTATATCGGCTTCCAGAAGAATGGCGGGTGAGTTTTATTTATTATTTTTCTTTCACAGCTGTTTTACCGAGCAATGATGTAATTTTCTTGGTGATTCGATTTCGAACTCGCGAGTAAAACAACGCCCCAACCCAGAGCAAAAAGCCATTTCCGAAAGTCCGATTAGTTTTGAAAATATTAAAGTGCTTGTAATAAACTACGATTTAAAATGATGGAGCTATTTGTCAAGAGGTGTAGGTATTAAATGTAACGCGAGAGTGCATGTTATTTAGCTGAGCGATTGTTAACAGTTTCGCGAGGTCATCAAAACACGATACGTTTTATACGCGATGTGGCGAGCATTTGAGAAAGTAAAATGTGTATTGCTGACAGCTTTTGTGTGTTCTCGATAACCCGAAGGAAAAAGGGCAATGCCTATAATTTGAATTGGGTGAAATGGCTAAAACCTGTAAATTTTGAAAGTAATTTTGATATAACTTACTAATTTAAAAGCTAGGGATATGCTGCGAGCAACATTATGTTGCAAATTACTTTATTCGCTCAAATCGAAAACGAATTTTGTCGAAAGAAGATCTGGCTTATGTTAAAAACTGGATTTCACGCATAACTGAGGTTGCTAGCATAACATCTGGGTGGGTTGTAGTTACTATTGTGAAGGTCCGAGAAGTCATTTCTTGCTTGAAAATTACTGGCGTCAAAATGAATACCACAATTTTGAACTTTGCTGGGGGTGTCGTAATTATTCTTTCTCTTCAAAATATTCTGTTATTCAAAGCACCATCTGGGTTCTTTTCTGGTCAAGTGCTTATCATTTTCCATTATGTCCAAATTTTGTGACTTACTTTCTTTTAGTTATTTAATTAAAAGAGGTGCAAGTTAGTAAAGTAACATAATAATAATA
>OFEP01000022.1_pt1 | contig 14745 bp, 13 predicted proteins | sample 1521161 | NCBI WGS metagenome assembly OFEP01 (sample SAMN04272335, study PRJEB24112) | coral metagenome | biome: Coral reef; feature: Shallow seawater; material: Coral tissue | host: Coral | place: China: South China Sea | collected 2014
ATATTCTGTTAGCGCTTCTAAATCGTCTAAGCTGAGTTTTTTTCTAAAATCAATATAGCCGTAACCAATATCCTCTAGGTATTTAGCTAAATCTTTTTTGTATTCCATTCTTAATTCCTTTCTTTTATAATTGGCTCTATACCAAGTATACCATGCATTAAGCAAAAAATCAACCCCCAATTTGATAATTGAGGGTTAATTCTTAATCTTTTTTTAAGCTTAATAGGGTAATAACCTAGGTTTTCTCCCGTCGAATAACTTAATAAATTCAGCATTCTTAAAAATTTTGGAGCAGAATTTGCATGCGTAGGCTTCCAGCGCGTCTATAACAATCAAACCGTATCCGCAACCACATGCTTTTTTGATAATCCTCCAAGAATTATTGTGTTTTGGCATTTTGTCGAATTTATAAAATAAGTAATCAGCATACTCGCTATCATCTATGCTATTGAGATATTCGCATAGCGCTTTCAAACCATATTTGCCGAGTTTTCTCCTGAAGTCAATAAAGCCGTAGCCATTATCCTGTAGGTATTTTTTTAAGTGTTTTTTATTAAAATTCATTTTGAATTCCTATCTTGTAAAATTAGTTCTATACTAATTATACCATGCCTTAATCAAAAAAACAACCCCCAATTTGATAATTGAGGGTTGATTTTTGAATTATTTAAGATAATGTTTTCTTTATATACTTGACTATTTTATCAGTCAGCGCGCTGTTTAGCGCTGCAACATCCATGGAGAAGCCCTCACTAAAATCCTCCAGTGCTTCATTAATGGCATCTTCTAATTCATCATCAGCCTCGCCATTCACCTCCAAATCACTTACATAGTAATAATTAGTTTGATATGTAGTGAAGGTATCATGTTTTAATTCTTCTAGGGTACCCAGCACTCTAACACTCTCAGTGAAGTTAAACTTGTACTGAATGCCTCTAAAATTCAGAGTACCATTTTCCCCATTATTTAGATTAACACCATAAATTGGATTATCGTTAATATCTTCGCCCATTTCATCCACTTCTAAAAATTGGATAGATTTAAATTCTGCTAAAGACTTACAGTATTCATTTAAAATTTCATCAGCCAGCTTTTCAGCTAATTCTTGTTTTTTTATTGTGGTAGTTTTCACTATTCCTCCAAATTCTTTTAATTCTTGTTTTTTGATTTTTGTATTCAAATTTTCTCCTTTAGATTTGTAATTGCTTCTATAATCAATTATACTATATTAAAACACAAATTGCAAGCACAATTTAATAATTGTGCTTGCAAAATTTAACTAGTTATTTTTGGTTTTAGTAATCTAGTCTATTCTTGGATAATTCTGAATTTAGATTATGGATAAAATCTTCATTCTCATAATTAAATTCATAGTAATCAAAATTTTCATTCTCGCCATGATCATTAACAAAATAAGTTTTTAGCAATTTAACTCCTTATCTATGTATTGCTTGTTATGTAACAATCATATCAGATTTGAATGCAAATTGCAAATTATTTTAGGTTAACATTAGGTTAATTCTTTTTAGTAAAAGTTAACATTGTGATATCAAGGTTTTAACTCCATACAGTGCTGGTTTTATGCATGAGATTGAGAATTATGCGCTATCCCTCCCATAAACCAATACTCGCCCCTCTCAGTATCCCAGAGACCAACCCCATCTATCCAACCCCATCTATCTAAACCCATCTATCTGAAACCATCTATCTCAAACAATTCCATCTATCCCTCCACCAACTAGACGCATCCTAAACTGAATAGAACCTACTTTTATCTGAGATAAGTATAAATTTATCCGAGATAATTATAAATTTATCCGAGATAAGTATAAAACTTACTTCTTTCTACTAAGAGAATTAAATTCAATAATCTTTGCAGACCCAAAAGGATTAGTTACGAGCTCAAACCTTCCACGCTTACTAAACCCAGTCTCTTTAATCTTTTTCCTTTTATGTCCCTTATCCTTATCCAAACTTTTTTCCCTTAATGTCTTATCCTCATAAGTAGCATCCCCAGTAGCCCTAAGAACTTTCATTCCTCTACGCTTAAAACCCCCTGCTAGTTCACTTATTGCAAATACTAACGCATCTACTCTGTTATCGCTTCCTTGTCCTTCAATCCTACTTCCTGATGCTCTTGCACCAAAGTCTACTAGTTCATCTTTTAAAGTCTTATGTGTATCCCTATCCCCTTGTCTAACAAACCTAACCTTCCCCTGCTCAAATAGGTTAGCCACTGGTTCTGCTCTGATTACCTTTCCTCTTGAACTAAAAGTAGTCTTAAGCCTAAACCCAGATATATCTGACATTCCCTCACTGAAAACCTTCTTTATTATGTCCCCTCCAAAGTTCCGTTCAACCACAAGACAATCACACTCATATCGTTTATAGGCTTCCCTTACCACTTGAATATACCGTGCTACACTCAACTTCCCCGATAAGTCCGCAAGAACATAATATATTCCATCTTGTCCCAATGCACAAACAGATATTCCTGTTTCGTCAGCCCTTTTACTAACTGAGCCTGCTGGGTCTATAGCTATTACCACCCTTATACTTTTCCTTATTATGTCAAGGGTACTAGCTACAAGCTCATCTTTCATTAGGTTCTCACTAAACATAAGTCCACTCTCAGAGGGTAGTATTTCCCCATAAAGTTCTTGCCTACCAGCCTTAGTTCCCTCAAATGTGCTGACAATATCTTTATAAGTGCTAGCTAGGTTATGCATATTAGCATATGTTGATACTCTAGCCACCACACAATCTTTCCTTGCCTGTATCTTTTTAGTCCATGTATTAGGTAGCGGTGTTGATGTTATACATATCTTAGGTTTAGTCCCTAACCTTAGCCCTAGCTGTAAGTTATCCCATAAAGGATTTATTAGTCTTATATGGCTAGGTTCATCAAGCCAAGCATAACCATGTTGAGCTCCCCTTAACCTCTGGGGTTCCTCTCCTGAATAAGTAATAGCAATGCATTTTGTCTTACTATCAAGGAAATGGAATTGTCTTTTTGACGGTATCCATTTATATCGTACCCCTGCTCTATCGCAAGCTGCTTCCAACCCACTTTCACCTTCAATAATGGTGTTTATCATGTCTGAAGCTGTAGGCGCAATAAGTGCTATGCGTGAAACTTTATTACTCATAAGTCTTGTGTATTCTGCTCCTGTTCTAGTTTTCCCAGCTCCTCTACCAGCACTTAGAAACCATATAAACCAGTCATGTCCTAAAGGTGGGTATTGGTCAGACCTAGCATGCGGATAGTCATATCCAATATGTGCTCTTCCATCACATTTTCTATTAGGTAACCCATCACTATCTTTGCAATACCAAGCCCTTATCTCACCTAAACTAGCCACACCCTTTAGTGTCTTGGTTAGTCTTACTATATTAGCGGTATCCCACTGTGAAACATCATCTATAATGTTTTTTATAGCGTTACTTAAAGGCTCAGTATCTTTAGTGTCTATAGCAGTATCTTTAGTGTCTATAGCAGTATCTTTAGTGTCTATAGCCTTATCATAGCTCATCTATGCTAGCTTCTTTGCTGTTTAGGACTAATTCACTATCATTCCTACTGTGAGCTTTTCCTACAAACTCATCCTCTGTGTAACCATTATGGATTAGCTGGTTGACTACTGTCTTAAACTCATTAATAGTTGGACTATTAGTATTAGTTTCCTTATCAAGTCCCACTAGTTTACTTTTTCTCTCTAGTGCACTTATTAATACCTGTGCTGTGGTGGCTATACTCTGTCGAGGATTTACACTAGCTATCCGTAGACGCTTAAACAGTGTGGTTATTATCTCATTAAGCTGTGTCCTCATTAGGATATGCTCATGTTCTTTAGCAAACTGTTTATTGCTGTAATCGTTTATAATTTCAGTGATATCATTCTCTTTCAAGCCTGTGGAGGCTATAATGCTACTAAGGTCGTTCCCTGCCTGAAACAGTGCTAAAACTTTATCCCTATTAGGGTTATTCTCATTATTATCCCTATTATCCCTATTATCCCTATCGTTACCCTTATCATTAGCTAAAGCAGCATTAGCATTAGTATTAGCATTAGCATCATCATTAGCATCATCACATAACTTGTTAGTTGATATTATTGTTTTTTTAGTTACTTTAGATGCGCCACTTGTAGACATTCCTTTTCTATTAGGTTCTTTATACCCGACAGGTTTGAGTAACATTCTTAAAGACCTTTTCCTTACTTTTCCTTACTTTTCCTTACTTTTCCTTATCTTTAAGTATTAATCCCCGTATATAAGATGAGAGACTTTTGACATCTTTACTTTCACACATCCATTGATATGTACACTCATCAAGCCTTATGACTACCTGTTTTTTTAAGTCCTCTTTTGACTGAAACCTATATCCTCTTGGTGATGTATCCTTCATAATCTATAACTACTCGTTGCATAAGTGCTGTATGTTCTCTAATATTCTAAGCCGTGTGCTAATATTTGGTAAGTTGCTGTTTAGCTCCTTCTGGTATATTTTAGAGAATAGCTTATCCCTATCCTTCTTTGACATAGCTTTAATTTTTTCAATATCAAGGTCATACTCAATAGGTGCTTCGTTCTTTTCTTGTTCCTCCTCACTCGCACTTATCCTTTGAAGTTCCTCATAATTAAATGGCTTTATAGTAAGGTTGCCTTTGCCTAGCAAAAACCGCTTTACATCTCTCCCATAAATATTTAGCATATTCTAAAAGCCTTATCTTACACTTACCCTTATTAATCCTTATTCTAACCTTATTCTAACTATCTGGTATATAGTTTTATATTATCATATATACTTATATTGCTCACATATTAGTTAGAATAGCCATATGGATAGCGATATGGATATAGTCTCTGTAAATAATCAATATAAGGCTAATGCACTTAAAAGTCTAAACCTTGATTATATAAACCCTAGCACTGCTCACTATACATCCCAGACTAGCGCATTCCAAGATGAAACATTGCTTTGTAATGCCATGTGTGCCTTTGATTTGAGCAACAATAGTACTATTGTCGATACAAGTAATAAAAAGCTGTGTAATCAAGGAATTCTAGCCTCTAGCACTACTGTTTATCCTTTAGGTGTTATTGAAGCAACAGTTAAAGCAAGAACCACATTAACGCCTTCTGCGGGTGTATATCTTGGTATTGCACAGTTTTATACTGATACTCAAAACTTAGAGTTCGCAGATACTGTAATTAAAGCTAATTCTCCCACAAGGGTTTCACAATCCTCAATCAGTAATAAAATGACCGCTAAGTTTTCAGACTATGTCCTTTTTTATGGTAAACCTTCCCCTTACCTTACACATATGGGTATCAGTGCTTACTGTAGGAACGGTATCAAACAGAAAGATAAAACAATATATTTTGAAAGCTGCGATGGTAACTTTCCCTCCTATAATGACTATGTCCAAAACGAACGGGGTAAGTCTCACCAAAGAGGAGCACAGTTTGATAAACAGTTCCAAGCAATTAGATTTATGCTAAAAGTTGTTACATTACCTTCTTTAGTTACTAATGTATCAGCAAATATTACCCCAAACTCTATTACTCTAAGTTGGCAGCCTCCAAGTGATACTGGTGGGGGTAATATAAATAGCTATAAAATTATAGTTAAAGATGCGCGGGGAGCTACTTTACAAACCTACAGGGGTATCGTACAAACTAGTATTACTATAGGTTCATTATTCCCACAAAATAAATATAATATATCTATTTATGCATATAACGATTTTAGTATAAACTGGTCAAATATAGAGCCTATGCCTTTTACTGATAGTTATATAACTACAGGTAACTATAAGATATATAGATTTACACCTACGAATGAAAGAATAAAAAGTATTCAAAGGTACTCTGGATTAAATAGATGGACGCCTATTTCAAATGCTTATCGTTATGATGAAACTACTAATACTTGGGTATCGCTTATAGATGAGGTTGCAGATATCCCTAACTAAACTAGTAGTAAGTATTTACCAAAACCATAAACTACCGTTAGGTATATTACCTGTTGGTTTAGTGGATTGTACATATATCTTTTTATTATCGACTAAAGTACTTGAATAACATTGTCCTCTGGTGCTCAACCCTTCAACATTTTCAACATTCGTAGGAAATACACTAGGTTTGTCTGTTATATTATTCCAAGTTACAGATAAGCCTGTAGGATACTTAGCTCTTAACTCATTAGCGGTAGTATCATAGTAAAGCTCTAAATTTTTAGCTTCAGTCCCACTACCACTTATTCCTATCTTTAATGGGTTTCCTATGCTACCAGTACCGCTTAGTCCAGTGTTACTATCTACTGTTACACTTGTTGCAACTCTACCCACTGTAGAATATACCCACTGTTTAGTAGATAGGTTATATTTTATAATGCCATCATTTTCTAAAACGCCTCCACCGACATTATTTAGACTACCTAATGGCATATTTGGGGTTGCTTTTATTTGTACTTTAGCATCAGGTAATTGTGAGAGTGTTATATTTATTTCACCAGTAGAGCCCATTAACAGCTTATCTAGTGCTTCATTGCCAATAATAATGGGGTCTGCTTTTGTGCCTACTCCCGTTACTTTTATTATTGATTTACTGTCTCCTTCTACAACACAATTACATTTGTTGTCAGCACATGGTGCAATTGGCATTTTAACCCCTTTAAATAATTAAAACTTTATATATTTACCATTAAAGGTATTGAGTACATAAGTCGGTATTACTTTACCTTCTTTTATAACTGGGTTATCTATTGCTCGCCTAAATTCGTCCTCATAAAATAACTTCATCCACTGGTCTATAGCTAATAAGTCATCAATAGGTACTTGTTTAGGTGGTGCACCTCTGGGTATCTTTACAGCAAAGCTAAACTCACTTACTTTAGATTTAATTCCCCCAGCTTTATTAAAGCCTAATAATCCATTATCTAGTGGTAAGCCATAAGGAAATATTAGTGTGCAATTCTCCTCATCATTATCTGGTAGATTATAGTTCTCTTTATTGTTTAATAAGTATTCATCGCCATCTTTTATAGGAAACCTTACTACAGTTGCAGGTGAAAACATTGGTAACGCCTTTATAACTACTAATGTTGCTCCTCGATGGTGGAGTTCATGTACATTTTCATAATTAAATACCTCAGGATTATAGTTAAAGATGTCTACATCGTGATTAGTCATAAGTAAATTATATCATCCCTTCTCGAATGTTAATAGAACCCTATTAGTAACCGCCACAGTTTTATAGTTTTGCGATACATTCGCCTTTATCATTAGCTTTATAGGTAGTTTATGCCTATAAAGGCGTAAATATCTTGAATTTTTTAATGGTGTACTTTCACCTAATTGTACTTGATTTTGTTTTAATTGCCATTGAGTACTAATAAAGCTCTCTCTGCTATTTTCTAGGCTAAGAAAGACTACCGATTTATTAGCTACAGCTATATCAGTAGATACGTTTAAAAGAAATCCAATAGTATCACTAGGGTACTTATATGTTGTTTTAGTAAATTCTATTACTGCTTTTTTAGTATCCATATAGCTTATTGCTGCACTGTCTTTGAGGTAAGCTAATAACTTTCTGTTAGTTTCTGATATCTGTTTTAGATGCTCTATTGCCTCAGCCATATTTAACCCACCTTGCTGTAATTCGTCTATTTGTTTTTGTATATTATCAATTTGCTCACTGTAATCTTGTGCTTGCTCTTTGTTCTTTAGCTTAGCTATATCTATTGTATTTTGATTTAGTAAAGTTATATATGCTTGTAAGCTGTTTTGTATTAGTTCGTTATCGCTTGCAGTATCTGGTATAGGTATATTTTGCGTGTTGATATTTAGCTGATTAATTTGTCTTTCTACTAACCGCATCCAGCTAGAAAAATTAGTAATATTGCTGTAATCTTGCATTATTTAGACCATTTTAGACGGCTTATCACCTAAAGTTATACTGATGTTCTCTTTATTACCTTCCTCTACTGATACCGTTACAGTTTCTAAGCGCATAATAGAGCTAACAGTTTCACCATATATTTTAGCTCGCAATGTAACTAATGCACCAGGTATAAGTCTTTCAAAGCCTATTTTTCTTATAGCTTCATCTTTTAGCTTACTATTAGCAGGAACACTTATAGTTAATGGTGCATAGCTTTTACTTATCATTCCATTAAGCGTGTCTACTCTCTTTTTAACACTTTTATCAGTTACTTTATCAGGTGGGTTATCAGCATTACTGTTATTTTCTACTCCTGCTATTACCCCATAGTATTTTAGATAATCTTTTACAACATTATATTTTTCTGGATGGCTTTCCCAATCAGGACCGCCTACTTCTCTATCATAAGGTGATGTGTACTTCCAATTAAATGGTGCTGTTGCATAAACACTGGGCTTTCCTAACTGCCAATTACCACCACTTAGATTACTGCCTAATACATTAAACATTATCTGACCACTTCTAGTTAGCCTTAAGTATCCGTCTATATCGTTAGCAGTTAGAGGTGGTAAATAACCCATTTTGTCATATTGTGTCTCAAAGAATATTATTGTGTTATTTATTGCTGTATAGCTTATTAAATAATCTGTATGAAACTTTTCTATTAGGTCATAACATGTCATAGAGAAGCTACCAAACTTAATGGAATTTTGAGTTGGATTTTTATAATCACCTTTAGGAAACTCTCTTTTTGTGATTATATCTATATCTATATTGGGTATATCTGTACCTGTCTTTTTAGCTAGCTCACTATTCCATAAATTATAGTTATTTATAAACTTTTCTATAAAGTCTGGCACAAAGTCAATAGAAGTAGTAAATCTAGTATCTTGTTGAATTTCTCTTGAGTGGTCAATACCCTGACTTATTGGTATTTTAGATAGCCACCATGTTACATCTCTAGCGGTTATGGATACTTCATTATCTATTTGAATAAGTGTTACTACACCCACCCACACACATAAATCATTCCTGAATATAGCTAGCTGTGTTCTAGCTGGTCTTACTGTATCTAATATTCTATTTTTATAGTTAGGAATAGGGGTGCTATAAGTAGGTATTGGTAATTTTATGTTAGCTACTGTTTGTTCCCCTCGTTTGCGTTCAAAATTTAGGCTTTCTAGTGCTTCAATAGCAAACAGTGGTACTTTACTGCCTCTGTCATAAAATCTAACTTTATATGTAGCCATTATTTATTATCTGTGCCTTGTATAAAGTTTAGCACCAACTGTAAAGATATCAGTATCGCTTCCTACTGTTATACCTCTATCAAAGTCTAAGCCGATTACATAGGTAACTTGTCCTTGTGAAAGTAAAGGATAGTCAATATTAGCAAAGTTATAAAAATCATTTACTAACAGGTTACTAACATCAGTAAACCTAGAGCCTTTATCTGTAAAGCCAATAAAGGGTGGTGGAGGTGTTGGGTTAAGCTGTTCTATTCCCTTCCTGTAAGCGTCTGTTTCTAATACTTGTTTCTGATATGCACTATTTATAGTGAGATAATTATTTGATGAATAATATTGTGGGTATTTACCTTGTGAATTGAGGGGTATATATAAAATGCCACATTCCCAAAAATAAGTACAACTATCTATTGCGTCCTTTATTGTTTGTGGGCTAGATTGTGGAGTTAGTGCAACATCTGTTTTATAAAGTCTAAGCCTTAAATTCCTTTGTAGTTTATCACTAAGACTTGATACAGTAATACTAATATAATCGCTTATCTGGTCATTAAATAAGTCCTTAGGAATAACATAAAATATTCCCTTCCAAGTACTTGGTACAGGTGTTGGTGGTGTAAATGGATTAGCTATTGCGGGGGGTCTTGTAGGTACATAGTCTGGGTCATAAACATTAAGGTTTACAGGGTAATAGCAATTATCCTTATTAGTAACTTTCTTATCTATTACATCCTTACCTTTAAACTTAAACTCTACTAATGGCTGCTTTATATTTTCACTTATTATTTGTGGTAACAGTGCAGTAATAGTAAACTGTATTTTTTGTATGCATATAGGTTCTATCCTCATAGTTTCATTAAGAATAACTGAAGTAGTAGGCACACAGTTTATAGCTAACCTTTTAAGTTTCTTATTTTCATCTAAACTTTGTGGTAAATAACGATTGGCATTAAACTCATTGATGTCTAGATTTACTTCACCGCTATAATTAGTTAGCTCTACAGTTATATTTTTATTCTCGCAATATTCTGTTCCTAATGTACCATTCCACATTATAAGGCTAAGTCCATCATTATATGCACTTATTCTATATTCACTTTGGTTAGGGTCTAGTCCGTAATAAAACTTATTTTGTTCTTTAGGGTTTGTTCTATTAGGTAATCCGCTAGCATGATTAGCTAACATATAGGATAATCCTCTATCTCCTTGTGAACTAAAATAATCATTTATATAAATATCGCTTGGTTCAAGTAATATATCGTCTATGTCATATGTGCCACTAGCTATAATTTGTAAATGTAAGTTATCATAAGGTATTTGTATTTGATAATAGCTTTGTCCCCAATATACATTTACATTAGCTTCTTCGTTGAGCACATCTCTTTCTACGATTTCTCCAGCTTCATCGGTTGTGTAACTAAATAATCTTAATAATAGATAGTTAGGGTTTGGTGGTATATTCCTTATATAAATACTAAACTGATAAGTTCCACCTTTTATAAGGTTATCCCAGTCTTGCGTTAGCCTTGAACTTATTCCTGTTATTCCAGTTATCCTACAAAATCCTGTATAACCATTTGCTCCTATTTCATTTTTATAGCTTACATTTCCTTGTAAACCCCACGCGTCTAGGTTTTTAGCAAATGATGAGTTTCTAATAAGGTTTACTCTATAAGGTATAACTTTACCTGTTTGAAACTCTTTTATACCATTTACATATTCGGTAAGTTGTAATACATTACCTACAGATTGCCTGAGTTTGTCTTGTAATATCTGTAAGCCTACTTTATCCTCTGTTTTGTCCGCATAAACTATTTTGCTTGTATTAGCAGGTATATTTATAATAGTTTTTCTAGGACTACTGTATGGGCTGAATTTAGAACAACTAATTGGTTTACCACTTAAGAACTCTAATTCAGGATAATTACTTGTTAGAGTATTATATTCTATATTGAGAATTTGAGATAACCAAGATTTCCCATATTCGCAAGCGTCTTTATCTTTCCCAGCTATAATACAGTTAAACTGCATTTGTCTTGATTGTTTGCGATAACTTTCTAAGTATGCACCATTATCTATTGCATTTTCTGTTATCTGCGCAGTCATTAGATTATCATCTATGCCAGTAGCTTCTAATAAGATAACCCCATAGAAATTATGGCTTCTTATGTCTTTATCACTCACCCACGGTGCACCATCTAATAAAGGTGATGTATATTTACTATCCCATTTATTTTGTAAATAATCTATAAGTGATTGGTCAGGTTCGTTTATGCTCCCTAGTGCTAAACTATTCAAATAACTATAAGTTCTTGCACTGTTAACTATCTCTATGCCGTTATATTTTAGATATCCTAGATACATTATCCTAACCTAACTTGTGCTACTAACTTATTAAGTACTGTATTAGCTACATTTTCAGGGTTTTCAAGCGTGTTTATAACAATAGCACCCTTCTCTACATTGATAACTTGTTCAGGTTTATTATTGCCAATTTCAAAGTCTTGAGGGGTACTGTATCTATTACCGCTTGATGAAAACCTGCTTTGAGCAAATGCGGCTACATCCCTAATTTGTGGGTCAACTGCTCCAAGTGAAGCCTTTAGTGGCACTACTAGCTCGGGTCCTGCTTCACCAATAATAGCTTCCTGCATTTGCTTTACTAATCCACCTCTACCAAAGGATACCGAACCCAATCTTGGCACTTTTATACCAATAATGCCGCTAACTGTATTCACTCCGTCAATAATGGTATTGATAAATCCAATAATATTATTTACAGTATCTCTAATAAAGTTTTTTACACCAATAAAGGCGTCTCTAACTGCACTTGCAAATCCTCCAATAACTCCACCTATGGTGTTAAAAACGTTGCTGAATGTATTTCCCAATCCGTTTATAAAGTTTCCAATGGCATTTACAGCACCACTTACTATGTTTACAGTAGTAGTCCAAATTAAACTAGTTACACTTCCTGCGCTTTTTATAACAGCAACAAACCCATCTATTACTGCTTTTATTCCATTAAAGATAGTTTTAAATACACTTCCTAAGAAGTTTACTATACCTATTATTAGCTGTATGGCACCTACTGCTATTTGTATAGCACTTACTAATATTACACCAATAACATTGGCTAAGAATTGGATTATTGGAGTTAGTATTTTTATTGCTCCTATTAGTATATTTACTGCTACTATAAGTACAGTTGATATTACATTAGCTATAAATTCTATAGTTGGTGTTAGTTGTACTATTATCTGTCCTAATACATTGAAGGCTATACCTATTCCATCTAATAAAGGCTTTATTATTAAAAGCGCTGCTTGCAATATAGGTAACACAGCTTCAATTAATGGTGAAAGAGCTTTTACTACAGTAGCTATTAGAGTACCTATTATTGTTAGTACTGGGGCTAAATTAGTTATTATCTCCCCAACTATTGTACCTATAGTAGAAACAACTTGACTTATAACAGGTACTAAGGTTTTAACTACTTCGCCTAATGATTTGAAAATCTCACCTATTATGGGTGCTAATGAAGCTAGTACGTTTCCAACTACTTTTATTAGCTCTCTAAATGCTGGTAATAAGCTAGTAGTAAATGCATTAGCTACAGCTTGTATAGAAGGTTGAATAGCTTTAAATACTTGAGCTAATGTTGTACCTAGAGCTTGTAATACAGGTGCTAAATTAGTTACTATAGTACCAAACAATTCACCTAAGACACTTGCTATTTGCGTAAATACAGGTGCTATTGTATTAAGTATTGAAGTTAGGACAGGTGCTATTTTCCCAATGACATTTGTTATGATAGGTGCTATTTTCCCAAAGACATCTGTTATAGTACTAAACACAGTTCCAGCAAATTGTCCTATTACTTGAGCTACACTAGCTAATATTGGAGATATAGCAGTAAATAAGTTAGCAATAGTACTAATGACTGTTTTAAATATATTTTCAATTACAGGCAGTATTGGTTTCAATGCAGATGTTATACCGCCAATTACTACACCTAGTGCTTTCCCTATTTGAGTAAATATAGGTTCTAGTGATTTTGAAAGATTAGCAAATGTATCGCCTACTAAAGTAAATAATTCTAAAAATGGTTTTCCAGCTGCTTGTAATGCTAAAGAAAGGTTTTTAATGGTCTGGACTATTAACTCAACAATTCGTAGCCTACCTATTATCTTAAGTACTTCAGATAAAGGTTGCAGTGCACTTGCTAAAGTATCTACAAATGAGACCGTATTAGATATGGCTTTAGCGTCAAATAGATTAGCTATAGCTTTACCAAGACTTCTTACAAGGTTACCTAAAGCACTTGTTACTGGTTGTAATGCAGTAAATGCATTTTGTATATCTTTAGCACCCTTAGCACTTGTTGCCCATTCACTAAAGTTAGTAGCTACTCTAAGCACACTCTTAGAAAAGGATTGTATCTGAGGGTTTATAGCAACAAATAAGCCTGCTATTCCAGTAAGTGCTTTACCAGCTGCTTGACCTAATATATTAAATGCTTGACCACTATTAGCTAATGCTTTATTGAATATGCTTATATTGCGTGGTTGCAATAAGTCTTTAGTTAATTTTTGTGCTACATCTCCAATAGATTTACCTAGTGATTGTAGGCCTGGAGTTAAACTTTTAATAAGTTTTTGTAAGTTTCTAAAGCTCTGTGCAACTCCTTTCGCACTAGCGTTTGTAAGTTTAGCTAATGCATTTTCAGCGACATCTCCCAGCTTTTGCATTTCACTTCTAGCTATTTGAGATTGTGCACTTAATCCTTTTATATTTTTAGATAAAGCAGTAAGTATGCCAACGCTAGCAACAGCCCCTACTGCAAACGCAGTAAATGCTCCAGCAAGTACACCTATTTGCAAACCTAAGCTAGCAGCCAAAGCTATTATTTGTGGAAATGAGGTTAATAACAAAATTAAAACAGCTCTAACTGTTCTATCCATATTATTAAATGCACTTACTGTTGCTCTACCTAAGAATGTAAAGCTCTTTGCTAATAAATTAATAGGTGATATTAATCTACCTATTCTAAGTGCTGTTCTTAGAAATCTACTATTTCTAGCTGAATTATTTAAATTTCTAAAACTTCTACCTAATCGTGATATACCATTGCCTAAAGGAATAAATATTTTTCTAGTATTTCTAAAGGAATTAAATATTCTGTTTGTTCTGGTAGCATTGTTACCTAATCTTATAAAATCTCTATTGATAGTTTCGCTAGCACTACTAAGATTTTTATATTCTATTTCTAACCGCTTTGTTGCACCAGTTAATGCTCTAGTTTGAGATATAAATGTTCTTGAAAAGTTAGTTGAACGCCACGCTTTATTTATAGATTTTATAACTCTTACATTACAATCGTTAATTCCTCTAGCTAAAGTTCCACAAAATGCTTTGTTAACATCTCGGGCTAAAACTATTCCAGCTTTTCTACCTTGTGCCTTGACTTTATTTTCTATAGCCAAACCATGAACAGTAACGCCTAATTCAACATTGCCTACATTATAATTTGCGACCATAACTAATTCCTATA
>OFEP01000023.1_pt1 | contig 14489 bp, 4 predicted proteins | sample 1521161 | NCBI WGS metagenome assembly OFEP01 (sample SAMN04272335, study PRJEB24112) | coral metagenome | biome: Coral reef; feature: Shallow seawater; material: Coral tissue | host: Coral | place: China: South China Sea | collected 2014
ACGTAATTAATTAATAACTTTTCAGCCATGTATATTTTTTGTTGTTTGTAATTTTCAGTTATTTGGAAATTGTGGTCGAAAACTTCTATTGAAACTGAAGAGACCTCAGTGCCTAGTTAGTACCTATCGTGTACAACACTTCTCCTTCTGGGCCGGGTTGTTCAAAACCTAGTTAAATTAACCAAGGGTTAGCAAGAGTTTTGATTTCAAATTTGCAACTTTTCAGTAAGGTTTTCTCAGGTTTATTTAGTTTGTCTTTTAGTTTTGAGTTTGAATAATCTTAAACTGCATAAAACGTAAACAATGAAAAGTATTTCTATACAACAATTAACCTTTTATCCGGCTTGGATTTAGCGTTAACCGACTTTTTAACAACCTGGCCCGGTACGTGACAATCAGGAACAAAGCCCTCTTCAACTGATCACAAAATTGACCAGTCTAGCCATCTTTGAGTATTGTAGCATTGCAGATTGTAATATATTCTCTATTATATCGCCAGCTTGCTTTTAACTGAATTTTCTCACATAAATATAACTCACTCGTACCAATTAAATATGACATTGACAATCACTGCGACTCTATGCAATTTGGAGGTGTCGTTCTTTTTAAAAAATCATGTATTACCAGTAAAATTGTTATTTCTTTAATTCTTCTTACAAGATTTAAAGTATTATGTTTTGTGAATGAATAGCGTGTAATATGTCGTAGAGATCGTCAACTATAGCTTCGCTCATATCTAAGTGAGGCTGAACTATGATCTTACTTCTGTGAGACTGAAAAGATAAATCAGTTTATTGAAAGCAAGCAAAGCAAGCTTTTTAGCTATCTTTCTATCATTTTGTTCAAAGAAGGCCCAGAACGAGAAGTACGTTACGTCTACAAGATTTTTTAAAGGCTTTAAAACAGAGCCTCAGGTTGAAAAAAAAGAAAAACATGGAAAACTAATGGCTTGGCTACAAGAAATAAAGGATAAGAAAGCCCACGTCTTCTTTTATATGATAAATATTTAATGACATCTTGTTGTCAAAGCGATTATGGGAACTAAGAGAAATCTGTTTCCCCACGTACATTACTACCGTTAAGAAGCTGCTTTTCTTGAATTCGACTGGCCAGAAAATCCATTTTGTTGATTCGTGAATGATATTTTATTGAGTAGACGCTTAACACTGTTTCATCGTTAATTTTGTTACCGTTCGAATTCACTTATTGATGACTGAGAGCTGTGAGATTCTTTAAGCCTAGTAGCTTTTGCGACAAACAGGTGCAGGTAAATGAGAATAGCAAACTAGCTACTGAATCGATCTAATTGTTCTGCAAATTTCCCTGAGGTTTCTCGTAATTGGACAGGGAATGTGCTAAGATAAATGCAAAGCTCTGAGCCTGTGATCTGTGCTTAAGAAAATGTTTGTTGATTTAATAACGCGCGAAATCAGTTCGCGTCTTAAACTGGAGCTGTGCCGGGTGAAAAATGGAATGCTTTTCCTTGGACACCTTGTTAGTTGGAATTTTGTACCTATCTCTGATTTGCGAGATTTTTGAGTGCGTAAACAAGAAAATATCGAAAGAAGAAAGCAAGAAAATCAATGACAGGCCAAGGAATCGTTTCAGATCAGGAAGCTGTAGACATCTTATGGGTTCCATGAGAAGAACTTGCTCAGTTCGGCCATCTAGGCACGGAAGCTCAAGGCATTTTGTTCAAATGCGGATTTTGGCAAGACGCTAATCTGGTCAAACATCAATTTTTTTTTAGTCAAAACACTGATTTCAACCGCGTGAAACCACATTTTCTTTCCAATGCTTGACGGTAACACCATATGGCATGTTGCGTTATCTTCCTAACATGTATCCGACAAGAAATTCTAACAAGTTACTGACTTCTTTGTGCAATGGATTCAACGTAATAGAAAATGAAGACAGCAAACTGAGACTTGGTGACAAGATCAGTTTTATTTGAATTTGCCAGTGTCATAAAACACATTGCTAAAAGCCTGATATTGTTTATTTGAATACACTGAACTTCGTATCAATTGAAATGTCAAGTTACCATCAAGCCAACGACAAAAAAGTATTGCTTTTCTCAATATTGAAGTCGTAATAGTCGGCAATAATCAACTTCCATTGTCCATAAGAAGACATTATCCCGGAAAAGCGCATGCTCACGACTATAACACCACAGGATGTTGTTGTAAGATTCTGAGCTTGAATTTAATTACAATGACGGAAGAGTTACTAATGCTGATTCTGAATAAAAAGGCTAAAAATGAATTTCATACAGTCATGAAGTATTTTTTGAGCAAGGTGCACTAATCGCACGTAAAGAAAACATACCTTGAAAAAGTCGGCACACTAGAACAACATCATTAATTATTCGTGTTATTGCAAAGTTTTAAAACGTTTCTTAGGGATGTATCTATGATGAATGGTAATCCTCTGTGGGATTAGGTAGTAGGCAGTTATACATTTATAACTGACAGTATATACAAAGCTTTGCGATCAGGTCGTATAGTTTTTCGCTTTTTTGTTTCTTCTCGAGGGGATAAGTAAGCCAAACTGCATCGACGATAGAATCTAACAGATAGCATAAAATATCAACTGTCAAACCATGACTCAAACTCTGCGTCTTCAGTGACAGGACAACTAACAAATAACGGCTAAACTTTTATCTGACTGCTGACTAATTGCTCGTAATTTAACTGACAAATTATCGCGGTACCTTAACATTGTACCTGAGCCGACGTCGATCAAAGTTTCATTTTCCTTAACTTTCCGCGCTGATGGCTCTGACAACTCACAAATTGCTCGTAATTTAACTGACAAATTATGGGTCCACCTCAGCATTGTACCAGCTGACGTCGTTCACAGTTCCATTTTCCTTTACTTTCCGCGCTGATGGCTCCGGGCTAAAATTTTATCTGACAACTGACAAATTGCTCGTAATTTAACTGACAAATTATGGGTCTACCCAAACATCCTACCGCCCAACCTCGCAACACATCGAAACAGAGTTTAATTTTTCGGTGATCGTTTTTCCCGCCAATAAAGTCAGGCGTGTTTCAAGTTGCTTCAACTTCAAGATTTACCAATATTAAATAGTCGATCTCCTGATGTGGACTCCTTTCACGTCAAACCAGAAACGGAATACTGATCGAGCGAAACTAATAACAGTGATGTCTACAACAAGTGCAAAGCATTAACCATCATAACATAAAATCTTCGTTTAAGAGTGATTCAAATGGCATCAAATTGTTCCCGGAGGCTAAACGTTTTTTTAACATAAAAAAAACGAATTAAAGTAGCATTAGGTGGAAATGAAATAATCTTCGGAATATTCTCAAGCACAATGAAAACAGAAAGACAGTTTCCACAGACCCTTTGACGATAGCTTGTCGACGGATAACACTGCTAACACGCTATGATTGCTGTATACATCATGATTGCTGTAATACATTATGATCGCTGTAATACATTGTGATCGCTGTACTACATTATGATTGCTGTAAATTATATACGGGGAAGGATTAGGCAGGGCGCATTTCATCTAGCCCATCTTAATCCGACCAAAATTTGCGACCAAAAGCTCAATTAATACCTCTGAAGCTAATCTATAGAGACTACAGTTGAGTGTGAACTATCCAACCAGCATCGATTTACCAAACTGTTAGACTTGTATCGCCAATGTCAGCCTCGGCCGGGTAGCCGTTTTTCTACAGTATTCAGAGGTTATGTTCCAGGTACTAGCAGCCAGCAAAATAATCCAAACAATCTGGACTATCTACAGCAGAAAGCGGACTGGTCGAGAAAAACGGACGGAGTTCAAGGTAATCTAGAACTCAGGTCTTCTCTTTTCAAAGGGGCGCGAAAGTCTCTATAGCATGAACGAGAGGCAACCTCGTTCACAAGGCCTTTTCCTCGAATATCTTTTTAATTCAGACAATGCTGCGTCAGTGTGGCAAATTACAAATCCATTAAGAACCGACAGTTTATCCAATAGATCGTTCGACCACAAGATTCCACAATCACGAAATTTGTTATGATGCACATAATGAGCGCGCGCATTGCAAGTCAACGATTAGCTCTGGGCGCATGAATTTTTTCATTGGCTGACAAAAACAAATGCGCAGCAGAATAAAAATTAAAACGCACTAAGCATTGCATTTTACATCCGGCTCAGTTGATGAGCTTAAGGCAGGCGAACTCTCCCTGTTGACCTGCACCTCTTTAAAACCTCTATTTTTATTCGTTTTTGTTAGTCTGCACCTCTGTTGTTCTGAGGGCTTAGGGCATGGCTTGTGTTGTTTACAGATTGCTTCGTTTGAATGATTAGAAAGAACATTGTGAACGCTGCAGGTCACCGCTTATAAAGACCAGGGCGACTCTCCGTTTCGCCAACCACGTGATCAAAATAAGCGGAGGCTCTGGGAACCAGAACGTTCATGGGTATACAAACGTGGGTGTTTGATATGTTCAGTGGAAGTTTGCGTCGCACTTAATAGGCTACGTTCGATATATCAATATTCTAGCATGGCTCCGAGGTTTTCGGGTCAAACTGTAAAGAGACTTGGATACAAAGAAACCAACACCAAATATAGAAGTTTGTCTTGAAAGCCTCGAAGCCATGTTAGAATATTTACATATCAAATGTTGGCCACTGCAAGATTACAAATATCATTCTGGTGTCTATATCACTTTGTTTTAAAATTTCTACGTGATCAAAAGTGTAAAGTGTAAAGTATAGGTGGACCGTCGCAACCAGTGTGTGTGTCATTACCTCACTCCATCACCATGGCAAGCTAGTCCCAGGAGGCTTTTTCGTAATACCCCCAAAAAGAAAGATCCTAAGGAGGTTCTGAATGTGACGCAAAAATTACGTACGCGCATTATTAATCAATTAGACGTTACAAACGACACGAAGTAATCAATGACCCAAACGTAAGTGGACTTTGAAAGTACGATACGTACAGTTGTCAAGCTCGTTACGAAATGTGCGGGTCTTTGTTGTCGAAATTTACGCTTGGTAAAAAGGTGGCACCTGCTCCTAGAAAAGATTCTCTTGAAACAAAAGAACTTCCAGGAAAAGTTGAACTTTCCGACGAGCTGGCAGAGCCGAAAGTGGTAGAGATCACCAGCCCTATTGAAAAGAATTTAAATCAACATGAAGACACTGGGATCAAGATATCTGAAAGAACAAAACAGTGTGTAGAGGACTGTAAATCTGAATCAAAAGATGAAGAAAAAGCTTTAGACAGGACTGTAGAGAGCACGATGGTCGCAGTGACAGCGGGGTCCCCTGTTGCTCGTCCGCGAGAGCTTCCACCCTTGTATCGACCAACAGTCGATATGAAGAAAGTTAAAGAAGTGGTGGCTAAAGACATGGCGCGACTAAAAAAGGCGCAGGCAGTAAAAAAAGTTGGCTAAAGAAAAGCTTGCTAAAGAAAAGTTGGAGAATGAAATTCTGGTTAAAGAAAAGCGCGCCGGAGAAAAGTTAGAGACTGAAAATCTAGCTAAAGAGAAGTTTTCCAAGGAACAGTTGGTTAAAGAAAAGCTGTCTAAAGAAAGGCTAGTTACTGAAAAGCTGGCTAAACAGCAGGTGGTGATTAGAGAAAAGCTGGAAGCGACTCAGGGTGGACAGGCTTCTAGCTCCAGCACGGTAGCGACTAAGCCCATTAGCTCCACGCGCACGCACTCCATCCTCTTAGGTAAGACTAAAAGCGCCATTGCATTCGAAGTTCTTGTTGGAAGCAAGCGCAGGGAGACCATTCTCCTTTCCGCCCGTGTACCCAGAAGCCTTCGTAGGCTTGACAGCCCGCCACTGCTGATGGCTGAAGTGTTGGCCGCAAAACAGCTGGCCGCTCGAGAGAAGAGGCTCAAGGAACTGGAGCGAGTTCGCGACTGCGCACGCGCTTGTGCCCTGACTGCTAGACATTCTCGTCCCCAGAGCCCACGATTCTTCTGGCTTGCGGCAGGAATCGAGAGCTCTGGGAGCAACCATTTCAGGCATGCGCCATAGATGCAGACTGCATGAAACGGGATGAGCAGAATTCGGTTATTTCCTTTGTTATTTCAAAATGGTTGGTCCCAGAGCTCTCGTTTTCCGACCGCTGGCCAAGGGGAACGAGGCTCTGGGAACGAGATTGACAATGTCCGAATTACGAAGGAGACAAAACAGGACAAGAGTCTAAGGACAGTGCAAGATTCTTTTGACAAATCCCCTCCACACCTCCGTATTGTTACCTCCAATATGTTAAAACACAAATTGTTATTTTCCCCATGTCCGACGGCACACCGCATTGATTAGTTAATTAACTAACGCCTTTCTTCAAGGTTACTGCGCGCGTCAAACTGTTAACTCCCTAAGAGACATCCTACGCCTTCTAAACTTTGGACCGGTAGATAACAGCGAAGAAAAGCACGAAAAGAAAATCAGGTCATGATTATTATTTGCAGACTAGTGAACCTCAAAATATTATCAGCTTAGATAAATAAAAACAGTGCCAGGGCGGAATGACAAGTTAATATATAAGAACCACAGATAGAGATTTTTTGAGCTTAGGGAAGATTAAGAAAGATTACAAACATTATTTGATTCGCATTCCCTCAAGGTAAAGGGTACTTGGTCTCAGTCCAACTGGATATAAATAGCGAACTGCGTTTTTTTTTCACTAAAAATTTCACGATCCCTTTAGATACATTCAAGGACATCAAATGTGAGACTAAAAAAGGTATCCAATGTCGTTTATGTAATTAATCGTCCTTAAGGTTGTCTGAGACATCTTTACGATTAAAAAGATTCTTATTACAATTTAATGGCGTATTTACAAAAGGCGTATTTACAAAAGAAAGAGAAGAAAAAATTTCAGCCACCTTTGGTCGAAATTGATGGGCTTTTTTGCGAATAGTTATGATAATATCTCAGATGCTACGAAACCTTGGTATGCAACCAAAACTGGATAAATCGCTTTCAGTTAGAAAATAATTAGTGCACTCGACTTGTTAGTGGTCGCAGTAATTCCCATTAAGAGCGAGCGAAATGGCAAGGTTTTTTGGTTATGTAATAAAATCTGGCTGATACGAGGCTCGTGCCAAAAAACCACGACGCAATGAAATAAATTTCTTTCAAACTAATCTTAAAAACTGTGAGAGCATGCTCCCTGCATTATACAGGCCTACAATAGTTTCTAGTTTTTACGAGCCCAACAAACGGGGTTCTTACTTGGCATTTTAGGGCACATCATTTGCATTCCCTTTCTTAAAGAGCCTGCCTCTTCCTGGAGTAATGCCCTCAGTTGTGATTCTTGATGCCGAGAAAAGTTGCTGCAACATCCACTACCCGCCAACGAGCCCTGGTAGAACAGAGACGCAATTGCGCTTAATAACAGCAGCAAATTCACCATGTCGATTTCGCTAAGGCTAGCTTCGTTCGTGCTCTATGACGTGCGACCCTCAGATGATCCTTATCAGTGTTAAATGAGGAGGAGGGCTTAGTAGCGCGCTTTTAAAATACAATTTGCGCCCGGAGCTGTTAAGAGGTTTTCATCGGCTGAAGACAACCTGCGCAGATCCGTCTACTTTAACGCTTCCTTTGAAATTCGATGACAACGGATTTGTCTGTCCAGAGGATTATTGCACGGGGGGTAGATAAAAGGCGGCGATATTTTTGAAGATTTCACACCTAAACCAAGTCTAAAAATACTGATTATATTGTAACAAATCAACGTCGATGAGTCATGGGCAGAGTTTCGGAGCTTTAGTGAGTCACCAGGAAAACTATTAAGGTCAGGAGTTCTTTTTTTTTTTTTGCATGCTTGAATACGTTGATCTTCTTGACTACAATACCGTGTATTTTTTTACTCTTTCTCCCGCAGACCAGAACAAACTAACATTTAGAAATCATGCTGCAAACTATTTCTACTATCGATGTTATTTAAAAAGCCAATACTACTCTAGAAAATTCTGGTTTCAGAAGAAGGAATTGTACTCTTTGCAAAACATGCCGCTCTTCAATTTAGTGAGCAAGTATTCGCAGCATGTTATTCTTCCGGAATTTATTGTTTGCTTGCCAGGTAATTGAGAAACACCTAAGAAGGGAACAGAACATGTTCTAAATATTTCAGCGTTCTGGAAGCAAATGTTTTAGATCACTTGGCAAATCCTTTGTTTTTGTAGAACACAATAGACAAGAAAAACATGATGGATTTTCCTTCGGTAAAATTTACGACAAAAATAAAATTTTAATTAAAACTGACTGCTCCTGCTGTCCCACTTAGGACCAATTAGAGAACGATCACTAGAGAAATCTCGAAAAATACTTGTTCACAACTCTATGTTGTCCATATGCAGAGCCGGCTTCAAAGAATATGGTAACTAGTTTTCACGGCCCATTTTCAGAAGAAAGTTCTTCAAAAGGGTTTTTCAATACGTAGTTCGTAGTTTTCATGAAGAAGGCGTGGTCCTTTCCATTGTTCTGTTGACTGACACTTAATGTCAAAATCTAAACATAGCTGTGTTTAAAATCTTCTTTTGCTTGTAATGTCGGGCATTTGTGGGTTGTTTTAATACTCCATTTGTAGTTCTGTTTTAACTTGTTGAAAGAAATCGGGTTATCATTGCTTTTTGATCTTGGCGCTGCACTGAAAGCTGAATGATGCTGTACCCCATCTCTACGTACGTGCAGGCTTGTTTTTTATCGAGTTGGAATTTTATGAACGCAAAGCAAAAAAACAACGTGAAACCCAAAGATCGCCCCCGTGCACGTGTTAGGTCCGGCCCGGTTTTTTTGGTCTGCTAAACGAAACACTGATCCTCACAGACGAAAACACAGGCTCAGCTAAGGCGACAAAAGTACTTCATTCAAATGAAAGTGTTCATGTCGTTTGGATAAAATGAAAAGTATTTAAAGCTAGTACCATTATTTTGTGCCTCGTGTCTGGGGGATATCGGAACTTTCTAGCCCACCAGAAATTACGCAATTCTATCTTCATAGTGTTTAGAACTCAGCTTGAGTGAACCTCGCGGGAGATTCACGTCTACTGAACTGAATAAAAGGAATGATCGTCAAATTGCACGCAATGAACATTGCACAACCAGAATTTCTGACATGGGCTAGATTAAATAGCACAGCGGGATATTGCTTCACTCTCTGGGAATTACATATCTAATACATTTTCAAAGTCATGAACGTTGAAGGGTTACTGAATAAAATAGGCAGGTTGCATCGCGCAAAAGGAATTTTGACTTCTTCTCGTGCATGCGTTGTGCCTTTATTCTAACGGAAGTGGGATAAATTAAATAAAAATAATAATAACTAAATAGCTGATAAAAACTTCCGCACTAACAAGCTCTGTCTTCCAGTGGCTTGTTTGTTTCTTTTAATTAAGGCTCAGGTAGACAGAAAAGGCCTTTGTTTCACTGACCTAGCACCCCGGCCGTACCACATGTATGCAGACTGGACGGTTATTTTATTGAGATGTAGAAGATTATAACACCTAACTTCCGTGCCGTTATCCTAACGTGAAATCTTCCTCGCTCGAACTTGATGGCTGACAAGGAAATAATAGTCATTTACCAAGGTAAAGCGTGGTAGAATAAACAGCCGTTTTTGTAATTACAGAGTTAAAATGTCTGTGCTCACTGAACAAAAAACACACCGTTTTAATCCAACGGAAATTTGCCCAATTACTGACCAAATTGACCCAATTTTCCGTTCTGAGCCGAATTTCTCATTTCCCACTCTGTCGGCAAACTGGCTTTTGCAGCGCCAATACGCCAAGAGAAACTTGAATATATCCGGCAAAACAAGAGCTGTTCCGGTTGGTTTGTGCAGGGGCAATAAATCTTGTTCAGTCCGCGACTTGTAGGGTACGACATCACCTATACATAGGTGTAAGATTCCATTGATTTGGCAAATGACCCACTGTTTACAGAACGTCAGATGTTATCTTCATAGCTTGTCTATGGCGTAGGTAAATACCAGCAATCGGTCCTCGGAATCGAAAGAGAGGATGCAAGTTGAGGTGATTTATTTAGTAAACCAGAAACATGATATTTGAACCCTGCACTCGACAAACTTATGCACAAGAGGTTCCTCAAGCGACCATGCCACCCTCCACAACCGCCGTTGGTAACAGTTTTATATGACCACTTTCTTTCTTTTTTGTTTTTTTTTTCTGTTTTTCTTATCTTAATTGGATTTAACTTCACCTTTGAGAACAGAATTTCCCTTCGAAAATGTTTTCTTGATATATAACGAACAGATTCGTCTGCCATGTGTTTGCTCTCGGCTTGGTATCGTCGACGCGAGCCGTGCAGTGCTCGTATTTTCAACTCTTGATAAACGGTTTAAGTTTTGTGTTTGAACCAATCGATCGAAATTTAAAAGAAAAAATGTAAGAACGTCCTGAATTTAAGGAGTAATCCGCTGCGACCTCTAAAAGGATCAGTAAAAAAAACACTATGTGCTCATCTTCTTGTAGCTGGGATCATGCTCTCACGTCTCATCAATGGAACCGCCGCGTACTTGCGTCACGGTATATTAAGTCATGTTTCCTAAATGAGCAAAATTGCTTTTAAACAATAAGAAGCCTTGAAATGTTGGTTTTCTAAGAAAGAGAAACACCAAAGAAGTGATAGTAAGTTGAAAATAAACACGGATGGTTTCTACTGACAAAGATTAACACAGATTATAAACAGCAAACTTGAAATGAATGTTGGTCTTTTTATTCCAAGCATACCAGGATTGACATCCACACGATCCGCTACCCTGGTTTTATCCTGAAGATTCGCTGCTTTTATTTCAGATTTTCTCACCCAAATGAAGAATTTATGTCGAAAACTGAGATAATTTTCTTCTTCTTCGGTGTCCGTGAAGTCCTCAAGACTTCTTCAAGTGGCGTCTCAATCCGTTTCCCTGCTAGTGCCTTCGGTGTATTCTATAATTAGAAAAAGAAAACCTTAAATCAGTTGATCCTTTCTAAGTTGAAATGCTTATCCACTTTGATACAGTAAATTACGAGCTCACGGCTGAAAAAACATGAGTTCGTGCTCTGTGACTCTTTTAGGCCAAGGCTTAAAAGATAAAAGTTAGTGTTTTAAACGTGCCCATTCCGTCCATAAGAAGCTTAGAGTTTTGGAAATGAAAACATTGTTACAAGGAATAGGGCTGTATATTTTGAACTGATTATACTCGACAACATCTTGTAAGAGCACCGAAAAAATATCGAGAAGATCTTCAAGTTCAATGAATAATACCCCCAGAGTAATTAACTGAATCTGAACCTCTTACAATGAGTATTTCTCAAAGGTGTTCTTTCAATATATTCATTGTATCAGAGACGGTAATCTTTGCACGGGCTAAGGATCACATACCGACCTTAGATAGGTTTTTAAAAAGTGTCACCGACTGGCGAGACAATAGGAGTGAATTTAGTATTGCAAATTCGTGGAAGTAGACCATGAACTTCTTGAATTTGTCACCGTTTAAAGTGATCAACCCTAATCAAACTGACAAAACGTTGTAGAAACTCGTAAGTATGGTGTTAAGCAACCTTTCTAGAACATCTTTTAAAATTTGCTCTGTTTTTTTGGGATTTTTGTGCGTATTTTTACCTTTTTTGACATGTCATATATTTTAGAAGCCAAGAAAAGGAACCATTGGGCAAAGGGTTGGAAACTTTGGTGAATATTCCTCGGAGGCGCCCTGGCAAACCGTGATAAAATATGGTCGGGGTTAGTACAGTTAATTTAACTTTAAACTGTTTAAAGAATGCACCAATGGTTATGTAACACGGTGAACTAATTAAACGATCACGCTAAGTTATGCTTAGTCAAAACATGTCAGAGATACCGCACCGGATTTTCCAGTGATAAAAAAACGAAACGCGAGTCAACTAATTATCCATTTGTGACAACCGCCCACTCACTTTAAGTGAGCTATTAAAAGATCCCAATTTTAGCCAAAAAAAGAAAATGTGTCTTTGCATTCCCGGTCAGATTAGTGGCGAACTCCGGCACGATCTGCAAAAAAGTGTAAAGGATGTGTCTGGTGTCATAACATTCCTATCAACTGTCTCCGCCTGTCGTTCCCGGGTAATTTTTAGTGAAGAGTAAGCCGTATTCACCAGCATAGCACTCCTAAGACTGCGGTCACAATTTCACATCTTAGACCATGAAGATGTCAAGTTTGTTGGCTTTTCTAGCTGTAGCCGCTTGCTTTTTGTCTGCATGCAGTTGCGCTAGCTCCCCGCCGTTGAAACCAAGTTTTCTGAAGGGCATGGACAGAATTTTGATCAATGAACGTTTTGTGTTTATACAAGACTTCAAGAAGTTTTGCCAATCTTACGAGACAGGTATGCAGTGCAAACGGTGATGATTATCATGCCTCTAATACACTTCTATAATTTAGACAACAGGCCATTTTCAAGATGGGTATTCAATTCTAACGACTCAGTTATTGGTAAGGTAGGTAAATGCTGTACATACTACCCAACTTATCCCGGTTTCTGTATCATTACGCGGCTAGGAGTATTTCTACTCGGATAATCAAACGATCTTTATCATTTAGCAAACAGTTCAATGCAAAACGGAATACGTGCGGGTTTCCACTTGCAGCCCAGTCTCAGACCCGAGGGGGTACTCCCTTGGGCCTCGATTTCACTTGCAACGCAGGTAATAAACTTAAACACAAGCCCAAAGATAAGAGGCACATAAGTATTGGAAACCGACGCGATTGCGTCAAAATGCTCTGATCCCTGTTCTTGCACTTTCGCATCTCAGTGTTTGGAGACAGTCTTGTACTCGCCCCATTATGCTTAGTTGTGTTTCTGATTGCAACGCTGGCAAAAATGATACCACTTTTTATCTCAGGTTATGTGCGTCGATTGGCGTAGTATGTTTTGCGAACAGTTTCATCGCTAAGCGAGAATGCTAGTAACGAAGACCACAAAGATATGAATTTGCGCGTTGCGAAATTTTCGTAATTTCTTATCACAAAAATTTCTGGAGTAGATTTTTAAAAATAAAAATAGAAAAGCATATCAATTTTTTTCTTAAATGACAAGCAGCTGTCTTGAGTCGTCAGACAGATCAAGAATGTTGGTCAAAATAAACACAGAAAGTCCAGCCATCCAACTTATTGCACGACTGTCTAGACCTATCGTTCGAAACATAACTTATCACATCCATCCTGTATAAGCCATTAAATCTGGGGATCACAAATGTGAGCTCAGCGTCGCTCACTGCAGCCGTTAACTGGTTCCTCCCGTTAATTTTGAAAGAATATACGCAATATTCAGTTTTAAATTGGTCGAGTTTCAAAGTTGGTTTTGGAGTCTGCTGACTTAAGGTATAAATTTATACTCCATTCATTCAATTAACATGGCTAAAATTCTGGATGCCAATAAAACTATTTTTTTTCAGAATGTAGGCTAACAAAAGAATAAACTAACCTACCATAGAAGTTAGCAGCCAGTAACAAAGAACGGGTATTTGGAATATCAAATAAATTAAGGTTTAAAACTGCAGTGACTTTATTACAAGAGGGTAACATCAGAGAAATGGAAACAGGAGATGTTCTGGTTACACAAAACTGAATAAACCACATTGAGGAAAGGTCATAATATCTACACAACAGACCCAACAATTAATGTTTGTCTTGCATAAACATTTTACAGAGAGATGGGTAAACCTCACGGAAGGCGATGTTTGTTTTGGTGCTCCTGGCAACGAGTCTGCTACTGCTGTGATCCCAATGGAAGGCTTTCTTCTGTCAATCAAACTGGTACACGTGACTGGTCATGTGTCATGCAGCAAAAGCTTGCATCAGAGCAAGAGTAAGTGGGGCTGCCCTCGAAGTCATCCCGCGTATGGTAAAACACCGTTCAACATCGTCATAACAACGGGAAAAACTAACAGCATCATATACCCAACGGAATTGTCTCTGAGACATAAAAGAGCATCTCTGTGGTATGATATACCGGAAGTGGAACCCGACTCACCGGAATTAATCTTTGGAGACCCGTCACATCCGCACTACGTTGCTTCCGGTCAGGAGCTGCGTGTATGGCTTGCAGAAGATCTGATGAATTCAGGCGGGAAAGGAAACGGTGGAAAAGTTTGCATCACCGCGCAGGGCTGGTTCATGCATTGAACATGACTGATCACACGACAGGTCACGTGACCTAATATAATCTTGTAGATTTAATTTAATGTAAATTGTAGCTTATGCTGATTACTTTGACAAGGGTCAGTAGCTGGATGAATATTTAGGGTTTGTAAAGCGCCTTCTTCAGTAGGATGGTTATCTTAAGCACATGTATTTGCGAATTTAATCCTTTGACAACGAAGTTATCACCAAAAATGCCACTTTTAACTGTCAAATCATTTGTTTTTGGCTGCCATAACGCTAAATGGGCATTAATTTTGCTGAAAAAGCTATTTTTTACCAAGCGTGGCCAAAAGTTTGCCCTAGCTGCTGTAAATACTTGGTTGGGTGTTGG
>OFEP01000024.1_pt1:10000-14148 | contig 14148 bp, 6 predicted proteins | sample 1521161 | NCBI WGS metagenome assembly OFEP01 (sample SAMN04272335, study PRJEB24112) | coral metagenome | biome: Coral reef; feature: Shallow seawater; material: Coral tissue | host: Coral | place: China: South China Sea | collected 2014
CGTAGCCGTCCACAAAACCTTCGATGCTAAAAGTCCCTACATTATCTTTGGAATGACGGCAGTCTTGCTATCACAGATGCAGATGAACCCATCAAATGATTCACGTGATTGTACATTTAAAGAAGTTGTAAATTATGTGTAATAATTCCACCTCTGGTGAGTGGCCACGACTTGGGGGTTTCTTTAGGTCTCAGCCAATTTGAAAACTAGGAAAAAAAGAAAGCGAAACGCACCTTTAAGAGTTGATCAAAGAATACGAAGTCTGTGACACTTTGTTTTGCGCTTCAGGCTCTTAATCATAATCTAAATTTTTCAAAACTATTTTATTTCATATTTCGTTGTCGTTCAGGATCGTTGTCTCTATACTTGTTCAGTTCAGTACTTTAGAGCTTTGAAAAATTCAATCAGCTTATATGACTCTACGCATCGTATTTCTCAAATTCTTCAACTGCCATTCTCCGATCAGGTTAACATCATAGTTGTTAAGTATAAGTTTATGAATTTGGGGCGAATTCATTTTAAGTTTTCGTACAGCGGTTGCGGCTGTCCATGCCATCCAGCCTCATGGTACACCATTGTACTTTGAAATTATATCACCTTCTGTTGTATCATCAGCAACCCTTTAACTACATTTATTTTGTATTAATACTCAATAAATTCCATGAGTTCAATGGGTGATAATTCTTAGGTCGTGGTTTCGTTTAGTGTAATATATGTAATATTCTGTTGTTTTACACAAATAAAGATAGTGAGTGCATTCGTTAAAATTCCAAAATTTCGCTGCAAAGCAAAGCGATCCCTTTTATGGCCATTCATGCAAGTAGTTGAACATGAAAAACATATTGCAAGAAAACTGGAGTTTTATATGTTCGGGTATTTTGTTTTAGCCAGAGAAAATATCCTGTTGAACTTTCACTTTTCAGCTCTTAAAATTTATCACCAGATTTATCACCGGATTTATCACCATTACCGCGCTTCACCAAAACTTTCTACACCCTTCCCTTGACCCTGCTCGTTAAATTGTAACAGCGTATAGATTGAGCGATGATGCATGTTTTGGAACTTGCCAGGGTTACTGGGATCAATATCAGTATCTGGGCAACTGTGCACCCACCCCTCCCCTAACCCAACATGTTATAATAAGTTAATTGATAAGTTAGTGTTACTGTTGGGTTAGGGGAGGGGTAGGTGCGCAGTTGCCCAGATACTGATATTCATCCAATTACTGTGCTGGGTTTGTCGAAGGTGTATGGAGGAGAAGGATCTCCACTCCCTCGGATCTCCACTCCCTCGGCGGAGGTTTTCCAGTTGTCAAAACACAACTCAAGTGAACTTAAAGAATTATTTAATAGCTTTCTTTTACTTAACAGCGTTCAGTCATCTCCTGCATGTTAGTTCTGGGCCAGAGAGGTTTTCACTTGAGTGTCGACAGTAATCCCTTATGGGTTTGGTCTAGCTTCACAATGCTAACGGTTATTGGTTCAGAAGAAAACTTGCGCTATTTTCCAGTCAGAAATAGGACGACAACTACTGCTGACTTCTGCAAAGAGATTTTCTCGCTTTTCGCATCGGTTACCTGATTCTCCTTCGAGCTTTGTTTGGTTTACTTTGTGTTCAGTTTTTGTATGTGGACACTTGTTTGAAAACCTCTCTAATGCCTTTTCCACTCTTTATATCTGCTTTCCTTCTTTCTCACCTCTTATCTTATAATTAAGTTTCTTTCTTCTAAACAATCACAGCTTTACAAGCGGTGTTCATATGTGTGTATGTTTTTACCTCAACGATCAGTTTTATAACCATCTATTTACATTAATTTTACCTAATTGATTAAAATTAAGCTGGCCCGCTACATAAGATATCAGTATATATTGATCAAAACTTGAATTACTTTAGAGCGGTTTTCGTAAAACCAGAACTAAAGTAATCACCCCAGCTAATCAAAAAGCACGTACACAATCCTGTGAACCAATCAAAACTCGACGTAAATACATGCACCTGACGCAAAGCGCGGGAAAACGGGTGAGAACGAGGCACGATTGGTTTTAGTTTTACTTCTGACTGGACAAAAAGGGGGCGGGAGATTTTTTTGAGCCAATAGTAAAGCGCAGCTGATGTAAAACCAATTACTTTTCGACACTCAAATAAAAATTGCTCTAAAGAAACTTACTTTTCATTACTTAAGAGTTTGGTTTGGGACGTTATGACGTCATGTTTAAAGTAAGCTACATTTAAATAAGCTTAAAATGGCAACGGATGAGACAACGTATTTTCTCATAAGAACTGACCTATCTGGCCAGAGATGAACCACACCTAATGCTTGATTCAAACTTAAATTATCAAGAACGGCAAGTATATTGTCTAAATTAAATCTAACCGGTCTGTGAGACTACTGTTCTCGAAGTCTTAATCAACAACAACGACAACAACAACAGCAACTTAATTTTATAAGTAGGGAAAACCATGGCAACTAACAAAGCTGATTTGTACCCACCATAGCTAATAGCTAACTGATTAAACCTGCTTTTCGTGGTCGTAGTATAGTTATAGACAATCAGCCTCGATTAAGAAATAATTCAATATTTTACCTACGAATCTCGTCATTTACTTTGTTTATCACTGTAAAAGCTATCACGAAACTGAATCTGGGACACCGCAATAAATTTGAAATAGAATTTTAAAAAAAATTAGCCGTTTTAGTTCACTTTCTTCAGACAACACAGAATTGGTAATTTCACGTTGTTGTTTTAAAGAGTACGGCAAAGAAATGTACAAAGAGTTATAATGCACGTGCAGGACCATTGCTCATTAAACCGTTGCGTTGCGTTGCGTCGTGTTGTTTTGTGTTGTGTTGCCTTGTATGGAGACGCAACCTATATAATTTGGAGCCTATGCTAAATAATGGCAATGCAATGCAATGCAATTCTAAATGTAGTTAATACTTTTAGTTACTGTTTGGTTCGCCTCGGCGGCTTAGCAGGCCAGTTTGGTCGAGGCGTGATTAGTACTTTGGTTTGACGCTGTACAGCCACGATACTCATAACGTGGACACACGAGCCTGGTATATGCTGCCGACGCGTGGTATCGGAAAGAAACGACTAAGTATTTACCCTATTAAAATTTGGCGATTTATGTTAATACCTATCCGATCATGTCAGGTAAGTGACTTGATATCGCGTGGGCGAGTAATTCCGAATTTGGGTACGTAACACCTAATTATAAAATCGCGAGACCAAACGACCCTGATGTGCTAGCAGAGCGTATTATAAAAGTTTGAGTTGATATTCACCAGATCAAATACGGCCAGACGCCCGTTGATATCAGGTCAATTGAGTGACTGGATATTGCAGGAAACTAAAACAGTAGCCATGCCTTCTGATTGGCTAATCTAACGAATTACTACAAGTTAGAGGGAATGAAGGCATTCTAATCCATACGACTGCTTAAAATCTCTCACGGCATCCAAGAGCATAACTGGGAAATGGGTATCGACAAATATTCAGGGTTGTACTTGACAGACATGCTGCGGGTTTACCCCGGGCAATGTGATACGAGCATCCTACCTTAGGGGGAGTAATAATGTGACTCTAGTCATTTCAGGCTACGGCCATTCCAATTTATATCTACACCACTCCCTGAAAATCCCTAATGACGAAATGTGGCGCAATGTATCACTGCAAGTGTGAGTGGGGTATTGTTTAATTAATTTAGAAAGTGATGGGGGAGTTTCCTCTTCATATGAACCCGGTCAACAGGGCTGGCTTGGTTCCCGAAATCTCGCCACGTCACTCTTTTCTTTGTAAAAATATCGATGTGTTCATACGAGAGGCTGCGCTAACCCGGTTACCGAGATCTCGGTTTTTGCGTCGACCGAGATCTCGGTAACCAGGATGAAATATGAACACTGCAGCCCGGTGGCCGGGACGTACCTTTTCAGACAAAATAGCCTCGCTTTTGCAACGTAGCGGCCATAATGGTATATTTTTGTTTAGCATGTATTTTCGCTTTAAGAGTGTGCGAATTAGCTTTATCAGTAAAGTTATAAGAGTCCACAAAGCTACGACAGTCGTGAACGATACAAGTTTATGTTCCACCATTTTGGTTGTGTTTCTTGAATTCATCCCGGTCGACCGGGCTGAAATTTCCCATAT
>OFEP01000025.1_pt1 | contig 14066 bp, 7 predicted proteins | sample 1521161 | NCBI WGS metagenome assembly OFEP01 (sample SAMN04272335, study PRJEB24112) | coral metagenome | biome: Coral reef; feature: Shallow seawater; material: Coral tissue | host: Coral | place: China: South China Sea | collected 2014
TACGTATGGGATAACAAGTTTCCTTGATCCTCGTAGGTTGCGTTCAGTATGTTTTTCGGTAACAGCGAGGCATTTTTAAAGGTCAGTGAAAATGTAGAAAGAAAATCGTTCGACGCACTGACAACTTTGTCGACGCCAAAATGTGTTAGTGTGTTTCGGAGATAATTTTCGTTAAGTATTTTGCAGACCACAAGTCAAGGAAACTGCATCAACTGTGAGGAAATTTTGACAAATTATCATTATTGCCGCTTTTGGTATGATTATTAACTGAACAGATGCCTTATACTTCCAGGCTCAGCTCCTCAGCTGTGTTACTGAATAAAAATATGTTTTTTTTTATTTGAGGTGCATTTTATTTAGCAAAAACAGGATCGAACATGGCCAGTGTCGGACAACAATGAAGGATTGGGAAATTGGATACAAGATACAAGAAAACTTTTGTAAATAGACTTATTTTTAAATATAACTTAAAATAGTATTTTTCTATCTTATTGTACTATTGTATTTTATCGTGCATTTTTTGATACTTTTTCACTGTAACTTAGGATATGCATTTTATTCTTTGATTGAATAAGGACTTATTAATTAATTATTGGTAAAGACGCAGCATTGTTCACTTAGCTGATATAAGTGCTTTCATACTTACACCGAGAGTTTTCCGGCACTAGTGCAGTTAACTGATTTTGATGAGAGAGAAATCGATTTCAAAGACACTGAAGAATAAACTGAGCTACTCCAGCCCGCTAAGAAATGTAATCAACACTGAACTGGGAAACATATTGCACGAGAACTGTGTTGTCCAGGGCCGGGTTGTTCAAAGCTCGATTAAGCTAACCCTGGGTTAGCGAGAATTTTTATTTCAGTTTTGTAAGTTTTTGGTCAGGTAATCTGTTTATATTGTTTGCCCTTCAGTTTTCAGCTGTAGTAATCTCAAACTACACCAAACGTTGGAGGTGAAAAACATTTTTAAACGACAAAAAATAATGCCTCAGTTAACATTTAATCCTAGGTTAGCGTTAACCAGCTTTCGAACAACTCGGCCCAGGAAGACATTACATTAAAGCCCGTCCTCACTACACCGGAGCTGAGGAACAATTTAAAACAGCGTTTTCACTCTGAAAACGCATCAAATGTTTTCCGTTCACACTACGCTGGAAAAATTTGACAACGCAACAGCCAACAGCTATTTTGGATTTGTGTTTGAGGAAGAACCTGGGAAGTAAATCTCATGATTATCGTAACGCCATCGTTTTCAAATTTTTTTCCGTTTACACTATAACACAAAGCCGGTGTTTTCATATTCCTGCTGTTAGGAGAGCATTTTCGTGACGGATTAGTGAAGCTGCATTTTCAAATTTCTATGGCGTGTGTGGACGAGGTCCAAAAAGATCGTGGCTTTGTTAGGGCGAAAACCTTCCCCTTGTCATAAAACATGCTTACCTTGAATATTTGCGTCCTTGTCCATAACCAGATCAGCAAAATGTCGTCAGACTCTGATGTTCCGCTTAAATGAGCACATTGCCAATTCTGTTGATCGATGAAAAAGAACAACTGAACATAACCCTTATAACGTTAAGCAAAACTGTACATCTGGAATTGATTTTCTCGGGACCTAGGATATTTACGACAGTGCTTTGTTGGTTGATTACATGCATTGTTTCAGTCTTTTGGCGCACTAGAAATTATAGTCATTGGCTTTGACACAATCAACTGTGCAAATATCGATTAAAAAGTAATCGATTGGTATCTTTGTACAAATTCATGATTATAGTTAACGGAAGAAACAGTACTGGAACGTAAATTTGAATTCTTTTCGGCATTCAACCCCTTCTACTGACTTCATCAGTTAAATAAACTTACCTTCTGATTCGTGCAAAGCGAATTAGACTGAAATGTACGTTATGCTTCGCGGACATGACAAATTTCAAACAAAGATCAAACTTTCTGTTTTCCTACCTATCTTACTGAAACCTTGACATAAAATTCTGTAGCATCAGCAAGTTACTGAAGGCTTAAACTGAAGAGTTAACAACATCCAGGCTAACTTTAAGTTCACTTTGCCAAGCTCAATACTCTACTTCAAAACAATCTAGAGTGAATGAATTGTTTATTTCTTTTCAGATTGACCAATGAACAAGTTTGAACTCTTAGGGACAATAGTCAGTCCCTTTGTGAGCCCACCCAGTTTATAACAAAGCAGTAAAACAAAGCAGTTTGATGGTGGCCATTACTTTGTTCATACCAAACATATTTTCTCGTTTCTGTAATGCGCGCCAAATCGACTGCAAGCTCGCAAAACTGGTGTACATCGGTTGAAAGATGTACAAACTGGCTTTTCATGATCATTACTCAAATAATTGCTCATTTAGAGCGAAAATGACAAAACGTAATGGGATTAAGTTAACGGATCGAGTGCTTTGTCGCCGAAGAAGTACGGCTATTCAGTCGAGTTGTTGTTATTTTATCCCAGATTTACTGAAAAGTTGTTTCACTTTTAGGGATGTTAAGACTTTTTACTCCTTTCAGTTTACCTCAAAAGAGGCAACGAATTCTTTTTGATTTTCTTCCCCAAGAGTTAATCGGATTAAACATAAATTGCCTTGTAACAGTCGACTGAAAATACCGTTTCAGCAAACATGTCTCATGAAAATTATCCGCGCATTACTTCAGAATTGAATGAAATTCGGGCATACACTGGGTTTCTCACGGTAATTTCATTAGAGTAAACAACACTCGGCCTACGAACAAACAAGTACGAAACAACGACAGAACTTGTGACCTCTTGCATCTTGAAAAATTCAAATCAGATCACATGCCGTTTGCCTCGTTACGAGAAAATAAAGTCTTGCGTAGTTTGAAAAAACTACCAAAGAGTAATCCCACTTTATAGTGTTCTCTAAAATTGCACTTGTCTTAGCTGAAAGCTGCTAGATTACGTTTGCTAATTTACTAACATTTAAAGTTCTTACCTGTGTCGTAAGACAGAGCCAACTCCGGTTTGACTACTTGAAAATCCGCACACGAACTTCAATTGTCTCCAGTCGTGACTCGAATAGACTTATAAAAAGAGATGACTGAAGCTGGAGCAAGCACAACGCGATGAGCTGATCACTCAAACTCTTGGGATAGTTCATTACATTCTCGCCGGTTTGAAAAAGTTTATTCAAATGCCGTTATTATTGTACGGCGGTTATTGTACAAAGGCTTTTGTATTTACCGGCTTCATAAGCATAAGTAGTCCCTAGATAATACAAAGAACGCTTGCCTGCCAAGTACATTGAATTTGAAAAGCCAGGAATGGTCAGTAAAATGTTAATTAAACTGGTCAAAAACTGAGTGGGTGATTAACCCTAATGCCTCGTATACAGGCTATACACGCTAACTTGAAGCCTGTTTGAGCTATATCGATTGTTAACTTTTGATATGCGTAGTTCTTATGTATATTTTTCATGTTGACATGCGTCTGTTTAGTGATAGATCACAGATGACGTCAAAATGTGGTAAGAACAAAAAAATGGCACTCTAGGCGATAGCCGAGTGTGTAGCTTGTGTTCTTGCCACGTTTTGACGTCTTCAGTGATCTATTTAACAATTAGATTATGAACTCGAGATTTCTATGGGGTGATAGTTGATGAGGCCGAAGACCGAATCAACTATCGCCTCATAGAAATCGAGAGCGAATAATCTAATTGTTTTGGTAGAGTTCTAACTGATTTAACGCAAATAACGGTTTTCAATGATTTTCCCACGCATTCTGATTGAACTTTACCCTTAAACAAAGTTGTACGTATCGAACTGTCCTTAGCAAATTTGCAGTTGTCTACGCGCGTACCCGCTTTTTCAATATTTTAAAGGTTTTTTTTTATTCGAGAAACCCAAATGTGCTCTTCTTTTAGTCTTCTCAGGAACTTAAATAGAAATCTCGAGCTCAGAATCTAATTGTTATCTGATAGGGCCGTTTTGAAATCCGCCGATGTGATAAATCCGAGGGTCCAATAGAAACCTTGGTAGTTGATCTATAAGCTGGGCAAATCAAACTATAAACAGCGAGAAGTGCAGCGTGTTTGTATTTGAAAATGAAACCATACAGAGTAAATGATCACGTCACGAGCTGTCTCGTATCACGTGCGAACCACGCAAATGTGAAACGCGCGCGCATTAGGCGCAGGTGGGGAGAAGGAGATAAAACTGATGAATCTATCTATTTGCAAGTATTTTAATACTCGAAAGTTGTTATTATCATTTCTAGATAAAAGGTTATCTATCTGTAGTTTGCTTTGATTAGTGCGCTTTTCGCATTATAATTAAGTATTTTTTTTTTAAATTTTAAGAAGGCAAGCCTCGTCATTCACGCACGCAAGTTTCACCCTAGTAATTCCTCGAACGACACCCAGCAAAAGTAAATTTGGCGCGCGGCAAATATTGAACTGAAGTGTGCATCTAACAGTGTGACAACCGGTGGCTGTCATAAGTCAAGGACCCATGAATCATGCGTTCCTGTATAAGTTAATTCTCTGGCTCCAGGGTTAAATTTAAATAAGTTGTTTTCTTTTGTTGAAAAACAAAAGGTCTGCTGATCGTTCCATATTTGAAGCGCGGGATTGAAGTCCCAGTGTTTAGAACTACATATGACCTTTGTTACTTGTCTCACATTCGCTGAAGAACAAAACCTTAGTGTTTTGTTTTAAGAATTTCTTCTCTCAATGTTAACTTAAGGACATCTGTTGTTTCCAAGCGCACGTATGAGCATAATAAACAATTAACGATCGCAGCAATTCTTTTCGCTTGGCTACACTCTCCGCCTCAACAATTAACATGTTCATTCAACTGAAACAACCATTTTCGTTCTTTAAAATTAATTAAGGTGCCAGCATAGGAAAAATTGCTATAAAAGACTTCTAACTGCTCGTACAGGATATCTATGCATAGAAGAAACTGAAAGAATATTTCACTACCAAAGTTTAGGCTACGCGCTGCACCGGATAAAGTTAAAATCGCAGTTTTTTTTCTACGTTAGGCGGCCTACCATCCACACTAATCCGTCACGGAAAAAAGTTCGAAAACGTAGCTTCGTACTACTGAAAGCATAAGGCTTCCCGTATTAACTGTCCTCTCAATTTGGCAACACTGATCTTTCTAATCACGGATCTCAGCGATGTTTCGCAATAGTCGTTCCAAGCATTACTTAACATCCCAGGAGGTGAAACAGGTCAACTGAAACGCGCACGCAACTTTGCAACTTGTGCCTAGTTCTGGCTTCGCCTACTTTACTGTCCATTTCTGTCCATTCTTTCAAAACACAAGCAGGGTTTTGATGCTATCTTTCTCCTATTTGCGTTAACACTATTCCTCGTACGTAGTTGATGCTATAAATAACTTTCAGGAGGCCGAAATAGCGAAGCGCGGGAGTTGCATGACTGTTGCTTGGTAACACAAACGTCAACAGCGGCCCCCTGCACGTGTCCGCGATTTTCGCTCGGTTTGCTTTTTTGTTGAGGAAGTTAGTTATTCCAATTAGTTATTTCCTTTTCACAAACGGTTCTAGAAGCCGACCTCAGACATGTAGTTTGGTCTAACAATAGCAGGTGGAAACTGGAGCTGATAATTTTCATGAAAGTTTCATGATTTGAATTTCAGTTTCATGAAATGGATTGATCATGATTGTCCATCTGATTACCCCATGGCGAGTGGCCTTGATTATAATTACACCTTGTTATACATGCCAATTATAAAAGAATTCGTTTATTTTATTTATCTTGACTCGTGATTGATTTTTTTTTTAGGGAGCAAACAGTTGAGCAGGTTTCAAGGCCGCATCAGAGCATATCAGATTCCAGAATTTTCTGACACAGATAAAATATGCGTACTCTGTTCTGACCGGACGTTGTCAGTTGACATAGAGAATCATATGGAATTGCCGTCCAGAAAGGTCAAACCTGTAATTTTTTTGCCTCAAGTAGTAGAGGGGCTCGTAATATTCGGGTAAAAGCCCTAAATGAAAAAGTCCTCGTCCAATCATAAACAATGCAAGAGCAAGACAGGGCTTCCTGTTTTCCGGCATTATGTTGTAGCAATGTGACGTCTCCGACCGCAACTATTCGCATACTTATGCCTTATAAGGACATTGTCGACACAGTAGGTTTACGGCAGGTGTCGTAAATAGTCGGAAAATACGTGCGCTTTCGTTCTCTTAAGAATTCAGTTCTAATCCTCTTCACACAAAATGAGAATTATTTCATTGTTAGGCTTAAAGTCCAGTAATCAACAGAAACTATTTACTTTCGATCTTCGTGCTCAAGTCCGGCTTTCTTTAATCAATTCTTTGTTCTTTCGTGTTTGAGTTCACCTTGGAACTTCGAAATTAAAATTAAAATTCCTCGCTTGCTATTGGTCGAGAACTGGTTGTGCAATGTGAGGTCATGGCCTCTCTGTGAATGGTATGACACATATCGCATTTCAACAATTCTAAAATTGATAAACAATAAAGACAGCGCCTTCTGCGGCTGACCATTCTCACGTATCGCCGACATAGCGGATGTGCTTTTCGATATATATACACAACAAAACAACAGCAGATCAGTTAAAACATGGAGTCGCCATCGAAAGATATTTTCAATGTTCTGGATGAATTCATCGCTGCCATCGAAGAAACCAAGCAGGTGCTACAAAGCCCCTGCGTTCCTGGGAGAATTTGCTACTGCGAGCGACCTCGAAGAAAAAGCGAACCTTGCGAATGTGAATTGCTTCAGTCGCGTTTAATGGGATCCGAAGACGAACTACATAGATACGGAGACAATAAATATGACAAAACTGTGTTTATTACTCAGCACACGTCTCGAGGGAAAGAGGCGGAGGGTTTGGTGACTGAAATGAATTATCTCCTCAACCAGATTTCTACCGCTGCGAACTCGTTGAAAAAGATCTACAACCGAAGATCTTCCCCAGTGATCGACGACATTTGAAGGCTTTCCTGCTTCCAAATGGTTTTCCTTTCTCTGATCGGATTTTGATCTGAAAATGCAGCTTGTGGGTGGCTTATTTAAAAGCTGCGCGCGAAGGAAAGATCGTGTGGACAGTGGACATTTCTTGCATCATCATCATCTTGGAAAATGGTCTGTTGCCAATTCTTACTCTTAAAATTGTACAGACACGAGAATCTTCATTTTGTTGAGTCTACCGAAGTCTTGGAAGTCAAGCAAACCTTACTTTCTACGCGCCCTTATGGACACATTATAAATTAATACGATCGAGTTTGGACAGCAACTATACAAACATTACGCGGTTTACACGCGCGTGCGGATTGACTTTCACTTTCGAATTTTGGATATCACACTCCGTAATAGAAATTATAATAGCGAGGTATCGGAACCATTCGGCCGCTTTATACCACCTGGAACAAACATGGTGTTGAATCATCGAAAGTAGAGTAGCGAAGTTGAAGAAAATTCTTGATACCACTCATGAATATTGCAGCAGCTGGTGAAACCGAAAATTCATCAATTTGCGTGCGCGATAAAATTGAATACTAAAATTGACGAAAAAAGCTGTTCAGCCAAATTAAAACAGCAGCATGTTAGTCAGATGGGAAAGTTACAACGCGAAAGCAGAATCGAAACAAATTTCGTGGGTGTTTTTCGAAATTTTGATGTTGACGGTGCGTGTCTAGTTCATGGTTATTACACAGCAGGAAATGGGAGGAAGTGTTTGAAGTGGTATATTTATTGAAAAAAATTAGAAAAATTAGAAATGTGTCCAGATTTATTAAAAAGTAACATAAAATGTAAAAAAAAGAGTCACTGCTAGGGAGCTAACAAATTTGTTTTTGCTTGTTATGTGAGCGAATTTGTTCACGAATAATTTATAATCAGCAGAGGGTTTATGTAAATATGTACAGGACTTGAGAGTGAGCTCAAATGTTGCCCTCATAGACTGCAGATTGTATTTTAAAAACAATTGTTGTATGAAATGGATAACTGTGAATAAACTGATAAAATAATGAGTGTCGTGTGTGCCTATGGTTCGTTACATAATATTATCTTTCCATTACAAAAGAAAATGTCTTCTACAAATGTACCCGGGACATTTGTAAAAAGCCCTTTTGATTAAGTTTGAATGCTTTGTGTCAAACGGAAGAGGCAGAAACTCTAAGCAGGAAGACAGGACTTGTAAGTGCGCTCAGAAGTTTTCCTCATATACAGCACTTAAAAAAGTTTTTTCGTGCAAAATTGAGGCAAAAAAAAAAATTGATAGAAGTGTGTGACTAAATGTGTGCGCGGTTCATTTCTCAGACAGTTATGTAACAATGTCTGCAGCGCTACGAATTTCCATAAAAAAGAACAGACTTGGCCCGGGACACTTGCCAGAAACGCAAGTGAAATTTTAACCGATTTGCGGCAGTCCTAAACTGAAAAGACAGAAATCCGATGAAAGAAAATAAAGTGTTAGAGAAGGGGATAAAATATAATGTTAGGGTTACTGATTTACTTTTATTCTACATCCTTAACAGTTCTGCTTGCAGGTCCTTGAACTATACACGTGCCAGGAAAACACAGCAAAGCGTAAACTTTAATGTTTGTTTTAAAATTGGCGACAGTCCAAACTTCTACGTGAAATAGCGATGTACTTTGAACTCCATACCGCGCTGATGCACGAGGATGAGAAAGCTAAACCTCATAATGGACTCAGACACGATCAAAGGTGTTTTTTTAAGCTCTCTCGTTGTTGCCCGCACGTGACAAGCAGTTTTAGCGAGATGAGCTCCGAGGGATGGGGGAGGGGTGGCTGGGAGATATTGATTAATATGGCCTTTGTAGGTGAGGTGTGTGCGGCCCCAAAGGAAATGGTGTACGTCGTTTTAGCGCAAAGTAGAGCATTATCGATATTAGGTTATCAATAAAAGCCTTTCACAATAGCACAAACATCAGTCTGAACTGGAAAATTGATTGAAAGAAGGTCCAGGGGGTTCCTGGAAGGTCCGAAACAGGGTATTGAATTAGACTTAATTAGGACGGTATCGAATTTTTGGTCAAATCATAAATAGGGAAGGGCCCTCTTTGTTTGCTGACTGTTGCCGAGTACGAGTAAGCACGATTTAGTCGCTACGGGAAAGAAGCTCGCGTTAGCGTTCTCTCATTCTCAGCAGCTGTGGGTCTCTAGGAAGCAGACGTGTTGTGCTCTGAGTGCTACTTTGAAACGCCTCTCGCTCACTCCACGCGCGCCTGTGACCACTTCTGGCAGCTCACGCGAGGGCGCTTATTTCTTTTTGAACATGTACGTCTGTACCACGAGTCTTCCGTTCAGCTGAGAAGGCAAAGTGGCCTAATTTTTAAGTTTAGCCAGTCAGTCTATTTTAGTGTCTTCTTTTAAAATATCACTTTAACAAATGAAAGGGGGCGCTTATTGGAACAGACGGGCCCTTCATAAAATTGACGCCGCCATAATCTCGTGACCCCATTTAACAAGGAGCGTTTATTAGAAAGGGGCGCTTGATCGATTTTTTATGGTATACAGGCTCAAGACAAGAGGAAGTGAATAAGACTAAGCCGATCAAGAAACTATGATGATAATCTCTTGGTTCGATCCTGCCCCAGTGAAAAAAATTGTCTGATAAAGCATTTTTTTAGGAGCCAACCGGCGTTGAAACGCACGTTATACTTGGCTGTCCTGTGGTGCAACATGGCGGCGGCGGGGGATGACTTCACACAGGCCAACCAAGATATCATAAAGTACCGCACTGCTGTGTGCATGGACGCTTTGGTCTGCGTCTATCTGTTTTAGTGTGTTTATTTCACGTTTTTATTCCGCAATGCCTCCTAGAAACTTCTCATGGTTTGTCGAAGACAGGTTAGCTGCTCTAGGATTTCCATCGACTCGTGCAGATATCGAGTTCCTTTGCAGCAGGGGAGTGAAGCGACTGATTTCTTTGACAGAAAGTCGGCCATCTTTGCATGGCTTTCCGTTGACTCATGTTCATATTCCCATCGTAGACTTTACTCCACCTTCAATTGAACAAGTCAATGAGTTTCTTAGCGCTGTAGAGAAGTCTAATTCCAAGGAGGAGGTAAGTGTTTGGCTATTCAATAGTTCTATTCAATAGTCCTTCGCAGCAGTGTTTTGGGGATGTCACGCAACGGTCTCCCAAAGGGGAGGAGCGTTGCGTGACATCCCATGAAACGCTGGAAGGATTTTGCCAGGGCTGGAAGGGGAGGTGGGGGAGGAAGGGGGGCACTTGTACCACTTTTGGGTATAGGCAGCTCATGGGCTCACCTGGACCCTGTGGAGATAAAATAGCTATTCCTTGTGAAGGGCAAAGGAGTGGGTACAATAGATGACACTGACAACCCTATATAAGTACCCTCTTACCTTGAAAATTTTCTTGATGTTGACTGATGACTTTCTAAAGACTGCCAAAAGTCTCAGATCTTGCCCTGCTGAATACTGTTCAAACATGTGTAACAATGGAAGTGGTACAACTTTAGCATAGTTATGACAGGTTAGTTAGGAAAGATTCACATCAAATCCCCTAGGGAAAGTTCATTTAATATGACAAGGGGGGATGAAGATATTGAGGGGGGGGCTCCGAAAATTTTTACACACCCGAAGGGGGGGCTCTGAAAAAACTCAGAAATTTTTACTATGAAAGGGGGGAGGGGTTCCTAAAAAATTGAATCGCTAGCAAGGGGTCTGCTAAAATTTCAAGCTTCTTCATCCCCCCCCCTTGTCATATTAAATGAACTTTCCCCTATTCCTTTCCAGCAGCACATTCTTGTATAGCAGTACTCTCATTAATGTTTTTAGCAGGAGGTCAGCTTGTTCACAGGCAGACAAACTTTTTTAAACTGAACATCTTTACTGTGCCTTTTAAAAACATGTGGACTATAAAATTCAAGCTCAACTGACAAATGCACTTTTTGTTACCGTCAATCTAATATTCGGCAGCTCCTCCCAGCTTTCAACTACTGCCGAGTACTCGGTAATAAAATCATTGTGCACAGTTCAGACAATGAAACAGTGCTCAGCAGTAGTCATAGCTGGGGGGACCTGGCAAACATTTGATTAACGGTAGTGAAAAACGCATTAGTTGGTAGACCTTTGAAGTTAAGAGGTGACATGTTATTGAAAAGCACAGTAAATGAAAATGTCCTCTAGATTGTCAAACCAGCTGGACAAAATTGTCCTTAAGGCTGGTTTTAACTAGCGACAGAGTCGTAGTCGGAGTCGTAATCAGAAGCGTAGAGCGATACAATCTAGTGAAAATCAAACCGACAGTGTTGGAAGCAGGACAGTGATTCTGCTTATGACTCTGTCGCTTACGATCAAGTGAAAACTGCATTGTCGGAGTTGCAAGCAGAAGCGGAAGAATAAACCAATGGCAATGTTTGATTCCGCGCCTTGTCATTGGTTGGTTCTTCTGCTCCTGCTTGCAACTCTGACAATGCAGTTTTCACTTGATCGTAAGCGACAGAGTTTGATTAAAGCCTTACACGAGCCAGTCCTGCCTCGGTTCTAGTGTGGTCTTATTTAATGGTATGACAAGTTTTCGATCATCATCGATCATCATTTTATTAAATTAATTTTCACAAAACAAATTTATAAACTTATAAAACCCGCATATGACTACCCTTTGTTGACTATCCACTCATGAAAAACTCAGGCTTGTAGTCTAGTTGCTTCGGAAGGAATGGAAACGTTCTGATTCTTCCGACTCCAATTCCGTCAAGCTTATGACTCCTATTACGACTCCGATTTTCGATTTTCACTACGTCATAAGCTTTCTTATTACTCCGACTACGACTACGACTACGGCTACGACTCCGACTCCATTGCTAGTGAAAACCAGCCTTAAACAAATTGAAAATAATGCAAGAACAAATCAGATTCACAGATTTCCAATAGAACACAGCTGAGTGACTGCCAAGGCTCCATAGAAACACGCTTCATGTTTTCTATATCTTTATAGCATAGAACCCAAATGAAGATGTGGCTTTTTCATTAAACGTTGTTATTGAATTATTTATTATTATCTATTTAATTTTATTAATATAATATAATTAATAATATAATAGTAATTTTAATAACTTGCAGGGAAATCTTTCAAACTCTAAGAGTTTCAAATAATTACCAAAAAAATAAATATCCTACCTCCAAATACTCTTCATCTGTCATTAGTTTGTACGATGGAACATCAAGATTTTGCTTCCGTGCAGCGAATATCTTGTCCAAGTTACGACCCGTGATTTTCTTTAATATCTTCTGAACTTCGTCGTTATCAAAAGGGGGGATGTTAGGATTGTTTTCAGGAGATTCATGGCTGCAAAACGTCCGTAAAAGCAGCGATCTAACAGGAAATTGGACAACCCTGAGACATCTGCACGTGGAGGCCATTTTGTTTTTTTTACGTTACTGCTGACCGCTTCTGATCGACTGCTGTAAGTTGTTATTTATTTTCTAGTAGGGGAGACAGGGGAGAGAGAATAACAGTTCAGAATTTACGTGTAAAACGTTTGAGAATACTTTCGACGAAGTAAATTTAAATTCAAATAACTGAAAAAAAGCATTTGGTCGGAGACTACAATTTGTTACCGTATACTTGTTATCAATGTTATCTATTAACCGGTCTATTAACCCACTATCGACCCCCTGGGGTCAGCAGTAAAACTGTCTGTGCCTACCCGGGCAGGGTTTGAAACCGCCATACGAAGTCCAAAATGGCGGTCGCTTCAAGTTTGGTTCGATATTGCATGAGACATCCAGCACGTATTCTCGTTATAGGACTTCTTTTGGTTCTGGTTATCGCCAGTAGATTTCTCTATTCTTCAGTTCCAGAAGATCAACCTATCCAGGAACTAAATCTCATGGCGGGAAATTTAGCACAACAACATACTGACAAGAAACAGAGCCATATTCACAATGAAAACAAACTTGATTCAGATAGCCTACCTAGTTTACCGGTGAAAAATGACGAAAAAAGTGACTCGACTTTAAATGATTCAAACGATCGTCATTTCAAAAGGAAGAAAAATGATTTGCCGAAATCCAAGGAAATTAAAATAAGATTTCAAGAAGCTGATGATGAAAAAGCTGAAAACGACTTAAAACTTCGCAAAATTCCAGATGATGGCATTGTGCACAAGAATTCAGGACAGCTATCACCGTTTGAGCTCGAAGCAAACGTTGAAGAAGTCGCCAAGAAAAAAGCAAACTTGGAGGAAAAGGCTTTACTAAGTGACCTCAATAAGTCTGGTAAAGATACCAAACAAAATAGTGAAGGAACCAGAGAGAATCTTGGTGTGAAAAAAAGAAAAGAAAAGGAAAATGGGAAAAAATATAAGTCTGGTGTATTACAACAAGAGAACAATGTCGTGATGACACTTGCCAAAGTTGGACAAACAAGTCCTTTAGCCAAAAGATTCAAACAATGCTTATTGTCAATATGCAAGCACTCATCCATAAAGCTGTCTTTTCACATCATAACAGATACACTTGGAAAACTCACTTGTGAAGATACATTCAATGAAGCTGGCAAAGTGTGTAAGATTGGTTTGAATGTGACATATTATAATATCGACGAGGTATCCAAAAAGGTGGAGCCAATCACAAAAGAAATTCAGGTGCGTGTTTGACACTGACTATGGAAGGTTTCCACGGCAATCATGTTGGTGGTTCCAAATGGCATCTGGTCACTTTGGTCCATGTATAGATCGTTCCAAGTCAGTTCACTGCAACACACATATAGATTATTTCTCATTTTTTCATCTTCTGCCAAGCTAAACTCAGTTAGCTGAGGTAGTGAGTGTGGCCTGTGAGTTTGCCCCCACCAAGTTCACTCCCACATGGGCTCAACTAGCAATAAAGTGCTTAAGATGTATCTTTCTGTTACTGAAAAAAAAGACAACAATTTGCGCACAATGCAACAAAGCCACACAAAATGTTTATTTCTCGTTCTTTAATCAATTGAAGGTAACCTGCAATCAGACGTCCTTTTTTTTGCGGCGGGAAGGAACGCCTGATACAATTACTTGACTATTTATCTGCTGCCCCCTTATTAAAATATCTGTCAGTGAGAA
>OFEP01000026.1_pt1 | contig 13925 bp, 2 predicted proteins | sample 1521161 | NCBI WGS metagenome assembly OFEP01 (sample SAMN04272335, study PRJEB24112) | coral metagenome | biome: Coral reef; feature: Shallow seawater; material: Coral tissue | host: Coral | place: China: South China Sea | collected 2014
AAATGAATCGACCACGGTATGCTAAAAGGGAGGGACAGAGGCCAACGCACTCGTGTGGATATGCTCTTGTTTGACAGAAAAGCTACTTGACTGCACCTGAATGATAACGTTTGCACGGAGAGTATTGGATACTAAGAACCGTAACCGGTAGCCTAGAGACACTAAAGACATTGCTAGGAAGGAAGTTAGACGACAAAAGAAACCTAGAAAGTGCGGACAACGGTAACAAACTAAAAACTTACTCTAAATGCGGAGTGAATTTCATACAAATGAGGTCATGGTACTAAGCCGTAGCAAGGGCACAATTGAGGGCTAGTCACTGATCCACCTATCTTGGTAGGTATTTTCTCACCCGCAGAGATCACTAGGAAATACAGTATTTAGTAGAGTAACCATGACATTTTTGTCCTTTCAGTAAGCAATAATTATAGCCGGAAAAATTGTATATTACAGCCTCCATACTGAGAATTCAGTTTGTCATTTTATGGGTTATTTTTAGAAGCCACCTCTTTAGTGTTAATTCATGCAAATTTTCGTAAATTACTGCCAATGCTGCTTGCCAACCAGATTGGCTCCTTATTTACAAAGACATTTCTCTTGTGTAAATAAACACATTGAAAAGTGCTTTTCACGACAAAAGGATCAAACAGTTGCAAGTTCGCGATGGTAATGTATGAGGGAAAGCTCAAAAAGGACTGAACACAATTCTCTTAAGATCTCTTATTACTGAAGCACCTAGAAGATAAACATCTATGTTGGTTGGTGTTGTAATGTCGAGTGGCCCGATAAAGGATAACGGGAAAAAAAACACTCAAAACTGAGTACTTTTTTTTCACATCATGTTTATCGATCTGCAACTCACTGAAAAAACTGAAGAAAAGAAAGTAAGGCAAAACAAATAGAATCCAGTTTTTAAAACCGATGTGTGCAGTCTAGCTTTATCCGTCCGATGGCGCGATGAGGACTAATGATGAGGATGATACGGTCTAGTCAATCAAGCACAAGGATTTTTTTTAGCTTCCCCAAAAAATTGACCAAAATCATCCGTCAGTCTATCTGCTTGCGAAATATTAATAATTATGATCCGCAAAAAATATCAAAGCGTCTTTTTGCTCTCACTTGAAACGTTTTCAAGGTGTAATGATGAAACGAAGTGTGTCATCAAATTAAATCAATGGCGTTTTCTCAGTAATAATTCGACCAAGGCCGAGGCTATTTTTAATACCATGTTTAACAGCAATATTGTGTTTAAATAAACACTATACTGCGCTTGGAACGTAAATATTCAGAGTTGAGTAAAATTTAGTTCTGACGAGCAACAACATACATTTTATCTATGACTATTGGACGCAATCAAATTTCTTCAATGTACGATATTATATTTAGTGTAGCAATAACCTAGAATAATGATGATTCAGTGTAAACCATAACAAGACTATTTCATTACCGGAATGAATCGTGCACTGAATACTCAAATCACGAACTTCTACACGAACACTTAATGCCTCTCTCTCGCAAGAGTAATTAAAGCTCAATGTCTTCATTCCAGTTTTAAAACATAATTGAATGTTATATTCTTTTCTGACGTCTTCAATCCCTAAAAAAACTAATTCTTTACCTCATTTCCAGTCATATTTCGACCGGGGAAGCGTCCTCGTCTAGCCAGACAATTCTTCGACGTCCACTATTATTAATTTACAAAATCGCTGCGAAATTATACAGTTAATTTAAGTGGTGGAGACATATTCTCAGGTGCGAGTTTTCAGCGGTTCCACTCTCCGTTACCTAGGAACTTGCCTGCTATTAGCCATTTAATATTCCTTGTAGGTGTACTCTTGTAATATCGAGTAATGGCAAATAGCAAGCACAAGTTCGACTGAAGTTCTATAGCCAGTGTGTTTACGCAAAAAAAGCCAATTCCGTGTCGAGACAAAATTGAGAACGGCAGGGGTCCGATGCAGAGTGCCTCAAAAGAACCTTACATTCACAAACAATTTCATAGTTTATGAAACACATCAGTGATATAAATACTTTGAATTCAAACGATACTTTTCTGGCCTTCGGTTTCAATTAGAAACTTCACGAGCGCAAGGCCTATTCATCGCAAATGACACGGTAAATGCAAAGCCCGCGGCCAGTGTTTTTATATCGCTTCAGTAGTTATCATTGTTTCCCCGGTTTGCTTTTTTCCCCAACAAATGATAGTTGCGACAGAAAAATCTAGTTTGTTCTCACAAACTGTTTTGTAAACTCTCTCTCTGGCTAAATGTGAGGTTTTTTCTTTTTGAATTCAGCTTCAAGGGTGGGAGGTCTCCGCTTGACTTAATTCATGTTGTTCGTGGCACCTGCTTGGCGAGAGCTCGATCCTTACCATGAGCGCGCGCTCCCCTCGTGGTTGCTATTATAAACCTAGCAGGTCGTATCTACGTCTTCGAGGCCATTGATACATTCTCTACACAAAACCTTTCTGAACATCTTCGTCAGGCAAAAGTGGGCGTACACACATTACATCATTGATCTAGCAGAATCGACCAACTTTATTGCAAATAACAAACGTACTTAGCGGGCAAAATACGAACCGCCATCAAAGAACAGCTCAGTTCACTTAACGAGGCAAAAAGAAAAAAGTTCGGCTTAAGGAAATTGGTAGAGGAAGGCTATTCATGATCCCAGTCCTGAAATCCCGGTCTCGAAAAAAATAATTCCTAAACTTTACGATTTGCTACAAACGCTATAAATATTGCAGAATTTATTACATCTTTGTCTTCGCGCAGATTTGAGATCATAAGACCGATCGAGTTTTCTTTTTTTTGTCTACGAAGTAAGCGTTGAATCTCACTTGAACATTTCATCCCGTAAATCTCTCTGAGACGATTTCGTCGTTAACACGTGCCAAGAAATAAGCATACAAATACGGGCATTCTACACGATTCCCACGTTGTTGTTCTTATTTTTCTTAAGGGCCAGCTGGTATGCAAATTTTTTGAATGTCCGACGGAAGTTTTGTTGGCTACCTCTATCGACGAGCACTGTCATGTAAAATAAGTATTACAAATTTAGAGCAAATACATTCAATTTGACTGAAATGTGTGGGTAATGAAATTCAATCACCCTCTATTTCAAAAATAGCTTTAAGCCGAGTATAACTTTTGATAGTAAATAAATTTGTCGAGAGCAGGACTTCAACGTTAAATGTTCTGAACAAGGAAATGTTCCACCAACACAAAGCACTTTCATTTGCATATGTTTTCAAATCGAACATTATGTCAGATTGTAACTTTGAGCTTTTTCTTCGCAACAGGAATTACCTAACGTTTGTCAAGTGCTGTACGATGATGACAGTTCGCCGAGGATTCGTCGACTAGCAAACCAAGACTTTATCTTGTTTCGAGACGAATCACTAGCGACTAACTTTTATATTCTTCTTCGACAACCAGTTCAATATTTGTTGGTGGAATACGTAAATTACGACACCGACTGAGAACCTTCTGTTTGAAAAACGGAATACGGCAGAGATTGATGAAACTAAGTTTGTTTTAATTCAGCAGAATACTGCAAAAAGAAAAGAAAGTTTAATCACGAAAAAAAAGTCATGGATATTGCGTTTTCAGAACTGGTGAGTTATACACGTGTATCAATTCGAGCGAAGAAATTTTCGTCACGAAGGAAGAAATTCACCTTGACAAATTTAAGATATCTGTCGACCATGATTAAATACAAAAATTTACATTCGGCTGATGAACCTGTACGTGATTAGAATTTTTACTCATTTCCAATATATTCTAGAATGTTAAAGCGAAAAAGGCGAAAAACAACAAGGATTCAAACCCGGTTGTTTTGGGTCTACCACACGTGTGTGGATGGTGATAAATCGACATTAACATTGCTTGCATTTTCGTTATCGCTGCTCTGCGGCTCTGCACAAACACACTGAGCACTTTGCAAACATCTTGCAAAATTAGCTTAGCTGCTCCAATAAGCGTATGCAGCCATCTCGGACAGGAGAATCGCGAAAATGCAAGCAACCTCCATCGGTAACAGACGCAACCTGCACTTACTTGAAATACAAAGTCCACATGATGTTCTAAAACCTGCGCAAATGTGCGACGAGCGTATCTCTGTCGTTTTTCTAAGCCATCATGGAATTGTAATTCATATGAAGACACCCTATGTAGCCCGGGGAACAAGTGCTCGCGACAATTCTTCACGAGTGGGTAATGGCATACATTTCGGGCCAGTCCGGTGTGAGAAAGAGAGACACCCTGGCCAGATGGATCGCGGGCGCACAAAGTTTACACCAGGGGATAAACAAATAAGGCGCCAAGTTTAGACAATCACGGAAAGCCCACGTTATTCATGGCTTGGCGGTTTTGCATTATGTCTGTTTGGTGGTGAAATCGAGCGGGTGGCACGAGATGTAGCGAATAAGTATTGCAGTGAGAAACGGCTGGATTTTAGTCAGAAACCTAGCCCCTTTGGTGCAATGATCACTTTATCTTGAAAGAAAATATATCGCATTTGTTTGGGAAATTTCTGCGTTTAAATTACTTAACTCTTCAGAGAAAAAAGTGTTAGGAAATTCTTGACCGTGTTCATGCTGGTCGTGTGGTTTTGTACGTTAGATTACTATATAAAGCGTGGTTTGATTATCATGCGTGTTTTAATGACTATTTTTCAGCTGTAAAATGTTCTCAATCACGGCGATAACTACCTCACTAAAAAGTTCTGATTTCTCCTTATTGATTTTCAGCTATTTATTGGAAGATTAGTTGTGAGAATATGACGATATACCATGCAGACACAAAATAATCTGAAAGCAAGTTGATAACTTTTTACTTTTCCTTTAGGTGCTTGCCAATAATTTTCAAAACATGGAAGGAAAACAAGATATTGACTGCTCCCTTAAGTTTAAATGCTGCGCCCTCCTACAGTGTGTACGGTGCTGTAGTCATACTGACGGTTTAGCTTACATAATCATCATAACTGTCGTAAAAGTAGACAGAAGAATTCGCTGAAGCACTTTTTTTTTCGGGAGAATGTTTTTAACCGTGTTTTCCCGTTTTATGCATATAACAACTAGACTAAACTCATCTGTGGACTCCAAACGAGGTTTGCACCTTTCTGAGAATCCAGTCTGGCAATTAAAACTATTTGCATGTCGAACTTAACATTGACAATGAGAGATCAGCCGTGATCAGTTATGCGAAATTAATTTGCAAGGTGTGCAAGAGCGGTTAACAGTAATCTAAAGCGAGAGGCGGCATTTACGGTTTTGTGTCCATGCAATAAATCGGCATAATTAAAATCGCACTGTTTTGACACTGTTTTTAACACGCCCAGATATGTTGAACAAATGCTTCATAAAACCCGTCCGCGAGACAAAGCCGTCACTGATCATTTAGCGGCGATAAAACATAATGAAACAAAAAAACGCATGTCTAGAAACAAAGCGAGTTGCTTCTCTTTTTAGCCGGCACAGATTTAACAGCGGGAGTTTAAAGAACATTCAAGCCAACGAGCATGACTCATGCCAATATCCGGGACTCTTTTTAAGTTGCTAACCACCTGGCTTTCCACGTTGGAAACTCCAAACAAAAACAGATTGTTTCAGCTTTCATCTTGAGGTATTTGACATACTCTGCGACCATTCGGTAACTTCAGCTGCATGACCTCTCTATTCTGATCAATCTGACACGATACGAACAACTGAAACCCTGTGCCTGGCTATGAAGATCTATCAACACGAACTGCACATTTACACGGAACTTAATTAATCGGTGATATTTCATTTCCCATTGCTGGTATAAAACAGGTCATTTATGAATTTTACCATTTTTACTAGACGAATTACCTTGGCCTATGAAGTCTTTGCACGTCTGGCTCTGAATAAATGCAATTGTACATGTGCGACTGAAACACTCAGGAAGCTTGCTGCAATGCCGAGATAACCTACAATTTCTCACAGGCCAACCATTACTCTCGATTTCCTCAGTGCATGATTTGCTGGCGTTTGCTCAAAGAATGACGCACAGCTCCAGGGCTACCAGCAGATAGTAAAGACTAGAGCCTTTTTTGGCGCCGTCTTAACTAAAACCCGTTACATATTTCAACTTTCAGCTGGTTGGGTTTAGATCCAAGCTTTATGAGTCGACAGCCGCATTTTACTTCAAACTTGAAAGCCAAGCTATTCTTATCATAAATATCGAATGGACGGTTTGTCAGATCCTGTTTCTCTAGCCGTAATTACAAAAAAGGGTTGAATGGTTGAAAAGCAATTTAAATTTTGCACTTCTGACATTGCTACCTGTCACTGGGCCTTTCTATTTTTAATCTCACCTACCATTACTATATAAACACCCAGTGTGTAATAATTGTTTATGGCGGTTGGCTTTTTCTCCGCTCGTTTGTTCTCTGCACATTAACTAAACAGTAAAGCTTAATTATGGCCAACTTTGACCTCACAACACATGCAAACTAACAAAGTTGTTCCAAAATTAGTGAGACGAAGGTTAAGCCTATTTTCTCAGGTACCGTTTCGTTTTGTTTTATTCTATTTTATTTAGCCAGACGAATTTAATTAAGACGGTAGTTGTCTTAGTTGGAATGTTGTATACGTTCAAGTTGATTCTTGTGGTTAACACAATGCTTTCCTTTTCACAAATATCAACATAACGGTTGAGTAACGGAATGGTACAAAAGTTAGTAAGTTTCCGACATTGTGAAACCTAAGGGTCCAAATTACACTGAATCCACTATTTACAAACCACTGGGCGTGCGCCAAAAGCAAATTTAAAGATGAAAACTACAAATTATGGGAATTTACCAGGCAAATTAGCGATTACGCTTGCATCAGCTATTGTTAAGTGTCTAACAACCAGAGCTTTGCTGCAAATTAAAATTAGCGCATAAGTATAAATTCATCAACGAAAGCGATGTGCCACTATTCTAAAAACAAAATCGAGCAGAGGCTCCTCACCAGGAACCCCACAAACTGCAGCTTGTTATTTGACTACTTTCAGTCCACAGAAGGACAGCTCTAAGCCCGTTATGCTGGAGTTGGATTTATGAAATCTGAATGAAATTAAAACTTGTTAGATTCCGTTCAATCTGGGAGCAAAGATAAAATTGGTACAAGGCGAAAGAATCTTGCCATAAACGCTATTATCCTGAAAATTGAAATGCGAACCTTAAGTGCAAGTCAAAACTCGTTCAGTTGGCGAAATATTCTGCCGGTAGCAATGTTTAAACTGTACGTACCGTGCCTTAGATATTACTTGAGATGGAAGTAGCTCGACATTTCGTTGCCATTGTCTCCAAACCAGGTAGATATTTTAACCGAACGGAGCTCAAATACCAGCTTAACAGCACTTTCTTGCGCAATTAAGTTAAATAATTGAGTTCCTGGCAACCTCCCATATCACCAAGTCAATACAGAAAGTGGTACGTCATTAAGCCCCAGGCTAGCCAATGAACTGGCTACATCAAGCACTAACCCACCAAAGAGGCACGCTAGGTAGTTCAAAATATTGATAGAAAATGGTTGAGGCCCTCGCTCGTGATTCGTAAACTAAACCTCGCTTCCTATATATCACCTTACTGTATGGCAAGCGAAACTTGGAGAACGTAGCAAGATAAGGCAAAACTGAATTAAAGACACGCACTGTTCACAACTAATTACTAGAAGAGGCTAGAAGAGACACTACCCTCTGCTGTATTTGGCAGGACTTCGCCGTCAGCAGCCCTAGGGAGGGGAGATAGAGAGGGCAGAAAGAGGCAATTCTATCCTTTCACTTCCCCTAGCCGGACCTGATCTCAGTTCTTATCAGTATTAATTAATGCTTTAAATAGCCAAACACACATGTCAAGACCATTGGACTAACTTCAGTGTAATGGGTAAGCATTTAAATGTTAATTCATAAGTAGGTGAAGATGCTATGAACGGCGTATCTGATAGTATATATTTTAATTCTCCCTGCTACATTTTGTATAAAAATAAAGGTTATGAAATAGAGACACCCAATGGTTTCATGCAGTAAATCATCTGTTCGGAAGGTCTTTCGTCCCATCTGTTTTTTTCACCTCGAACTTTGGTGGCATGAGAAATACAATGCCTGTTGTTTTCGAATAGATAAAAACTGTTGTTTTGTGTACCGAATAAGACATGTAAGAGGACAGCTATTTTTTTTCAGACCGAAAGACAACATCTGCTAAGGGTTTTGTAAATATACAAAAACTAAAGCTTTGACGAATTCGACAAGACTCAAGCTCTCCTAGAATGACCAACAGATCAAAAAAAAAATTATAGCGAAGCCTAAAACTAACCTGCAGAGCTTTAAAAAGCACTCTAGTAGACGATCTTTAAGTACTTGAGAGAAATTCGTGTCCCTAATGCGACTAGAACGAGGATTGTAAAGTGAGGGCCGGGCCTATCACAACGGAGGCCGTACTTGAGGTCATTCTGGGTTTGTTTTCAAATCGTGTTTTTAAAAACACGGCTTTTTATTAAAGATACGCAATTTCAACTAGGACTAAGAGTGGTAACAGTGAGACCAAATTGGAAGTTGTCGGGTGCCAGACCTGGGTTCCACGACACTACAAACGAGTTAAAATTCTAAAGATGGTTACAATGGCAAATAACAAGTCATGAATATAAGGCAGAACATCACATTTGTTTTCAGAACACTTTGGATGAGTCTTGAAGCAATTTTCATTGTTTATCGTCTTAAAAATGTCTTACAACTTTCACTCAGCGATGCAGTGCTTTTATGAATCCTGTTCTCTGTTATATACCAGCCGAGTACGTAATTCAGTACGTTGTCTCGACGGCTGGTTGGTGATGTATTCAGTATGACAAATGAGATAATTGCAAGGCGTAAACAATGCAAAAGTCATCGCAAGGAGAGATTTTAGCACGGATCAGGAATAGAGCCGGATACTGAGAAGTTTGTAACACGGATGGACGTAGATACGGGTGGGCTCAGTTTTACGTGAGATAGCTTGATAACCAGGCGTTGAAGCGTTCGCAAAATTCCTTCAGACAGTCCTACCCGCCCACAAACGGTGAAAACAAAAACCACGAAACTAAGAGGTATATAGTGGATTAAGAACAGTAATTGATTTTCTATTGAAATCCTTTGAGCTTATATTGAATCTCCTCTCAAGTTCGATACTGGAATGCCCGTCTTTCGGTAAATCTCGATTGTCTCGGCTTCACCAGAGAAAAATAAAAACTGACCTTGAGATTGGTAGCGTGTTTTGAGTCTTAAATACTTGATAAGAACCGAAATCAAAAACCGTACAGTGCCGTGATTTTTTTTTTTTACCCCAGGGTGTAAATGAACACGCCACAATTTGGCTCGTTGTGATATCGGAAATTGCCTCTGCTAATATAATCCGACATCACGCATTAACATAGTTAAGTAAAGCTCACGCAAAGAGGATATATTAGTTTTTACGCGCTATGGCCTAGAAAAATCCTTGAACGATCAGCAGCCGCACACGATGTTCGTCAAGGAGCTCTCGAACAGTACAACTTCAGTTAAAGGATTTGCTTGAGTCATACTGAGCTTTCCGACACAAAAGACTTAATAACAGCAATTATTATTATAACTACAATTATAATAATAATAAACTCTACATCTCTTTACGGAGATGTCAATTAAGTTTTTATTGATTTACAAGAGCTTAGCTCGGATACTGAACATCCACTAATTCCTTAGAATTTTAAGTCACGTTTGCTCGTAACACCGACCTCCACTGGCTATCCCGGAAACATTTAGTCGCTACAATTTACGGCTAAATAGTTATACGTGCCGTGTTACAAAGTAGGAAACCACAACAGAGGTGTTACATTCATTGGAAGAGCAGACCAAATGTCCAAAATTTTTGCTAAAACGGACACTGATTGAAAAAACATTAAATAGCTGAAAATTCTCCGCCCCTAGTTCAGACAGGACAGGTTGTTATCGAATGCATCAAAGCTCGTAGCTGACTTTGCTCTTTCACTGCATAACTCAGAATAAGGTATGTCAAAGTAGTTTGTTTAACGCGAGGCTAATTTTCAGATGAAGTCTCAGAAGATAATCCGAGACTCCAAACGTTGCGAACGTAGACGGGCTACCTATCGGCAGGACTAGCGGGAAATTTCACCGGTCTAAATAAATAAACTTTCACCACTGGACAATAATTATCCCTTTTTCGTATAAAAGAGCATTTTTAACGTAAATAAACTACTGTGTTTCTTGTTTGCTTACCTCAAAGCCCTTTGTAGTAAGTGCTATTGTAAGAAGAGAGGCTCGTCTCTATCAACGGTCTTTTTGTGTTCTTCGACCCGCGGCTGCGCCGATTACTGACTTGACCCAAACTAAATCCAAAATACTGGTCGCATCTAAGTGGCCGAGATTTTCTTGCCATATCCGTAAGGGCTCACACAATTAGAACCATCTGGGAGGTGCCATTGACACAATGCCACTTAATTTGTGGCAATATCTGTCATGGTAACGACAACCCGATTCAATATGGGCTTACAGGCTATTTTTTGCCAATTCGATGCAACAGTTAAATTTTAATTCATTATTGACATTGTCCAAATTGCGCGCGACATGTCAATACTTCAATGAATTGCGCACGCTTCTGAGTTTAAAGAACCTTAATAGCCTTTTCATAGCTATATTATAGTACGATTTCCTTCAATACGGATGTGAGTCATTTCCGCGACTCAACACTGCAACTTGCTACTTACTAATTTGATTCTCGGAAAAACCTTCACAAACACCAGTTAGGCTTTACCCGTAAAGTTGACCACCATATAATGCAACCTTTATCAGGGATCGACCTTTCGACAGTAAATTATCAAGCGAAGAGTCTCAACTTTCGCGGCCTGTCAAACATGTGAACGGGCACGAAATATCTGGAACTGTCTTTCTCACATTCCACATATTTCTGCCGTGAGGTTATCCTTCAAAATTTCACCTTAACTGAATTATCAGTTTCAGCCACGAAAATCGCAAGTTGAAAATCGACTTTCTTTCTTAACCCTACTTAGCAATTACATTATGAGATCGAGATTTCTATGAGAGAGCTTAATAGCTTGCATTCAGTGGGCGCAGCAGTTTGCTTCTCAAGAAATCAGTGATTAATTAAGGGAAAACGATAAGAGACTCGGCTAGTTTAACACTGTCATGGTTATTTTAATAACTAGAATCGATCTCATCGAGATTAATTAAGTAAACAAAGACCTCTTCCGTCTGGAATGGTGGCTGCTAATTGCGCTATTAAACACACACACCAACGTTTAACACCCCACGAGGGGTGTGAAGTCGCAGTCAAAAGATCCAGGTTATTTGTCGGTTTTCGTACTAACACGATGTCTTTACAATCCTATATTAGCTCGAAAATATTGACTCTATTGTTTATTGGAATTTTACAAATTCAGTTGTCTCAAAGCTATGGCAATCACACAAAGAGTAGCTGTTCAAGTGATCGAGTTGCTTTACTGCAAGTTACTCAAGGTGTGGCCAGAAATTTATAACTCGTGCCACAACCATTTTGGCGAATAAATGCAGGACACATTTTCGCTGCGGCGAACATTTTTCTTTTATAATCGTCGTTTAAACTACTAAATATTTTTACAAGAGGATCATCAAAAGACCCTTGACGGCTTACGACTTACCGAGTTAGCAATACAAGCAAATACTTCAAACGAATACCAGCCAGGTCAGCTAAAAACACAGGACGAAAACTAGCCCCTGAGATCTGGCTTATACGAGTCCCTTTTTAATAGAAACTCTCGACAAGCGCTAAAGTGTGGGGCGGACGTGCTACCTGTGTGTTCTCGAAGACAGTTGAGTAAGAGCGTTTCTGTAACACATCATCAAGTGGTATAAGCTTGAAAATTCCTAAAGTTACTTTGGGCTTACTAATCACCAGTTCATGCGTCATAGACTTGAAAGTCAACCACGTGAATTCGAATGGCTTCACTAGTCCAGTCTCTCACATCCATGGCTATTGCCAAGGAAATTAGCTGAGATTTTACTGAGGTCAATGAGAGAGTGAAAAACAAAAACAGTAGCAGAAATCACAAGAAACGGTAACGGTTCTTCACCTGGTACGAGGAGATAAACAAAACATAACTGTTTTTCTGTCTGGAAAAGTGAAACACTTTCGATGCTGATGTTATTAACACAATACAAACACCAAACAACTCTTGGATGTGACACACTGTCTGCTGTTAACAGACGCAAACAGCAGACGCATCAATTGACTGTTATCCTTGTTTACTAGATCTTCAAGAGACTTCAAAACAAGGGCGGTTTCTGGGACTCATCAATAACAAATAAGTTTCAGTAAAACTAAAGAACGAAATATAGCACGCGCAATAAGAAGCATAACCCTGGTCAATATTGACATAATAAAATGTCCTTTATCGTTCCGATGTAGTCAGCATAAATCGGTGTTCTGAAGGCCAGGTCCGGCGGAAACTGTAGAAAAAATTCCAGACTCGCGCGGGTCTCTTTTATTCTCAAGAGTTCATCAACCCTTACCAAGTGATTATTGAACCGACTGAGGTCAAGCCTATGTTACAAGTGTGTTTACATCAAGATTTCATAGTTGGCGCTATATACCAAAGACGCGCATCCAGAAGAGAAATTGAGAAGACCATACCAGCTAACAAATTTGTCATTTTCTTGGAGTTGGGGCGGTAACCTTGAAGGTTAAAACAAACTGGTTTATCCAGTATTTGTTTTTGGCGCCACGATTAAGCAATCCAGTGAACGTGACCTCCTCAGGCGCTGCTTGGAAACGTTACACCCACGTGATGTTTTTCCCCAAGGGTTGCTTAGTAACCGGAGAAAACATACGGGACAAACGAATGCGGTGGTTGTGGGTGGGTGAATAGCAGAGGAAACGATTTGTCATCAACCCAATTTCGCAAAATGAGGCCGTACGGAGGTAAAAAAAAAACCAAACTATCCCTAAGTAAAGACCCTGTTATAATGAACCATTTTCTCTCTAAAAGTTAATATCGAAACGTTATATTCCAGCCATGAACGAACGGACATATTGTATGCGAATTTTAACTGACGTTGCAACTGAACAATAGCAGAGCAGGGGCTGTTCTCTAAGCACTCTTCCCTCAAAACGAAAAATACATCTGAGAAGATTGACATCTTCTTAGGCTGAAAGTAAAAGGCAAATAAAATGTACCCCAAAAAGGCATACCTCGTTTATCTTCGTCTCTTTCGATTTTTCGACGCCTTTCCTGCTTTTTTTATGATTTGCCTCTGGCTCGCTTACAAAGCTCCACTGAAAATTCGCGCAGGTCTCTGAGACTTGTAAGGTCTGAGTGACGTCACTCAAGTGAGTGAAATCTCTTAGAGTGCAAAATAGGAATCTTAAGGATTGGCACGCGCGTGGAAGTGAAACACAATATAGCTCTCGTATCCGAGATTAAAATCCCTCAAATATTTCCGCTCTCATACTATTGGTCTAAACACGTCACGTGACTACATGTGCCCCAAAATTGGGGAATATCCGAGTGATACTCCTAAATTTTCAAAAGATCCCGCGTGTTGCGAAAAACAATTGAAGGATAATGAACCGTGACAATGCCTCAATTTGACTTAAAAAATTTGCTCGGATATTTGTCCTTGGACATTATCTGTTCCCTGTCGCTCAGTTTTCCTCGAGCTGTTCGTTCCTCGGAAAAGATACAATCCACGAACAAATATCCGAGCATATTTTCGTGTCAAATAGAGGCCGTTTATTTAGTTATTGCATTTTTTCTTTTTCTTTGCATGAAAGTAATGATCTTAAAAGTAATGACGTACTTAGATCTCTTAAATCAGTTTGAATATTTCCCAAGCAGCTCACACCGCTAAGTGATATCGTTCAGTGTCCAAATCCGCCATGAAATGGCCGTTATA
>OFEP01000027.1_pt1 | contig 13704 bp, 9 predicted proteins | sample 1521161 | NCBI WGS metagenome assembly OFEP01 (sample SAMN04272335, study PRJEB24112) | coral metagenome | biome: Coral reef; feature: Shallow seawater; material: Coral tissue | host: Coral | place: China: South China Sea | collected 2014
GGCACTGTGAGAGTAAAGTGTCTTGCCCAAGAACACAACACAATGTCCCCGGCCAAGGCTCGAACCCGCGCTCGCTCCGGAGTCGAGCACACTAACCATGAGGCCACCACGCTTGCCATTTAGTGCGTATCAGTACAAAATTTGTAAGTTAGATTTCTGCTCCTACAATTTCCACATCTTTCGATTTTCGGCGATCTGCTGGTAAAGATGAGGTCGATGTGTATCGCTTAATGTCCGAACACAATTCAGACCACTATGCGCTTTTTTGTCACGATCCCTTGTTACACCTCGCCATCGAATAATTGCGTACTGCTATATCACTACTGGCAACAGAATGTGGCACAACATTTCTATCTTTTAGATACCCTAGTATATCGTCAATTAGGTTTCAGTGTTTCCGGCTGAAGCATTTAAACCTTATTGTACTACATCATTTGAATTAATTATAGCCAGCCGTCGAAAACTATTCAGTGGATAAAGTCAAGAAACTGGAATGTTATAGGACATAGGTAGAGAAGACACTTCTCTAAGTTTCGGGTCTCTCCGCTTTCCCAAACTTCAGATATTTGTCGAAATGTTTTGCGCAAATTTACAGAGCCTAATAGCTCTGTGCTCCACTAAGAAACATGGAGGCCGGAAAAAAGTGCAAACATCTGAAACTTACACAAGCACTTTTCCTAGCACCTTAACTCCTAAAAATGCTAAAAATCACTAGATAAGTGTGTATTTTGCCACAAACGCGATCAGAGCGGTATGTAACCCACCTCCGTTACTCTGAACTTCACACTGTGCTGGTTTCCAAACCAAGCACGAAAAGTTGTAAAGAGATATAAATTTAGATCCCCTTATGCATGATGGGAGTAAAAACGTTTTTAGCTCTTCACGATTTGATGGCGTCACGTAAAACGATCTCGCGCGCTCATTGGCTAATTTTCAATGTCAATAAGCGGACAGACACATGAATTTATAATTTATCCGATGAGCCAACGAGCAAGAGCGTACAATTTGACCAAGAGCCATAATATTATGGCTCTTGTTTGACGATATATTAGACAAAGGCACAAGTTGTGAATTCAATTTAAAAACGTCGTGAAGACGTCTTCAAATGTTGCCTTGACTTGTACTCCTGGGCCGGGTTGTTCGAAAGCCGGTTAACGTTAACCCAGGGTTAAACGTTAACTGAAGCATTGAGTTTTCTTGTTTAAAAATGTTTTTCACCTGTAATCTTTGGTGTAGTCTGAGATTACTACAGGTCAAAACTGAAGGAAAAAGAATATGAACAGAACACCACACCAAAACGTTACAAAACTGAATAAAAATTCTCGCTAACCCTGTGTTAGCTTAGTCGGGCTTTGAACAACCCGGCCCTGGAAAAAAATGTCTTAGACAAATTGCAATTCCCCCCGCCCCCACCTCCTCAAATATGCACTAACTCGATCTTGATAAATGAATAAAGACGGTGAAATGAAATATGAAATGAAATGAAAAGTGAACTGATCGGCATGACAAGGCTAGGGGCACTGATGGGTTCGATTCCTATCGCGGACTCAGATGATTTTCTTTGTTTTCACGCTCGTCTAATGTGGATCAATGCATTTTTCACATAACTTCAACTTCATTGTCTGGGCATTTTTTATGAGTGGAAATACTTCCGTACTTATGCACTGTTATTACCGCGGAAAGAGTTGAGAAAACCATGATGAAGATTGGGGCTGTAAGGCCATGAGGGTTCCTGGTAAGGCCCAATTTTTGTGCAATCGTACCAAGTAAAATCATAATTCGGAAACAGTGTTTCGTTGTAAAATTAATTTCGGTTTTACGGAAGCCATGCAGATCTGGCTATATTAGCCTGACAGCATTGCAACGTGGGGAATGACCAACTTTTTGACACAGGTGCAATCTTCTCATTTTCAACATCGTGTAGCCCACGCGCGGTTATACCGAAACGTCGCGCGCGCGCGTGGAGATTTTAGTGAGCACGCGCATGCAGAAAATCAGATAGATAACAGAACATTTCTGCTAAACAGTCAGCATGTTGCTTTCCTCTTACAGCTTGACAACTGACAAGCGATTCACTCTGCAATCTCACATGTTTCACCGCTTGGTGCCAGTGGGTCTTGATAGCAGATGTAATTTTCCATTTCCTGACATGACATCGTGCGAGCGTCACGTATTCAATTGACAAGGCGATATCAGCACAAGCAGAAACCTGCTTCTGCTAGCCGCTATCGAGCAGATCCACTTGATAGCGATTTCCTAGTTAACTTGTGTCTGTCAAGCTGTCGCCAGCCGGTCTGGAGAACTCGTTATCGTGGCTTTCACTTTCAGCCTGTCGCCACGAAAATAGTTTTGTATAGCAAGATGGAACACGAATCGCTTGTGCGCCGGTCATCCATGCACATTCCAACATTACACCTGAAATTTTGAGTCAATTCTATGCATTTTAAGGATTTTCTGACCTGTTGGTTAGATTTAGCGAGCAACGTTCATCATGTAACAAAAAAATATATTGTTCTCCAACTCAAGGCCGCAGTGATCATTGCTTTGTCAATGACAGTAGTTTTGCAGGAGTTTCTTAGTGCCCGCATGGTCTTTCGTTGGGGAGATGCAAGGAAGAAAGCATCTTTTTCAAATTGGAACTGACCGACATGGAACTCATCTTCGAGGTAAACATTACGTTGTTTACCTGATTTTTAAAACTTAACGCGCAATCAGTTTAGCGCCCGATTCGGAATCGACCAGTTCATCAGTTTGTCTCATTTCTTCGTTTCGGATATTCTCTTGCCAAGAGCACGCAAGACATAAACTTACTGCTCAAAAATCTTATTTTTTCAAATGTGTCAATACTTTAAAAATATTTTTTTGACTCTGTTTACGCCGCTTCGTATTAAAAGGCCAATTTCTTAAACTCGCTTTTGAAAGAGCACTTGCGAATTGATATTTTTGTTGCAGACTCGTTCTTTGCCCGAAATGTATACTTAGTTTATTGTTAAAGCATTGATTTCAAGGATACAACAGCACTAGAACAAAAGGAGGGGAGATAAATTGCCGTATTTTGACATATTAAGTCTTTCCTCGTTTTCATGATATTTAATAAACTAAACCCTCTGGTCACTTGGCGATTGCCAGGCTAACTGAAATCCAGTTCTAAATAGAGAAGTGAATCGACAAGGTTTTAATGGGATGTAGTTTTATTCATCTTTGAATGAGTGATTTGTCATTACGACAAATCTCTCCGTGACCCGGGCATTTTAAAAACCTTAATACCCTCGACGCTCGAGGTAAAATAGAATGCAATTAATTTTCCCCCGTTTTCGAATGGTTTCCTCGGCAAATATACTAAAAAGAAATACAGAGGTGATTTTATAATTATGAAAACGTGTTAGGAGCTTATCATTCCTCAATATAAAGGCGTAAATGAAAAGAAAATCTCTGAAGGAAAGGCGTGAAAACTTGATAGAACGGAACGGCAAAAGGGTGTTAAAAATAACAAGAGAAGAAACAAGAGCTGCGCGAAAGAATTGTACGCACCATTGTACTTGAACAATTTAAAACGACTCAAAACAGATGATCCTAATAAATAAAAGGCCGGAAAAACAACCTATCGACCTGCAACGTGAGCGAAAAATTGCCTTCAATGAAGCTTCGGTGTAAGATTCTAGATTTCAAGCTTGTTTCCATCTGGGAGCCCTTAAATTAATAACACGCGCTGTCACTGTTTGCACATCCACAGTGGATCTAGGCTTGGCACCCACTGCTTCAACAAGTCAAGGCCGAAATTAGCATCAAGAACAAATAGACTAGCAGCTGAATTCCTTTTTAAGATAAATTTGCTTTTGTGCGATGTATCGGACGAAGGAGTTGTGTCATTCGGCTAAAAGACAATGACGCCGATGGCAACTTTATCATCGAGCCCTTGGCAACCATTTTTTAGCTACGCCATGTATCACACAAGGCAAAGAGAGAGGCCATTTATTAGACTGAATTAAAGAAATCAGCTAGCGGATCAAAGCTTCGGCCACAATTACTTCTTGTCCTATTTTCATTACTCTCCATTTGAAAACTGTCGAGATCAAATCAACTTTTTCGGAGCTCAATAATCTTTGGAGAATCTTGTCTGTGGTGAAAGCCTTCGCTCATGATCAAACACAACCGACAACGCAAAACTCACCGACGTCTATCACCCTGTCGCCTAAAGCTTGATAACAGCAATAACAATCACTATGGTAGAATCTCACTATTAAGACAAGTTGACAGTTCCACAGCTCAGCTGTCGAGGAGTCGATCTAAATTACCTCTATAAAAATATGTACAAAATTCGAGCAATTTCGCCGATATTATCACCCTATTTTCTGCGCTACCACAATTTCATACGAACTAGTACTGCTTCAGTGATGCAATCACGATAAATCAACCAGAACTTGATCCATATCGAAAGACCACTCTCAGATAAAGATCAATGCGCTCTATCGTGTTCATAAGATTGATAACACTTTAGTGAGGCATTTGGAGACGCCGGTATATTTTTATTCCCCTAAAAGCAATTTTCATTTCTCATTTTCAGCGCGGTATCATATTGACCTGCCATATTCAGCGCGACCTCTTTTCTGCTTGTTTGACAACTCGGACAGGCGGCCTTGTTTTAAGTAAAGGTGATTTACAGTTGCTAATGTTATCTCATTAAGATATATCAACTTGAAAATATTCATTTAATTTTTAGTTAGGAATCCACAATTTGACAGTTCATTTCCTTCGAAGCGACAGCGCGAGATTGGTTTTCGCAGCGGGCGAGCCACGAATCGACAGAATGATTGACAGTTTGTAATAGATATTGTGTGAAACGTGTGCTAAGATACGACAGAATAAACAAATAGCTGGTAATTGTCCTTTTCGCCCTCAAACCGAAAATTGAACTCCCTTGTGAAAACTATTTGGACATGTGGCAAAACTCATGAAAATGTCTTTCAAGTTGCCGCTTCCTTTAGACATGTCAGAACTGTCAATACAAGCGTGATCAGTTGTTAATGACACAGACTTATTTCTGTCAATCAAACATTCAAAAGGCTTGTTCTCGAATAAAAGGAAAATAGCTTCAACTCGTTGTATGCCACTTTCTGTCTCCAAGTAATGCCCCGCAGCGAAAAAAAAACCCGCTATCTCAAGATTACCACGTTTATCAAAACGATTCCATCTAGGATGTTCTTTAAAAGATCTCTGCGGTCATTTTCATTTTAAAGATAACGTCTAGAACATTTTCTCTCTCTCATATCACGGACTAGAAACAGTACAAGCGGCAAAGAAAAAAAGATTCCTAAAAAGATAAACCCCAATTCTTATTTCTCAAGCAAAACAAACGAGACAGCTTTTAAGCTAAAATAACATGTTTTATTCATCGGATACAAGTATGTTCTTTTTATCTAACAAAGTCTACAATTTTCAGGCGAACAAATGTCGCTCCGAAATGGTTTATTTAAGTGCAAAAATTACTTCCCATTATAAACCAACAATGAAATGCGCTAGAGAATTACTCTAAATTCATTCGTATTTACACCCAAACCATTTATCTTCCTTCAATATACAACGGTTAGTATCTCGAGTGCTCTGTTTCGTCTTTGTTTAAAAATCACTAGAGTCACAGTGTAGTTTCCGTTAAGTCCATTTTCACGCAAGCACTCATCACTCGCTTTGACTTACTTTATGCCAATATTCAAGGCTGTAAATTTAGCAAAGTTTCATTGGCATACAATCTCTATCGCACTGTCTAATGTGCACGTCGATTGATTATTTGAAAAGTCTGTGGGTGTCGTAGCTGTGAAGGGGATAGGGCGAGAAGCAGCCTGTTGGAGCTGGTGTAAAAACCGGTGGTTTGTAATAGTACGGTCTGTAACGCGCGGAGTGCAAAGAGGATTGAATAGGACTTGTCCTGAGCTTGCACGGACACCCATGTACATTACATGTCGTTTGCGCGTATGGTGAATTCACTTGGGTTCCGGCTTGCGTGTGCGTTCGTAGATGCTGAAAGAGGTCCTCCGAGGTTGAGAAAGATTTTCCACAGTGTTTGCTCCCTGCCACCCAGTTACACACGTAAGGGGACGCCTCATCGGCCGCCCCTGATTTGAAGAGTGCCATACCATGGGGGTAACCGAAGCACGAAAAAGGCGACTGTGGGCTTTGCTCCGTTTTCACTCCGTCGCATTGAGTGCAATGAGGACCGCACTGGATTGGGCTCGGATAGGCATACGGTGAAAACTGAGGCTTACAGTTCGTGCAGTTTACATCGCGACACACGGTTCTCTGCAGATAGTCCATGTAGGGCGTGTTGGCAGCGGGGCTGTGTAGTGGGAATTGATGACGTGCAGCGCCGAGTGCCGGTGCTGCATCCCCAGTGTGTGGCGAGCAGAAGCCGCAACCACACTGTGGAAAGCTTGTTGGAAAATTCAGCGGCATCGACGAGGCCAAACCGTGCGTTTTAAGACTAGAAGAGACAGTGTCCTGTCCTGTTGGCATCGGATACGGTTGAATCGTTGTCTTGTACGGCAAAATAGATGCTGGATGAACACAACCAGCTCCGCACTCCTTATGCAGTGAATGAACACCAAAACTTTGCTGAGTCGGATCTAAGAACATACCGCACACTCTACTTTGTGAACTCGCACAGTGGCCTTCGTCGCTTGTCGGGTATTGCAACGAAGAGCTCTTCGTTCGTTCCTCTTTACTGCTCGTAATAGGCGATACAGAGGTGTTATTTTCTTTGCTCGGAGCGCGAAAACCGGCCTTTTCAGCGCTCATGTCGTCGAGTTTTTCGCCGGCGGTGTGTTTGTACGGTTTAAAGGAAGATCTTGTTTCGTCGTCGCTTATCTTTCGGGTTCGAGACGTGTTATCTCCCTCAGATTCGACTGTTTCTCTTGCTGAAGGCTCGGTTTTCCCAATGCTGCTACAAGTCGCCGCTAGAAGAGCCAGTGGAGACTTTTTCTGCTCATCGTCCTAGCGAAATAAAATAAATAATACCGCGGTTTGAGTTGATCGGTAAGAAGTGAAAATTAAGGTTAATTTTACCAAAGGGTTGCTTTCGCATCACTCGATAACTAAAGAAACCTTCGTGAGATATTTCAAAATATTTAGCCAACATTCGCCGTAGTACCTTGAAAGGAAGTGGCTGAATATACTCGGGATTACATTTTGAGACACTTTGCGTCAACATTTGTAAAGCTTCCAACGGTACTCGATTGCTAGGACGAGAGATATCAGGCGAAGATTCTGTAGCTTTGAGAGCGATTGTTCTCGTCGGCATATCTGGTCTGTGTGTGTGTGCGGTAGGCCTTGTGAAATATTAAATACTGGACAATGAAAGGTGTAGATACACAAGAAACGAGGCCGACTACAGACAAAGCCTGAGCGCTCTTCTGTCGTAAATGAATTGGCTAGATTAGAGAACATTCGCCGCCGACCAATCAGATCGCGTCTTTAGCGATATTTCACTCCTTCATTGGATAATCAAACTGACAAACTTGTCATTCTTGGACATCAAAGTAATTGGCTATATAAGATATTGATTGATGATTTGCCGTTTGGCCAATCACGACACAGGAGTTAATTAAGTAGTGGATCGCCTAGGGTGTCAGCGCGATGCTCAGAGGCAATCAAGCTGTCAATCTTCGTCAATTATTTTTGTCACCTATTGTTTGAAGATATGTGTTGAAGAGAGTTGTGTAAAACTTGTCAATTTTCAGCTTGGTGTCCGTTGTGTGTTTAAAATCACGCTTTTGTCCTCATTGTTTCTTCAGAAGAGCTTCGCATAAAGCGCGTTTCAGCGGGGTTTTCTAGGTCCACTGTCACTTTGGCGTCGCCTTGACGTGCGAACGCAGTTGGAAACAAGGTTCTCCTAACATATGTATACGGTTCGGCGCTGTTTGATCCGATGACACTTCTTAGTGTTATCTTATCGAGCCATCAATCAAACCTACGGGCGTGCGAGGCTTATGAATGAGATAAGATAATGTGTTGACATGTCTAATAGCCTTGACAGCTCTGTCAACTAACTCCAAATGCTTGACTGAACATTTAGAACACTATTAGTACTAAGCAAAGGACCGCCAGGCCATCCAATAACACATCCTTCAAAAATTGTTATTAACCAAACAAAGACCTTCAGGCCAACGGGAAACTCATTTCAAAATCGAACATCGCCAATATAGCTTTCGAAAACAACGCAAAACATTCACCCTTCAGACGCCTGTATTTGCATAATTAATTCTGCAACTAATAAAGCAATTATAAGAAGCGATAACAGATCTTAAGAAGCTTAAAATAACGAAGAAAAGAGAATTCTCTGTGTTTTTTTTATGAACGCTTAAGAGTTCAGCGGATAACTACATTAATTTTCTTTCTTAGTGAGAGGAGGTTGGCATTTGTATTATTTATCTAGATTTCGTTCAATTTCGAATGAAAGACAGATCGCTGGCAACACGAACAGGCCTGGACAGCTGTGAGCGCTTTCACAATAACCTTTATAAACAGCGTGTAGGAGTGTTTACTTGGACCCCAAATAAAAGCAGATGATCTTATGAGATAAGAATTGAAAATTCGCTCGGGAAGTTATTAAATGATAGGCGTCATACGAAAGCCATCTCGACTGGAGACAGAAGACTACCAAAGAAAACGATATTTATCACTCCGCCAAAAATAAGCCCTTAACTAAACAAAACTTTTCTTTGAAAGAAAAAAAAGGAGGAATCTTTTTTCATCCGCTCTGTGGGTATTTTTCATCAAATATTCCATTAAAAAGCTACCAAATCCCCCTGACAAAGACTTCTTGCGGGTAGCTTTGACAATACGATGAAGTGGTGAAAAGCTTTTACAATGCAAACAAAAGGCCCTGGATAATTTCTATTTCACAGTCACAGCTTATTCCCGTTTTTGACAGGTAATCTATAGTTATCAAAAACAAACAATTGCCGCCGCCACAACTGTCAAAACAAGCCATCCGCCCGTCATACTGTCACTGCTTTCATTAGAACTAAAAACACAACCTCCTTTTGCGGCAAAGGCACACGCGTAACCCTCATTGAGTTTAATACACCATCAAACAAACTTATTAAAAGTGATCTTAATAACTCGTCTGGGTCCGAGAAGAGGGCATTGCTGTAAATTGAGCATGGAATTGTTCGAGGCCTTACTTGACTAACAAAGTAATTAAATCTTGTACGACGTGTTTTGCAAGGCCCTGCTACTTAAATAGCTCATTAGCGCCTAAAGCTGTCATGTGAAAAGATGTTTGGCGCTCTTACAATATGACTGATCGCCGCCGAACAAGATGAAAGAGTACCGCGCTCTAGAAGCTGTCATTTTAAGGCGGAAATGTCAGCCGTTTCTCAAGTGTCCTGTCGAACTTGTCTGCATATCAAACAAACCCAACTAAATGCTCTTGGGCATTTGGCGCCAGCCTGACCAAAACATGCGAGCAAAACGCCACGCCTTCACTACCTTGCACCGACCTGAGTACCCGGAGGGGTACTCTCAGAAAAATTAGGTGAGGGTGTGCGGCCCGCTTCCCAAAACCCATTCCCTATTTAAGACCAAAATCTGCTATTTTCCCTACCCTATTTACGACCTGAGAAAAAATTCGAGACCCTATTTAATTAAGACCCGACCTTTAAATCAATACCCTCTTTCAGACCCGCCTTTTAATTAGTTCCCTAGCTCAGGAGATCAACTTTTTGGCTATGACATACCTATATAGCCGATATAAGAGAGAGTAACGGTTACCCCCCGGGGCCTTAGAGCCACAAACTATTAAAATTATTAGTCAATATGTCCAATACATAAAACGAAAACTGAACAATTTTTCGCTATTTCTCTTTCAATTTTGCAACATCAGTCAAGCAATTTTTCACTTTCCCCAACAGCGCGTTTCGACTCAAAAACCGTCTTTCTGTCGCCTACTGCCATATGTACGGTACTAGTTATTTGCATGTGTCTCTGACGCATGGCTCGATATGTTGATTAGGCTATGATAGCACTCATACATTACAGAGATCTATAAATGCTTTAAAGGTGCTTCTATTGTCGTCTTCAATTTAACTACTTTCTGGTATCAGGCTTTTAAAGTATTTCATTTTCTAAAAAGTCTCCTAAGTCCTGTGGCGACGCGCATTTATATATATATGTGTCAGAGACCGTATTGTAATTTACTGCGCAGGTGAAAAGGAAGTTGTAATGACAAAAAAAAAATACTCACAAAACTTGAGAATTTGGCTTTAAAATTTTCATGGTCTTCTTTAAGTTTCACTCAAAGCGTCGCTTAGTTATTTAAAACGCGAAATTAATCCAATTCGCGCGATCGAATAAACTCGGCTCTAATTAAAAATTTGTCTCGTCCTATTCAAACAAATACTCAACAATTTATTTAGTATTTCACTTTTCTTTCATATTTCACAAGGTAGTTATTATGGCGGAATATCTCGCTTGTCTCGGAGCTCAACGCTCGAGCACTGGGTGCAAGTAATAGCTGCCTGGCAAACCTTTGAATTCGGTGGGAAGTTGTATATTTCGGCTTGATATGTTTTTGGCAGAAATTATTAACAGCAAGAAGTTTGTTACGAGTTCCGGAGTAAATAGCGAATTGTTGGGCGAATGTCAAATGCTAAAAAACTCAAAACCCTCGGAGACACTTGTGATGTAAGTGCTAAGAAAGGAAGACCTTGTGTTGCGCATTCGGTGTATTTTCTAAGTACGCGCGTTCAGATAATCTAAAGAAACGTTCAGAAGTTATTCGGCACGCGCGCACCGAGTGGCCACGTTTCGTATTCACTCGTGCGTTGCGTGGCCTCGATTGAAACCATGGTGGGCGGCTGTTGTTTGAAAATTGAGCGAGGCCCGACGGAGTATTAATGATTTACCTGACAAGATGTTTGTATTAGTTATTGTTTTCAGTTGATGGGTGGGTGGGATTGGAAAAAAATTCACCGCCTTGCTGAGCACTCGAAAGGAAAGCCATGAATCATTCTGCGGTTCAGTAATCCTTAAACGCGCTTAAGCTGCGTTGTTGCGATTTCGTGTCGATTTCAATCTTTCCTGAGTAAGACATTTGTCATTTTCTTGCCGAAATCAATCATCTCGAAACAGATTATGTCAGTTTCAAACCGCCAGCAAATAATTTAACACTTTAATCAGCATATAAATAGACCAGTTCAATATAGCCATGATTAAAATTCGCCAGTTTGGCCTATTAGAAAATCAATTTTAAGTGTAATAAACGCGCCCAAGCCCTGAGTCATTTTGTAGAATAATTCCGCTCTTTGTGTTTCCTTGTCTTAATCTCGAGTAACAGGCACGTTTTGTTTTCAACCATTCATTTACAGATGCAAATTAATCATAAAGTGATACATTTTGATTCCGCTCGATGAGTGTATACGAAAAAACGTGGCAGAATGGACTCAACTATAATTAGAAGTTTTTTTGTGTTCGTTCTATCCTTGCACGCGGTATGGCGTTCACAAAGTGACACAGTATCCTTGGCTGATGGGAGAATCTTAGCAACGGTAATGTGGTATTTTTATTGTCTTCCTGTACAACCTTAAAAGTATAGAGTTTCGTAATGAAAACTTCCAAGATCCGCTCTTCACAATATCAAACATGATATATGGTGTTTTTGAACGACACGCTAAAAGGGTCTGGCAATGAACGGAAAACCCATCAAGTGCAAAACTGCGCTACCTGACAGCTGTCACTTGAAATTGATAAGTCGCTGTTGACAGCCAACATCAGCGCGATCGTGAATATTCTGCAGATGAGTCAACTGCTACAAGAGAATTGGCATTAGTGGTCGACGACCAGACTGAAAGGCTCCGAATTGCAGATAATGATGCTCGCTATTATCTCATCTTTTACCTTGATTTTGACTGCTAGCAAATTAATGACTTAGGTTGCGATCGACAGCTGAACTCTGTTGTGGACAGAACGCCACGGCTTTTTCTCTGTTTTGCGATCAAGCGAAGTAAATCCTGTCTAATTAGAGTCAAAAATTGTATGCCTTGACTATGTGATTCAGAAGTTAGCAAAGATTTTCAAACCCAGCGAGCATCTTCCACAAGTCTCTAGATTTCTGAAGTACAAGCATAACACCTTCTTAACACAACGAATTTAAAATCATCTCGTCTCCGGCTTAGTTTTCTTGATTTCCCTTCCGTGACTCTTGGACCTTTTTTTATTTCACATAAACAAACACCTGTATATTTTTATTCTTTACCAAGTTTGCTCTGTCACTGACTGCGTAACAGTTTCATTTACACGAAAATAAAATTTATGTTTTTCAAAAAAAAAAAAAAAAAATTGAAGCTTACCCTCTAGAAAACGATTACAGTTTCAATATTGTGGAAACATCGTTTCCGATAGATTCATGAATCGGCTCTCGAAGTTCGAGAGCACTTGCAAAAACATGCCCAGTTTCAGTTCCTCAATAGCACTTCTGTACCGCTTCGCCAGTGCGAATTCGCTTGATACACGTAAATATACATGTTTCTAGTGAGATTCTTCTTTTTAAATTGTCTTTTACCTCTAGAAGTTTCATTAGCACAGTATAACCACAAACCGACAGAATATATTACTCCGCGATGTTTGTGTTGTTTATATAGCTCTGTTTGATTTCAAGTTTTAATTTATATCTCCTTCATATCAGCTGTGTGTTATTCTTTGAAACGCAACGAGCGTCGTTTAGCATTGAAGTTTTAAACAGGAGAAATTTAAGACTGTCAGAGGAGCGAGGTCTGTTGTTTAGTGTCAGGTCTAATACGGTAAACGTCCACTATGACACAGTTACAAAAAAGCTGCAGTTTTTCGAAATTCTGAGAATTCTCGACACCTTAACACATACATTATCACCCAAGACATTGCCTCGCAGATCCTTACCAACTTTCAAGGCCATCTTCAGCATTGTCTTTGGCTTGTAATAAGATCCACTTTCATTCAGCTTTAAAATGAAATCGAGATTTTGAACTCTCCACGGCCACGAGCGCACACAACATAAAACTCGCGCGTTTGTTCGTTGAATCGCTTGCCGACAAAGAGCCCTATGTGGCTAGCAAGATTTGCACTGTTAATTTGGATACCTACCTAAAATTTTTATTAGAAATAACCTAGCAATTGAAAAGTAGTTAAACTTCTTTGATTAACTTAAACTCCACTCTGCGTGTGTCGTATTACGCAAAGCAGGTGAAAATTGGAAAGAAAACTTTTAGTCTTGTGACTTCTTCCCCGACGTAAAATTCTGGTCCTTTCCTCATCATGATTTAGTTGGAAAATATTTACTGTGAAAATTGAAATTTCCAAGTAAAAACAAAACAGTCTGTTAGCGTATTGTCGAGTTTCGTTCAAACGTTAAGAATTGAAAACTGCTTTGAATTTCGTGGCATCATTTGAATAATAATTTGATTGCACCCTTAGCGTAGCTAACTCGTCGAGCACAACGCAACAACAGCGTGTAAAATAAATTGCTACGAAGCAAAGCCAAGCATGCCATTATGTCTCGTCTTATGAACCCAATAGGGAATTCGCCCACCCACGTTCGGCTGGTCTGCCTTCACAATGGCTTCTGATGCGTCTGACATCCAAGTTTTTCTGCCGGTTTATACAACAGATTTCTGCCAAAGTGGACATTTAATATTTTATCCTCGCTCAGTCACGCGCAAGAAAGAAGTTGATAGCGCC
>OFEP01000028.1_pt1 | contig 13671 bp, 6 predicted proteins | sample 1521161 | NCBI WGS metagenome assembly OFEP01 (sample SAMN04272335, study PRJEB24112) | coral metagenome | biome: Coral reef; feature: Shallow seawater; material: Coral tissue | host: Coral | place: China: South China Sea | collected 2014
TTGTGACATTCTACGGTCAGCCTTGCCACTAGCACTTTCTCATAAGGTTTATTTTATTGTGTAATTAATGTCATATGAATCGTTTTTTTTCATTCTGTTGTTTAGAAATCAACCTTAACACCCCGAAGGTGGCGCCACTGCATTTGGTCGGGGGGTTCACGGTCCCTATTTTTCCTTTCGGGATTTACGTGTCCGGCTTTGGCGCATGTAGGACGTAGTTTCTCATTTTCTATTTTAGTTACATGAATTCTTGGTTTCTATGACTGACTGCAACAAAAGATGAATGCATTCCGCATTTGACATTTCTGTCATAGTTTTTGCCATAGTTTCAATTTCAATAGGAGCTGCAAAAGCACATCTGCAAAAAGACTACGACAAAAAATAAGCCAAGTTTCTCAGAATATTTAAGTGAAGGAAGTAAACGTCACGAGATATTTTGCAGTTTATTGAAGGAGCACGGGAAGATAATTCATTCACTGTTAACATACAAGACGTGTCCATGTGTTATTCATAATGCTTCGAGCATCTTTGCAGAGTGGATAGTATTAAAACAAGCTTGATAAATTTTAATGAAATTTGTTCCGCCCAACTTGTCTTATTAACAAGCAGATGTTTCATCAGCTGGCTCAGAGCTGAAGAAACGAGCCAAAATGTGGCCGGAATGTTAAAAATTATTTCGAAGACCTTTTTTTAGCGTCAAGGTATCCACGCATTTGGAATCTTTGGCATTCATAAACAAGTTTCTCGAAAGGGTTTTTCCTTCTTTTTCCTGTCTTTTATTTGCTAACTTCACCCTGTAAGTTCACACAAAATATTAACACCATTTATCTTTTTCCAGAACCAACCCCCAATTGACCCAAGCTCGCCAAATAATAGTAAAAGCCAAGTTTAAACAAAAAGCAAGCCAATGTCTACAGACTACTTGAATACGTGGAATGAATTCTAAAACAAAAAAAATTCAATTTTTAGATAACTTTCTAGAACACCGTTGAAAACACGCTCAATGGAGCAAATTACTCCTCAGGCCAAATTTATTGTGATGTAAAATTGCTCCCGATTAAAACTAAGCTCCTTTGCATTATACTTATAACGGTTTAAAAAAAGGCGTCCATAATGTGCTAGGAGGTTTGTTTATAAAACCTTTCGCGTCTTCGTTGTCAACAATAGAAATGGAAATTTCAAGCGAACTTTCCTCACGCTCTAAGCCATATTTTCACATAGCAAAGTCTACGAATCTCAGTTACAAGATTTTATGGAAACAAGCTAGCCATTTATCTCGAGACAGACGCCATTACATGGCTCCATAGTTGTAATATTTATTGAACACCTTAATATCAGAAACCCTGCAACGAAATCTCGCATAACTCCAAACTAAAATTTAGTAGCTGAGGTTCACAAACGACAGGCCGTTAAGAAACCTGCAAACCTCGTTTAAAGTTGTAACAGTGCATTTGTAAACTAAAAAGCTGCTTTAATATTTTATCAGTAAAATGTACTTTCCTCCAAGTTCTGCATATTCAAAGGCGTACCATATTTAATATATGTGCATTTAATATATGTGCATCGTAAACTCAAAACCTGTTTAATATCGAAGGCTAACGTTACATTGTCACATAGTAAATGTTAAAAATATTGACTCGTCCTGCATTCGGAATACGATGGTTTTACTAAGAAAATGCTGAATTGGCAGTTCTCAACGTTTAAGTTGTAGCTGAGTGTGAAAATTGAAGCTAGAAGGAAGTGTTGTGTGTTTATGTCTAAGTACGAGAGAGCCCATATGATAATTACGCTTTAATCTGAGCGCAGTATTACTTTAGGCCCGGAGACATTTGACTCGATACAAAGATATCAACACTAAACTGTAATTCCTGAATAAATCAACGATACCTCGGAGCAGAAATTGAGGAAAATCGAACAAAACCTTATTGACGAGCGCTTAATATGCAAGTCATTGCGAAATTTATGCAAATCAATAAAAGTCAACTCCATTTTGTCCTCGAGACTTATCACTCCCTGAATCTTGTTCTAAACTTTTTGACCGCGTAACAGCAGAAAACGAGAACAAAATGTTTCGTCTGAATGCAAAATTGAGATGTCTAGCAGTCTCTTCGTTTGCCCAAGACAGCTAACTCAGGAATTGAAACGAACAACGGAGATAGTTAAAGCTAATACATAAATATAAATTAAGCTTACGTCCAGAAGCCAAGTGCAAGGCATCTCTATTGTGGTTTTAACACAAAGAAATTACAAAATAGCCTTAGAAAAAACAAGTAATGTCAGATAACTTCGATCATTCAAGCATAATGAGAACGCCTAACCAAAGAGCAAACAAAAAGCGAACTGCTTTGCTCCCGGAAGAAACTTCGAGAGAGCTGTTTTTGCTCCCGGAAATATTTAACCTGATGCAACCCGCTACGTGACAAAATAATTTTTCATCCAAAAGCTACTAACTTACCTCTGAAATCTTTTTCTGTCTCAGGATGCATGTCATCTTCATCAAAAGATTCGTCTGAAAGAGAGAAGGTGTCGTTAGACGATTCGATGATTCGTTAAACACCACTAAATTTCTGCAAGAATTGTGCGTGTCTAGCTCATTTCAATGCCAAGTGAATGGAAACCATAGCGCCCCGCAACGCGGAAAACTATTCAGAATGAAACCTGGTTCGTCGCGATGTTAGATAAACCTTGCTTAAAATTGATCACAATTAACGACACTTCTCCATTTTGAACAGACTTAAACGCTTAAAGAGACGCATGCAGACACGCAGAGTCTTGGCGAAGCGTTCGAGATCTCGAGACTGATCAATCTTCTGGTATGAAGTTTAGCATACACCTCACCGCCCGACATACAAACCCGAAAAGATAGTCACACAAGAAGTTATGCAATTGTATGATATACCGTCATATGGGAAGATTATTAGCCCTTAAGAAACAATAAGAACTCTGTATCATTCAACGATGTGAAAGGATTGACCAGAAATTCTAAAAATAGCGATGGACTGCACTTCGCCTTCCCTTCGCCTCCTTCGTGTATGGATATGGCGCGTACTGAAGCGGTGCGGAAACGAACACCGTTGTTAGTTTCATTCATGCAACTGACGAGCGCAGACGAGGCCTCTGCAGTGCCAATAAAACAAACGAAATTCACAATCAGCTGCAATGAACGCAAGTCTATCAGATAGAGCTCAAATAAACGGCGTAAACGACGAGGACTATACAAGATGCAATCAGTCGATCAGGAAGCTAGTTTGGCTACGTAAAATTACACTGCAAATCGACATCTCCGTTTCCAAATTACCATCCGAAATGTAGACTATAATCTCTAAAACCGGACTAAGCGAACAACAAAGCATGAATTACTACATTTCAGCTTTAACACTTTCCCCAAACGAAAGTAATGAACGGCGGCTAACAGTAAATATATCATAAAAGTTCAAATTATTGTAGGGACAGTTCACGCAAGGCATACGAGCTAATACTAACGAAATATCATGATTCAATTCGAGTCGATTACCTTTTCGTCGACGTCTTTTCTTTTTCTCCTTGCTAAATATTCTTAAAGAGCAGTAATATGGCATTTCCAGCTTTGAACGCTTGGCGGAAAGCTCGCTTATTAGGAACTCAACATGCAAGAGCAAACCACGGACCACAGTCGATAAATATGCTGGATTATTGAGCAAAAAATATACTTGAGGGGGGGAGGGAAGGTTATAAACTATTTACATTTTACTGAATTTGCTCTCTAATATTGCCCTCGGTGAATTGATGCTATTACAAAAGAAGATACTTTAAAGCAAACGTTCTAAAGCGGAGAACCTTATGGCACTTTCGGCCTTTATTTACAAATGTTTAAAGCATCAGAACAAAAGCCTCCCGAGTACCATCCCCTCAGAAAAAGTGAGTGAGAGGTCATTGCGACTCGCATTTCACTTGCCTATTTACGTAGCCGCGATGGATTATTTGCATTTTTACTAAAGCGAGCAGTATAATTTGTTTCGCCCGAGTAATTTGAATTCAAAAGGTTCGTTTCCCAAGTTTTCAGGTGAGTATACGCTGTCGAAATGGCAAATGCATTGAAAAAGTATGATCAAACGATTATCCGTGATAGCATACAAGGGCAGCATTGACACGAAATCAACAGACCCGGAAGTGTGTAACAAAGCGTATCTCTACGGTCAGTGTATCGTCAGGCGGAAACTAAGGAATGTTGTTTGTTAAAGCTTAACTTTATTGCGGATCTGTCGCGGGTAAAGTCGCGAATTTCAACCTTCGCAAGACGGCGAAACCCCTTGAAAAACGCACTAAGATTAGTAAGCTGCGAAACGCGCTCGAAAACTGAACATGTTTTCTTTCGAAGCTTGGAATTTGCGCTCGCATCGATCATGAGACATCGAACTAGGGTGGGTGCGTCTTCCAAACCACCCACGCAAGTCTCGACCTGCGAGGTATCACGTGTTACTCGCTTGCGCAGTGGATCAATATGCATTACGCTATACGTGCTTATACCGAAACACAAGGAAATAACTCGTGCGGAAACTGAAGTTCTGCTCTCAGAAAGCTTCAGAGGACAGCTGTCAATAGTATATTCAATTCCTTTCGTCTTTTATCGCCCAGCAAACATTACTAGCAGTTGCTCGTAAGCAGTGCTTTTTCTTCAATCGGTAAAAACTTAGCTTCGGTGAACTTTAGCACTTTATGTACTTGAACAAAGTTTATAATGCTCTCTTCTCCAGACGCAATTAAAATTTTTTTCAACTAGTGTGACGTTTTTTCTCTTTTCTTTCACGCGTAAAAGGTCGTAGCGACACTCGGGGCTAATGGCATCGAAATTGAGCACTAGGAAGCTGGGAAGTTATATTAACTCACGACTTTGTATTGCGGAAAGAAGGAACAATTTAAGTGACGGACATTTCAATTATCTTTGTCTTTGTTTCCACTCTAGTGACGTTACTTCGGTTAATGAAGGTGGAAGGTTAATATTTCCCGTTTGACGTCACGAATACGTGCCATTTTTCGCGAATTTTCTGTTAAATAGTAGAGTGTTCACTGGCTATCATATTCTGTTACTAACCAATACACAGCATTTGAAGAACTCTGTTTGAGAGGCTAGAGGTAAGTTGAAATTCTGATGATTCACTCGAGCTCGGCCATTTTGGAATCAATTACTGTTGATAGTGGCATCAGCAGTATTGTATTAACGGCAAGTCGAGCGCGGAAACACAGACTTGATCACAACTTAATCTGTCACAAGACGACATTTATAATTTCCAGTTTTGCTGAATCATTCACTGTCTGGGAGGTACCAAAGTAGTTGCGAAAATTTAGGTACCTATACAAGCCAGATTCAAAATAAACAGCTCCCAACAGGGCTCTTTTGGCGTTAATTAATTACCAAATCAAAACTGAATTACAATAAAATGCTGATTTAAATCCGAGAAGTAACTTCTTGAAAGAGTGACTCGTGTGGTCAGAAACTCGAGTTTTGAACGGAAATTTTTCAAATTTCAGCTAATTTTTCCCGAGTTCGAAAGCTAACTTATTAAAATTTGCTTTTACGCGATAAAAGATAAAAATGTGCCTATGAAAGTTCGATTACGCATACGCTTTGCTTGCGTAATAGACAGGTTTCGGTCGCAGTTTTAGTAGGAGCATGGCTATCTAAGGTAATTATGGACGATTTTACAAGCTATTCAAGGACAGTAGCATATACGAGTATAACAAATATTTCTACTCACCATTTTCTGTGTATTCAAGAAGGCCTGAAAAGGAAGAAAGACGTGGATTTTTAGTAACAACTTCTAAACATCTCAATTCACAACAGACAGGAAAATCGAAAATGAAACTGACTGACGAAATATATGCAGAACTAAATGAAATTGAAAATAAATTGACGCAGAAGATTGCGAAAGATCGCAAACGGAAAAGCATTCACAACTGAGATTTGAAAAAAACTATCTACTTCTTTCTGGCAGCCAAGAATCAGTCTTAGGGTTCTTACCTTGCAAATCAAGATCTTCAAGCTCATTATTAAGGAAACCTTTAAAGAGCAAAAGGCACCGTGAGTGATAAACAATTACGTTACGCAGACAAATAATAAAAATAAAATAAGTCATAGTCTAGAATCGAATTCAGTTCATCTTCTGACCTCACAACTCAGTGGTATACATAATGTACCAATGGATAAAGAAAAAGTGTAATACCTTGCTCAGCAAGAATATTAACGATCTCGTCACTTAACGGATCACAAAATCCTGTGAAAGAGAAGAAAAAAAACAAGTTAAAAATGAGTCACTCTTCCCTCAGTCTGAATCTGGCAATGCCGTTTTTGTGCGACATGTAGCAAAACGGGGTCATGACAAAATAAACTCACCTTCACGGAAGGTACTGTTATCTGGAAAAGAAAACCAAATCATTAAGCATAAACAAGTTTTCGGAAGCGTGAAGGGCTATGAATCTTTTTTAAATTGTCCCACCATTTTGCAGTTTCTCCTTCTTTCTTTCCTCTCTGTGTGTCTTTCTTCCTTACATTCTTGTTTCTTTCTCACTTTCTTTTCTTTTCCTCATTTTATTCATTTTCCATTCCTCCTTCCCTCTTTTTCTTTCCTCTGTTAATTACTTTTTATGACTTTTTCTTACATCATTCGAATGCACTCATACACTGACCATGTATTACTGATTAAGTAATCAGTTTTACTCACAAAAAGCTGAAAGACTAAGAGACATATTTTCTCCTATTTATTCATTCATTGATTCATTCATTCATTCGTTCGTTCGTTCGTTCGTTTATTTATTTATTTCAGTTATTTATTTAGTTATTTATTCATTACCATCTTATAACAATGAATGTAGCCTGCGCTATAATACTTACATTCCCACTCTGACTGGGGAATATCCAATTGCAACTGAATGAAGGCTTCGTACAGAAGACCTCCATGTTCTGAACGGTTTTTAAAATCTTCCTTTGTAGAGAAGCAGAGCTCTAAACCAGTAAGATCCAGGTTACCCAGGTTATACTCGCCCGGGATATTGTAATGCTTCCAGGCCCACCTCAGCCAGCTCTGTACATGAGCTTTTGTCCAGGTAGAAGGTGAGCAAAACATCCAGTCTCCACCTAAAAGGAAAAGAGGAAATAAGTGAATGGGCGGAGTGAATCGTTGATTCAGTGAGGAGTGAATCTCAGTAAAGTGCTGAGTGACTGAAAAAGTGAAAGAGCAAATGAACGAATTGGTGATTACTTGAGGGAATGGGTTGCAGGGCCAAGGGAATAAATGATAAAGTGAATGAACGAAATGGCGATTGAAGAAATGGTTAAAGAGCCAAAGGAATAAATGATTGAGTGAATGAATAACTGAGTGAATTGGTTATAGTTTACTAGAGTGAATGAGAAGATGTTGATGTGTGAGTGGGAGAATCAGTGCATGGTTGAATCAATGGATGTGTTAATTTGGTAAATGGGCACATGGGTGAAGCTGAGTGATTGGGTTAATTAGATAATTAGTGAATGCAGTGGGTGAATGAGTGAATGGATGAATGGGGAGAGAAAGGGGAGGTAGATATGGGAGTAAGGGGAGAGGGATGAATGAAGGGAGAAAGGGGGGAGTGATAGATGAATAGAGGGAGTGAGGGAGGGATGTGTGAGAATGAAAACTGAAGTGAGAATAGGTGAATAAGTGAATGAGTCAATAGAGGTGTCAAATGAAGGGGAATCAATAAGTATACGAAGAAATGTGTAAATGAAGCCGAGTCTTATGATTGAAGTGACTAGAGGGGAATGAGTGAATGACTTATCACTTGAGTGAGTATTTATAGATGAGCTGCTTCCACTTGCAAGAACCAAGTGAAGAAATATGCTTCAAAGAATCAGCCCAAAGTCACTCAGAAGTCATTGAGATAAATCATATTCAACTCGGAGGATGAAAGAAAAGATTTCAACCATGCTGTAAACCTGACAACTAAAAGATAAATAACGGCATTTAAAGAGTCTGAACTCTCCTGTAGGAGTGGAGGAAAATGGTTCGCCTCATTGCTACATTAATAGCAGGACAAGAACTGAAAAAGATCAGCTACAATCAAGAGTCTGATATACCGAGAGCAACAACTCTGACAGTTTTCCCGAACACAGAATCAGCAGAAGCGGGTTCTTTTCAAAACAAAAAAGGCAGAAACATTAACGTTTCATGCGAGCTTCAGTCTTTTGTTTGCTTTTCACGCGTCAATTCAAGAGCACAAAACCTTTTGACTCTTGCATTTATCGTATTAAGGCGATCGAGTAGTCTGCACACGAAGTGGTACATTTTGAATTTTGCTAATCCATTCAGTTCTGCCCAGTGCGACAGAAATGGTTCTCTCACGACAAAAGAGAGAGCAAATAAACTGTCCAGTTTAGGAAATCTGATAAAGAGCTATAAGCACTTTCGTGCGTGCGCAAAACTGAACTCTTTGCAAGAAAAGATCTTAGCAAAGAAAAAGGTAGATGGACAACGGAATATTCAAGAATCTTGGTGTAATTACTTGTTGACACGATATTCCGCAACAGCCAAACTATATACAAATTAAATTGAAATCCTTTTGCCCAATATATGGAACTGAACTGTGAAGGTGAGCAACTTTCGTTACACCTGATTTTGAAGACGAATTATCAGAACATTTTAAGAGCAACTGAATTGATACCACTCCAAGCGAAATCGACTCACTTATGATCAAATGATTTCACGACTGGTTAATAAGGCTACCTTAAAGCGTTAGGCGAAATCATAGGCTTGACGAGTTATCTTGATCTATCTTGTCATCTTTCAGAAAAGCAGTCTGATCGAGCATGTTGCGGCAGACTTAAAGATATGCAAGAAAATCCTTTCTTAGGAAACGAAAGCTTACCTTGATTTCAGTGTGCTCAGGGAAAAAACCGTTGGCTTCGATTGCGTATAGAGCCTGATAAACGACTGTCCATAGCTTTCTAGAAGACAGGTCGATTCGACCGGAAGTTTTAAGCAGCTAGGAACCCAAAACAAGAGTAAATGGGAAGAAAGCGAAAAAATCGGAGTCCTCCAAAACCACAAACATCTTTGAACTTGGCAAGTATTATTTACAAATTTCCGTGGATTTGCGGCTATGCAAACTCATACTTTAACCGGGTTTTTCCCGCTCTTCTATGGAGATACCGAACCGAAGCTCTTACCGCTGTAAACAGGAAGAACATTCCAAACAGGCTTTGAATAGTGAACAATAGATTTGTATTATGGGTAACATTAGAACAGCCAATCAAAATGCTGCAAATAAAGAAGCAGTATAGAAACAAAAGTCTTTGGTGAAGCCGTGGATCTTTTAATGGCCTTATTTCTTGTTAGGACGAACGGGCCTTGCAGTTACACCGCAATAAACCGTCCTCCAAACAAGGCACTTGTGAGGTTTGAATTCAAGTAACAAGTAACAGTCGCCTTTCCATATGAAAAGAACGGATGTAAAGTTGACAAGCTAACAGACATTGCATCGAAACTAACGTATTTGTCAGCCTTGGACACATGGATGGAATGTGATCGAAGAGAAAAGCAAGCGTTTAATACATAAAAAGCGCCTATTTCCAGCTAGATCTTTTATGAACATCAAGAAAAAGAGTTCGACCATATTTTGGTAGCATAATGGCTTTCGGAACAAGAATGTAACCACCGTGGCAAACATTCATAATTCGCTGACGAATTCTATTGGTTTCAAAAATCAGGTTTTGAACAATACTGGTGCTCATTTGTCTTTACTATTGTAATTAAGGTTGCACGAACTAAGCAAGTTACTATTAATCGCAGGCTAACTAGGCCATCCAGTCCCTGACATAGAAAGTCGGACCCTAAGACATTTGATATTATGTACATCGACAAACCGTATTGCAGAATAAAATTCTGACAACTGACCATTACACCAGAACTTGCTCTTTTTAATCATCCACATTTACCTTAGTGATTAGGACCAATTGTCAATGAGAGTAAAAATACCGTTTGAAACACATTAGAGTGCATCGCCTTTTGCGAGACAATGCCAGAGGCTGCGTTTCGTGTATTTGCATCTTAATTTTCATACTACACAGAAGGTTAACTGGAGGTGTGGTATGGAAGCTACTGCGAAGAAACGATTGTGCAGCAAACTGCAGATTCAAAGCTGGCTAACCTTCAGCTGTAGGGCCAAGAGACTCCAGAACATTTGGAGATGAGATGCCGTCTAAATTCAACAGACTACTACCAGCTGGGGAAGAGGGAAGCTCTTCGTCCATGCCCAGATACTTGGGGGAGCTCACGGTACTCCAGTGAGTATCATCTGACTGATAGCCAGAAGTCAGACTGGAGCAACTCTTCCAAGAAGTTAAACTCCCGAGGCTGTCGCTTCTCTGTTTGGTCACATCGTCCGGCGATGCGACTGGGCAGTCCAAACTCATCATCTGAATGCCTCCATCGATGGTGCTATCATTAACATCTGGAACTACTTGAGTGTTGTCCACGGAGCGATGTCCTCCACCACCGTTGGGAAACATCAGCGCATCTCTCAGAGGGTTATCCCAGCCTGGAACCTCGTCGCAGTTCATTTTAGCTGCTTCAGTCAACTCGAATTCTGAAAAAGTCTAAAAAGAAGACCGGCAAGGTGACTTAATTGCACAACAAAACAATAACAAGTTTGTTTCTGAAACTCAGAGTAACCTCTACACATCAAATCAACAGTAGCAATAAAAACAGTGAATAAGAACGAGTTTCGCCCTCGTCAGTCGTTTTATATAATGTGTAAATGTGTGGGAAAAATAGTCGTTCCATGCTATTGGCCATAAGCAGGTGTGAAATATGCAAGGAAATTCTGAATTTAAAAAATGCATGTTTAGACTATGTGCGAGTATATTACTTTAGCTGTTACGACAGAAACTAGCCCAGTTGCACTGGGTTTGGTTAGAATTTTGAAATATTCGAGAACTTTAAATAACGAAAATTTGAAGTGAGTCGGTTCAGCTCTTTAGTTATATTCTTTATATTCTCTCCTTTTTTATGTTTCCCCACCCCTTTATTCTACTACGTTTGAGGATTGTTGTTGTGCCTTTGCATTGAATGTGTGCACGTACTCTTAGAACTCTCTGTATACATAGTAGGAACGTCTATCTTTAGAGCTGTGTCTTAATATTCTCCAGTGAAATTAATGTTCCTATTCTATAATTTGTTTACGATTTACCTCAAACATCGTGAACATTAAAGGTAAGGTAAAGCATTTATCAAGTTATACACGAGAATATAACAGCGACACTGATGTGGCTGTGTCTAAAAGTTAAAGACTATCTAATAGACTATCTATAAAAAGACATTTACGAAGAAGAAAATTATTGATTACAGAAATAATACGATAAAATATATGTAAAATAAAATAAAGATTTAAAAGCTAGATCCTATAACATTCACATGGTTCTCAGCAAATTTTGAAGTTTTGAAATCCGCGGGTTCCTATTTTTGTATTTTCGTATGATTACCGGAAAATTCTTTCTGTTTCTATGATAATAGTGTATTTAAAGAACTTGGACTAACGTTTTGTTTCCAATTATTTTTCTTAGAAAGGAGAGTGAGGTGAGCTTGATGCAAAAACACAAGAGATTAAATTATAAAATACGAGTGTTCTTGGCTGATATGGCTATTCTCAGCCTAAATCATAAAAACTAGTTTTTATAATGAATGTCTTTGTAATTCTTAGCCCAGAGATTAATTTTCATTTCCTATGAAATGTATTTCTTAGATTTTGAAATAGCTTTAAAATTGCAGAGAAGAGTTTTATTTATTGTCTCCATCCAGTTAGCAGAGATGCTTCTCATCTCGACACTGTAGTTGATGTATGTATGAGGTGAAAACAAGGAAAGTGAAAGAAGTAACATGCTGATTATTGTCTTTGTTGCTTGCAGATAATCATTCTTTGGATACAAATATTGACGAGAATCCAAATTAACTACGAGGTGATCATTATGGAGGTCGATTTTTTACTCCTTCCTCCAGCCCCAAGGCATGGATGCACTCCATTATCGAAGTGCCGGGATTTCGAACGTGCCTTCATTATATCTCAGTTAACTGGGCTTAAAAGTTGCTCCAACATTTATTTGAAATGCTTCTCTCACATTGTAAAATCTATTTCTCTTTCAGCTTAGTTTAAGACAATTCCTGATTCAAACCGCAGTAAATCTAGCTTGTGCGTGGAAAGAACTTAATTATTACCAATGATATTAACTCTATCCACTGCAGAAAATGTCCTTTGTTTGGAACTGATATTTTTCATCATAATGTTCACTGAAGGATAACAAGGTCACGTAGGTTTTTGACAGAGGGCAAAATAAAGCAGCACGCTATAGTTGACTTGAAGTACACAATTGTATTTGCGGCAAAATGGGATCTATTTTTATCACAACAACTTCCAGTCTACGTCAGAAAACTACTGAATGAATTTGTTCACTATAGGGGTTCGGTCCTTGCACATGCTTTCGATGTTTTGCTATTTTTACAACATTCCAATTAGTTTCTGATCTGCGAGAAAATTTCAAGTTGGCCCGGTTGTACCAATATTTGCAACGGCATTCAAATTCTCAGTGTTCGCAGTTTGTTGTTTATAGCGAATGTTGCCATAGCCTCAAATTAGAATACAGCCGGCTGTGTCAGAATGGCGAATATAGTATAATGAATAGTCTGGCTTCGTCTGGGATAAACAAGTAACCTATGGGCATTGAAACAGGCTTAGTTTGGCTTTCACTGCCAGTTTGCCTCACCCGACAGTTGAAAAAAGTATAACATTCTATACATTTTGTCAATTTGCGGTATTTTTTAATGAACATGACTGCAACTTTAACCTTAACGCCATTATAGTTGAAACAAGCACTTCATAGTTTGAATTTTTGTTCGTCGCACTATTTGTTATTGAAGAACACTTTAGAGGTGTTCTTACAAGAAATTTCATTGAAAGGCACGACTTACAAGTTGAAGCTTACAAAATCTTCTCTATGTAAGGGACACCTACCTCCATTTGGGATCAAGGTTGCAGAGTCAAATGACTGAAGGCCTCAGCGAAATGTTGAATAGCGAAATCTCACTGTTTAAAAGCTTTAGTCCTCTTGACCACAATGGCGATAAAAATGAAAGTATTTCCAAAACCTGTTACAGTGATGAAGCTGTATCGTTTCTCCAGAGTTCTAAAATATGGTCAGTTTCACTTCATCTTCAAAAGTCGTAGAAAAGTTTCCAGTGTTGTTAGCGAATTATTTCTCTCGACAACCAGTCTGGATGCGATCTTGACACGATAGAGAAAGCTTTTAATAGTAAATGTCAAACTGAATCTGCCGACTGAAACGTGGGTGCAAAATGTTCAAATTCTGTAGTCTTGAAAAGATGTTCACAAATGGCGACACGCAGATTAAAATTAATGAACCAACAAAATACGCCACACTCGGTTAGACTAGCAGACAGCATTTGCAAATTCAATGTCTCTAAATACAAACAATGTTTTCTGCATTTTATTAAAGACTCAGTCCGTATCTTTGTTCTCTTGTCTGATAAATCATTATGCATTATGTCACGAGACTAGTGTTGTGTGACGTTGTATATCAACTGGACGTGAATTTTAACTGGTTCTTAACTGGCTTTCTGACCTGTACTTTTAAACCTATTATATATAGTGCAA
>OFEP01000029.1_pt1 | contig 13610 bp, 8 predicted proteins | sample 1521161 | NCBI WGS metagenome assembly OFEP01 (sample SAMN04272335, study PRJEB24112) | coral metagenome | biome: Coral reef; feature: Shallow seawater; material: Coral tissue | host: Coral | place: China: South China Sea | collected 2014
GGCATCAGTCAAGAGGTACTCTGCGCTGTACAGTGTAGCTGTTCAAACTATTTACCAAGGATGCTGTTTGTGATCACATTTTTCCAGACAACAAGAACAACTACATGTAACAGATAGAAATGCACGTACATGCACAAGAATTCCAGACCTTCCTCTTTCTCAAGCTCAGTTGAAGCTTTCATTCCTTCTAAATCAATTATCATAAAACTAACCTTCTGTTTTTCTCATCTCCTTTTTTCTCTTTTTATGTTCCCAGGTTCCTCCTTCAGTATCTTCATCTGAGTCATATTCATACTTTGGTTTATCACTGTCTTTTTCCACAACTGCACCGACCTGATAAGCTGCACGCTGAGCTAATATCCTCATGTACATTTCTTGAATCTAAGAACAAAATTTAATGGCAGTACATGTCTGGTTGCTTGCTGATACTGAAGGAGTATTGTACCAGATAATTACAACATCAACAACAGCAAGAAAGAGTAGTGAGCAAGAAAACAAGTGACAAAGCAGACAAGTGGAAGTGATAACATTGTAATTTGTTCTGTTACAATAGCAAAACAACGAATCAAGAATATCTCTACAAATATAAAAGCAGTGTTCTTCAAACTTGTCATCAGGACTGTACATCACAAAAGAAGAAAACTGACAAGTGTCGTGCTGTTGCCGTGACAACAGTTATACCGCTAATCCTCTTTTATTTAAATCTAAATTTCGCAGATTTTATCGAAAACAAAGATCATCTACTTGCAACTAACTGATGGGGGAGTTAAGACAATATGAGAACCATGTGTGCTCTGAGGCAAATGGAGATATTAGGTTTTTTACAGGAAGAGACTGAAGGCAAGATTGTTGCCATGGCAACACCATAGAAACTGTCATTCTGTTTCTTTTGTTATTTACATTTCTGGTGCCATGTTTAAAGAACATTGCTCCAATATTTATGGAGATATTCTTCAGAGTATTATACTTTTTAGTGAAACCACCTTTGACGTCATAACTTTCCTCATTTGCAAAATACAAGACTGTAAAAATCTCCAAAACGAAAAAAGATATTCCAAAAAGCAAAACGCCATTCTATTTTACATTGAAAAGCCTTTTTATAACCAGCAATTATCTTTAACTTCATAAGCACTTTAATATCTCAAGTTAACTTAAGAACGTTTCTTTCTGTACCTCTAGAAGCCAAAAAAAGGGTATAACAATTTATTTGACTATACAAAATTTAAACATAACAATTTTCGCTTAATATGTCGAGTTGACTAACAATCGCAGGTTTGTCTACCTCCAAAAGCTGCAAGTACGTTAAAACAGTTTATTTGACTTAACAAAAAATAAACATAATAGTTTTGCCTTTATACCCTGAGTTTACCTTCAAAGGCTGCGTCTTCTACTTTTAAAAATTCCAGTTCGACTGAGAAAATCTCTACATAACGATTATTTTTACCTTATTACCTCCAGTTGACTAAGTAACATAGCTTTTCCTACTATTAGAGCCAGGAAAAACGCTAAGACAGCTGAATTCACTAAAAAAATCGAAAACCTCGAGGTGACTCAAAAACGTTGGTTTTTCTTCTTCCTCGACGTAGCGAAACCTTAGTTTGCTCTGGGCGTTTCTGCGGGTTGCAGAAACAAAAAAACCAGCGTTTCCACTTTTCTTGGAAAAAGACAAAATTTTTATGTTAAGATTTTTTCAGTGAAAATCGGCTTTTCTAGTGTACCTTCGGATTCTTCGTAAGGTTTTAAGAGCAAGTTTAATGCAAAGTTTTTTTAAAGCAAAATAAGCTTTTTTCGCGCAGTTGAGGCTTTTCGTCTTGAAGTTAACCCAAGGAATTAAGCGAAAATTCTTATTTTGAGTCGTTTCTAAGTCAAATTAGCCGTTTTACGATTTTTCACTTCTGGAAGTAGAAAAAAGCTGCGATTAGCTACGATCTATAAGTAAGACAAGCTGCGTTTTTGAGTCAACTCGAGGTGATAAGCGCAAATCGTTATTTTACGTTTGAGGTATTAAAAGAAAATCGTTATGTTTAAATCTTTTTTAGTTTGACTGATTAAGCGCACTTGCGGCTTCATGAAGTAGAAAAAGCTGGGTATTAAAGTCAACTTGAGCTATAAGGCCTAAATCGTCATCTTAGGTTTTTTTTAGTTAAATAGGCATTTTTAGCGTAATGAGGCCTTTTCAAATCGTCACTTAAAGTTTTTTTAATTTGGAGAGGCTGTTTTACGATACAGGCTTCTCCTAGAAGTAGAAAAACTGCGTTTCTTAGTCAACTCGCTTATTACCTCGTTCTCTGAGAAACGCAGCTTCTCTTCTTCTAGAATCCCCAAGTGCGTTAAAAATTACTAAAAAAACTTTACAACACAACTTGTTCTTAAAACCTTGAGATATATCAGAAATTGAAGCTTTCTCTACTTGAACAAGCCGTTAGAACGCCAAAACAACATTTTTGACTTAAGAGAAACTTGAAATAACCATTATACTCTAAGTTGACTTACAAAGGAAAATTTTTCTTCTGACAGAATACGGAAGTAGGCTAGAGGAGCCGATTTAACTAAAAAAATCTTAACATAACTATTTATTCTTAATACCTTGAGTTGATTAAAAAATGCAGATTTTTCTACCTCTAGAAGCAGCTAGTGCAGTAAAGCAGCTAATTTGATTTAACAAAAAACTTAAGAATTTTTGCTGAATACCTCAAGTTGACTCACATAAGAAGTTTTTTCTACTTCTAGAACGCCAAAGTACGCAAGAAATAAGGATTTCGCTGAAAAAATGTCAACATACCGATTTTTCCCCGTAACTTACAATCGGAGGTTTTTCTATTTCTACAGGGCCAATGTCGCAAAAAAAATCATAAATATTTTCTCTTTGAACCTCAAGATGACTTAAACCAAAGCTTTCTCTACTTTTAAAAGGAGCAAAATTGCAAACACAGCTCACTTAAGCTAACAAAACCTTAACATAACGATTTTCTTCTGATACTTCAATTTGACTTAGAAACCTAGCTCTTTCTACTTCTAGAAGCCCTAACTACGTTAAAACAGCCGATTTGACTGATAAAAACTAGATAGTACGGTTTTTTTCCTAATACTTTGACTTATTAAAATAAGTTTATCTACTTGTAAAGGACCAAGGTTAGCTTAAAACGCCGTTAAAACTCAAAAATCTCAAAATAACAGTGTTTGCCTTATACCTCGAGTGGACTTAAAAACGTAGCGTTTGCTTCTTTTAGAGTCAGAAAGGCAGAAATACTCATCATTACGATTTTTCCTTAATACCTCAAGTTTGCTCCCAATCGTAGCTTTCTCTACTCCTAGAAGCCAGAAAAAAGCTAAAAATATTTATTTGACTAAAGAATACTTTAACATAACGATTTTGGATTAATACGTCAAGCTGACTAACAATCGTAGCTTTTTGTATGTCGAAATGCCGCTAGCTTGTTGAAACAGTTTTTTTGACTACAACAATTTTCCGTTAATACCGTTAGTTGACTTACAAACGCAGCTTTTTCTACTTCAAAAAATTTCAGTTTAACTGAAGGAATTGCTACATAACGATTATTTTAACCTACTACTACTACTAGTAGAACCCAAAAGACGCTAAAAGAGCTAAAGAAATCAACTCGAGGTTTTAAGAGCAAAGTGATATGCAGTGTTTTTGTTTTTTGAGTAAATTTTAATAATGAACCAGAAATGCTGATATCAACCATAACGCTAAACCTAACCTTAACTCTGAAACCCTAACCCTATCCTTTTTTAACATAGCAGGACGTGTTATAGTAGATAAAATCTCTGTTTTTGTGGAATTTGAGGTAATAAGGAAAACTACTTTTATGTACTATAATACGTTCTACTACGCTAAAATAAACTAAATTTTTCCCAATTGGAGTAGATTCATTAATTTTTCGTTATTGTCTTAATTTTATTGGAAAAAGTTGTTTTATAACAGGTCCTTTTACGCTAAAATAGACGACCTTTTTTGCCAATTGAAGTACATTTGCTGATGTTTCCTTAATACCTTAATTGCAGTGGTTTTACCTGCCCGATACTCTAAAAAACACTTACCTTTCTTCAAATGGAGTTGATATGACGATTTTTCCTTGGTACTTCGAATTTACCCAAAGAAGTGGTTTCAATTAGGATAAGACGTGCTTCTACGTTTGGAAAAACTGACTTTTTGCCAGTTGGAGTTCAAATTTACTCAAAAAAGTTGTTTTAACTACTACTAAAAAAGACTTCGTTTTTGCTAATTGGAGTTGATTTGACCATTTTTCCTTAATACCTTTATTTCATAGTTAGGGTTAGGGTTAGGGTTTTAGAGTAAGAGTTAGGTTTGAGGTTAGGGCTAAGTTTTATTGCTAATTAGAGTTTATTCGACGATTTTTCGTTAATACCGCAAATCACGGAGAAAAACGGTTTCCTCTACTATAAAACGTCCTCGTACGCTAGAAAAGACTACTTTTTAACCAATTACTCTTAATTCGAAGATTTTTTCTTAATACCTCAAACTCGCTGAGAAAAGTTGTTTTATCAACTATAACATTGTGCTTTATACGTCAAATTTACTCATGAAAACGGTTTCTACTACTATAATAGTTCTGCTACGCTAAAAAAATCACTTTTCGCTTATTTTCCCTTAAATCACTCAGAAAAATGGTCCTTACTTCTATAAAACGTTCTGCTACGCTACAAAAGACGCTTTTTGCCTTTTGGAGTTGTTATAAGCATTTTTGCCTTTTACCTAAAATTTACTTACAAAAGGGGTTCTAACGGCTATAGCGCGTGCTTGTCAGCTGGAAAAAACTAATTTTTTTTTGCCACATGAAGTTGATAATGCCTTTTTTGCTTTACACCTAAAATTGACTCAGAATAGTGCTCTAAACTCTAAATGTCCTGCTACGCTAAGAAAACCTAATCTCTGCGAAACGAAGTTGATATGACGATTTTTGCCTTGTACTTCTATATTACAAAAAGAAGTGAATTGTACTACTATAAGATGTACGGCTACGCTAGGAAGTACTAACTTTTTGTCCCTTAAAGTTTATATGATCATTTTTGCTTCATACCGAAAATTTCAATCAAGCGAGCGAGAGCATAATTGCATTCTTGAAACGATAACCGAGTTCAAGTTTGAAATAATCAGTTCATTTATAAAAATTTTTTAAGGGTACGGTTCACTCAGTTTGACTGCATTAAGCCGTGTCGGATATCAGGAGTGCCTCAGCAAAAGAAGTCACAGAACGCAGAGCATTTCGGTAGACTCGAAATTCAGCTTTACATTGTACAAAAATCATAGTTTAAAGGTTAAATTCTTCGTAGTGTTTAGATATAAAGGAAGCTAGGGTTCTTTAAAACATTTTTCTTTAATAAAAGGACGAATTCTTTATCGTCTATTGTTTCCTCGTTTCGAAGGTATTTTCGAAGTGGTATCTTTTTGAAAACTGGCGGGATTAAGTTGCCGTGACAGTGATGTACCGTCCCCGTCGCCACCTTCCCGCCGCGGTACTTAAGGTCTCTATCAGATAAAACCACTTTTCTCAGTAGGCTCGCGGTATAAAGAAAAGATCAGCAAAAAACTCCAATTAGCAAGTAGTCAGTAGCTAGTATTTTTAGCGTAGCAGGACGTGTTATAGTAGTTGAATGCACTTCTTTAGGGTAAAAAGTACCAGGCAAAAAATGGTCATATCAGCTCCGTTTTGCAAAAAGAAATTTTTTTCTAGCGTAGCAGGACATGTTATAGTAGTTAAGACTACTATTTTGAGTCAATTTTAGGTATGAACCAAAAATGGTCAAATTAAATCCGTGGCAAAAAGTTAGTCTTTTCTAGCATAGCAGCAGATGTTATTGTAGTTAAAACCACTTTTTTAAGTAAATGTCATATTGGTTAAAACCACTTTCTGAAGTAAATTTTAGGTAAGAGGCAAAAATGGTCATATCCACTTTGAGTGGGAAAAACTTCTAAAGTCTAGCGTAGCCCGACGTGTTATTGTAGTTAGGACCATTTTTCTGCCTGAATTTCAGATATAAAGCAAAAATGGTCATATCAATTCCAAGTGGCAAAAACTTAGTCTTTTCTAGTGAAGCAGTACGTCTTATAGCCGTTATAACCCCTTTTCTCAGTAAATTTGAGGTTTTATAAAAAATCGTCGGATCAACTCCAATTGGACTGGGACTGGGCGCGAAAGATGGCGGTCGCGGTTTCGAGTGCTCCGCCTTCCCAAGTATAATTTCTTGCTATCAACAAGGCAAATAATTTTCTTTAGCCACAATGCCAGACGAAATAAAGGAAGAAGAGCAAGCACCACAAGTTCTAACCGAAAGTGAGAATAAGGGCCGAGAAAACCGGCGAAGAAAGCGCATACGACAACGAGCTTCTAGTTCTCAAACGGAAGATGAGTTACCGACTGAAGAGCATGTACAAGGCGTACAAAGCAGCTGCACAATCTGCAACAATAAGCTAGACCTTATACAGGAGAAGCTTGACAAAGTGCTGTCGTTTATTCCTGAAGTTGAGAATCTACGTTCCAGGATAATTCAGCTCGAGGAAGACAAAGAAAACATGAAGCAAAGTCTCGAGTTTACGCAAGCAGAGGTGAGAGATTTAAAATCTCAGGTCAAAGCAGCGACCGAAGAACTGATTACTGCGAACAAAGAGATTGTTAAAATAAATGAGCTATAGCGGCGAATTATCAAGCAAGAGTGCTTCAACCGGCGCATTAACATCAAGTTTTTCGGCGTCAAAGATGTTGACGATGAATCTCCACGTGATACTGAGACAACGCTGAGAAACTTCTTGAAGAAGGAGATGCAAATAACCAACGATGAACTTAAAAACATCCAATTTGACAGAGTACACAGAATACCTACACGCCCCAAGACCTCAAAGCAAGTGCAGCCAAGACCCATTATTGCAAAGGTAACCTTCTTTCAGGATAAAGAATTTATAAAATCCCACATTAAGAATCTACCAAAAGGTGCAAAATATGGAGTTGCGGATGATTTCCCAAAAGAAGTCGATGCAATAAGAAAGGCCTTACACCCGAAGCTAAAACAAGCAAGAGAAGAGAGGAAGATGGCTTTTTTCAACGTCGAGAAGCTGGTTATAGAAGGTATAGTATATCACGGACCAGAAACCAAAACATTTCCACACTACGGACGGATTATGGACAGTGGCTAAACAATCAAGAGTCAAGCTTTCAGTAGCCTTTGTTGAAACTTTTAGGGACTTTTGATCTCGTCTCGGACAAGAAATACCGACTTTGACAGGTAATGTTTATTGTAGAATGCAGTAAATCTGCATGTGATATCCATATGTCAGTTTTCGTTGTTCCGTCCTTTTTGTTCTATGATAACCTTTTTTTGACAAAACCATTAAGTGAAGCACAGCATTACTTACTCACTCAAGCGTTCACCTGTTATAATTTCTTAAATGCGGCGATACATATGTTCTATCTCACGAATTCAAATCTGCGAACTGAAAGGGTAAAACACATTCACTATAAATTAGTTTTACCACATGGAGCATAGAATTTTGTCTTTGAATGTCAGAGGGTTGAACAAGAGTACCAAACGACGGCAGTTGTTTAGATGGTTGCATCAACAAAACGCGGATGTTATTTTCCTTCAAGAAACGTACTCGTCCCCTCAAACTATTAAGCTCTGGGAAACTGAATGGGGTGGCAAAATTGTTGAAAGTCATGGTTCTAATCACAGCCGTGGTGTGATGATCCTTTTTAAGCCGAAGATCAATGTGACTATTGATAAAATCATCCGCGATAAAAACGGCAGATATGTTTTAAGCGAAGTGTTTTTGGACGACGTAAAGTTTATTTTTGTGAATATTTATGCACCGAATGATCAGACGCAACAAATACATTTCCTTAGGGATTTGTCCAGTTCTGTGCTCACTAATTATGCAAATGAAACATTAGTACTAGGTGGCGACTTCAATTGCGCCTTAACTGAGCTTGATAAGCGAGGAGGCCGATCAGTTGAACTCAAGAAAGCGGTTATCCAGGAAATGAATAAGATGATAATTACTCACGATCTTATAGATACTTGGAGAGAAAAACATCCCAGTCTGCAAGGTTTTACTTGGAGCAATCCGTCGATGAAGATTCAGTGCAGATTGGATTATTTAGTAATCTCAAAAGATATGCGATCGTCACTAAAATTTGTTAAAATAATTCCCAATATTTTTTCTGATCATTCCGCATTAAGTTTATCCATTATCTCTGAAGAAAAAGAAGTTAACCGTGGTCCTGGCTTCTGGAAATTCAACAACTCATTGTTAACTGACAAAGACTATACTGAACTGATTTCTCAAAAAATACCTGAATTTGCATCAAAATATTGTGAAGTAACTGATAAAGGGCTCCTATGGGAAATGATTAAAATGGAGATAAGAGCAGCTACCATTCTTTTCTCGAAAAGAAAAGCTAGACAAAAGCGCGATGAAGAGAAAAAGTTATTAGAAAAATTCAGTCATCTCCAAGAGCAAATCCGTGCAAACTTTAACGAAGTGACAAAAGCTGAAATGGACCGCGTAAAAAACAAACTTGCGAAAATAGTTGCCAAAAAAACTCAAGGTACAATAGTCCGAAGCAGAACGCGATGGTATGAATTTGGTGAAAAGAATAATAAATATTTTCTCAACTTGGAGAAAAGAAACCACAGAAAAAAGCACATAACTTCATTAAAAAAAGAAGACGGCTCTGTTCAACGTAACGCTAAACAAATACTGGAGGAAGAAGAGAATTTTTTTAGGAATATCTATAAATCGAAAAATATTTCTCTTGAAACTGATAACTCCAAACACTTTTTCGAGTCATCTGACCTTAAAACGCTTGATAACGAAGAAGCAGAACGCTGCGAAGGCTTGATAACAATAAAAGAATGTGCAGATGCGCTCAACAAGTTCCAAAATAACAAAACACCTGGTTCTGACGGGCTTACAATTGAATTTTATCGATTCTTCTGGGAGGTGCTGGGATATTTCATGGTAGATAGCTTTAATTACGCATATGAGTACGGTCACTTATCCATCTCCCAACGGCTCGGAATTATTTCCTTGATACCAAAAAAGAACAAAAATTTAGAATATTTATCAAACTGGAGGCCAATTTCCCTTTTGAACAATGATTATAAAATTGCAACAAAAGTCATTGCAATCAGAATAGAAAAAGTCTTGCCTAAAATTATTCATTCAAGCCAAACAGGTTACGTCAAAGGGAGATATATCGGAGAAAGTATTAGAACTATTTCTGATATCATGTCTTTCACAAAGACGCAAAATATCCCCGGGTTAGCCGTTTTTCTCGATTTCGAAAAAGCTTTTGATTCCATTGAATGGAATTATCTTCAGAAATGCCTGGAAACTTTCAACTTTGGTCCACAATTACGGCAGTGGATAAATGTAATATATAGTGACATTTCAAGTTGCATCCTTAACAACGGCTTTGCTACTAGGCAATTTAATTTGGAAAGAGGTGTCAGACAAGGCTGCCCTCTCTCTGGCATCCTGTTTACTATTGGGATAGAAATTCTGGGTAATGCTATAAGGCGCTCAAATGAAATAAAAGGCATCGAAATCGATGAAAGAAACACTTTAAAACTTACGCAGTATGCAGATGATACTACTGTTTTTCTTAGAGATATCCAGTCACTAAAAAATTTATTTAATTTACTTGCCCAATTCGAAAATTGTTCTGGATTACGAATAAATCAAACTAAATCAGAGTTGTTGTGGTTAGGGTCATTACGATATCGAAGAGATACACTTCTAAATCTAAGATTAAGTGAAGAACCTATTTATGCCCTTGGAGTATTTTTTTCGTACGATGAACAACTTGCAGCCAAAAAGAACTTTTTTGATCGACTTGACCCCTTAAGAAGAATACTAAACATTTGGTCGTCAAGAGATATATCGATATATGGCAGAATCAATATAGTGAAGACTATAGCGATTTCTAAACTTACTTTCGTGTGTAGTGTGCTGAATACGCCAGACACGTTCGCTACTGAAGTCAATAAACTGATTTTTGACTATGTATGGAAGTACAAAAATTCAAAGATTAAAAAGTCCACCTTGATTAAAAGCAAAGAGAACGGAGGTCTAAACATGGTTGATTTCACACTGTTTGATAAAGCACTAAAAATATCTTGGGTGGGCCGTCTCTGTTCTGAAGGCAATCAACCATGGAAATTCATCCTGCTACACTTTCTATCTGGTGTCAGTGAAACACTTGTTCTTCGTTGTAATTACAACTTGAAATATTTGAACTTAAGAGGTGTGGCATGCCGACAGAGTACGACATGCCCAGCCAGCTCTGCCTGAATATTTCTTCTCCTGACATGGCTGCCAAAAATTTACGGTCCAAAAAAGGCTCTGAGGCAAGCAATGATCTTGCTGAAGATAATTTGAAACAAATTAGGTTGCTTATTGCCAGTTTAACAGACAAAATCGATGAACAAGACGCCGATAGTCAAAAGTGCATGACGCCATTTATGGGAAGCTCGAACACTTAGAAGAAAGAACGAAGACTTTGTTTAAAGACGTCAATGAAATGAAAACAAGCCTTGACTTTGTAAACGGTGGAGTCGAAGAATTAAAACAGAAATTGGAGGACAAAGCAGACAAGAGCAGCGTGGCAAAATTGATTGTGAAGATTGACGACCTGGAGAACAGGTCAAAACGAAATAATGTCGTTTTCTGAAATATTCCAAAAGGTACTGAGGATGGCTCCATGTGCGAAGGGATAATACAAGATATTTTAGTCAATCACATGAATCTTGAAAGAGACATTGAAATTATGAGAGCCCATCGCACAACAATAAAGAACAGACAAAATAGACGAGATGGAGAGCAGTCATCAAGACCGATACATGTAGCATTGTTACGGTATCCTGACAAGCAGTTTATACTAAAAAACGCCGCTGCAAAGCTCAAGGACAATCCCTATCTTGGTGCGAAAATTTTCATTTCCGACGATATTTCGAAGGCAGTAAGAGACGAGAGGAAGATCTTGAAAGACCGACATCTTGACGAAATTCGCAGCCGAGAAGATGTAGAATATGCCTTCATCCCTTGGAGTATTCCTCCACGTATCCTTTGTAAAGGTAACGACTCAGCTAAATTGAAGTCTTTCTTCAGACCTACCTCCGACGTCTCCGAATAGCGAACAGTCATTATGAGTTTGATCCGAACTTTGAGCAAATAAGAAATGTACGCTAGTATATATTTTCCCTTTAATCTGAGTAATTATGTGTAATGAGCTTTAGAGTGTTTTAATGTCGGGAATAGCATTATTTTTCCTGTACTGTCATCATCTGAGGAGCGGGGCACGACTGAGGGAGTAAGGATCAGAATCTCCTTCAGTGCTAATGTTATAACATTAATTCTGGACTTAATCTTCTTTGTAAAATTTGTTAAATTGTGTGTGTGTCTGTGTTTGCGTGGTAAAGTGTTAAACAGTAGGCCAATTTTTGACAACTTTCTTACACTTAAATTGAATTGCTTCACCGTCTTTTCTCTGATTAGGGGTAGGAAAAAAGACAAATTTAAAGATGGTGTCGGATGATTTTAAATTGTTATCTTTAAATGTAAGAGGTCTAAGTAACTTTAAAAAAAGGCGAGCAATGTTTACATGGTGCAGGAAGCAAAAAGCGAGTATTATATTTCTTCAAGAAACGCATTCAACAGCAGATAAAGAAAAACAATGGAAAGCTGAATGGGGCGCTCCAATAGAATTTGCCCATGGGAGTAGCAGTGCAAGAGGTGCTGCTATTCTGTTGTGCAACGGCTTTGATTGTAAAATAAAGCGAAAGATTGTTGATCCCATGGGAAGATACATCGGCATAGAAGCTGAAATCAAGGATGAAAATTACCTTTTGTTCAATGTTTACGCGCCTAACAACGATAGTCAATCCACAAAGTTTTATGAACATATTGTCCATGTCCTTAAAAAGGAAGACCAAATATACGAAGATAGAATGATAATTGGGGGAGACTTTAACTGCCCTTTAAATCCAAGCTTATATAAAATGGGAGGGCTTTTGACAGCAAGAAAAAAGATTGTTGATCAAATAGAGAATATGCAAAATTTACTTAATGTACATGACGTCTGGTGGATTAAACATCCAAGTCAAAAGAGCTTTACATGGTCACAAAAGTCCCCTTTCATTTTCTGTCAATTGTATTATTGGCTTATATCAGATTCTTTGTACATGTATGATATGGTAGGGAACGTAGATATTGTACCAGTCATTAAAACAGACCATTTTGCTTTAATACTACAATTGCACAAAATAGAAGAAGGGGTAAAAGGGCCTGGTTTTTGGAAAATGAACACTTCTATTTTAAATGATACTGCATATATCAGTGAAGTGAAGAAAAAAGTATTAATACATGTATGGAGAGAAGAAGCAACAGAAGTTTCAGATAAGAGGGTGACTTGGGACTGGATTAAATACAATGTCCGTTGATTTTCTATTGATTATTCTAAAAGACGTGCGAAAGCTAATAGGGAGGAAGAGGAAAGGATGCAAAAGAAATATCAAGATGCACAAGCTAATTTTAAAAAAATCCCATCTGTCAAAACCAGAAAGGTACTGGAGAAATGTAAGATGGGGTTAGAAAGGTTCTATGATAGGAAAACTGAAGGTATAATTGTACGCTTGAGGGCAAGATGGCCTGATCGGCATGAGCATGGGGAAAAAAGTAACAAGTATTTTATAAATCTAGAAAAACGAAACCACACGAGAAAACATATTAGGAAACTGTCTCTTTGTGGGGTGATTACAACAGATCATAAGTAGATATTGAACTCGGCTTCAGATTATTACAAAAAACTGTATAGTAGTAAGAGCAATCTAAGTCAACAGGACTCATTTGATTCATTTTTTAAAAAACTGAATATTCCAAGGCGGAACAAAGAACAAAGAACAAGCTGTGAAGGACTTGTATCCAAGGAAGAGTGTAAGAAGACAATTGAAATGTTCGAGAATGGTAAAACACCAGGAAATGATGGAATACCTATTGAATTTTATAAGAAATTGTGGGACATTTTAGCAGATCAACTGGTCAACGTTTTTAACTACTCGTTCTAGTTAGAGGAAATGACAACCTCACAAAGACAAGCAATTATTACCCTTGTTGATAAAAAAGGAAAGGACAGATCCTACTTAGAAAACTGGAGGCTAATCTCTTTGGGTAATTTAGATGCAAAAATTGCCTCCAAGGTCATTGCATGCATGCTAATAGAATAAAATTCTACCTCCCAGATATTATCCACCATAATCAATCTGGCTTTGTAAAAGATAGGTTTATTGGAGAGACAGCTCATTGAATACTTGATATCACATACTTGACCACACAGAACGCTCTGAATTGCCAGGAATGATGTTCTTTATTGACTTCGAAAAAGCATTTGACTCGATCGAATGATTTTGACATCTCAAATTCTTTGGAGGAAATATACTCACTTGATCAAACTGTTGCAAGTGAAACGTATATTTGGTCCTTCCAATACAGAGTGCTTAATTGTGTATTGTACACAAATGCAAAACTTTTCAAAATAGGTTTGTCGTTGAATGATAAATGCACCTTCTGTGAC
>OFEP01000030.1_pt1 | contig 13543 bp, 6 predicted proteins | sample 1521161 | NCBI WGS metagenome assembly OFEP01 (sample SAMN04272335, study PRJEB24112) | coral metagenome | biome: Coral reef; feature: Shallow seawater; material: Coral tissue | host: Coral | place: China: South China Sea | collected 2014
AAAAATAATGCTTCAGTTAACGTTTAACCCTGGGTTAACGTTAACCGGCTTTCCGGAACAACCCGGCCTTGTAGATGAAATCGTAGCTCAAATGAAAGCCATTGGCCAGTACTTTTTATGTTAACTGTTTTGTCTTATCAACGTGGTTCTCACTTTTAAGTCTGTGAATAAGACCCTCGTATGGGATCATTTAAATGAAGGCAATAGCGCAGTTCTTTCATGTGGTAATGTATATGCTTATCAAGGTAGTTTTAGGTCTGTGAGGAAAACCCTTGCATGCGGCCATTCAAGTGAAAGCTATTGAGCAACATAGCATGTGGTACATAGATCTTTCTGTTCATGTCTGTGGAGATGAAGCATTATACAGCAAATGAATTAGTATGTAGCAATGCAATATTGAAGGTAGGTTGCGCGAAGAGCTATGAACGTCTTCCAAAAGTTATTCCGATCGAGGAGATCAGCCATAAATCTTACCTTGGTCTCTCTGAGTACACCTCTCCAGATGACATTGAATCCTCACTGCAGATTGATCCTGACCGAGATCTGCAAGCTGGAGGATGAGGAGCGATGGCTGCTGATCTCATCTCACCATTCACAGGCCCAGAAGTGCAAACTTGATTACTCACATGGGCATCATGTGAATCTGAACTCACGGAAGAACCGCTGTCCTCGATTTTGATGACTGGTAATTTTATCGTTTTGTCAGGTAATACGGGAAGGCGTCTTCGTCGCTGGGTTTTTGCCACGCGATTGATGGGCGCGACTGTCTCTTGGAGCACGCTTTGCTCGTTGTCGCTAACGTCTGATTCTTCTCCACTCAAAGACGACCGGTTACGTCGTTGGTCTCTCCTTGCACGGGCCTCCAGTAATGGGCCAGAATTAGAACACCTCTGTGAGGTCCTAATCGGGGCCCTTTGTTGTATTTGTACCACTGCTGGTGAATGTGACGATGTTTCGGGTGTTTCCTTATCTTCTGAATAATGTTCTCTCATTGAAACTTCGTCACTTGAGGTAACGGGTGAGAAATCATAACAAATACTTTCCTGTCCAACGGAAATTGCACATTCATCGTTTTGACTTTCCACGGGTGGCTCTTCTCCTTTATCTTGGCTTGTGATTTCAGCGGTTTCTTCACCACCTTCTTCACCATTCCCCTGTTCTTTAGCAGCTGCAATAAGTTTGATAATGTTCGGTCTCTCAGTTGCTGAACGCCTCCGTCGCTGCTCCATGAACACCTGTTTTCTAAGAAAAGCCCTCCTTGGAATTTTAGGCGAGTGGCTCGCGTCTGACTCGTCACCCGACAAGGCAGCTGCCGCGGTTTCCTGGGCTTGGTCCTGCCAGAGTTGCAGCACGTATCTTGCCGAAATTGGGGACTCTTCTTCTTTTAAGTCCACAGCAGTGGACTCTGCTCCCTTGGATTCCACAGCCGACGACCCTTTTTCCTTAGATTCCAAAGCCGACGATCCTTTTTCCTTGGTTTCCGGAGCGCTCGCCCCTTCCTCCTTAGATTCCACAGCAGTTGTCCCTTGTTCCTTAGGCTCCAAAGCGGACGACTCTAGTCTGGTTTCCGCCGAAGTCGCCTCTTCGGCTTCCTCTTCGCGGTTAGCTGTAAGTTCCTCGAGGTTTGGTCTTGCCGCAATTGATCGTCGTCTCCTCTGCTCCACGATAGACTTCTTCCTAAGCTGAGCTCTTCGAAGAGGTTTTGGAGACTGACTTGGCGTATCGGGGCCGCAGCTTGACGAAGGAGAAGCTGTTGGCAAGGTAACCTGTTCTTTCTGATTTTCCACATTGGTTGCACTGTCTTGTTTCTCGCGAGACTCGTTCGTGAACGCCTCATGAGATTCTTCGTTATCGCGTGACTCGTTCGTGAGCACTTCGCTATCTCGTGGTTCGCTCACGATACCTTCGTTACTATGTCCTTGAAGCGGGCTGCTGTTTTCGGAACTCATCGCTAAAAGCAGTTCCAAATTTGGCCTTTCCGTTGTAGACTTCTTTCTCCGGCTGTCAAGAATACTTTGCTTTCGGAGCTGGGCACGCCTGGGTGGTTTAGGCGAGAAGCTGGAATCAGCATCGCCGTCTGCAGATGGGTCAGCGGACAGTATTGACGCATTGTGTGTAACGTTCTCTGGTTCATCTGCTGCTAAATTTGAAGGCTGGTTTGTTGTTGTATCGATCGGAGACGTTTTACCCTGTGTAAACAAACTCTCATTCCAAAGCATCTCTGTGACGTGGTTCGCATCTTTTTTGGTGCTTTGATTATTACCACTGTAATAACCGGTGTCACTCTTTTGTCCACATCCCTGTTCATTGGAACTTAAGCTGTTATGATTTGCATTGATCTGTGGATCATCTAGCTTAGATGAACTGTCCAAACTGACAGCCAACGAGTCCTGACCCGTTGTGGCGTCGTAATCCTCAACGTTTACTTTCGTGACCGAAGGAAGATTTATACCAGAGTTATGAGGATTAAAAAATTTGGTCTCTGTATAATTCGTTCTGATCTTCTCTCCGGGTGTTTCATCTGAGTCGAGATCCAGGTCTCCGAATTTGTTACTAATACTTTCATCGGATTGAGAGTGACTCTCGTCCCCATTGTTAGAGTCATTATCACCGCTAACCGCATCTGAAATGTTTATATTGTTTCGCTCGAGGTTGTCCCAGTAATGATTAGAAAAGCCGGAATGTTTCGCATCGCGCCGGTGGAGCTCGAGATAAACGTTTAAAAACTTCACAATATCTCCGTCTTCACCGTACAGCTTTAGGGCCATTTTAACTGGTGTTTCACCAGTGTTGTCAGGCGCTTCTAACAGAGCGTTGCCCTCATTCATAAGAATATTTGCCACGCAGCTTGTACTACCGCCAGAAACTGCAGCGTGAAGCAAATTTCTGCCACTCAACTTAGTTTTGCTGTGTAGGTTCATTTTCCCTCCCGCAAATGCTGCGAACATCAGATTATGGTTTCCCTTCACAGCGCCGATGAAAGCGGCCGTAAAGCTTCGTTCCTCGCGCGAAACCTGGCTCATTTTGACGTAGATTCTCTTTCTCACTTGTTGCGTATCTCCCTTATAGCACGTGGAAACAAATTTCTGCCACCACTGTGGAACTGTTAATCTCAATGTACAGCCGTCCGTTATGCCGAGACTTGCAACAGTGTCCTCGTTACATAGATCTTTGCCTTGCAGTTTTATAAGCTGCAGGTCGGACGGGATGCCACAAAGGAGCTCGCAGTCAATTTTAATATCCTTTGTCATCGCATTTTCTCCTACGCTTATCTTTAATGTCTCTCCTTCTGGCGTTAAAATGTCAATAGCTCTGCTTCTAGAAGCGTTCTGATCAGTTTTATCGCCTGAATCACCGTCCATAATGCTTATCTGGTCACTGCTATCCACTTTGGAACAAACCATTGATCTGGTCCACTCGACTCGGGTTTACGTTCACCGAGTGTAAACCGCAGTTCGTGACTTTGAAGAGTTTGTGATGAGTTTAATCTAATCAATCAACTAAAGACCCTCGTGGCATGCTCGTGTTGCAAGTTGTCTTGAAGCCACCATTCCAGATGAAACCCAAGATGCTCTGTAAACTTTATTTCCTTGTCACCCCAAGATGTCGCCTAAATAGCAGTCTAACAACTTTGCTAATAACTTCAGCACCGTCGGAGATTGATCAAGCGATAAGAAGATCACTTCTCGTGTACAGTGATCGATGCTTTGAAACTGTCTTTACACGTGTGGTTTTGGAGACGAAGATTCTTGGAGTACCGGGTTACGTTGCCAAGGATGTTACCAGATTTGAAGCATTTTTAAACGACTTGCAAAGGCAGGAGCTTTCTGTGTTCGTTATAATCCGATAAACAACTCGTCTTGAAGATGTTCGTTGAGCGGCACGTACTAATGTTATTAATGATGATTGATCGTGGATTGCCGTAGCAATTAAAACTGAGCTGTATTCAGCATTAACACCGGGCACGTCGATATTGCTTCAGTATGGTTGCGTGACCTGGATTTTTGCACGAATTGTTCGAATTTGTCGCTGACTTTTCATTAGAAGTTATTGCACTGATCCGCGACATTTATTCAAAAACCTAAACACCTTTTGAAGCTAAAATGCAATGTATTGTTCACGGCGACAATGAATGACAAGAGAGGCGCCTTAATTGACACGTGCATTGTGCTAAACACATTGAGCGCCACTAAAATAGATCGTAAAGTGTAAAGATTGCGCCCAAACAGAAAAAACAGGAGTGTCCGAAAAAACAACCAGTACAAACAGTGCCGGGCTTCTAGAGTTTGCTTTCTTGTAAAGAAACGTGGGTGCACAGTTTACAAACAGCTTAAAAACCAAAATCAATTATTAAAATGAACCACACAAAACTCTTTATTATCATCTTTTCTTAACATTTCCGTAGGTGTTATCTTTGTTATTCAATTAGAACCATTATGTCATTTCCGATAAGTTTTATTCCACGTAAGCAAAATACTGCGTGCTTTCTTCTTGTTTTAAAAGAGGGCTTTCTTTCCGGCCCTGCGTTTGGTTTAGTAAAAATACTTCTGAAGTTTTGCATAAAGGATACGGAGCAAATTGGGAAAAAGCTAAACCATGTTGTTCTTTCTAGTTTTTTTTTTTTTCTGATTAAAAATCTCGTTGTTTTCTTTCTTCGAACAGGACAAACAGTTTATGGTCATTTGTGACGCGCAGCTTATTTTGGGGCAAAAAGTCGGTTGAAAAATTATTGGGCATTTTATGATTTTAAAGGGATATTAGGGGATGATTTTACTCGGAATTCAACAAATGGATGGCTAAAATGCCGATTTGCCTTTTTACACGAAGAAAAACGTAAAATTCTGGTCACGTTGCAAAATGTTATTTTTACTTCTCAGGAATTCACGTCAAAATAGTCTTCAAATAATCCGTCACAGAGATGACGTGTTTAGGGTCACGACATCTTGCATCATCTCCAATGAACCGTGGAGCGTTGTTTCAAGCCTTCGTCTTCATTTGGAAAGATTTTTTGCTCGAACTTATTTGATTTATTTGAATTTGAGCAAGTTGAAGTCGAAAGAAGTTGTTTTCAGGCTTAACATTTTATGAGCAACTTGTCACGTATTAAATGCACCTGTGAAGCTGGCGAATCAGAGTATGGCTACTGAATTTTCTTATGTTGGCTATCTTGTGCTCGTAACAGAAAATGCAAATTTCAGCTGCGAACAGCGTAGGACAGAAATTTGTGTAAAACTGTTTCTGCGTCCGTACTTAATTTTATTAAGTTTTCTTGTTCTTGATGCGTTTTATCACAGCTGTCACCCCACCTAATAAGGCGAAACTTGAGCTAATTTGACAGTATGATGTTCAAGTCCATACACGAATGCTTACGTTCGAAATATACTCTATTGCCGCCGAACAAAGAAGAAGGTTTGACTGAAATCTGTTGTTCATGAGCATAGGATTTTATAACGACATTTTTTCATACACAGATCCAAGAAACTGCTGACATGGTTGTTTTAATTTTCATCAACTAATAGGGTCTTTATAGTCAGGGTTAAACCTTTCTGGACCTTTCGATAAGAACCCAGCCCTCCCCGTTTGGCGCCTAAAGAATGAAAACGCGGGAAACGTCGCGCGGTTAGTGTTGGTTTGACGAGTGATTGATCCAGCTGGAAACCTTGATATCATTGGTGGAAATGACTTTCCCTGAAAGAAAAATAGACTGTTTATACCCTAGCTATTTTTCGTAAGGGTATTAAAAAGAACACGCAAACAATTTGAGAAAAAGGAAGACTTTGAGTAGTCGATGACACAAGGGAAGGCAGTTACTAAATAACAAAGTGAACAGATCATCGTCCTTAAGATGATTTGAAACATCAGTTTATTCAAGTCTGTCTGAATCTAACCTTGTCAACTGTAAATTACGTTTCAATAGAGCTAATAGCGTGCAGAACGCCTCACTAATACTGGCTTGGACTAAAGCCACGAAGCTGCAATAGACTATAGAACAAACTACGTATGACTCCATTCGTTTATCTCCGAACCAATAAGATTTATACATGTACAACTGATCTCGAAAAATACGTTTTGTGATTGGAATAAATAAGCTGATAACGGACCTTCACAATCACGGTTTTTTCTGGTGAGTTATGTCTACGGCATTCTTGGAATTTCTATGGCTTTTGATTTGTGTTCTGCACTATGCGCTCTCTATGTACAAGCGAAAACAGAGGCTACGCTACAATCTTGCCCAGAATGAAATAAGAAACAAAAACCACCCCTCCCCCAGAATCAAGGATGAATTTCCCGCTAGACCCACGCGCCATTCCCTTATCATTAAAATGGAGGGAGGGGTGGTATTAATTTTTGATTTCAATTGAAAATCAACCCCCCCCGCCCCGAATCAATGACGAACTGGTCGCTATGCAAACCCAAAACGCGCCATTTTCCCATCATTGAAATGGGGGGAGAAATGATCATATTTTTCATCAAAATTGTCCAAGACGGTGGGTCGCACTATTCTAGGTGACTTTCTTTAGATGTCAAACCTTATGGTTTCAGTCAACAAATTTCAAAGAAGCTGTGTGAAAAACACGCACAATATCAAAGAAGTAAAGCCCGAAAAGAAACGCCCTTGATAAGACTAGGGACGATTTAGACGGCCAAAATTACACTCGCTTTTTAACGAAGAAAAGCTGTTTTACCTTCGCAATCATTTCCCTAGCCTTAGAGTGGTTGTCAGATGGCTTCTGAAACAAGCTAAGCACAAATGATAAGCTCAGCATTTACCTGTTTACCTAATGATCTACGATTTGAAACTGATGACTTCCTGCCAACTATATCTTTTTCTCTAAATATCGAGTGAATAAATAAAACTAAATCAGTCGCTACACGAAAAGGTTGTGTGACAAAATAACCTTCAAATCCGCCTTTCTTGCATATCATGCAAGGGTCATTTCTTGATATCAGAAAGTTTAGTTCAGTTTTTGTTGTTTTTTATAATTTTTTTCAATTTGCTTCTCGTATTGATTTTCACATTCGCGTTGCCTGCGACATCACATTTAGCGTACTTAAGATTAACCATTATTTGAAACGAAGTCAAAGCCTTAAAATGGCAAAGCTAAATTATTCAGAACGCGAAGGAGACGCGCATGACACCCATGGTTGCAAGCGCGGGAAAAGTAACGCGTTCCATAGTTTTGCTCAAATCTGATTGGCAAATAATATTACTTCTTTGCTCTGAATGATAGAAGAACGCTGCACTAGTGTTTTGGACCAATCAGAGAACTAGGCTGCAAAAGCACGAAGAATTGGAAAGACAGAATTTCGTCAGAAAATCATTAGAAAACCACTCTGTTTTACACTACTTACGAAAACGCCTACACCTACCTACGCCAACATCAAGTTACTTTAGACTTTTAAATCTATGCTTATTTAATCCTGTCCGCGGCACTGCTTGCTCTTCCGCAGGCAAGCTCTGCGTTCGGCCCACCGTATGTTTACATTTTTTCTTCAGTTCATCTTGTTCCTCCCACTTCTTTTTCATAAGTTCATGTTGCTGTTTCGCCAGCTGCTCCTTCTTCTCTTCCATTAGCAAGGCGTCCCTTTCTTTCTGCATCAGCCATTTGTTGTACTCGGCCTGAGACATCCTCCTTCGATGGTGTTTCTTGTCTTGCTCGAGTTTTTGTTGGTTTTCTATATCTTTCTCTCTTTCTTTCTCCCTTTCGAGTTCTCGCTGCTTATCTTCCATCCACTCCTCAAACGACTTCCCCTTGAGCAGCTTTGCTTGTTTTTCGTTGGTCTTCGCTTCCTCCTGCGCGTTCGCAAAGAGGCTTCTCAAGTGATTGAGCTCTTTTTCCGATATCCATTGTTGAAATGACATTCTCCGTGGATTGTTCGGGTCCGTCGCAGATTCTTGGTTCATAGGTTGCAGTGATTCTTTTCTAACTGCGATCCACGCATTCCAGGGCCGGTCAAGTCGCTCTTCCTCATCCATATCTTTAAAGCAACGATATTCTCGGAGGGAATCTGCTAGGCTTACCTCGCAAATCGATCTGCAACACAAAAACGGAAACAGGATTTAGCCTCTAAAGAAACTCTTAAGCTGCATCGGCCTGTAGTAAATGAACCACGTATGGGAAATATACACATTTCTATACATTTCAAAATTCAAAAGAAAAAAATACAGTCTCCTCTCTTTGCCATACCTACTGAAACATGACGGCTTATTTCTCAGTCAGAATTCAAGTTCTCGATATTTTTAAGTTGAGAGTAATGTGCATCTTTCTGGGAGCGTTTTATGGATAACATATCCGCTGCAGCTATTTGACTTGTATCCAGGTTGGTCGGGGAATCATGGGATTGGAAAGCAGAAACAGAGGCATTTGTGTAAAGCAGATTGAAGGTGTTGTTATGAAACTCGATCACAAAGATTATTTGATATCCGTCTCTGGGATAAAATGTTTAATTTTACGCAGGACCCGCTGTGTGAGAACTTAACAACCGTGTGAACAAGTTTCCAATTAATAGACACATTGAAGGTCAAGATATTTTCCGTAACTGAGATGGAAATCAGCGTCTAACTTTGCAGGGCGGTCCATCGATGACCCCGAGAATATTTCCGTCCGTAAATGAAAACGCGTTCCCAAAAAGGTGATTTGAAGCATGGAGAAGTTGAGATGAGTTTGAATGAATTTTTCTTGACAAAAACTGCGTGAACTGTACGTAACTGTCGATCTACGGGTTGTTCAACAGACTGGATTGGTTAGTAAGCGAGCATTCTATAGCAGATACCTAAATTGAAGCTTGTGAAGGGAATTGGCCTCACTCAGATTAGAATTATCAAATTAGCGGCACAATACACAGAGGAAATCTATGAATACGACCGCGGTAATTAGATAAACGATCGCCGTTTATCATACCACTAGAGATACCGCGATTTGTAGTGCTGCACCCACGAAAATGTTAACAATTAAAAAAATACATTATAAACAATCAATCAAGTCGTAAAGAAAAAAATACCGATGTATGCTAAATTTAATGGTTCGCACATTTTGAAGCCGGTGCTTTCACGAAGTGTGAAATTCGCATAAAGTATATAACACGTTTTTTCTTCAGTTGATAACTCGCATCCGTTTGCTTATCGTTGTTGAGGCATACAGAATTGTTTTACAAATTACTGAACAATCAGTTGACATTTCCTCGACTGTTCCGTTAGATTATGACGTCATTTGGCATCCATCCTTCCAGTTGAAGGTCGGTTTTTCTTCAAGGTATATTCCTTCAAGTCAAACATTCCAGAATCGTTTAATATTCATGAGTGCTTTTGGTCGCACACGGCGAACAAACCTCGTGAATTTTTAAAGCAACAAACTCCAGGGGCTCTGATTGAAAAACAAGTTTGATTTGAAAAGAAGTGACAAGTAGAGGAACTCGTAAATAAACATTGCGATGTTCTATATAAAAATTGCTTCAAACCTACCGACGCTCTGATCGCTGTATTATTATAATGACATAACATTACCGAACGATTGCTTATCGTGAACAATTGATGTTTGGTTGTAGATTTTCGGCGTAAGGATGACTCAGTCTTTCAAAAGTTATTAATTAAACTACGAAAAATGTAGTTTAGAGTCGTTCATTCTCCGGCGTTATCTTAAAGTAGTTTCGTCTTGACAGAATGCTTAGCACAAATCGGCTGTTTAGATCTTGCCACTTAAAAAGACTTACGTACCTGATTAGAATTATCTCGAGGTCATGTCGTGAGAGCTTTTGCTAATCGCACTTTTAAATACATTTACAATTGTGAAGCACTGTATTTAGAGAAAACTCGGTTGCGTTTTCGTGGGAAAACGAGTGTCTGTCACTAAAAGAAAAGAGAGATCTAGATTTTAACGAATTTGCATTAAGGTTAATTCATTAAAAACTCCGGTGTCGAGTGCAGAACTAAACATTGAAAGCCAAACTGATCAGTGATAAATTTCGCTGTATTTACTTCAAAAAATCTTGGGCGAATCAGGCTCTCTCTAAAAAAAGAGAGGCTTAATTTTAAACTGGGCCTAATACTTTACTTTTCAGTACAATATTGTTTCTACGTTTGGCTTTTTTAGGTTCGCAAAATGGAAAATTCGCCGCCACGTTTTTCTTTTGTTAGGAATGTTAATGTGCATTGTTCTTCTCCCATCCTACACTCGGTTATCACAAAATCTGATTAACTAACAGTTATACCATTTCAAACCGTGTCACGTTTTCAAGAACTCGACCACCTGTACGGAGTCCTCCGGAAAGCCTTACCTAAATTTAACCTCGTTTACGGTGGCAGATGTGGATCCGTTTACCCAGTGGCTGTTTATCCACCTCCAACGCTGGGGCAACTGATTATTAATTTCACGCTGTTTTCAAGTTAATAAAACCGATGCATTTAAATTGCATTCATGTGCAAGCAAACATAATCTTTATCCACACAGAGGTATTAGCAATGGAAAGTTTTAATATGTTTATGTGGATTCAGACCTTAGGCGCTGTCAGTCAATGTTGGAGTACATGTGACATACAGTTAAAAGGCTGTACATGAGCACTTGGCGGTTCCGTTTTGAGTGCAATGGGACGCGTTAATCTGGATTTCTTGGATTTCCGTGGAAAGTTTACCCTTGTTTTAACATGATTACCGCAATGTTGAGAATTACACGCCCATAAGGTCAAAAGAAAGACCTGAAAACAAAGGACGTTGTTTAAATTCCGGAAGCTGTGGATGATTTCTTATACAATTATGGAGACCGCACAAGAAATTACATAGAAAAACAAAATTATTCCACTCTCGCGCCCTGATTGGCCGAGGTCCGGTTTTCATCGCAGCAGCGGAAACAAAGCTAAGCTTGGTTATTAGTCAACTGACGTAAAAGAAAAACTCCCTGTAATTTAAAGCAGTTGATAACAGTGAAAGTAAGTAGTTTTTCGAGTTGTTTTTCCAGACAAATTCTCGAGTTCAAGTAGGTCGTTCACGGACAAGTGGAAACACATGAATCAAGTTGACACAGCAATTATTCTCGAGTGACTTTTCATGAAAGGTTGAATTTAATTTACTTCAGAGTTCTAAATGTCAAAGTATACGTAAATGCAAATGCGAGCAAAGGGAAAGTATTGTAATTCATGTTATTTTTAGCACGGTAAAAGCAACACAGCTGGAAACATTTTACTGATTTTTCAGGAGTATTGCTCTGCAGTATAAATGATTTGGGAAAGAGAGAAAGAAAAACTTTTGACATGTAGTTTGAACAAGACGACAGCTACAGAAAAATTACAACAGCTTAGGAAACTATACTAGAGGTCCGAATCTTTGACCTCCCTCCACCCAACTCTGGATTTTGCACGTGCTGCAGTTTGAAAACTCCTAGAGCGGGGTAGAAGAAATCAGATTTCTTCACGTGCTACGGGGCCGAACAAACAATGTTGCAGACGATACAACAATATTTTAACAAATTCACCAAGGAAAACACATTGCGACTGCCTGAATACCTCGTGGCCACTAATCTTTGCAATATTTAGTCTTTGATTTGGGTAGAATTTTAAACTGACTTTGCTCCTTTAGTCGTAAGTGAAAAAGGCATAAGCCATTCACAGCAAAATTACGCTCGACAAACAAACCCTGTGCCGTGTCCGCAGCATGTTACTGAAAAAAGCTTGACGTTTCACAAAAATTAAAAAGAACGTTTGTTTTCACTTGAAAGAATGAACATCCCGCATAGCCAACGAAATATAAACAATCTTTTTAATCAAATCTCCTCGAACAATAAAAAAAGTTCTTTCAAGCGGAAACTAACTAGCCTGTTTTTTTTTCCGAGTTAGTTAAAATTCACCCTTTAACGGGAGTGTTCTTAAAAACAACTTTGCCTTTTTAGTGTAACTTTGCAACGAAATCAGGAAACCTCGATGGACAAAGGCAGTGGACAAAGTTCATAGATGAATGCTTTCAAAGAACATAAGATGTAATTAAATTCCCGTATCCAAACAAATAATCTCAAATTTTGTACACACTGTAAAAGTTACATAGAAAACACTACCTTGTGTAAAAAGACAACTCACCGGGTTTGGTTGCAGAAAATAACAACAAGAATATGATACAAAATATTTCGCTGCCCTCGTTAATACTGCGTTTAAAATAAGCATTAAAATGGAAAAATATTCAACCATTGACTTTAATGGATTTTTTCCAGACGCCGGAATGGCTTAAAGAGGGTCGGTAGGTCATGTGTTTTTAAGGTGATTTTTGCAAAGTAAGAATCGTGTCAAAATCACCCGAACAGATATAATCAACACGGATAGCCTCAAGCAACAGAAAAACACGGAACGAACTCGAAATCTTTACAAGTTTATCGTTCACTAAAACTGAACGAAATTTACACAGATTACAAAATGATTAACTTAACTTAACATCTGTCAGTTCACAGGGTATTAGTTTGTATTGGAGAGAAAAAAAAAGTTACAAACACAATAAAACAATTGATGCGCAGACTAAATTACTTAGAAACCGACTTTGTTTGTCACGAGACTGCAATTGCATTGAGTTTTTATCTACTTTGCTTTAAAATTTGCAGCTGATATCTTTGAATGAACGTAAAATCATACGTAACAAATTGCTTGACCCAGAACAAGTATATGCTAGAACAAGACCCTTTAAAAGACGTCATCATTGGGACATAATGCAATCGACGTTCATGCAAAGATTTCATAATTTATCAAACTTTCTTTCAGTGTCTTCCGTATCTTATGCAGATCACGATCATTAGCGATTACATGTAATCGCACGTTCTATCCGTGTTGTATTTCACCCGTTCTAGTTTCGCAATCGGCAATATAATCTGTCGCGTATGCTAATCGTGTAAACTCTATGGTCTGTTTACTCCGTCAACTTTCTTTTATTTACAAAGCAACTCTAATTAAGAGAACTTCACGGATGCCATGACTGCGGATTATAGCAGTCATAGGTAAAAAAGGAAACTCAATTCAAAAGAGTTTGCGAGTTAGCGAAGCTATGCCGTGTGAAGTTACGTAAGGTCTTAGTCAGTCTACACAACTGGTAAGTTGACTTCCTGGCATTCCGTTGAGAATGCAAAGCTCGACTTTCCAGTTCTCGTTTGCATTGGAGGTCAATAAAGAGAGACAGGAGCCACGCATACAAACACTATACTGATAGCTCAACTTGTACATACCTTGCCTTGCTTCTTCTGAACATAATAGGAGAGTTCACCTGTGCTTTGTTATCGCCATGCAGATCAGCTGTGATGATAGCTTCTCTTCTACTCCGAGGGAGTCTTATGCCGTTTGTCCCGCCTAGAGCTGCGAGTGGCTCTGACCCACGTCTGTTTGCCAGCGCTCGCGCCATTTGAGGCGAAACCGGCGAGATTCTGCCGGAATTGAAAGCCTTTAACGAGGGCTTGAACGATACTCGAGGACTCTGTGGAGACCCAGGAGCGCTTTTCGTGATTATTTCCTCGGAGCCAGGTGTTTCGTTTGAGATACTCAATAGCTGCTTCGACGCGGGAGTGTTTGGCGTGCTGTTAGT
>OFEP01000031.1_pt1 | contig 13400 bp, 7 predicted proteins | sample 1521161 | NCBI WGS metagenome assembly OFEP01 (sample SAMN04272335, study PRJEB24112) | coral metagenome | biome: Coral reef; feature: Shallow seawater; material: Coral tissue | host: Coral | place: China: South China Sea | collected 2014
AAATGGACAGAGCACTCGGTCATTCGCTGTCTGGCACCTGCCAGGCTGAATTTGGATGTTGGTTTAACCATTTCCTGCCACAATCTGTCCTGATTTGATAAAAGGATATTTGTGGAGTTGCTTAGTCGTTTCCCTGGCTATGTTTAATTGGCCAGCTTTATCTTTCCTCTTTTTGACTACTAATCTTAATTTTTTGTTTCTTTTTCTTATGTTTTGTTTAGTTGGATATTCAGGTGTGGTCACACAAGTTTTAAGAAGAGTACCAGAATTGTTTTAGAGTGAAAAAAATTATTTTGGTCGAATGTTGGCTTTGACGAAAATTTTCCATCGAGCATTCTTTTCTTTTTTAATGACGTATGATGTGACAATCTTATGGTGAGAATCTTACAGGAGGGAATTATTTGTGTGTTATATTGCTGCAAAAATATTACCTTTTGAGAGAAAACCGAAATTTTACCCAGTAGGCAGAACTTGCTTGTAACAAGTTTTATACGATGGAGGACACATGTGAGTGAGTCTTTTCTTTGGAAAGTATCGCGTTTATTTCTTTGGGCTGAGTCCGGCTTGTGGTATTGTAAAAGAACCGTCTTTAATATTTCCTAGTGATGTTGAAAACAATTGTACGCCTTCTCGGTAGTAGATCATATTGATGAGAATAAAACAGGATGTTAATAACATTGGAATACATCTTTTTACTTCAGATAACATGTCAGATACAAAGTTGAAAACAACTCATCTTATACTGTAAGGCATGATAGGACTTAACAATAGGTATTTATCACTCAAACTAGATCATGCATTGTGGTACTAACTAAAGTCTAACTAATCTTCTGTTGAGGGAATAGTTTGACTGTCTGCATGAAATTCCCAATTCGTATCGTTGTAGTTCCAGAGAAACTCAACCGTTTCGGGAATGTCATGCAGAGCAACAAAAAAAACTCTGGGCTTCTCTGAATTTCTGTCTACGACGAAAGGTCTCAGATTAGCATTGTGAAGAGAGTGGTTGATTGTCGCTCCCCATGTAGGCTCACCCTCCTCATTTCCATAGTAGGGGTCGATTCTAAAAGCAAAACAACATTCGTGTGTTATTAAAATGTACACGTAACCGTTATTTTATAGCTGCCAAATCTAATACTCTTCAGAGGATAAAATATCTCCAATTGTTTTGCGGGAGGAAGTTTTCTTATTTTGGAATGATGATGCGTAGGTACTAAAACCGATATCACAAGAATCGCGAAGCGATGAGTTTGATATCGGTTTTTTCAAGTAAAATTTTACGTGGAGTATATATTTACCATTAAGGTAATGTATTCTCTTTAAATCGCATATAGCCTTTTTAAATAAAAGGAAAATTTTAAAGTATTTTGCTTATCGGTAAATGCTTGAATATAAAACGCGTACTTAGGAAGGTACATTACTTGCAAAGTATTTCGGACTTTTTAAGCGTCCGAAAATTTTACGGTACAATAAAACCACGCTGGTGAGCCTAAGCAAACCCGATGTGACAAGAAAGGGCTAGGAGACTGTCACTAAGACACTTGAACCAGAAGATCCTTTTAAAATTCTTGTCGTAGATCATTTAGCCACTTTGAGCACCAAAACTGTTATATGGAGCAAACCCTACGTGAGGCACTTCTTAAAATACGTAACAGTTTGACAGAATTTGTGTTATTTCCTCATGTTTATATCTGTAATCCTTAAAGGTGCAAAAAAACTATCTTTTTGGCACGTTTTTTTAGTATAAAACGTGTTTAGTAGCTGTTAATTTGCTTTGGCACTGCTTTAACGAAAAACAAAATAACCGAACAAAATAAAGTCTGCAATTTTTACGTCCGAATATTTTTGCAAGCAATGTATTCCAAATCTTGAATCAACTCTCAGGAACCGCCAAACGGCATTGCATTGTTCTAACGATGTACCGCTAGTATTTTACACAAAAGTATGTTGGTAAAGCGTATTCCAAGTTTCCAAATTATAAACGAGGGCCGTAATCATAATGATCCATTAACCTTTTTGGCGGAAATTATAATCTCGAATAACTATTACGTTCAAGTCATTGTCCGTGCTAACGAAAGAATGTTGAAAAAATTACTGCCAACGAAGTTTTAAAAACAGCCTTTTAGCGAATTTGCTCCATAAAATATAGTTATTGTTGTTTTCTTGTAGGTTTTATATCGACAGATAAGTTTTTTTTTAAAGAAACAAAAAAACTGTTTCGACGATATTCGTGAAAGCTTGTGTTTTTGCTATTTTTCCTGTCGAGCTTGTTGTTATGGTAAGGAAATTTTACTGTTTCAATGAGGCGGTGTAAGAGAAAAGTTTAACTGTTTCTTTTGTGGCTCATGTATTTTTCCGACACTACCTGCCGAGTTGAATTATTTCACTTTTAACTATAGTACATGTCGTATTACTAAATCTGTGGTAGTTTTAGTCACTTTTGAGAGTTGCTCATTTTAGTTGGAGCGACTATCGCGGGTTTATTATACTCGCTAGTGACTTACGCAGGTTTTTGCTTTGTTCGATTGTTAGAATAAGTTGAAATTTGAGTTCAACGGGGAAAACTAATACGTCGTTTGCAATAAAACCCTGTTTCTCAACACCATACTTACGCAATTTGATCACCCCTACTTTCTATGACCATAAGGGTGCAAATTTTGCCCACGTCGGCGTAACGAACTTCACGGGTAGCAGCCTCGCTCATGGAAATTACTTCCCCGACGTATTCTACCACGACCTCACCCCTTTCTACGTCACGGCATGCAAATGCGCAACGGCCTGCACCTCTGGGGTCGCTTGGGACATCATGAATCTGCGAAATAGAAGTATGCATAAAAATTGATTAAGCAAATAAAACGGAAATTAAACTTTGTCTGATGCTCAATTATTAAACCTCAGCATCATTTTCTAATGACTTCAGTGTTAGCTGCAGCTGTCCTTTGGATGTGACTCGGTAATCTACATTTTCGGGGAAGTGACATGGAATCACCTTCCTGAAATAACACTGACGCAAGAAGTCGCTTTATGTTAGTGCTAGTAAAAATTGGCTATATATTTGGCTTTTATCGTAGAAAAAAAAAATACCTTGATTGGTGGAGCTGGTGGAGGATTGGTTGTCATATAGTCGGCGATTCGTTCTTGCATCAACCGTCCACCAAATTCGTACCCTATTGGGGTCCGACGAACGCGTCGAAGCTTTATGCCTACATATCCACGTCGTCCATCCTTAATATCTGGACGTACATCCCATCGACCAGGACATAAAATGATCTTCTTTAGTTGCTGTTGACAAAGAAGCGGTTTAAATTGTTTCTTATTCCGATTTTATCTGAAAAATACTGACATATATTTCAAAATAAAAGCATTCATTCTTACCTGGTTGAAAGCATTTCTTTTCATCAGAAACTGTGTTTGCCCATGAACACTGTCCCCGTCCGTCCACAATGACACTGCATTTTCATAGGCATCGAAAATGTCGCAAGTAGCAATAAAACTTTCGGCGTCGCTTTCGACGCATTCCGTCAAAAACTTTTGCAAAAGTGGACACTTAATCCCTCTCTTATGTTTCAATATAATTCTCCTCACGTTTGCAAATGCCATCTTGATTCTCTATTCTCGATCGCCTACAAGAGCATTTAACATTTTCCCACAGAAATATTAAAAAAAAACACGTGCGCTTGCATTGAATTGAAAGCATGAAAATTTGTGGTTACTTGTTTAGGAAGATTTTGGCGATCTTTGCAATTTTCAAGAAAACCTCAAATTGGGATCCTAGGAACTGTTTAAAATTAATAGTTTTACTATTTTTACTGAAAAAAGAGAGAAATGATATAGGAAACAGACAAGTACTTGACGCGAATTTGAAAAGTTAATTAAGTGTAAATTTTTCCAGCCATGAAATCTCGTGGAATTGAAGTAATGTAGTGGGCCGTTGAATTGCGGGACCTTAATTTCCATTAATTTGGCACCAAATTCTTTTACACTCTTTACATTTTAGGTGGAGGCGCGGTGGCCTAATGGTTGGTGCGCTGGATTTTAGATTGGGACACTGCGTTGTTCCTTGGGTAAGACACTACTCTCACGGTAAAGTGTCTTACGCCTCTCTTCACCCAGGTATATAAATGGGTACCGGCGAATTTACTGCTGGGGGTAACCCTGTGATGTGATTAGCATCCCATCGAGGGGGGAGCAGAAATACTCCTAGCCGCTTCATGCTACAGGAACTGGGATAAACTCCCGCCTGATCGGCCACTTGGCTCGTATGCAGGCTTAACCTACCTTACCTATACATTTTGGCCACCGTGAATACAATAAGTTTTTTGAATATCTCTGCAGGGTACCGGTTGTACAGGCTTAATTTACAGAATACGAAATATAAAATTTAAAAGCGTATTAGAATACAAAACATGTCTTACAAACAAAGCCACCCTTGAAACAGATTTTTTTGCACGTGGTATTTAATATAAATCTTTTTATCTTTTCTGCAGTATTATTTCTGCCGGATAGTTACTTCAGAAGAATATTACTTAATGTCTGCATTTTCGATTTCAGTTAAAATAGATTCTACTGACATCGTTTGCGTGTCAGATTTTTAAAACTTTTTTTTTTTTTACTGTTTACTTCTTCTCTGTTAGTAGAGTTTATTCACTCATTTGAAAATTCTAGTACCCCAATGCATGGCCTTCAACTTAATTGCTGAAATATTTTCCCTTCGATTCCGGTTAGCTTAAATCGCATAAAGGTCAATAAAGCTCGATAAAATTAGTTGAATTTGCCCTGGATAAATTGTTATGCTCTACAACAAAGCCACGCGCATATCCCGGAACGACTTTTGTAGACAATACGAGAGCATTTCCTACTTAAACTTAGTAGGAAACGTTTAATAAAAAAGTTTCCCTTGCCCCAAGTGAAACACGAGAATGCTCGATAAAAAGTTGTTTCAAGTGTACCAACACAAAGCTCAAAACGAAAACCAATCCTCTATCCTAAAATAGCCGTTCTGCGACCACGACTTAAAGGCAAAGGTATAGCAAAAAACAATCACATTGGCTTTCACATAGTGTTTGAGTAAAAGCTGTTATTAAAAAAAGGATTGTTGTTCTAAAATAATATTATTCCATTATTCTGATCCAGAGAAAATTGTTATTTCGGAAAACGCCAACGATTAGTGCAAAAGATACTTTGCTATTTCCATTTCGTTCTTTCAAACTTTCTCCCCTCGCCTCCTGTGCACATAACGTAATAAAAACAAAGCTATTATTTAGTCAATTAATCCCAATAAAAGAAAATTGGTTATTCTTATCCCTCTTCAATCCCTGAAAAAAAAAACACAGCCGCTGAGAAGCTGTGTTAAAAACTAAAGCTTCTGATGCCAGGGATCCAAGTCAGCACTCTAGTGCCAGCTGTAAGAATAAAAATACTCCTAGCACCCTGGGGTGATAACAAGACATTTTAAAATGGCAATGGAAACAACGTTTACTCCAACAACTGGCTTAGTCAAAAAGCGAGCGGGATGAAATTTGCAGCTTCGAGAACGGTCGCGAAAAGTTTCGACGCGTTTGCAGTACTACTACCGCGAGCGTGACCGACAACCGCTTATTATTACCTGGTGACGTATGTAACACACCTCATACGACGTCATGACATGCAACATCCAGTAACTTCTAGACGCGTGTAGCTTTTCGCGGGAGCAAATCGCAGTGCCTATAAAATGCGCGCATATAGACCAAACACTTAAACGGAAAAATGTTTCCGAAAACTATTGTTCTGCATCTAGATTATCACAAGTCACTAAAAACTCCAAAAGTTACAGCGCAGGACTCCTATTACAGCCAAAGGCTACGAACATACGTGTTTGGAGTTTACTGTGCCAATGAGGAGATCATTTACTCTTTCGTATACGACGACAGCATTGGAGGCACTGGTGCGAATGAAGTTATCTCGCTGCTGGATTTTGTGCTCACTAGGCTTCGCAACACCCTTGGCTCGCACGAGCAGCTTATCATATGGTGTGATAATTCACCATCGCAATTCAAAGAAAATTATTTATTTTTTTACCTGGACCACTTGGTAAAAAGAGGCGACTATCTTAGAGCGGACCTTAAGTTTCTGCTGGAAGGCCACTCGTACTCAATTTGTGACAGACGGTTCGGAAGCATCCAAAAACTGTTTGATAGACATGAAACTATTGAAGTTCCACAGCAATATGCAAAGATACTTCAAGAAAGTGGACTATCCAACGTCAAAGTTCAGTGGGTTACATTGGATATGATAAAAGACTTTAAATCCTTTTTAAGGTTACAATACGTACCTCGCAACGAGGACATAGAGAAGAAAAAGTTTCGGGTTAAAGACATTGCGTGGCTGAATTTCGGATACGGAGAAAAAGCAAATGACGAAGGAAGTTTGGAGCTTGTTCACCATCCAGATCAAGTCTTTCTAAGGTTTTCCATGGACACAGAAGAGCCTCCCACACTTGTTTCCTACGTCAAGTTACGGCAAGCTACTCAGCTAGTTCCAGGATTACTAGAAACTGCAAGGCTAGAGAGTAAACCAGTACCCGAGGATGTTAAAAGGGATTGCCAAAAATTAGCTGAAAAATATCTGCGGTCCGATAGTGCGAAAAGATTTTACGAAACGCTAAGATGCGCCCCTAAAGCTTCTCAAGGCGCTCAAAACTGTCAAAACTCTGAAGACGATGATGATCAGGACCTTGATTAGAAGACACCAATGGTGCTTCAGAATAGACATAACTAAACTTAAGGCCATTCTATCAAGTGTATTTTTCACTCTATCTAAATGAACACTTTACATTTTCTCGGCTTTTTTCCAGTGGCCATTTTGGATCATTTTGTTGCGTCTTAGAGACGCACTTTGCAATTCCAGGACTTCAACGGTCGCGAAATTAAAGTGATGTCGCGAACATAAGATGACGCGAAAATTATATGACACATTGTAAATAATCAAGAAAGAACGAGTTTATTGCCTTTGAGAGTACTTGGAGTGTATTAAAAATCCTTCGTAAGGTTAATGGCAGGTGAATAGTAAAATAAAGTTCCAGTCTTATTAGGAGTATGTTTATATGTAACTTATTTATGGAACTTAATTGGTGGACATTGCCCTCAAAGTCCACCAATGGTCTTACTAAAGAACGCTTAACTGGTTTAGTGATTTTAAATACAAAATTTTCGAATAAATCGCGATATTTAGTGTCGCGAAATATGTGAACCACAAAATCGAAAAATAAACGTGTCGCGAAAATTTCACTCAATAATGTAGAAAGTTTTAAGTCTGTTGGTTCGTTATTGCTTTTTGTTTTTACTGTGTACGTACACTGCAGCCAAAAACGGCATTTTACGGCCATTTAAATTTGTTACTTGTCACCTCGCAGGCGGAGTACACTATGAATAAAAAATCTTAAATTTTATGCCACTTTTAAAAACGAAACAAAACCATCCGGCTTTATAAACCATGTTAAGAATCCTGAGCATAAGATAATTGTCTCCAAATTTAGGGATAAGGTAATCATAGCTTAAGAATCGAAACTGGACGATTCACAATTCCAAGAACACCTGCAAACCTTAGAATTTGTGATCACTGCAATCTTAATTTAGTTGAAGATGAAACGCACGTATTATTTAATGGCAAGTTATATGATGAATTAGGAAAGAGTCTCTTTACTAAAATCATTAAACAAAATAGGTTATTTGAAAGTTTTAACAACACTGAAAAAGGATCCTTTCTTTTTGATAAATAGGTCCTTACATAAAGTAAGTTATAGTTGGTAATTTTATTCTCAAACAACTGAAAAAAGAAAGAAACAATAATTAACTGTATTTTCAAGTATTTTAATTATATGTGTAATATTCCTTCTTATCAATAATTTATGTACTTGTTTATTTTAATCGGTAATACCATGTAAAAGTGGTCATACTGAATGAACTTGTTGTTGTTGTGGTCATTAAATACTCTGTTACATTTCAGTATCAATTTGATGCCACCCGTCGGCTTGTGACCAGCCTGCGCCGCAGACGTTATCTATTTTAAAACACCGGATAGCAGAGAGGTTAAGCATGTCGTAAATACGGCAGCTTATCTTTCATTTTGTTACCTTTTAGAAAAACAGAGAAAAAATTGCACATTCACGACAAACACGCATTTACTCATTTTCGCGCGCAGACGACATATGTTGAAGTGAACAACAAACGTTTATTATTAATTTCTCTAGTGTCCGGGATTGGATTACGTCTGCCAGCGGCGCAGGCAAATTGCCACTGGTTCTGTCACTGTTACTGTACATTTCGTCGTATTTGAATTTCAATATTTCAGTGCTTGTAAATGCGAACAAATTGGGGACAATGCCTCCTCGCAAATGTCTTAAGGCGTATTTGGGAGCTACGAATTTTGTGGTCTTGTGGCTTCTTGTTGGGAGTTCAATACACATCATCGACTACGGTTCAGTTTATAAAGGAGACATGCACGACCCATTTACTCGAAACGTTTTACAGATGACGATGCAAATCAATACGGCAAAATAACTTTGGAATGAAACAGGAATTATAAGCCGTGAGCCGATTGAAGATTTTTGTTTTTATGTACAAATGACGACATTGGAGAGCGCTTGAGATTTTGTATGAAGATGGACGACAGTAGACAGGAACAGCATTTAGGGATCGTCTTCCCGGTAAGTTGCTGTATACTCATAATCTGGGAAGGAACGCTTATTAACGGACAACTGACTGTGAGGATTTTAGCTAGTGAGGGAATCTGCGTGGTTTCAGATATTTTTTAACATCTTTGTGCGGCTTGTCACTCCCAGCGTTCGTGGACCTTCGTGGTCTTCGCGGCGACGAGAAACAAACACTTGTGTAAGCAGAGACAGTTTCAAAATGTAGAAAAAACCTTTTAATTAATCTACGGCCATTTCTTTATATGCTCTTCCATACAGATAGCCGAATAACATTTCTGTTGTATTTGCGGATTATAATGTCAGAGCTTATCGGTGTAAAGCTAATAATTACAATTGCCCACAGACCTGTTTGTATATTCTGTTACTTGTGACTCCGAGACGGGACTCCACTAGAAAACTACAATAGATTGTAAGATTTACATTACTATTGAGTTGTTCTTCTTCGTTTTATTGCGAGAACTTCATTGTCATACTTAAAAGAGGCGAATCTGGTTTCGCCCTCTCGCAAATGTCTTTCACTTTCAATTAACAGTTTTTGAAGTTCGCGGCCGCTAGCGCGATCTATTTTCTTTTGATTCGCGTCGCAGGTTTGACATGTATCTTCTCTTGGCTTTCGAAAACTAAGCGATTCCCTTAAGTCACAATAAAAAATGTTCCTAAAGGTGGAATAGCTTATAACAGGTCCTTTGTTCCTAAGATTTAATCGGTGCGTCCTGAAGTTAGGGTTTCGCCTTGTAAATTCCAGCCACATTTTTCTCATAGTTATTGTGGACGCAAAGTATTTTTTTTTCGTTCGTGATCTTCTATAATGGGATTCACTTGCATGATGCGAAGTAATGTAGTCAATGACCTGTTGTCGTGCCTGTGGTAACAACTTTCTGGGGTTGTTTTCATGTTTACCCCTTTGATCAGCTAGTACACTGACGCCATTGGGATCGATTTTCTGCAACAGTACGCTGATCTTCTGTCGACTTACACCGTAACATTTTAAAAATGCGTTTTTTACACACCTGTCCCAGGCTGGGAATCTTGTACTTTATTGTTCGCCGGCCACTTGGGCACAATTTGATCTCCAACAGTTTTGAGAACATGTAATTCTGTTCATTGTACGGTTTTGCGAAAACCTTCCCTCGCTCTTCACGAATGACTTGCCGTACAGTAAAAATACCATATTTTAACAGGCATCCATCTTCACAGCAGCAAAGACTTAAAGAATTGACTTGATCATATGCTGCGTTTTTCCTTCTTCTTGCTTTGGGTTTCTTGCTCAGGTATATTTTATGGTATTTTGAGTTAATTTTTCTTCGCCCTCGTTCAACTGAAGATTGTTGAGGTGCGCCGTCTCTAAAATTCTTCCAACCATTTTTAAAATCAAAGCGATAAATGAACCGTGTTAAATCGTCGCACGTAGGAGAGGCCATGTTTTAATGTTTTATAGAAATGGAGAGGCGCCGAGCTCTATAAGTAGTCTTCGGGATTGTAAGAAAGCATTAACTCGAATGTTCTACAAAAATCATCACGTCGGCCACAAAACGTGTAAATATTACGATTTTATCTAGTTTCTTTTCAGTTCTCATATATTACGTTTCAGTCTTTTTTAGTGTATAACATTTAATAAAAAGTTAACTTAGGATAGTGCGTTGTTTATCAAAAAGATATATGTTATTTTTTCATGAAAATCACGCCTACTACATTTCTTTTAGAAAACGTGACTCAAGAATTACGCGACTATTAGTCTTGTCAAATTAGTACTGGTAAAGTGTTGACAGCTTTCGTGCGCATTTTGACCTCAGCTTGACCTGTCAGATTTTGTAATCTGAATGAGCTAGAAATTGCTGGAAGTTAACTAGTGAGCCTTTTTTCTGTGTATATATCTTTAGCAATACCCAAACCCTCAGTGTTTAAAGGAAGGTTGTCTCCTGAGATGCGCTCAGTGAAATATTGTTTTAAATTTTAAAATAATACTGTTATTTTAATGTAACAAATAAAAGAATTCCCGATTGCGAAAAAAAGAACAAATTCGCACATGTATTGTCAACCAAACAAAATCGCTCTTATACTGGCTTGAATGACAGGGCAGGGTGAGGTTATATTTTTCGGGAATTGCGCGCCGGCTCTGTTAATATTAGAAGCAAAGCGTTCGCTAGATCTTGCTTGCCAAAGGTTTTTCTTTCAAGTTTGTAAACATTAATTTATTTTGTTGGAATATCTAGCCATTAGATGTAACTTTTAACGTATTTTATCCTTGCATTCATCCTAGATTTATCCTAGCTTGATTTTAGTTCGTAGTAAGTTATTGTAACATTTATATATTCTGTGGAGAAGTGTAGAACTCGTCCGTGAAATGAGTATGAATAAAGTTTCACTGGTTTAAAGTTCTTTGTTGAATTCTCGAGAAGGGTCTGATCATTTTTGGTATTTCTGGCAGAATTTAGGCGTTTTTTTCGTAATTTGGGCCAGTTTAGAGCAACATGCACAGTTTGTTTGTCTGCTGGCTAACAAGGTACATTTGTTTTGATTCTGTTTCGACTGAGACGAGCCCGAGCCGGTGTGGTGTTTGATATATTGATACGTGATCTATATAACGCCAAAAAAATATAATTTTGGCTGAAAATTAGAAGTGTTACTTCTCTTTGCATTTCTAACCAAAGCGAGGCCAATTCTTTGGTAAGATATAAACATTTGAAAATCGCAAAGGGGATGGTAGCAACTTTTGAGCACTATTTCTATTTATCGGGCACTTTTTGAGAGTTCGAGCCAAATTTGAGCACTTTCTTTTCCATTTTCGGAGCATTTTTTGTGATTTTCCCCGCAATTGGGCATGCACAGAAGAGATCAGCCAATTGTCCTCAAAATTACCCATAATACTGCCTGCCTTCAAACTGCAGGGACTGCAGGGAAACTGTCTATTTTGTTCAACTCCAAAAATTGCCGTCGGCCTTAACTTTGTATAGATACACGATAGTTCTAAGAGGCTGTCTCAACAGGAAAATGCCTCATTTAAACCAAGTTCCAAAACGGTAAGCATTAAATCTTGTCCCCTGATTTCTTCCTTGTTCGTTTGTCAAGGTGATCGAAAGACGTGGCGGGAAAGAACCTTCGTAATTGTTAGTTATTTTTAACCTTGTCTTTGCTTCACATTTTCCGTAGATGTTCAGTTATTATCTCACAGTTTCCATTATACCGACCATCCATGACCTAACAACTGACGAAAGAGATGTTTAGCATTGTTTTAGCAGCGTTAAAAACGGACAGTGGAACGGTAAGCCAGTTGAAATGTAAAAAAGCTGTGAGAACTCCTAATAAGCTTCAGTAAATTTCCTATCCATCTTTAATTCGCAAAGCAATACACTGCCAAGAAGAACCAAGAAACAAAGCAAAGCTAACTTAAGTAAGCAAAATAACTGATTAGTTTTTTTTGACAGTAAAACTATAAACTGTACTGAAAACATTCAAGAGAATTCTGTCAACAAGTTTACATGTAACAGCTTAGTTTTGTGTGTGTTTCTTCGCTTTGGTAGATTCTTTACTGTAGTGCAGAGAAGGGTTCGAACAATTTTCTCCAAAACACTAAAACAATGCGGCCCGATCAACTATCATTGTCCACATGTTTTAAGGATCTATCAAAAGCCAATGTTATGTTTGCTAGCCACACAAAAGTGACCTAGTACATTTTTCTGCTGAGACGTACTAAAATTACAGTTCGGATCAGTAAAGTGCATTTCTTTGTGTTTGAGTGCAGCTACGTTCACAAATTTCGTAAAACTTTTTGTTCACCCCTTTTGCCAGGAAAAAATCCATATGTTTGATCAGTCACAACAAAAGACCATCTTTTTAAAAACAAATGCAAAACGAGTTTCGACTAAATTCTAGTTTAGAAATCAAGTTAGTTTCAATCTCACTGACTTCACAATGTTATCACACACATTACTTTTTTTAAGTTTTTCTTCCTTAAACTGCCCTAATAAAATTGGAAGTTTCTGATATTTTTCACTGTAATATATTTCACATTACAGAAAGTTGATTCTGTTCAGATTTGTAAGCAATGCATTAAGGTGAGACCTTTTACTTTAGGATTTATATGTATAAAAGAGAGGATATAATTTACATGGCATGTGGAAATAGGAAATTCCTGTTTGAGTGTTTAAAAATATTTTGCCAGTGACAGTAGCGAAGGAGTGATATATTTTTTAACACGAAAAAAGAAATTTTACATCTGCAAGTGGGCATGTAGTATTCTATTTGATATATAAACATCAGAGAACTATCAAAGCTTTAAACTTTTACAGTGAAAGGCACAATGTATTATTATGTAACCAATAGCAATGGTGAAATCTTCACTTGTGAAGATAATATGTTACCTTCAGATGCAAAGATAACATGTTCTCACATAAAAGCTAAACTAGTATATCACAGGTGTTAATGTAATAAGAAACTTTAGGATATCTTTTTATAACAGAATATTTCCAATAATTCTAAATAGTATATCAACATCAAAAAAACTACTTGAATAAACAGCTATTAAAGAGCTGACCGAGTTTTTAACGATGTAAAAGACATCAAACTAAATATAAACTAAATGTTCTCTTTTCAGTATTACAATGTGCAAAAGCGATGGTCTAGCTACCCTAGGGAGCACAGGCTCAGGTGTTGAATTTCAGGCCCGCTAGGGGGGGTGGGTTTGTTCAGTGTTTTGCCTTGTTTCAACAAAGAC
>OFEP01000032.1_pt1 | contig 13384 bp, 15 predicted proteins | sample 1521161 | NCBI WGS metagenome assembly OFEP01 (sample SAMN04272335, study PRJEB24112) | coral metagenome | biome: Coral reef; feature: Shallow seawater; material: Coral tissue | host: Coral | place: China: South China Sea | collected 2014
GACATCGAAATAGTAGAACCGGTTCCGAAGAAAATGAATCTCTCTTGAGCTTTCACGCACTTTATACCGTTGTCCTGTCTTCACTAGGCGGGCCCAGTCCATCATTTCTTCGCGCAACCAGGTTTCACCGTACTCGTAACACAGCTTGGCTACATCGAGTATATCCTGCACCTTGGGGTTTGCAATCTGTCCGTAGATATCGTAGTCCATGTCGTGAGACTCTGCCAACCTCCAAATCTCTCTGGCCAACCGCTTGAACCTTGGAAACCACTCGTAACAAGAGGAATCCCTAAAGTAATTCACATAATAGTTCCAAAAGTCGTGATCGAAAGCTTGCATCATCTCTGCGTCCATGGTCAGACAATAATGAAGTATCGATTATCTGTGGGCCGCTTTAATGGCTTGCGACGCACCATACCCTGCTGCTCCTGATAGACGCCCCAAAGCAAGGGCTTTTCCTCCCGCAATAAGAGCTGATAACAGAGCAGCTAAAGGAAGCAACCCCCCTTTCTGTCTTCTTCGTTTTGTAGTGGTTTTGCGACGCGAAGTCGTTTTGCGTTTTGAAGTAGCTCTTCGCTTTACTCTTCTTACCATCTTGACCTATGTCCCACTCGCTCGCGACGAACTGCGAGTAACAGTCGGTGGTCTTCCATCTTTATAGGTAGTGGTGATGGTGTCTGTGTGAGTAATGCCAGCAATGTGACGACCATCTGCTCTTCGCCGTAATCGCCCCAACAACCGGTTCAGATCATTTTGCAAACCTCTTCTGCCTCGCCCTCTTCTCCCACTGCTACTGCTATCACTGTCATCATCATCATCATCATCATCATCATCATCATCACCACCTCCTGCGCCAGCAGCAGTTACATCTCGCCCCCCTGCAGCCCTCAATTCGTCATTAGCTCTTCGTAACACTGAGGCCGCTCTGACAGCACGTTGCCTTCTTCTTGATAACCTGCTTCTCGATCTAGGAGAGGGTAATGGTCTGGGCTCTTTGCCTACAGAGATTGGTCGTGTCGTAGCACCCATACCTATGCCGCTGACTAAACCGGAGGTTGACGGAATGGGTGCTGCCGCGCTCGTTGTGGTAGTTGTCGCACCCATACCCACACCAGTTGTCCTTGGAGGGAATATGGAATCTAGCATGGCACGCCCTTCGTCATCCACAGCGGCTAGTGTATCATCGACTTCAGCTGCAGAACTTCTCTGACGAGGTGAAGCCATCGTTCTTTGCCTCGGTGTGCGTACTGATCCGTAAATTCTTCTTACGTTAGTGGGAGTTAAAGCAGCATTGGCTGCATCGGCTCTGTCTCTCCGTATTTGTAAAGTTCCCTCTGACTCTGACGCGTAGTCGGTCATCACGAATAACAATGGGTGAAACCCTCTTTTTTCAAAACATGGGACAATATGCGGCACGAGTCATCACTCTCTTGGTGAAAGTCGAACAACATGTAACCAAATGGACGACTGGTCACTCTGTTAAAAAGGTTGAGAATATCTTTTCAATTTGTCGGAAAGGATTGCAACAATAAACTTCTCAATCCTACTTGGTCACGAGGGTTTTTGAACGCCACCACGTACTTGGCATTAATGGAAATCGTTCTAGCAAATTTGCCGGGTGGGAAGAGATTTTGCGTGAGATATAGCACTGTGATACCCTTGTGATGAGAATATTTGGTGAAAATGTCCACCACTCTCTTATCGTTGCCACCCTCTTCCATGAGATCATCCAATATCAAGAGGCCACCTTTTGGAAACCATTTTGCAAACAACTCTATGTCCGGAACGCCTTCGTGAAAGTGAACTCCTACCTTTTTCAATTCCTTGAAAGCTGGTTGCCACACCCCGTAACAATAGTGTACTATGGGTGGAGTATCTGGCCACAAGTCTCTATTGTTTCTTATTAGCTCGGAAGTGAACACTGTCTTTCCACTCCCTGAAGGTCCTGCAACAATAATACTCGAGGGGTGTCTGAACTTGAAAGGTTCTATTTCTTGAGCCATTGGGCAATGGGTTTCTTGGCGTCCGGAAAGCGTCGCACTAAGGAAAGAAGTGTAGTCCGTTTATCAAAGCCAAGTGATTTACTCTGCTTAGTGGAAGCTCTTTTAACCTTTTCTTTTTTCACGAAACGTGAGAGCTTGAATTTCTCTTTGGTCTTATTTTGCAACTTGGTAGCTGCTTTTATCAAGTCTTCTTCTGCTTTTGTCACTGTCTTTTTGGAAGATTTCTTCTTCTTTCTTTTAGCTTTCCTTTTGGGTGGCGGGCGATCCAAAGGATCTTCATCACCTACACCATACTTCCTGCCCAACGCATCGACCGCGTTGTTGTACGTCTGCACGCCCGGCAATAAGGTCGACACTAACGGAGTCGCACTTGCATTCGCTGGTGCAGGGAGTAATGCTACTCGCCGTACGTTTTTGACCGGTTGAGCCTGCTTGTGTCGTACCATAACTGAGAATGGCTTTGAACACACTGTCATTTGCTTTATATGGCCTAAAAAGATGCCCACTTATTTTTATGAGGTCAAAAAAGATGCCCACTTAATTCTTACGAGGGTGAAAAAGATGCCCAATTAATGGTTACAAGGGTGAAAAAGAAGACCAATTTGTTAAAAAAACAACAACTTCATTTATTGCATTGACTATAACACCTATTACAAATCTCTTGCCATCTACCATCCTTCTTTATCACTTCTCGCATTAACTGTCCCACTACTCTATCGTTCCACAAATACTCTCGAGGTTTAAAGTAACTCAAAAAATCGTTCATCGTTCCTCCTTTGCTCTTTACTATCAAGTAAAAGAGTGCGTAATAGCCGCACGTCTGACTCGTCACCGCTTGCACACTTTGGGCATTGGAAGTGCAAATGTGGTAATGTCTTTCTATCCACTGCTTTAAGGGTTCTGCTCGTTCGTAAGCTGTCAGGGGTAAAGAGAAGCTGTCAAACATCTCACATTCATCGTTATCGGTCCATAAAGCCACCCAATGCATTCCTGGTTCATCGTGCGGGTCGGTATTGACGATGTAGGCTCTCTGACAGGCTCTGTCTTGCAGTACAGGTAATCGATCGCAGGGTCTCGTGCCAGCATACACTGGTCCTAGCGTGGGATGGTTGTAGGCCAAGTAATCCAGTTGCACGTTGCTGAGAGCCACCTTTTCCATCTCACTGATGCACGTCGTAGGTCACTGTACCGTTTCCTTTTATCTCTATCACGTTTTCGAACTCACCATACAGCATGATCGTGAGGTTTTGACCCGGATTCGCTCCAAAGTCCATCACGAGACGCACATCTCCTGTCTGCTTTGGGTTCAGCACGGGACTGTCTAAAGCACCATTGGCCGTCGTATCAAATACGAACAGGTTGGCTTTCTTACCATGCCCCCAGTCTCTGGCTTTGAGCAAGTTGCCTCCTTTTCTAGCTAGACTGCCCGACGCTTCCAAGAAACGGTGATACCCTTTGTAGTCTTTGCCTGGGCCGTCGTGATCTAATACTAGGGTCTCATAGGGATACTCTTCTCCATTAATCACTAGCTTGATGGATTGGAGATTGAACTTGCCAAAGGTGAAGGGGTTCTGTCCATAGTCTCCATTGAAGGCAGTTTGTCTCATCATCACCACTATCAACCTGTTGGGCACTTGTCCATTGAAAGGGTTGTTGCACTCAAAATGTCTGTTATCCGTGGGGTGAGCATAAGTTCTAACAGCTCCTCTCACTACCGGGTAGGATGCAATTTTCCCACCATTGAAACTTGCTGTCAATGTCCTGTAAAACCCGGATCGATTTTGATTTGCTTGATGTACAATTTGACACTAATTTCCTCAGCAGAGATTCTCAGCGTGTCTGCTCCAGCGTATCTAATGCCCCACACAGAGGGGTCGTTTAGATACATTTCCATCTGTATCTGCACATTGGGTCTCAACAGTTTTCCCAGTCGAAACACCTCTAAAGAGGGGGTGAATCGCATGGTCACTTTGTTACCACCCAGGAATTTTACTCGGAAGTTGACTAGTCTCTTGTGATCTTCTGGTAAGGCCACATAGGTAGCATGAGTTGGATTGTTCTGATCAGCGGTCAGGGCATCACCGTCTCCACGACTTGGCACATCGAGACAATCATAGAAACCCGTGGGTGCCAGAATGTCTTCCACATCTTCTTTATTATGGTTGAGCAAAGTGTCGAAGAATGCCTGATAATGATACGTGTCCGTTTGCGGGCTCAGTAGAGTTCCATTCAATCGCACGACAATCTGTCTGAACAGCGTGTGTGCTAAGTTATTCGCTAACATCCATCTATCTCCTTGTGCTATGTTTCCTCCGTCTGACTTGTGAAGCGTAAAGTCCAATTCGACAAAGCTCTCATCAAGATTAATGTAATCCGTCGTGGCTTCTACTTGAAAAGATATCGGATTTAGACCAGTCGTTTGAGGATTGATTCTATTTTCTCGCCCAGCCGCAATACTCAAATCGGTGGGCGGCACGGCAAAAAGGTTCAAGCGCGGGTTGCGCACCGAAGCCGAACGGGCGTGTCGCACCAGTTCCGACATGGTTGTGACTTCTGCTTCGACTAAGTAAAGAATGAAGTTCAGCGTCTTCTCTTCTTTCTTTTATTGCGACGTCGCACTCCTCCTCCACGAAATGGACGATCTAAACCGTATGGGTAACGTGGTCCATAAGGGTAAGCGTTGTCGTGGTATAGCGTTCCTCCCCTTTGCCTTCCAGCTAGTGGCCCTCGTGTGAACTTGCCTGGTAAAAACATCCCTCCATATTGTTTAATTGACCTTACCGGTTGTCTGGATCTCAAAGGACGAAACATTTAGCGACCAAACAGATCGTTGAACGCTCTCTTCGTGGTCTTTTTCACTGCTTCTTCTGCTTTTCTCTTCACTGCTCGTTGCACTGCAGCTTTACCACCTGCGTAACCTTTGGAAATGGCCCCTTTTGGGTTAGGGAATCCACTTTTAAAACCTCTCGCAAAACCACTCGCACCCTCATCCACTATCTCTCTCAACCATCCGCCTCCCACTTGGGGGTCTGGTGTAAATCTTCTCAGACCGGCACCTCTCATATTGGTTGAAAGTTTAATGCAATAGAAGTAGTCCCTTCCGTAAGCTCTGATAAAGCCCCTGTTTTCTCGGCTATCTGTACTTCAAGAATGTCGAGTGTGTTACTGCGCAAGCCAATATATTGAACTCTGTTGGGTTCGAAGTAAATGGACCCGCTTCCGTTTGCACCATAATCAAACTCTCTCAAGAGATCTGTGGTTTGTCCACCTACTACACTCGAAGTAGCCACATTGCTGTAACACATCAAAGTGCGCCTCCCACTCCCCACAGCGCTTTCAAAGGCCGAATTCAGATTGAGGAATCGCCAATTGCAATTGTAAGATAAGCGGACATAGACTCTATCCAGGAACTCCTGCCCACTAACACCATACCAAAAATCACTAGCAGTCCAAAACACTTGTTTGCTGGCATTGACATGAGTGCTGTCACTCTCAAAAACATCACCAGAGTTTTGAATGTCTTGAACAACTGTTGGGTCGAAGAGTTCTTGTTTCAAGTTCGGTACAAGCTTGTAAACTCCATTCCTTGGCAACTCTAACCATCCCTTGTTTAGTGCAAGACTAAGTTTGATGAACATACAGGGGTACTTTAGATCCCTACCGGACATAGCTTTCCATGTACTCTCGTTATCTGTCACAAGTTCATCCCCTTCCCACTTGAACTTGATGTACATTCTTTGCTCTTCGCCGTTGACTGTATACGAAAAGCGCGCATCGTCACCCACCTTGTTTTCAATTCTCTTCTGTTCGAAGAAATTAACGACCGATTTCATGAAACCCACTCCATCCACACTAGGGGTGATCCTCTCCAAATTGTTGTGTGTGAAGATCGTGAAAGCTTTTACATCTACATCACAGCTACATTGGATTCTTTTTCTCCTCAGGTAACCCATTCTGAAGAGGTTCTCTTTATTAGGGTTCAGTTTATTTGCAAATCCGTAGTATTGGGAAGAGAAATGGCATCCATCCCCACTTTCCATTTTCCCTGCAGAGTGATGGGTTGGGGTAGTCTGTTTTTAAAGCTGTTGTTCTTGTTGTTGGGAAATTCTCGAAGGCTGCCCGTGTTGAGCAAAGTGATCCTAAAAGGTGTTCTACCAGCCATCACTTTAACTTGCGCACAGCACTCTTGTCAATCCAACTGTCGTACTTGTTTGGCCATCCTTTCCATCGTATCAGCATTTTTGCACCTTTTCGCCACAAAACTTTTTCCACCCTAAACAGAGCATCACTGGGCACGTTAACTTTTTGCAAGTCTTGTGTGTAGAATGTGCCTTTGATGGGTGTTCCATCCCACTCGGTGATGCGAAAGGTGGGCACTGGTCCTCTCGTCACTCTGTCTATCACAAACACCTCTTCTGTCCAACCGGGTAGATAACTTTTCTTAAAAGTGCGGAACTTCTTGTTCAACCGCACCCTATCGCCCACACCCAACACGATGGGTTGCACTCGTTTCAAGCAACCGCTGTACAGATGTTCCCACACTTTGGCACTGTTATGGATCGTCACGTTTCGAGGGGCCATGCCAATGCGACTGTGCGGTGAGGCATTGTATCCTTTGATCACCGCAGGTAAGGCCGTTTGGTAATTCAAGGTGTTTTTAGCCGTAAAGAAGCGATAAAGTCTCTCTTTCAAGGTCCTGTTGAACCTTTCCACCACGCTGGCTTTGGTATCGCCTTGCGTGGAAAAATGAACGATGCCATGCTTTTTCAAAAAGCTTTGCACCGTTTTGTTGTAAAACTCTTTGCCATCATCCATCTGCAATCTCAGTGGTTTGCGACCCTCTTTGAAGATGCTGAGAAACGCTTTCTGCACTTCGTCTCCAGTCTTTTTCTTTAAGGGGCGAACCCAAGCATACTTTGAAAAGATGTCTATCACTGTCAGCAAGTAACGCGTGCCTTTGTTGTAACGAGACAAAGACTGCACTTCTACTAAGCGGCCGCCCATTGCTCGTCGATTCCAAACACCAACACGGGGGCTGTCGGAAAGTTTTTCTTCTAGGTTTATGCAACATGTAGGCTAGTGAGCCTTCTAAGGCCTTCTTGACTTTACTAATTGGTATCCTATTCTCGCTGGCAAATCGCTTGATCCCTCCCAGACTCCCTTGCACCTCCGGATCTTCGTACAATTCCTGCAACGTTCGTTTTTTCTTACCGTTCATTTTGTCGAGCTGCCCAGACATCTAAGGCGTTGAGACAATTTCGTACACTAGTCTGCCGTTCTTTGCGTAATTGATGAAATTTCATTAATGGGGCTTCTCGCTCGCTCAGCCACTCTATGTAAGTCAGGAAGCGTCCAACGTTTACCTCTGGCTGTAGGGCATCCCACACTTGTACAGGGTCTCCAAATTCTTTGGGTATCTGCCTCTTCAGGTCTGGCATTCTCCTAAATATAGTGCGACTCGCGGTAGTAAGAGAAGTAAACGTCGTACAATCTCTAAAAAAGTCAGCATTCAGGTTATTGCTGGGTATGAAGTCCCTCATATTTAAATCATTAGTAGCAGTCATGGTGAACACACAACTACAAATGATTCTCTTATACTTTATTGCAATACTATAACAAATTCATCTAATCACGTGCTTCCAGATTTCAACCAATTCACCCATTGCCGTTGTCCAATGAGCAACTCATCGAGAGATTGAAAGATGTCATAGTCCACCAATGCAAAGACAGAGATGAAGAAAGGCGGGTTCAATCTTGTAGCACCCAATAGGAGGGTTCGTTGCTTAGTTGATAAACAGTGTGAGTAACAAACTCGTCCTCTTTCACTGCCATTACCAAGATGGAGGAGATCGAGAGAGACATGCTGTGTCTCATTATAGACTTAGAAGGTTTCGTAGTGAACAATCAATTCCAAACGCGCGAACTTGGTTACTACACGTGGCAAGGCGACAAGGGCGTGTACTTCTTCGATGTAACCATACCCTACAGACAGTTGAGCCAAAAAGACCGTGGGACAGTGGCTTACGTCAGCAAATGCATCACTGGATTACCTTACAGACCTAACGATTGTGAAAGACCAGTTCACCACCAAAGAGCACTTAAGGGTGTGGTCAAACAACTCTTCCGCAAATTTCGCACAGACTTTCACATGCACATGGGTTTCAAAGGTGGACACTGAGAGAGATTTGTTTTTGGAATGTGGTATACCTTTCATAAACATTGAGAACTGGGGTTGTCCCAAATACGATGACCTGCCAAAATATTTCAAAGGACCCGGATGTGGATGTGATGCTGACCCTGAACATCATCACTGCCCACAGTCAGAATGTGAAGGGTTTTGGACATGGACACGATCCGTGATTGACAAACAAAGTGACATTTATTACTATCTTATGTAAAATTACAATTGAAATTAAAGTTCTTTAAAATGTCATTTCGTGTCTGTCATCTCTACCATCCGAATCCGGGAAAAGTGAAAGTCGGCTTCTCAAATAGACCTTTCAGCACTCCCCACTGTTTGTAACTCTTGCTACCTCCCGCATCTTTGTATATCTCTTATTTGGCCTTCATCTTTTGAATCCTTTCTTTCTGCTTAGTCATCTCTTCTTTACTGGGCTTCTTAGGGATTGACCACATACTCTTATCAGTCAGTAACTCGAACCCTTTCTTGAAATCCACGCTCCAGGGTATTGTGGGCATTTCACCACCTTTCCAAGTTCTCGCGAACCTTGCATTTCCGCGTACCGCTCTTTGTCTCATTTTGATGAGAATGGACCAATAGTGTGCGACCCCTTACTTATATCATGTGACTTATCTCATTTAGAAACTCTAAAAGAGGGTTTACATCTCATTCACAGATCCCAGCATGAAGAGAGCAGCTCCAGATCCGCCCGACCAGACGGGTGGGGGCTTATTCCGATTCGATCTCACACCCACTGACCTACCTCAACGTTAGCGCAATGTGGTAGAGCGCAATCGTTTCCAGTCCAGACTCCATCAAGAACGTCCACCCACCGACCGCGACGATCTGGGCGGAGAGTTAATGGCGGCTTTGCGCGAGGCTATAGCAAGGCAGATGCGAGCCACACCTAACCTCCAACCGCATCATACGATGCATTTCAACATGCAGTCAGATCACTTTGCCCATGCCTTCCAGTCAACCACATTCACAGTCAGAGAGTTTGAAGAAGACAGTGAACGCTTCCGCACGTACTTGCAGAGTTTAGCAGACAAATTGAATTCAAATGAAGAGTTCGAACCTGATGATTCCTTCACCATGGAGATGACACTAATACGAACCCCTGGGCGAGGTGGAGCTCCTCGAAGACAAAACAAGTTAGGACGTGTTGCCGTCGAGAAGGTCCTTGAGACCAAACGGTCCGTTGTACGTATTCTCAATGATGATGAGATGTGTTGCGCCAGAGCCATTGTAACCATGAAAGCTTTCGCCGATGCTGATTCAGCGAGGGATCCTGATTACGTTAACCTGCGTAAAGGTCGCCCAGCGCAAAAAGTCAGAGCTGAAGAGCTACACACGAAAGCCAAAGTCCCAAAAGGTACCTGTGGCATCAAAGAACTGCAGATGTTTCAACAAGCTCTCCCAGACTATCAAATCAAGGTCCTATCAGTAGACAAACCACACATAATCATCTTCGCCGGGCCTGAAGCGGACAAGAAAATCTTATTACTCAAGGTAGATGAACACTATCATGGTTGCAACTCGTTCGCGGGGTTCTTAGAAAGGTCGTACTTTTGTCACGATTGCAACAAAGGTTACTCCAACGAAGACTACCTTCACCATCCATGCAAAAAGATCTGGTGTCCCTCTTGCAAAAGCAACCAATGTGAAGATTTCAAAGCTGCCAAAGAAAGATTACCTCCAGGCAAGTATCCCACACCCACCGAGCGTTGCACAGCCTGTAACCGCGATTTCTTTGGGAACAAGTGCCACTCGGATCATCACCACTCGGGCGACCCTGCGAAACGAAGTATCTGCCAAACCATCAAAAAGTGCTTGTCTTGTCACTGTCATTACGATGCAGCGCCCTACAAGAAGTCAGAACGAATCACAGCTAAATACAGACACCGATGTGGTTATGCAGAGTGTCCTTTTTGTCTACAACAAGTAGACCAAGCAACTCACAAATGTTTCATACAACCTATCGACCCAGAAGAAGATGAGCCCAAGTTTAAAAAAGTGCGGGCAGAAGCTGTGGGAGGTCGACCCGTGGCTCTTGTAGAAGAAGATGGAGGCTGTTGGATTGAAGAAAACAAACCCATCTTCGTGTACGCGGACTATGAAGCAATGACAAGTGACAGTGGACTACAAACCCCCATTCTCGTCTGCTGTGAGAGAGAAGAAGAAGATGAGACAAATGTCTTCTACGGTTTAGATTGCACCGAGCAGTTCTTCGACTACTTAGATGACCTCACAGTAGATGACCATGGCGATGATCGAAAAGTCATTGTCATATTCCACAACTTCAAGGGTTACGATGGCATGTTCGTCTTGAAATACCTTTACGACCATCACAGATACGTAGAAGATCAAATCACCATTGGGACAAAAGTCCTCTCTCTACGCAATGAGCTCATCACCTTCAAAGACTCCCTCTGCTTTCTACCATTCCCGCTGTCTTCTTTTCCAGCCACATTTGGTTTAACGGAGCAATGCAAGGGTTTCTTCCCTCACCTGTTTAACACCCAAGACAACAGGAGTTACCAGGGGGTCATTCCAGATACCACCTATTACGACCCAGATGGTATGTCACATAAGAAAAAAGCAGAGTTTCTTCGCTGGCACGCGGCCAAAGTGTCAGACAATTATGTCTTCAATCTCAAAAAGGAAATGAAAGAGTATTGCATCTCCGATGTCAAGCTTCTCAAGGCCGGTTGCGAGAAGTTTCAGGCCGAGTTTGCCAGCCGTGCTGAGTTTCGCCCAATGGAAAGGTGCATCACCATCGCCTCTGCATGTAACCGCTTCTGGCGCAAAAAGCTACTCCCCAAAGACACCATCGCCGTTCAACCCCCAAGGGGGTGGTTCGGTGCCACCACCAACTCTTCACGAGTGGCCCAGGAATGGTTGGCCTACGAAAATCACATGCTACGCCTACAACACGACCAAGACAATCCCACGCGGGCTGATCGCATCAAGACCTCAACCAATGGTGGTGAAGTAAGAGTCTTTACCCCTGCCCAAAGTTTTTTAGTAGATGGCTTCGATCAAGAAACAAACACGGTCTACGAGTTCCACGGCTGTCTCTGGCACGGGTGTGTCGATTGCTTTCCAAAAAGGAACCGCTATTCCAAACTAAACGGTGACCGGTCTTTCCGAGAAATGTACGAAGCCACCCTGGCCAAGGAAAAGATTCTTCGCCACGAAGGCTACCAGGTGAAAACCATTTGGGAGTGTCGATGGCGTGCCTTGAAGAATGAGCAAGATAATATCCGAGAATTCGTGAGCAATTACAAACCACCCCCCACTCTCAACCCTCGCCATGCTTTCTTTGGAGGGAGGACCAACGCTGTCTGTCTTTACCATTGCATTGATCCAACCATCAACGAGCAAGTGAAGTATGTTGATGTCACTTCCCTCTACCCCTGGGTCAATGCTGAAGGTGAATACCCGGTAGGACACCCCGAAGTCATCACCAACCCCACCAACCAAGACATTCGTCACTACTTTGGTATGGCTCTCGTCGACATCGTACCACCCTACGAACTGTACCATCCAGTCCTACCTCTCCGTCAAAGTGGTAAGCTTACATTCCCACTATGTGCAAAGTGTGTAGAAGAAGAGATGCAAAAGCCAATGTTAGAGCGGAGTTCTATATGTCTGCATTCTAAGGATGAACGAATGCTCAGGGGCACATGGTGCACACCAGAATTGCTAAAGGCTCAAGAAAAGGGTTACGAGATCGTCAAGATCCACGAAGTCTGGCATTTCAAAGACAAAGTCAAGGGTTTATTCAAAGACTATGTCAATCAATGGTTGAAAGTCAAACAAGAATCGGCGGGCTACCCCTCTTGGGCAGATACACAAGACAAGAAGACTCAGTACCGCGCTAATTACAAAGAACATCAAGGCATCGAGTTAGATGCTGACAAGATCGTCAAAAACCCTGGCAGAAAAGCAACAGCCAAGTTAATGCTTAACTCATTTTGGGGGAAGTTTGGAGAGAACCTCAACAAGCCCCAGGTCATCTCAATCACCGAACCTGCCTCACTCTTCCAACTGTTGTACACCTCCACCACCGGTGTAGAAAGAATCCGCATTTGCACTCCCGAATTGTTAGAAGTGGTACACCGCGAACCAGAAGAGAATCAGTTAGACAATGGGAAGAGGAACATCTTCGTCGCAGCCTTCACCACGTGTTACGCACGGTTGAAGCTGTATCATTACTTAGATCTCCTAAAAGAGCAAGTGTTGTATTTTGACACAGACTCTGTCATCTACAAATGGAAGCCAGGTCAGCCTGAGGTTCCCCTCGGTGATTACCTAGGAGAGATGACAGATGAATTAGAAGGAGATGATCACATCGTAGAATTTGTGTCCGGCGGTCCAAAAAATTATGGCTACCAAACAGCCGCAGGAAAGGTCTGCTGCAAAGTACGTGGGTTTACCCTCAATGTGCGTGGTGATAAACAATTAAACTATGATGTCATAAAGCAAAACGTTTTGGCAGAGATTCAGAGACCCAGAGATGTCAAACGTTTAACAGATGTAGACAACCCACATTTCTTCACTCGTGACCCAACGACCAAGCGAATCAGAGTCATTCCTCGCACCAAAAAGTATGGTCTCGTCTTTGACAAACGTGTTGTCAAGCCAGACACATTTTGCTCCTTTCCTTATGGTTACAGCCAATTGCAAGAAGAAGATACCGTCATGGCAGAATCTCTTTTACAATTGTAAACAAAAAGTGAAGCGTGACATTAAAACTCTGTGAATTCGTTATTTTGGTGTGGTTTATTGACTGCGTGACACTTGCGTGAGTGTGTGACTGTTGTGTGACTTCCTGTCCGCCATTACTCTTTCGTGATTGGTCGAGATCTGTCACGTGTGTTGAATGCTGCTTTCCTATTGGTTACGTCCCCAACGAACACTATTGACTACTCATATCGGACACAGCGCGCGTATTAATCTCAGCTATTTTACAACAAGCAGCATGGAGAAACCTGCGAGATCCTTAAGGTAATTCTTTATTCTTACTCATAATCATTTTTATCAGTTTTAACTTCTTACGCTGTTACTTTAAATTTTAAAGTTACAATATTTTCTGGTTTTCTTTTTCTCATTTAATTAAGTTTATCAAAATCATCCGGCGTATATTTAACAATTATTCACCGAAGTGGAGGTAAATATCCACCACTTTCACCGA
>OFEP01000033.1_pt1 | contig 13379 bp, 6 predicted proteins | sample 1521161 | NCBI WGS metagenome assembly OFEP01 (sample SAMN04272335, study PRJEB24112) | coral metagenome | biome: Coral reef; feature: Shallow seawater; material: Coral tissue | host: Coral | place: China: South China Sea | collected 2014
CAGGAACAAAATTCGTCCGTGCAAAAATTTGTCCGGACCCGTGTAAACGGGGCCTAAGTCAAGTTCTTCACAGGGCAAGCAAAACCTTCAGGTCCCTTCAGGTCACGGATCACCTTCACGCAGAATAACCTTGAATTCACGTTTCACAAAAAATAAAATCAGCTAATCAAACATCACGAGAGCGAGAATACCCCAGTACGACCCTCTTGGACCCCTCTAATTCTAACTCAGTTATTTTTTTCGGCGCCATCTTGACGGGTAGGCAAAGCGGTCAGAAATTTTATATACAGTGTTTGTATGGGACTGAATCCGATAGCAAAAAATTTTTCCAAATTTGAATTTTACGCAATTTATGAATCACAACGTTAAAATACTGAGCAGAAGATGGTATTCACCTATTTTGAAAGATCTAGCTTGGCTAGAACGCGCTTGGCAGGGTAGAAGGGGCGGCGCGGGAAAAAATTACAGACAAATGTATGAAAAATTAGAAAAATCAACTGAGCGTCTTCTATCCAACCTACATCCTTCAAACTTGGTGAATACAATCTTCTAATTAATATTTTAACGTTGCGATTCATAAATTGCGTAAAATTCAATTTTGGAAAAAAGTTATTTGCCATCGGATACCCATACAAACACTGTATTTCTGACCGCTTTGCCTACCCGCCAAGATGGCGCTGAAAAGCGTGATAAGGCCTATTCCACGTTATTCAGTCGAACTCATAACCATTCCCCTTGGATTTGCCATCCAGTCATTTACTATCATTTATTTTAAACTCCCTCCATTTCGAACGAATTTTCGTTTCCCATGAAGGTTCGAAATAGCGGCGTTTAACTGTATTTAGAATAATTATTTATAAACATAATATTTTAAATTTAGCCGACCACAAGCATGCCACCTATTGAAATGCAAATGCTTATGACAATTCACGAAATTATTACCACCTAGCATTTTTGTTTTCTGAAATGAAAATCAGGAAAAGGCAAAATTTGAAAAAAAAATTCTAGTAGAATTTTTCGCTTTTTCTTGAAGAAACGGCAAACGGACGTCACGCTAGTAAATTCTCACGCCCCTGATGGGTAGGGTGAAAATATTCGTCTCGGGATAATAGTTGTAACTTTTACTCCTCTTGGTGCCAATAAAGTTACAAGTATGCGTCTTGTCGGTTAGAAACCCCGTCGACTTTTCGATGGGAAATGTTTTAACAAAGACGCACCGATAAATTTTCGAAGTATTTTGACGTGCACCTTGCTTGACAATCTTTGCGGTTTCTTTTCGCGTTTTCCGAACTGATATGGTTTTTCACTCCTTTGTTCATTCAGCAGTACCGCAGCGGTAACCGTTTCGATCTGAGCAATATCAAATTAAATTCTAAACCTTATTGGCGGGATTACATAGATATTTTTTTAGAACAGTCGCTTAATTTTTGTCTTTATTCGTAGGCATGCACTACACCCAACACCCAACAGAGTTGCGTGTTTGGTTGGACTTTGCCACTACTCTCTGTCAAAATTCCCAACCCCCGGGGCTGAAAAATAACTACCGTGTCACTTTTACAGCTCTCACTGTAAAATAGAGCCTTATTTTCTCTTCACTTAGATGGAGTGTATTGCTTGAGTAAACATGATTGGTATCATAGCCAGAATAAATGTTTATAATGCTAAGAAGCTCGTCAATAATGTACGAAACACTGTGAAGAATGCTCCACCTACCATGGAGCCGGCGAGAACAATTGCGTAACCCTCTTGAATCACTGTGATTGCATGCGGGCAATCTGTTTACATGCAACTATTTGAAACAGCACGCAGATATTACATCAGGCAGGTTATCTTATAGCAGGTCATGCCTTGACTGCCTTGTGTTTATTTATTACGGGCTTGATAACTGCCGGATACCTGCCACCAGAAGTAGGTGACCTTTTGTTCTCGATGTGAATAGAACACAAAGATCTCATGTAGAACGCTGCCTGAAAACAAGATGGTGATCTACCAACGTTTCTTTGAAAATTCAAGATAAGTTAACCAGACGCACTTTGCGGTTTTTGTCTGTCACTGATATGTGAAGTCGTCATATTTGAAGTCCGCCGCTGCTCAGTCGCCGATTCATCGACCACCCACACCTCAGAACTGTGCACCGGAAGTGAGTGCAAGACACTTTTTTTTTTTCCTGCACAGAAATCATGAATACAAGAACCTTACTTATTATGCATGAACGGCAGAAGAAAAGTCGACGTTCAACCTTGACTTGCATTTTATGCCTGATATAAAAAAATGCTAAACAGAGAACAGCTTCGTTATAATGAGATTGCGTTACATTGTCACACAATCTAGATTTTTGCAGTTTACATTTCCAAGGTTTTATCAAAATAAATTAAGTTTTTAAAAACCAATTGCTCAATAGTATCTCCACGCTTTATCAAAATAAATTAAATTTTTATACCAATCAGTACAATAGTTTTCTTTTTAAAAAGCGATACTATAATAACAATTCTGCACGCAACTAATACGAGACATCCGACTGTAAACAAACAATTTAAACGTGGCGGAAAAATAGCTTCCCGCACCCTTCCTTTTCTTGAAAAACAGGAAAAATTGCAACGAGCAGCAGCTGTGCCAGGTTTAAAACCATTTAGAAAAATAGGATTTAAGCTAGTGTGTAGGATTATCATGGAGTACGTGATCAGGCCAGTCGATTGTCTCTGTCATCGAGTCCAGAGCGAGTTACGGCGCATCATGCCGGTTTTATTAGACAGTCAGACAAGCGGGTTCCTCTTGAAAATCTACAGTAGAAGATTTCAACCAGATATGAACTAGCGAGGGGGAGAATGAAGTGGACTTCCAAACTTTCAAGTATTATTGTACGCACGTACAATGATGCGTCAGGCGTAAACTCGCGCCACGCGCATTAAAATAAAAGGCACGCACGTCATGATCCACGATATTCTTGGAAAACCGGAAATAAGTAAGTGCAGTGGAATGCACTGCATACTTCCTTGACCGTGATATCGATATTTTCCCACGGTCTTACACAAAGAGGATAAGATAGCTCATATTCCCTCAACCCAACAATTTGACCTCCATTTGTATTGAAATCACATCGGCTAAAATATCTTCACGTCAACTTTAAAGCATTGAAATGACCACTCTGCTAGAGGATTTAAATTGTGGAAACAAAAATATTATGAAAATTAATTCTTCTAAACAAAAAACAAAGCAATTTAATTTTAACTTGCCTTGCAAGATCAGCACCCGGCTTCTGAACGATCTTAGAGTCAAGGAAGGTATTCTAAGCGATCTAAAAATATGCGAAAATGAATTAAATGTTTCTACCCCCTGGAGGTTTATTTGTGCATCAGAAAGAACGCTCCCTCAATCACCTGTGCATTCAGCGTATCTCGTTACCCTTTTGGCCCTCAAGCAAATCGAACCTGACCCAGTTCGTAGATATTGATAGACTAAACGAACAGTGACCATTTTTTTTTATTTCAAAGTTCAAGTTGACTTGCATTCAGCAGTTTATCGCGATCAAATATTTATGAAAACGCCAAGAACCCGTTTGTTCATTTTGAAAACAGCAAGCCCCAGGCGTCTCCGGAATTTCGGCCAGTTTACAAAGCGGGATTAAACAATCCTAAGTTGTGATCTTTAATATCTGTTTGCTTCCAAAGCAATAGAGTGTTTACACAGCATTTTCTTAGAAAGACTGAGAAATTATTTAACTCTCAGTACCGTGATGCAAGTCTGCCATTGCGAAATATATAAGTCGCCCCTCAAACATAAATATAAATCACAAGATATACTACTCTATGAGAAACGATTGGCGAAAGTATTCATCACAACAGGGTTTTCCACTAAATACAAACAACACTCCTATCATATTTTCAAAACGTTGTGGCTCAAATTACAAAACTTTCAACGGAGTTTAAACTTTCCAAATTTCACCAAAGCCGAAAGCGGCCAACCAGTGTTTTACACAGTAAAAATGGTATCAAGAATTCTGTCTGAAAACTTAACAAAGCATTACATTGCTAACATTCCTTTTGTTCATATGATCAAGCAAAACTACAGTCTCTAAGGACTTTGAAATCTAATCGGCTACTATGACGTTAATTTATGGAAATCTATCCGAGGTTTTTCCCGCGCGTTGACACAATTTATGCAAATTATATCCATGATTCAAAATATCACGGTCGAAAATAGCACTTATCAACAGCAAAGCAATGATCTCAATGGAAAACAGTTACTTTCGAAGAAGAAAATCCTTCTTTCTGTCACCATTTTCGAATCGGAAGTAAATCTGGCGTTGAGACAACGCAAAAATTTCTCACTTTCAGTGTGAATGAATTTGTTTCTACGGTGCGGACGCGCTACAAGCGGTATAAAATACACATTTTGTGATCAGACAAGCAATCAAAACCAGTATTGGTCAGAAATTTCTAGACAGCGACTAACCTACGCTTTCTGTGCAAAAACATTCTTTGCTATTTATATATATATTTATATCTATAGGTTATATACAATCCTAGTAAAGTTAGTAAACGGCGAATGAAAATAGCGTAGAGTAAACAAAAAGTTATTTTCGCTTTTGTCCAAGGGCATAAAATCGGTCTAATAGTTCTTGGTTTTTCCTGCGTTCTTTGGCAAGTTCTGCAAGCAATCGAGTTTCGTCCTTCCTCAGTTTATCGACGCAATCCCTCGCTTTTCTCAAGATTGTAACCTTGGGAGCTCTTTCATTGTCTTTTATTTCTGGAACCTCTTCTCGGAGAATGTGAAAGCTTGTCTTCAGATCATTCCTTCGTTTCCGTTCAAGCACATTATGGGTAGCTCGCTTGCTCACGTCTCCCTCTTCGTCTGAAGTTAAGCTATTTTGTCGTTTTAAATCTTTTCTGCTTTCTTTTGCTGGACTTGAAACCGACACAGCCGCTTTCGGTTTCATCGCTACCGGTTTAAACCGTTTTGCTGGCGGTTCATCAGTGACTTGCGGCAAGCGCTTTCGCTTGGGTTTCTCGATAGAGACAACGTCAATTTCTTCCTCTGTTGGACAGTTGAATACAAAAATATATAAATAACACGTTCGATTACAAAAGAAAGCCAGATCACTTAAACAAAAAATTATAATCGATTGGATAGAAGTGCAGGAAATCATTACTTTTGGAAAAATAATCAAGCTTATAGCTTAGCTTTGATTTTCAACTCGACTGTTAACAGGAAATTAGCTGGAGAATGAATGACATAGCGACTTGATCGCTTACCTGAATCGCTTGAAGTATGAGATCCACATAAGTTTTGATGTGATTCGTTTATAGGGTAAGGAAACACTGTTGCAGGATCCACACAATCGGAGCTTACATATTCAACTGGCGGCGGAGTTGAACAGGGAGTCTCGTAAATATCGTCAGTGTTGACAAGAACTTTAATATCCAAGGTACTTTCGTAGTTTGAACCGTTCCACATACAATCTTGAATGAGCTTCGACTTCAAACTGCAAAGAGAGAATTCCACAGTGGCCAGGGGTGTAGGCGAACAGCTGTCCTCGTCTAGCTTCTCCGTTACAATTTGTAGGGTATCAGCAACTGAGCAGCAGCCACCTTCGAATGAATCGAAGTCGACCGGCGAATGCGGTGGTGATCGGGATGGAGAGCGAGGAGGTGTTGGAAGAAGTTCAAACTTTTTCCAGATATCATGAGTTGGCACTGGAGTACTGTATCCTTCACTTTCGTCCTCGTCTTTTTCTGAGTGAAAGAAGTAAGTCGCATCCGGGTCGTTTTCCAGCGCAAATGGTTTGCACAAGGTTTCGACTTGAACAGCCATTCTACAACAGTCAGAAACGGAAATAAGCTCACATTCAACGTACTACAACTAATTTACAAACGATTACAACACAAATTACCTTTCCCTCTATATTAACCGTATCTTTTGACGGTATCAAAATTTCAATACATTAGAACTAGAAACTTAGAGCTGCTCGAACTTTTTTCAGAGAGATTAACTAGCCATTTAAATCGAAAGTTAAAGTTCTGCAAGTTCTGCGAATGAATGAATGAATGAACTCGGGACGGTGCACCGCTCCAAACTTCGAACACTAAATCGAGACGCCTTATGGCCACTTTACCTTATGAAATTCTGGGAGACTGCAGTTTTGCAGCTTAAGTGCCTGGAGGATTCCTCTAAGGGTCTTCCAACGGCAACTAGCCCGAATTTCTGCGGCTGAAGAAAAGAACGGGGCGTACGCGGAAAGCAAATTTCAATTCTCCTGCGAAATTCATGTGAATATATTAACAACAATCTGAACCAATCAAAAAGCGAGGCTAATTAACGTTGCTATAACAACGTCATGGCACACGTGATTATTCCTTGCAGAGCGAGCTGCATGCGTGAAATTTACAGTAAAAAATGCTTCTTTTCTAAGGTATTTGTTCCGCTTTCAAAATTGCTGCGCCTGATTAACAGGAATATTGAAAACAGGTTCAGCGAGCGAGGTCTATTTTGTAGTATTACGCGCTTTCAGTGGTAAGAACGTTATTTTGTTTTTGTTTTGTAACGGCTTTCAAACTCTCCCCAGAGCCATGGACCATAAATAAAAGAATCACACTTTTAGGCATAGTTCTGATCGATGCCTAATTTACAACTCTATTGAGGGTTTATGCCACTATGATAGGAAATATTTTCTAGTCGTCCTAATATGTGCCAGCGTTTAGAGATAGATTTGGGAGGTTCCCTTAAAAATGAAGACAAACATGAGACCACTCGCCATTTTATTTGGTTTTTATAATCTCGAAAACAAGTACAGCTGGCGAGACGGCGGGTTACGTTCAAGTTCTTGAGACCAGGGATTAAAACCATAGCTATCAAAAGAATAACCTATTTTTTCTTTCCAGTCAACCGGAAACCACCTTTATCGATAAGAAAAGGCAAACTAAAATTAGCTACATGCTTTTGGAGAAATATCATTTAGATTCCAAATCTGCCCTCTTAAATGTTGATATTATTAACTGTATTTGGTTTTAACGAGATGCTTCTCATTCCATGTGCACTAGTTCGATAGAATAGCTGAGGTTTGAAATTAACAATGAATTGTACTGATCCAGTAATTACACGAAGATTTAGTGTATGGAGACAATAGGTGCGAAAAGGATTTAACGTAAAGTGCTTCCCGCATTACTTTTAAAAGCTATGCAATTATCAACTCTGATGTTCCACTCAAAATATTTATTTCTTGGATTCTGCTGCCTCGACGCGCTTCTGAGTATACCGGAAGTTCCCACCCAAGGACATTTTCCCGCGAATACAGTTCATATGACTGACATGACACACGCTGACAGGGTCGGAATCCAACAAAAAAATCACCCTACGTAAATGAATGGAAGAGAAAAGGAAGGTCAAATGGGTTATCTAAACGATATTCACTGGTAACCAAGCATATAAGAAATGAAAGCCAATCATGCCTGCCGGAAAATGCTTAACGCAGCCACCAGTGGCTTTTGACAAAGAAAAATCCCAACAGTTTTTACATTGTTTCGCAATAACAAGCTGACTTTGACAGTTATCGCACTGGCTTTGGTATGACGTGCTATGAGTTTGTTATTCAAAAGTTTTTCATCCCAAACCTGCCGCTTAAAAGTTTAGACTTGTCAATACATCGAGGCCACCCACGGTTTTCTTCTGGACAATATGATAAGCCCTTGTTTGTGTTTACACTTCAATCAGCGCGGAGGAAAGCCTGAAAACCGCGAGAAATGGAACCTTTCCTGTTTCACGATGTATCGACACCAAGTGCACAACGAAACGCTTGTTTGCAAGCAACGACTTGAGGTATTCAATTAATTGGTGCCCTTAGTCTTGCGAAATACACGCACATGCAGTAATATTGCTCAACTGAACTTGAGTACAAGGTTCAAATTGTTTTTCAAATCAAAAATTTGATAGTCTCCACTGCACTCAGGTGATAATCAATATCACAACAGTAATTTGCAGCCGGTTATGTACTTGTACAACATTACAACATGCTATAAATATTATGTTTTGATGACAATACAAGCCGGCTCGTTTACAATTTGGGTTATTGTGGGTATACTTAAATAAACGCCAAAAAAAAATCTTCCTTGTTGATTCATACTGACTACAGAAGCTTTTTACGAAATCGCCTGTGTCTGAAACATTCTGAGCAAACAAAGATAGCTGTACTCGTTGTGTTTATAACATCTTCTACAGTTGAGATAAGTGAATGAAGGTGGTGAAATTTTTTAGGTGAATCTTCTACAGTTTCTTCTCATTATTTATTTGTCTGTCGTGACATGACCGTTTGCTAGAAATCGCTTAAAGTTGATTTCTTTTCCCTTCGTTTTCCTTGACCTTAGGACCTGGAATGTAAAGGATTAAATCTTTTGCAATGAAACAAAATAAAACATGACTTAAGTAATCTGCAATTTAGGAAAAGAAACGTATTAGCGTAGCCTGCGTTATTTCACGTCACGAAAAGCGGAACAAAAAGAAGGCGGGATGGTGACAGGAAACACGGTCAAAAATCTGTAACAAACACAGGCACATCAAAACATGCGATAGGAAATTTAATTTTCAAAAATCTGCGACAATTACAAATTATACGTAGATCGTAAATTTCTAACTTAAATAAAATCACAATCAAGTTGGTTAAAACTAAAAGCTTCCGACAGGAAAAACAGCTGACGATTTTATCACAAGATTTTGACGTGCAGCTGAGGACGGCAAGTTTTACTCCTGCCACAGAACATTCTTTCGCTTCCTTGCGCTGTTTTCTCTCTCACGGAACTGTACCAAAGGTCATGTTCTTTAAAAAACAGGTCTCGGCTAATGTTATCTTCTAGATTGGTCTAAATTGTGCATGTATTAAATTCACATCAGTGAGCGTGAATGAAAACTAAGAAGCGCTCTATTCTCACCGACCACGCTCGGTTTCACTCAATCCTTGGAATTACATCAACATAATTGAACAAAAGTGGAGTTCAACAGCTTTCCAACAGTCTTCTAGTTTTCCTTTGTAATTTCAAATGTTGCCAATGCATATTTTGGTTGCGTGCAAGCTGTGAGAAACATTTAGTCGCCCGGCAGCTTTCTTATCAAAACTTGACCTCGGCTGTCATGTAGAGCCCTTGAAAGAAGCGAACTCATATATTTATAAATACCTCCACTTGAAGATAACATTCTTTAGTGACCAATCAACGCCAATAAAGGAACGTACCTAGTCATTTATGTTCTCTTATGTTGATGATTTATTTCAGCGAGTCTGTGTGTGTTAACAGTCGCAGGGCGTTTTGCCTTTGCATGTGTGTCGAACGTGAATCTTTACGAAGACCCCCAGGGATTCATTGAAAACGGCCAATCTCAGTAGATTGAAGCAGCGCTGCATGTGATGTAGAACATCCGTTTTCTACCTGACCGAATTTCCCGCCATACGGTGTCTGTTAGAGCATGACAGTTCTAGAAAGCCGAATTCAATTAATCACTTGAAAACAAGTACTTGGTATGGACACACTGGCGGCACTTAATTCACTGCAGTGACTGACTGTAGTTCCTGAGCTTTTGTCGAGCGGAGTCTTAGCGTACCGTTTCCTACGTCATCAGAACTGCTTTCTGTAGTTTATTAGCAACGACAAAGGTCTAATATCTGAAGTACTATAATCAAGTAATCTACCAATACGCTAAGCATTAATCTTAATCAAGAAAGTCGTGAACAATTAAACAAGAGGGTTTTGCCTCGCTTTGTTAATAAACCGTGAAACACTCATGACTTGGAAGCGTCGACACGCTTGGAAAATTTCCTGAGTGCTTGTAAGATAGAAACACAAGGTAAAAATAGATAGCTTAAGTTTACACGTGCGGAAAGTTTCCGCCAACAACTTCAACGGTGTTCATTATGTGAAAGTGTATATTGCTCTTCATAGAAAAAAAATATTCCAGATAACAGAAAAACGGAAATAACTGAGCTATATCGAAGCTGATATGTGTTTTATTTAAACCCACACAATGCTCACTCTATTAATTTTACTTTCCCTCAAATCCCGCCTTTTAAAAATTTGCGGTCAAAACGTGACAGCCACGCTGCTACGATTTCCGGCCGAAAAATAAAAGAACGAAACAAACAAAATTCCTATTTATAAAATTCTAATTTCAAAGATTATACGATCCGCGTAAGGATTACGTGAGTTCAATGCAAGAACAACAACGCACAGTGAATACAATACTAAACTTTTTCACACCCTCATTCATGGCTGTTCTTTAGTTGGATGAGAAGTAAACGATACTTATAAAAAAAATAACAAACATGTATAGCTGCAAAATAATTAAAAAAAATACATGTTTGCCCCAGAGGGTTGATCGATGTAATATCTAACATATCCTAGTTGATGGCCATCTTAACTTCTCCTTACTCGTCCGCTTGACAATGTATTGATATTTAAATGAGAAGTTACAAATTAATCAGTCTTGGTGATTCAAGAGGTTTTTGTTTGAAAACTTAGTGAAAAAAAGGTTTCTCGGTGATCGAAGGTTTACATGAAGCAAACTGCTGGCATCTATCACTTATTTGCAGAAATACGTGAAATTTTGAATGACTTTAAAATAAAACACAAAATTATAGCGATGATAAACACTACCTCAGCGCTATGGTGGCCAAAGAAAGAGAGGGTTTTTTTTAACTGACCCGAGCATTTAAATTTTTCAATGATTTCTTCATTTTGCTATTGTTTTATTTTCACTTCTGGCCGTAAATCAAACGTAATACGATCAAAGGACCTTTCTGTTTAAGAAGAAAATGAATCAAACATCCCTTACGTGATCCCGTACCACAAACATTTCTCACCAAGAAACTGAGAAAACTGAAAACTAATCTATCCCTGACCCGGTAAAGGAAAAGATTAATCAAAGTGTGAAGTTGTCTGGTATTTTTTCCCCTTAAATTTCACATACAGTTAAGTTAAAAGAAAAACAACAATCACTTACCTTCACTAGTTAATTCGATGTGGTTGTAGTACAAGATCCTACCAACTGATTCCTTGCATGCAGCAGGATGGCTGTGATAGGGTAGAACACACGAAACGAACGCGAAATGACTGTATTGTTGCTGTCAATCAAGAGCACTTTGTCATGGTTCAACTGTCACTGATAACCGTGATAAACACCTCTTCCTCTATTTATTTTCATAATCTGTGTAGGTCACAACCAATATCCGTGCTGTACTTTGTCGGCTTGGAACAGGTTTTAACAACACTTCGTAGTTTCTGCTACCTGCTGTGTTGCCGATCAGTCGTGGCACGCAGGATCATACTTCTCTCAACAGTGATTGGAATGGAGGTTCCCTTCATGATCTCTGAAGAAATCTAGGCGTGATGCTGGGAAGCGAATGTGTTAGCAATATTAAAAGCAAACAGTCATTTTACCCAATTATTGGACAAACGTAACTGAAAAGAAAACTCACTTAACATTCACATTCCAAAAAAGACACGTAACAATCAGACTTGTTAGAAAAGAAAGACACGTGTCTTGAAATGTTGAAATGAACTGTGCTCATGTGACGGGTCTGGAGTTTGCACAATCACACATTTGTTCAACTTGTCGGGTGCAATGTTTTGACTTTGCGTGCAAACCGTTTATTTATTGGTATTCATCCACCATCTTGCCTTGCGGTTTGGTGGATTGGTTTGTTTGAAATAAAACTTTGTTTGCGTAACTTTGTTTTGTCTTAGCCTTTTAAAACGCCTGTGCTTAAAAATGAACTTCAAACGCAAACATGACGTCACGTATCTGTCTGGAACTGGGATAATCATGATAATTAATTACTGAACTCCTTCACTTTCAAACCAACATCGAAAACTTCACTTTCGCACCATTCTAGTGCCTCCTTAGTTTCGAAACAAAAACCTTAAGCCTTGAGCGTGAAGATGGCTAAGTTAAGCTATTGAATAGCCCTAAATTGATATTTGCTCAAGTTCAAAGAAACCGGTTAATTAAATAAATTGTGACGAACTTGAATCACGAAAATGTGTAACTTGATGGCTCAAGGAGCTTCAAGGGGTTACTTTTCAACTAATCAGCGCATCTTTTTGCATTTTAAAATGTGTTAATCACATAAGAATTCAAGGCGTCATTATCATTTAAGCTTCGAGTCACCTTTTTCAATGACAGCCGCTTGCTACATTTTATTTTCTAGTTTTGTTTATCCATGTTGTTTTCTCTCACATATCATCATGATCATGTCGTTTTAGTTTCTTACCGGAAGTTTCCTTAGTGTCATAGTAGACCGGAAATGGCTTGCAAATATTTAGTGTTTTTTCATTTCTAACTTTTTCCTTTCATCAGTGGCTGCCAAGATCTTTCCGCTCCCTGGACGGACAAGGGAAGTTTTTTTTACAGAAATCAAAGCACTGCTTTCTTATTTGCAAAATAATGACAAAAGCACATGTCTACATGGCTTGCGAGATAATTCTGAAAACAGAAATAGACAGTTTCTTGAGGGACGTAAATTAGGAAAATACAGCACAATCCTATTGTTCGCCTTCAGCTTAATGACTTTTTTCTTTCGAAAGTGAAAATTACCTTATTTATCTGGTAAACTTTCACACATCAGATTACATGCAATTAATGTCTAGTTCGCGAGCAGGCTCAGGTTGGAGTACAGCGTAGCAGCACAGGCGCTCGCGGCGTAGCAAGTGACTTCAGTGTTGCCTCTTTACCAGACATCTTCCCGCCGGATCACTTTGCCTTCGCCCCTCGTGCGCGTAACTCAAAGGTGAGCCTGCTCGCAGGCAGGAGTCGCAGGCTAATAGCGAAGCGCGCGAGTGACGTCATGATTCAGACAAGACTCAGCCAAACAAACTGGAATGGTGGATGATTTTGAAGATTTCTTTAAGTGCAAAAGCCCGGGTTCCTAAAACACTTGTGAAACAAAAACTTTGCCTACATCCCCTGTATTTCCCTCAGAACACGCTTACGTTGGCCGAGTCTCGCGAGGAATTGCATTCTATTTTTAGACTTCGTGCACTTTGCAATTAACGTTTATTTGGATGCTCGCTTTATTTCCCGTGCGCATGCATATGAACGGAGAGGAGGGCAGAAGGGAAAATCAACCCTGTATCTCCACTGTATTTCCGGCTGTATCTCTTCCTGTTTTCAGTTTCATCCGTTTAGTCTCCAGCCCTCGTCGAGAGCTGTCTTCGACACTTAGGCATTGTATTTGACGCAGATATTCGAATGTAAACTATTGGCATCTGAAAATATCAGTTGCAACTGACGGTTGTTTTTAAAAACTGGATCATTGGATAATGCAATTCGAGAGTTTTCATTGGTTTAACCATCATGGTATATGAGCCATTATACCATGATCTACAAAAATGGCGAGCGTATGC
>OFEP01000034.1_pt1 | contig 13209 bp, 7 predicted proteins | sample 1521161 | NCBI WGS metagenome assembly OFEP01 (sample SAMN04272335, study PRJEB24112) | coral metagenome | biome: Coral reef; feature: Shallow seawater; material: Coral tissue | host: Coral | place: China: South China Sea | collected 2014
AGTTGAAGAAATATTTATTTGGAAATAAAACGAAAGAAAAACCGGCGAATTGCGATACTCGAGGACTATTACTAATAGTCCTCGGGTAGCGTAGCCAATTAAAATGCAGGATTTCCATTACTCCACTAGTTGGGTGATACTAAAGGACAATTAAATGACGAGCTCAAGTGCAAGATTCAAAGGAAAATACTGTAATTATGTCTACAGACTGTGAGCCTAAATACCAGAGAAGTGACAAATTAAATTCGGCTTTCAAATGGTCCTCCTAATGGGATTGGAACATTATGACTCACAACATTTGCCAGCCGTAATGTAAGCTCTCTTAATAGTCCAAATTAATCGTAAAAATGAAAATGAGAAGTTTAGCATGAATTTTGAATTAGACTTGAGTGTTTACCGAATCTGAAGCCGTCATTCACGCAACGTATCATTAAAGGTCATCAAATCGAAGTTTATGGAAGGGACCTCAACTTGCCAACAAAAAACAATAATCCACAAAGAATAGTGTCCTTTGTCTGTAAAATTTAAAGCTGTTCACAAAGATAACGATTTTAGCTACAGACAGCTATTGAAGTTATATCACAGGTGTAGAACGCACTCCGAAAATCTTTGATTACTACTAGTATAAATTTTCAATAAGCCAGTATGCCAACCTGGATCCTACAGAGTTTGCTTAAAACTGAGAGAACCTTCATCTTACCTGGTGTTGAATTTCGACTTGGGTCTTTCGTTGGACCTTAAAACAAAAAGACGGAATAAAGTTAATAGAGCTGCCTGTATCGATTGAGCATCTTCTGACTATCTGACTAATTACTTGTGAAGGCAGGAGGGGGGGGTGGGGGGGAATAAGAACACAGCATTCACCTACCCCCTACCCCCACCGGGAGAAACCCTAGGAAACGATGCAGAAGTACACATGCATTATTCTGCTTACTACTGAAATTTAGCTCAATATTAAACCCTTGTAGATCCATTCACTGAAGCTTGGTTTTCATATATATAAATACTGACAAGCGCGAGTTCAAAGACGTTTTAAGCTTAAGCCCATGAGCTAGAAAACGACTGACTGAGCTTTACGTTAACTCTAGCGAGAGGGAAGTGATTGGGGTTATTGAGTAAGTCAGTAAGTAAATTGTATTATTGATTTAATTGACGAGAGGACCATGTTAAATAGCTAGTTCGAAGTTTCTTCTGTATCTAATGTTAACTTACTTCCGACAACAAGCTGCACAGTGTAGGTATTTTTTCCGCAGTCGTTCTCAGCTACACAAGTGTAGAATCCACTGTCGTCTTTTTGAACTTTCTTTATCTTTAAGTATTTGTTCAATTTGAGTCTCATCCGCGGATGGTCCGATGGACTAATTGTCTTGTTATTCTTTAGCCAAGAGCTGATTACGCCATTTTCTTTAACCTGGCAAATAAGTCGAACATCCTTTCCTGCGTTGACGTCAACAACATCTTTCCCGTTTTCTTTCTTGTCGCGGATATTAGGAACTGGAAGAAAAGCGGAATAATTCTCATCAACCATTCGTTCGATATTATTATTGGACGTTAAATGCGGCAATCTTTAATTTTTGCCGCATATGCAAACAGGTTCATCTTTTCTTCTTGATATATCTCTTCACTCGTGATTTGGTAAAATTGGTAAACTTCTTTCAAATTCTCTCTTTTGCTTTCGATTTCGTCTATCTATTCACAAATTTCAGGGAGTTTGCAAGTTTGCCGGCACTCATGTAAATGACTCTTTGATTCCTGAAGTAAAATCTTCCACAAAGATTATGATAATGAAGATAGGGTGAGCCCAACTACCCGTTTCTAAGTAGCCAGCGGAGTACTTTTCTGATCTTTGTTCCCAGACTCTAATTCAACAAAATAAAAGATCGTTCTACGAACGATAGTCGATGTCGTTTTGCAGTAATCTTTAGGTTTTACCATGCAGCTTGCAAGAGATTATCAGTTCCCTTATAAATTCATTATTTGTAAAGAAAAAATTCAGAAACCTTGGCTCTGAATTTATTGCGTGATAAATTAAGAGAATTTGGTCTTAATCACTGCCGTAAATTTGTGTTTTGACATCTTGCTGGCACGAAATGCTTGTAAGATGCTATTAAATAACTTAACCTTGACCTAAACTGATTTTTAATGAGATAAAGTCAGAAAACTCCTTCGTAAGTACGTACATGTACTACAGTATGAGAAACCCGTAATTATGCCAAAAGCACGGCACCGGCGCGTTATCGTAAATTCAAAGAAGCTTGATCTCATGATAACTCTACAACTCCTAAAATTGCTGCGACAAGAGTTAATAGTCACATCCTTTTGAACGTATCAATTACGCGTATTACCTGACGCAAACATCGAGGTCCAAAAAATAATAAAAGTCATGAAGTAGTCCGTTGTAAATCGCCAAAATACGCGATTCTTATAATACAAATTACCGATAAAGTTTTGATCCTAGCCGGCTTTCAGTTGATGTTGGACTTGCTTCTAACGTTTAGTTTCAAGCAAAATACTGTATAGGGTGAAAAACTTAATCAGGCTCATTCTCTTGCTCTAGTTAAATTTGTCGCGAAATAGTAGAGGTGGCAAGGAGATACTATAAGCAGGAAATTCCGCCTTTTGAGACAACACTCCAAATGACATACCATCAATAATTTGAATAAGGGAACGGGCACAGTTTTCCGTCTAAGATATTTGATGCGAAATTTAATAGTCAGGCAATCCTTTGGAACGCAGGCGCGTTTACTGCTGAAGCAAAATTAACTTTTTCCTGTTTAGTACAAAAAAAACAGGAATTGCGGTTTCCACCACTCTGCTCGCCTGATGTCAAAATTGCTTTGAAGCACATGAAAACTTCATCTATATTTGGTCTTCATCCTCTCTCTCTCTCTCTCTCTCGTGATCGTGGGTTTATAGTCTTTATTGACCGCAATGGAAGAAAGAAGTTCCTATATAAACAAAGACGTTGAGGAATCATCTGTCGATTTTAATGCTGTAAAGAAATAACACCTAGAGCCAAAAGATTTCGGCATTTAACATTTTCATTTATGTCTTTCCTTCTAATTTTTTTACCTCTCTTTTCAAAGGAATGAAGAAACATCTCACATGATTGGATTTTTTAATTGAAAGTCAATCTACGCTCTCATGAACAATACTCTCGGTGCAAAAAGCTAATATATTAAATATAGTTATCGTTATAATCGCATAAATATGTTGTAGGACACACAATTGTGAGTTCCGACGCATCTGATTGTAAATTGATTACGAAAGTCCTCAAACATCATTGAAATGTGTAGTTATCGTAATTTTGTCAAAGGTGGGTCAATTTTTCGGCATACTACAACTGGCAGAAGGAATCTACAAATAAGCAAAGAATTCAAATCTTCGTTACAGTAAGTCTCTAAACAGTGGGTTCCATTATCCTGCCCTCAGAGTTGTCCTTCTTATTTTGTTTAACCTAAAGGAGGCGCTAGGAATAGAAATCGTAGTGGTAACCGAACTCGATTATGACACCCACAGACTGACTGGCGATTGACCATGTGTTACGGAAAAAGAAAAATGCAACAGCATCTGGGATTGTTTAGGCTACATTACAATTCATTTACGCGGCAAACCACGAGTTAAGCCTAAAACTGATTTTTCAAATATCCACAATCTGTAGAATCAAGATATCCGGTAAAGGATTTTATTGGTGATTGCGTAAATATGAGGTGTAGTGTACATGTAGGCAACTAGCCAATCCAATTTGGATTTTTCGATATCCATTCCTTTGCCTTTACTGAAATATTTTCCCGCGAACTTTAATAGGAAACAAGGCATCGGAGAGCTTCAAATAAGCACGACCGCCCGCTTCAGAGCGACTTTGTCGTGTTTTAATTTTGTCAATAAATTTTGATCAGCAAATTTCGAAGTTTTAATTTGAAAATTTTTCCGGCAAGGAAGCGGATGTACCTGGACGAATATATGATTTGCCAAAGGTTTGCTTTATTTTCAACATGGCAGATGTTACTACACAATATTCTATATATTATATTAACAAGTGAACAAAAATCAAAACATTTAGCGCCTCGATGCAGTTGGCACGATCAAAACCTCTGAATAAAATGATAACAAATAACTCATAGCCTAAACGGAATTTTCCTTATCCTTCTGTCTTGGCATTGCACTTTCGATAGAAGAACCATCGTCGGATACCCAGGGGCAGCTAGTCGGAACGACGCCCCTCTCCCGGTCTTGTTTTCGGCGCCGAAATATCACATCGTGCCGACTAGCTGCCCCTGGGTCTACGAGGATGCAGAAACACATGCAGTGAAGTTTACCTCACATTGTTCAGCGCTTAAAGGGAGCACTTTCGAAAAAGATGAAATGTTAAAAAATCAAGGATTAACTGAACAACGATTTCAAAAGGTGTGAAATATTTTCACGTAGCACAACTTCACCTCCGTGCTGAATTGCAGTTGGGCCCAGTAAACTCTGTCTTGGCAAGTTCCAACCGATTAATATTGTTTTTGTACAAGATTATAAAAACTGAGAACTTGCTGTTTTAGTTTTATATGTCTGTTAAAATCAGCACGTTTGTCAAGATTTTGACCTTGGCTTCGTACTATTGGCCAATTGGGCGTTGAGCTCTCTATATTGGTCACTGACCAGGACATGGAAAAACACGAGAGAGTACTTGTGTAACTTTCGTGTTGTAGTTTCAAGGCCAAATGGACATCAGAAATAATTCACTGTTTGTGTATACAGGTAAAAGTTGAACAAAATCCAAAATGTTCTGGGAGTATGACTCGCGTACTCAGTGAGCGTTAATTAAATAAAGACGAGCCACGTTGCCACTTGAATGCCTGCGTAATTGTAAACTTTTTCACGTCAAGAAAGGTTTGTTTTTAAAAATATCCTATTTTCGTACAAAGAAACGATATATTGAGCAAGTAACGAGCAAATGTTTCCGGACAACGGGTATTGCGGGTTTTAAAAACGGGGATAATATTTCAAACAGGACACATAAATGACAAAATCACAAGTGCTTTTCCAGTAATTAGGATTTCATAAATTCAGAAATAAAAGGATTTCAGGTACAAACAAGACATCCCCACCTTTCAAAAAAGAAGGCAAATGCTTTATTTTTCACGGTGCAGAACTGAAGTAAACAGAAGAACCCCATATAACTAGAATTTGGATACATTTAAAATTTGGTCTTAAGCTTTTTTTCAGCTTTTATTTTTACCGCAGAGGTTTTTAAAAACGATTTAAAAAGATGGTCGGCAGCTGTTCACTTCAAAATACTACTCAGCGCCTTCTTGGCTGCAATTTATCTCTAGAGATAAAAGCTCTCTAGAACCATCAAACGTTGTTTAGAGAGAAAACAGAGCTAGAAGGGAACTGTCCATTTAACAGTGGATGCCTAACTGACGAGGAAAATCTTAAACTTATATTAAGACCCAAGATTAAATACATGCCTCTGTACGAGTGGCCAGATCTCTTTAGTAGTATCGTAAATGTTTCTCTTCGCGTTTTGAATACATGTAGTAGGCGAGCTTTTTGACATTTATTGACAAAAGAAAAAGCTGGGAAAACTCGTAACTGCAATGATCTCGCGTGGGTTGATTGCTCTGACGCCATTCTGGCATTTCCTTTGTAGAAGACAATGTGATTACCCAACGAGCATTGTTCCCGGTTTCCACACAGGCAAACAATTAAAGTTTACACGCAACCAGGTTGGCAAAGAGTACACTACAAGCACCGAACACCCAAACTCAAAACAGACTCCATTCTGCCCGCTCATGGTCCTTACTATGACTAGAACAAATCAAGGTTGGAATTATCGAATTCTGCAAGTCAAAATAAACGTGCAACAGATCAGATGGCTATGAACAATGGGTTCACTGTTCCCATCCAAAAAACGGAGTAAATATTTGTGGCATCAAATTGATCACAGTCAAAGGATTTCCTTTCATTTGAGTGACATTTGGCAATGGAAACGTAAAGCAAAACATTGCTATAAGAGAGATTTCGAATTGTAATACCAGTATTTAGATAAATTATGACTTTGTGTTGCTTGGTGTCAATTTCCACCGGTGATCTAACCTTTCCATTGTATAAATGATTGGCCCTTAAAATTAATTACGTTCCATCTGGAGAAATTTCGATTCAAAGCGAGCGCTGTCTTTCTCTGTAATTTCGAACATTGTGCAAAAGAGAAGCGATCTGAAGTCAACTGTGTTGGACTCGAATTTAGCTCGAGCTCGTTTACCAATAAATTTTGTAGATGTACTTTTCGTTTTAGATCATAATGGTGTTGAAAGCTCCAATTACAGTTTAAATGCATAGCTAGGAATATCACACGCTTTACTGCGAGTGGCTTAGGTGACTACTGCTTGGTTTTATATAGCTTAAAGAGACAGCTTATACATACAGTTATCTACTACACCAGAAGTAAAATACAGCGCCACAAAACCTGACTAACTGATAACCATCATGCGTATCAACAACAAGGAGGTGGAAAACCAAAATAGCTTGCAATTGTTCACGAACAATAACTGTGTAATACAATGAAATCAACTCTTGTTTTGAAATTGTGGTATATTTCGTGGTCAAGTTTAAGTTCGTTAAATTTTCGCTCTCAATTTCCATTATAACACCAAAATCTAGATCCTGTAGGTCACTTCTGATGACAAATACTCTTGAAAAACGTCGGCCCGGTCCAAAGAATTTCAATTAAAACGTTGCAACAAAGCTCGGTACGTGGAGACCGCGTTCACAAAAGGTAACAAATTTTAATAGTCCGTCATAAGTGACGGAAAATATGAGAAAGGATGCCGCAAACTGTTATTATTGGAAAGCGAAAGGATTTTTGTTGCGTGAATCATGTGAATTACCGCACGAGGATGAAATAAACTTTGGCCGGCAGCAAGCTGTTATTGAAATGAACATAAATTTATTAGTGATGTCTGTTTCCACCAAATTAGCGCCGCACAATTGTCCATTTCTAAAGAAATCGGCACCGAGCAGAAATTACACAATGTGTAGTAATGAACAATGAAAATTACAGATCAATTTCGTCTCGTGGGGTAAGCGTTTTACTTGGTGTTGTTGACCGCATTCCTGTATCACGCATTTTCGAGGACCGGGTGAGTCCCGTAAAACGTGGTTAATAATAAAATGTTGACTCGACTTACCCGGGCAGGACTTCACTTCCTTTGTCAATATGATGAAGATCGCTGCAAAAACCAAGGCTTTTAACCACAGCAGCATCTTAACACAGGCGGTTTCCTCCCTTCCTTGATCCTAGCACCCTTGATTTCTTCCTCAGCGAGGTTTACTCCAACAACGAAGCCACAATCTAGTGAAATATTCAGCAGCGGCGTTCTTCAATCTGTCATGATGAATATCACAGTGTTAGAAGGATGAATGTTTCGTTCGCCGCTCCAGATAGCGAGTCATTTGTAGTGACTAGTTCGCCGCACAGTTATGAGACATGACTCGCTCACTCCTCTGAAAACCCACATGAATTATGAATGTGTATCGGTATCTTCAAAACGTCACGTTCCCAGATATTTACTCTCGAGTTATTGGGTATTAGACGTGAGCTAACTTTGTAGAGGCCGAACAATATGTGACGACGAAAATCGCAGCGCAACTGATCGTGTTGTGGACTTAAACGCGTTGTTGTGTCAAACAGACGGACAACACACAAATCGAGTTGAAGGAAGAAGAGGAAATGAAATACTTCGACTTCCTGCGAAGTCTACTGCTGATAAAACAACTCAAAATTAACATACCTGGAAAAACTCTGTTCCTGAACACAGGTTGCGCGGCGCAACAATTCGATTTCCACTATCGTTTTGCGAATTCTAGGAAGCGTCGAGGGGTAATTTAGGTCGCTTACGAAGTTGTTGATTGTCCACACTTGGACGAATTCAATAATCGACCTCTTAGGCGCAGTCAACTGAACAATGATCACGAATTACCCTCGCATTGACAGCGGTCAGATGCACTCGTGCTGAGATAACGCGGCGAGTCACTTCCGGTGACAGAAAACCTCTCTATACCACCCCTGCGGTGTTTAGTGAATGCCCTGTTCACTTTCCTTTGGCTCCCACAGGCTACAACTTTAAAGAATCCTTAAGTAGTATAGAGATCCAGCAGCGCTAAAGAACATTGTTAAGTACAAGAAATATGAGTTTTCGTGCGCGAAGAAACCGTTTTGAAGTTTACGAAGTTCCGAGGCGTGGGTACAAGCATGTCCCGAGAGGGTTGCTCGTGGTTGCCCCTTTCCAGAAGGTTCGCTCCTGATGCATGACAAACTCTTGTTTGCAGTTATTGATGCGCTTAACAACTGCTTACGAATATAGCAGCTTCAGAACAAAAGACCTCGGGCATCTTGATACAAAAAGCTTTTTCAAGAGATCAATTATCCAAAACCCATTGTTGTGCAAAAAGCCAAATAGCATATAATGCCATGGGGCTCTAAGCTATTAGCCAATGGCGCACGAGAGATTTAGATCCCTGCAAATCGGGCAGCTGCGATTGCAAGAAAATTAACTCCTGTCTTGCCTTTTACTCCAGTTTTGAGTAAAATCTTGAAAAATAAAACAAACAAGTGTACGCATTGGTGCAATAACAGTGAAATGCTGTTCAACTTGTCGCGACAGAAAAACAAGGTGTTTTGATCCAGTTATCCCCTGGATGGCTCAAATGATCAACGTAAATCTCTGTACAAAGTTGCTTTCAATGAAATGTGATTTCGTTAATTCCTCCTTAATATTCTTGGGTATTATCCAACATAGCAAAGCTACAGATCTTAATTTGAATTCCACTTTCTCCAACGTCTACCTCGCCGAGCTCACAGAGATCGCATTACATGTGTTTTCATGGAACTCTGAGCGGAGTTTCTTTTCCAGCAGGTCGCACCAGCTGGCCACTGCGCGCTGACAGCGGCGCAGCTACTAACTGTGATTAGTTGGAATTATTTATAAATTTATAAACGATTAAGACCTTCTTTGTTTTTTCTTTACTTGCAGCATCGGAGACAAACAGAGTCAAGACACCTGCTCTTGGCAAGAAATTCACAGCTAGACACTGACACGAGATTAAGTCTTGAGTGCACATAGTTTCGAGAAAGCTTTTAGGATATTTTAAGGAAGGTTTGCCCAAGACATTCGAGATCACATGACGCGCGCCGTTGATTAGCTGAATTCCACCTGACCCACCTCGCTTCAGCACTTGCGGAAACATGAACTTGGCTACATACCACTAGATTCTCACTCATAGCATAGATATCTGGCTTGCTTTACGCGGACATTCCTCTGCATATAGCTACACACGTAGGCCGGCGCCATTGAGATTTATTTACGCGGAAATACTGGAGACGTCGGCTAGACCGTCTGCATCTAGCTATATATAAGACCATTAGGCCAAAAAAATATATCTAAAAAACATCTTCAAATACTGAAATTTTGAAGGGCGAGGCTTTCATTCACCACTTTCTTATTTAAAAAAAGTTTGGTTGCAATGCCAAAACTTTTATGTAACTGAAGAAGTTAAAAATAAAACGATGCAAGGAAATTTAAATAAAACAATGACAAAAAAGAAAAAAGAAAAACGAAGACAAAACAATATGGTGCATGCTATCACTTTGAACTGAACTTCGTGCGCTGTTAACAAAATACTGAAAACACGACAAAATACGACGACTACGAATCAGACCATGATAAAGTCCACTGACGAGCACTGCTGCCAGTACTGAGTAGTAGCTTACATGTGTGCTGCATACTCGAGTGGGATTCGAATATCTTAAAGGCACTTTTCGACACTTTCGACTGAGCAGCAGACTGAGCAGTGTTCCTTGTTCACCGAGTGCTGTTATTCTACTGTAGTCAACAAACTGTAGACATTCTGGCCAATTTTCTTGCTTTGCTCTCTAGTCATATTGCCCCTCGAGTCACAAGGGTCTGTTTACAAACCATTTGCGCGCAAGAAAAAAAGAATACAAGATTGTTTTTTACAGACTTGTTGCTCGATTAATATGATTCAAATACGTGGGGTCTCCGTATCGTGTACCGCGTCGACGCGGCAAGCATGTTGTTTTCTGGCTTTTGTTCAATATAACACCTAGCAGTTTTGACCTCGTGCCAAGAAAGACGATATAAATATACCACAAGAAAATTTACCTGAATGATGAATTATCGCCTGAATGCTGCCTGCGAGTAAACCGGCTCCACACCGCTTACTCCAAAAGAGTGGGAGTTTGCTTGCAACATGCAGCCTAGGCGCGAATTATAAGTGTTGTGCATACTTGGTCCGCATAGTCAGCTAGTGCCCTTGTGATTATCATGGGTTCATATTGTGCTTCTGGTATCAGAACTGTGATGTGACATCACATAGGTGCATAGAGTAATCAACATTACTCCAATCATCAAACCGCAAACGCCGAATAAATCAGTAATTATCACTGAAAAGTAACTGTATGCCGATACTAGTTGAGAATATTTTAAGTGTTAAATAATCCTTAAATCTCTTGATATTTATAAAATAACATATAATGAGCATAAGTCTAAGCATCGAAAAAATAGTTAAACGTCTAACAAAAGCAGCATCGTACTGAATACACGAACAGGCTGAGACAAAACTTAGTGATGTTAATCATCGCGGTTAATGTCTCATTCAGCCATCGAATATATCAGTCGAATCTTTTTCCTGAAAAACGTTTCTCATCAGGACACGATTACGCACTCTTACTGAACAATGATGAAAAGAAAACCCAATACGATCATCACAGTCCCGCCTTCGGGATCCTCTTAAGATATCGTAAATGTTCGCTTGAAGAATTGAAGTCTTTTAATTGCCAATTCTTATCTCTGCGCCCTGAAGTATGTGACCATTAACCATTTAAAAACCAATATAATTGCTTTTAAGTACTGCACACAAAGACAGGTTTCCAATTTTAAACTATTAATGTTGTAAATATTCTCACCACTGCATCGCTTTCAGTATGGTTCGTCGTGACTAAAGCTAAGAAGTGACTTCTTAGCTTAATCCACAAGGCCTGGTATGGATTACTGTGTGTGCATGAACTCTGATGGACAAATTAAGTACTTACGTCCTTTACGCTATCGAACTGAAATTGTGATGGATTACAGAGTGTTGAAATTAACGCGTGCACAAACACCGATTGGTATTATGGGTAGTAATAGTTTAACGTTGCTTGTCACGAAGTTGCAGCAAGAGAGAAGTGGAAGAGTAAATGCACATTTTTCTGTTGTTTCCTTCTTTCAAGCTTATCAATAATAAGTCAAAATATCCTCCATTTCAATTGGCCCTTACTTAATTATGATCTATTGGAGGGCAGACGCATAGCCAGTGAAGTCATTAGTCTGCCTGAAGATTATTGCAATTAATGTAAGCGACTGCAGATGGCATTATATTAAGAAACTTTGACGTACTTTTTTCTAAAGACATTAGACAATAAGGAATTCAGAGATATGAAGATTCGCAGTTACTGCCGCAATCAGTCAAGTGAGGCGTTTTGAAAAATTAATTAAGACGAAAATTTTCAAATTCGTCCTTCGCAATCTGTCTTGTTTTTCCCCTAATCATTCTCAATCATGCTTTCTTCTTTGTTATTTTTATCCCATCACATTTTTAGTGTTTTATTGTTGGAAATTCTTCAATGTTTAGAGGTGACGCTCATCTGTACATAGCCGGCGTCAGCTAGTTTGCCATTTGACAGAGCTTGTGAAAAAACATCGACTTTATTACTACATAAAACACACTTGAAACGTCCGGAATAGGTGAAACAAAAGACCTAATCAGCCGTTTAACAAGTTTATGAGCTTACTCAGTGCTAAATATACGTTGACATGATGAGCAAGGGGCGGCCACGAATGACACAATATGAAAATTTTTATATGCAACGCACGTTTACGATCAGTAATCGAGATACGTTCGAGCCTACATGTAACTGTTTGAGCTCAGGCCTTATAAGAATGGTGGTCTGTTTTTCACAATAGTATTGCTATTTAGACTGGCTGGCTCTTAAGGCTTATCGATTGTAGGCGTAGTTGAGGCAAACCAACAAACTCGTAATCCTTATATTAATCACTCGATCCGCGGTCTGTGTTTTTGATACAATGGAAATTCCAATCTTTTATTAAATAATAATGTAACTATGGTATCATAAGTGCTAGGTAGGTGATAAAAATTGCAACAGTTTAACCTATACATCTGACAAAATCAACCCTCTTTCCCGTTCAATGTTTCGTATAACTTTTTATTGGAAAATAGCGCGATATTTATAGCACATAAAGATGAAACTGAAAGTTATCGCGTAGGAAGAACCTTAATTACTTACGTTCATAGTTTTGAATCCCGTTGTAGACTTGCGTTGCGACTGCTACCGATGAAGCCTTCGTCTGTGCTGTTTATTCACATGCATGAGTGATCAATCCATTTAATGCATTACCATTTCGTTCAAAACATGTCTCGCTATCTAGTCGCAATATTCGTCGTTAACTGAATTGTGATTGTAACAATTGCTTAGCAACAACTAGCCACTAATATTATAATTGATATTTCTCATGCGAGAATATCCGTAAGCCGGTCAGGATAATTAAGGACATATTTGGATAAGAACGTCAGCTAGTAATTAGCAAGCTTCATAAAACAAGCGAGGTCGAAAATAAGAGGTAATTAAAAAACGGATTTGAAAAAAATGATGAAACAGTATACAAACAAAACGATAAATTAAATGATATGAAGCAGGAAGAGCTCTTGACATCACATCAGTAACGGCTCTGTACTGCATATCGAAATGGTTGCTGGCTGTTCAGAACTCCTGTACTAACAAGCACCCAGCCGTATATAGACATTCATTTTACAGGCCGTAGCCTTCCTAACAGTGACCAGCATAACAATTATTATAACTATGGTTACTAATATTGTTGTCCTTTTGTCATTTTGTTTCCCTTTCCAGAAAATTGAAACACTGTAGCGGATCTAGACCTTCAGCCAAGGGTATGAGAGGGCGTGGGGGCGGGGGGGAGGGACAGTTTTTTTTTTTGCTTGTCCTGCTATTTTTCTTTCTGTGATCTGCACTGACTTTGCATGTTAGGTTCAGTTATAAAACATCTTGTTCCACAACACCTTAGTTCATTCACACCAAAATAAAACATAGCAGCGATGGACGGCATTCAGGCTAATCTACTCCAT
>OFEP01000035.1_pt1 | contig 12733 bp, 10 predicted proteins | sample 1521161 | NCBI WGS metagenome assembly OFEP01 (sample SAMN04272335, study PRJEB24112) | coral metagenome | biome: Coral reef; feature: Shallow seawater; material: Coral tissue | host: Coral | place: China: South China Sea | collected 2014
CCTGGATCGACCTGACTTCGAACGCTGATAACTGACTTGCCGCTGATATCAGTTGTGTTGGAAGTTACAGAACACGTTTTGCTTCTAGTTGTTTAATGATCAAACTTAACTGAATTAATGCACTAATTGAAAAACAATCAACATATTCTTGAAATCCATCTTGTTTTGTCACATTTTCCAATATACCAGGATCTCCGTGAGAAAAAAAAAATAAAAGTTTACAGGGGAGGACAAAAAAGATTACTTACTCACCATTTTTTATTTCATTCCTACTCCAAACGTACGCAATTTGTGGATTGAAAATGGAAGGTTGCGCTGGAATGGTACTACACAAGTCCTTATTGTAACACTTGACTGAAAAACAGTTTTGACCCAGCATAAAGGCCAGGTTACACGTGCTCTGTTGGCAACATGTCTCGTAACATTCCTTAATGCTACCGACTTTCCCGGTGTCTGTAAAGTCCCCTGCCTTAAGTCCTCCTTTGAGTGTGACTTTGGTTAAAGACTTCATTTCCGGGCATTTGAATTTGGTTTCGGCTGAATCGCTCAGAAAAACTAGAAAAAGAAGAAACAAGCATCACACCTCTTGAAGGTATTATGGACATCTACACTTTCTTTTATAACGAAATGCTCTAGAACCTGCGCCTCTCTTTATAGTCCTTCTCCAACAAGGAAGAGCATTCAGTTCTTAATGACCCCCATGCTTACTACACTTCTCTATCTTTGTTACTATGTATTTTTGGGGTCCACTATTTTAATAAATGCTTACTCCGTGCAGTTATGGTGAAAACATCACAATATTTGCATGTTTATAAAAATAATAATAACTTTATTTAAGTGTTGTATGTATTTAGCACTGTAGTGCTAATTGAGGACACCGTAAATAAGGAACAGGAACATAACTGTAGTTATGGCAACTCAATCAAATGTAAACGCAGAACGGGTTATTCTCAGAATCTGAATTTTAACTTGAAAAAATTCCACACTGGCAATATCATTTAAAGAGAGTTTTGTAAAGTTGATTACTCAAAAATATCCAAAAAGGAATGAGGAACAGTAATTATACACATGTCGGAATGATCACAGCTGAACATGCATAATGTATCAGTGTAGATTTTTTCATTTAGGTGGAACTGTGACTTCTCGTTAATTTATTGTCTGATTAGTACATATACATGTATACTGTCTTTACATACTAACAGGTATAAATAAATCAGTAACATTCAAAGGAGATGAGGATCTTGTTCTTTTAATAAATAAAGTTTATCTATTAAAAATGTTTTGTTTTTCATGCTCAAATAGGACCGAACTAGTGTTATTGTCATGGGAGACTTGCCAGAGGATGCTCATGTCTCGGCAAGTCCTAAAAACTCTGAAGTTACCCTCACTGTGGGTTTCTTGAATGATAAGGTATGGATCAGTCTAATACTGCATTTCCTCTTGAATACATGTAAAGCATGTGTCTGACTGTACCATTTTGATGACTGATCTTTATCGTTGTAAACATCATTGTCATTGCCTGATGTTATCACGCCATCATCACCATCATTCTACAGTAGAACCTTGATGGAGTATGATATCTATTGATCATACATATAAATTGCTCAAGATTTTATTAACAGTGGTGCAATTGATATTAACTAAAGTACCAGTTGTTCTGGTACCTAACTGTGTACATGTAAATGACTATTTTTTACAAATAAGTTTGGACCCCACTTATTCCAACTTGCACTATGTTGAATTTTGTATTTTATAAGTTTTTAACTTGAAACCATTTCCCTTGAGTTTGCCCTTTAGCCATTTACTGCCTGTTAATTAACACTTTTGCCATTTCAAACTATTTTTTGTTTCCCCTGAGAGTGCAAAAGAACGGGGCTCAACTTTCAGTGATTATGTTCCTCTTTCAGGGAGCTTCTTTTTTTACGTAAATTTGCCTCTTTTTCCTTGTTCTCTTCTTTCTAACTTCTTGTAATAATTTCTTAATAGTCATTTGAGATAAGTTTCTTTTGATTTGAAGTGTTTTTCCTCTAGGTGGATGAACGTCTCCATGACTACATGGATGCATTTGACATTGTAATAGTTGACGACCACAGCATTGAACTGGTTGATCTTTTGTTGATGACTATCATAAGGGCCACTTAGATGATGAAGAGTGGACTACACATTGTACATGTGTCTTTTAGCTGGGCAGTTCAAGTGGATGACGGTGAAGATGGAAACTCTTAGATAATTGTTTGTAGACAACCTACAGATTGTCAGTGCAGTGTAGTGCTACGGTGAAGATGGAAACTTTTAGAGAATTGTTTGTAGACAACCTACAGATTGTCATTGCAGTGTAGTGCTACTTTGGTTGAGTGAACCTACATGGTCTTGATGTTATCGGGTGTTTCAAAAAAGTGATTGTCTTGAGTTTGATTTACCAGTGAGCTGATTCTATATTCTAGCCAGATCTCAGTAGAAATCCATGACACAGGGAATACTATAATGTTCTGCAAGTATTGTCCGTGACGCTTCTCAGATTGAGTAGCCTTTTTCTGTTGCTATGAGTTCTTGAAAGGTCATAACTTGGGTTGGAAAAGCATATAAAATTACAGAAAGAACTCATCTCAATTCCAAATAATATACATGTAATGCCATTGGAATAATGGTCTTAAGTCTTGAGACAGCGTGTGGTATGTGTTATTTATAATTATTCTTTCTCTGGTAATTAACAAGTTACGAGACTTTCACAGTCAGTCAATTTGAGATAACACTCTTCGTTGGATTGTGCTCTGAGCTCAATACAAGTTTCGTAAAAGAGATGCCATTTGAGTGGATTTTGCAGCTGGGTTAGTGGATTCTGTTTGACACTCTCTCAGCAGTAAGTGGAGTTTCATGGGAGAGTTTTGAGAAAATTCAAACGTACATAATTACTGTAGGAGATAAAGTTTTGGGAGGCTAGCGAGAGTGATTTTCCATCTAGTGCATCATACTTGGAACTTGCCTGAAGGAGGACAAGCCTTAAAAAATAGTTTTGTTTTTGTTTTACCCACTTGGACAAGGGTATCACTCAGACTTGGTTGTTACTTGGAAAGTACATTTCAACCAAAGCTTTTGTTTTCAGTATCCATTGCAAGCTTGTTTCACCACAACCTGGACTATAGAGTGTAAGAGTGTAACAACATGGGGTGCAACTCAGATATTTGTCATTAGAATCAGGAGAAGATCAATAGAGCAGTTTAATTAAACTAAATAAAGCTTAAAGCATTTGCTGTCAAATTAGGCATCACAACCACCGTGGGTGGCTTTAGGAGTCAATGGCTCTCGTTCTGCAGTTATTATAATTATACACTGTTATATTGCAAAATTTTCCAGCAACTGGAGATCAGAACATTTAATAATGCAACCAAGGAAGTTTTAATATAAGGTACAATCATGTGGTTGCTAGTACATAATAATTATTATTGAAGTACACTTGAAACCCAGCTGACGGAAATCCTGGGCAGTCAGCTCTATCTCCTAAGTTATGCATTATATATATCGCCTCGTAGGAAGATTAACTGTACATCACTTATATTGTTGTCTTTTCATAAGTGATACATGTACTTGTGTAGGTGAATCTAGTTTGTACAGTTTTGCCGTCTTGAACACGAAATTGTCTTTCTTCAGTTTTTTTTTTCCAAGTGTATCAGACCAGAGAAGATAGATTATGGTGCCTTGATGCTCAACTGGTGGAAGAATTCTTTTTATTGTGGCTTTCTTCTTACTGTACAAAAACATGGAACCCTGGCATAACGTTCTAAGTTTCAGACCAGAAACTGGTATTTTAATCATTAAATTTGAACTGACAAGGCACTCTGAAATATTCCTCACAAATTATGTTTATTGGCAAAATTTGTTCCTTGAACTTAAGTTAATTTAAAAGTGCCTGTTGCTTCTATTAACACTGTTAGGTATTGGACTGAAAGCTGTTTCATGGTTAGGAAGTGGTATAATTTTCTTTTACTGTCAACGTCTTTGAATGGCAGTACCATATATACATTTCGCACATGTACTTAAGTTAATTTAAAAATGTCTGTAGTACAAAAGGGCTTAAGTTATTGTTGTGTTGAGTGCTCTGTGTTTTTTAGCAGCACTGTATAAAGCTACTGTGCTGAAAAGAATTACTATGAATTTTATTAACATGAGGACTAAAATTCATAGCTCAACCAACCATTCACTACCATCAGTCAAATGTTTAGTGGCTCCTCCCAGCTTCCAACTACTGCCGAGCACTGTTTCGTTGTCTAAACAGTGCTTAATGATTTCATACCCACATTTTATTGTTGGTTGAGCTTTGAATTTTAGATTTCCATCTTACAGAAATGTGCAGTAACTTTGTGGGTAGGGGATAGTTCAGGGGTAAAGGGATAGTTGTGTGGTATCATGATTTGTCCAAAAACAGATAACATCAACTAAAATTTAGATTCCTAAATAATCTTTGCAATCATAACAGAGAGTTTTACTGACCATGGCAATGTTGCTAGTTTTTCCAGCTACTGAACGATGACTAGAGAAAGTATTATACCGTACTGTTTCTTTGTTTTGTATTTAGTATCTGATGGGTAGTGATCAGATACCAAATAAAACTACATTGTAGGGGACAAAAAACCTTGTGAATTGTCTTTGTTTACTGCCATAATTTTAAAAATGCTTGTGCATTTACGATCTAAAAATGAACATAACAGCTGTAAGAAAATGTATCCTCAACTGACTCGACCCTGTAAAAACTGCTTAACTCCTGTGCAAAGTCCATTTCTACAAATCCTCCACTACTTAAGATCTTACCATCACAGCTTCATTTCACCATTTTATAATCATAACTACAGCAAGAATGTCAGTTTACAAGTGTACTCTACGATAACTACTCGATACTCTACCAAGACTGCCATCACAACTCAACTCGACATCTTACCAGCACAACCATACTCCACCATCATTGACAACTACTATACTCTACCATCACAACTCAACTCAACTTAACTCTATTCCACCGTCACAAGTGTACTCTACCATAACAACTTAAGTAAACTTGACTCGACCAACACAACTAAACTCTACCAGCATGCACAACTTGACTAATCTCGACTCAACTCAACTCTACCGACACAACTATGCTCTACCATCGCAACTCGACTCAACTCCACTTGACCAACACAACTATACTCTACCATCACCACTCGACTCAACTCCACTCCACCATGCATCACAACTAGATACTCTACCGTCACATCTCGACTCCACCAACACAACTATACTCTACCATCACAACTCCACTCAACTCCACTCGATCAACATAAATTTACTCTACCATCACAACTCGACGCAACTTCACTCCACCATCACAACTAGCTACTCTATCATCACATCTCGACTCAACTCGACTCCACCAACAAAACTATACTCTACCATCACCACTCGACTCAACTCCACTCCACTCCAACACAACTCCACACTACCATCACAACTCAACTGCACTCCAACAACTATACTCTACCATCACAACTCGACTCGACTTGACTCCACCAATACGTCTCGACTCAAACTCGACTCCACCAACACAACTATACTCTACCATCACAACTTGACTCAACTCCACTCCATCACTAGATACTATACTCTACCATCACATAGATCTCGACTCAACTCGACTCCACCAACACAACTATACTCTACCATCACAACTCGACTCAACTCCACTCCACCAACACAACTATACTCTACCATCACAATTCAACATATATACTCTAGTCTACCATCACATCTCGACTCAACTCGACTCCACCAACACAACTATACTCTAACATCACGACTCGACTCCACTCCACTCCACCATCAGAACTATGCTCTACCATCACAACTTAATAACCCACTTCAATTTCATTCCTGTGTTTCCCCCCGCCTGCAGTATTTTTACACGGCAGATGTCACCGTCAGGTCGCAATGCACGACAAAATTCGCTGGCACACCTGTATCAGACAGGGAAATTTTGGGACAATAGCTAATGAAATGATTAGAATCGGGAATCCCCTTCCCTTAAATTTTGTAAAGGCGCGAGTATTATTTAATTAAATTTCACCTTGCAACCACATAGACCTGCAGATTTGTAGTCAGGCTTTTTATTATTGAATAAAATCTTTCCGAGTTTTTCCTTAATACAGCATGTTTAGTTAAAATTGGCATTTCCCTACCTTGTAAGCTAAAATCTCTCTACATACGTCCTAATTTTTCAGGCCTTGAACATCTTGACTACACATGTTGTTATCTGGTGACATGATGTTTCCAAGAAACGCAAGCCACCACAAAAACATATTTGATACACATTTCAAGTATTAAACAGTTTTATATGGGTTTTGTTTAACAACAATAAGAGAATTTATTTTGGATTATTAGATTTGATTTTGAAGTCAACGTTATAGAATGAGAATTGGACAGTAATACTAGTGGCATTTCAATGTTTTTCCACCCAACCGTTAGATAGCATTGTTCAACAGCTAAATTGTATATTATTACAACTTTTTGAAAAAATTATAAGCGCTATGTTTTTTGTATTATTACGTTAGGGCGTTCCCAAAAATATTCTGAATATGAGACGAAGTTCCATCAACTTGATCCACTGTAAATTGTCCCAAGGTTACGAGCTCAAACAAATGATGTTAAACATTCAGAAAGAACAGAATAAAGAACCTGAATATTATTCCAATGTCTCATTTATGTCTACAGATCAATCTCCAGGCGCCAGGAAAGGCTTTATCAAAGGCGAAGACTTAAGACTTCTGAGAACCAACTCTTCAAAAGCTACAGTTTAAGACTGAAAATATTACACAATTCAAACGGAGATTACGCGACAGAGGTTATCCAGATAACCTTTTAGAAAATACTCTCTCAGAGATTAAACTTAGCAAAAGAAGGTCGGCTCTACAAAATAAACAAAAAACGCGCAAAAGAATTTGCTGTTTGTTACAGAATACTGCCCATCTGTGCCTAATCTTACATTCTTATGAGTAAATGGCATCTGATAGAAAATCAGCCTCTACTAAGAGAGAACTATAAAGACCCTCCCCTGCTTTCATACAGAAAAGGGAGATCTTTGGAAAACGAACTCGTTAGAGCAAAGCTTTGAAGGCCAAAGTGTTCGATCTTGACCAATGGGAGTCGTGTTTGGCCTGTCAACTACTTGTATCAACACAGGAAGCTGTGTAACACTTATGAGCTTTTCTGACAGAGAGACGCTATACGATCGATATTAACCAGCATTTGACTAAACAGTAAACAGTTGATCTCAATGGTTTATTGAATTCCATACTTTTTACACCCAGCAGGAGTACCATTTACTATTGCAGTGGAGGATAAATTTCCTCAAAGGAAGATGAGATCGGCAAAAACTAAAAAAAAAAGGAACTACAAGAAAGGATGTAAGCGACAGTAAGCAAATGCGGACAATGGAAGCATACAAAGTGCGTTAAAATAAGTATAAGAAAAGCAGAAAAAAAGGCTACAAATGCCAAAATTGTAAATAAAAAGTTTGTAGAAAATAAGAAATTTGACGGCGAAAATAAAACAGTGCAGTAAAGAGTGTGATATTCAGATAAGATAAGACATTAAAAACTCAAACAGAGACGTGACCGTGGAAGGCAGGAACAATTAACCTATGTTTCAAAATATACGAAAACCAAAGAGAGTTTCATGGTTGAGTAGACATAAAAGGTGTCGCACAGATAAGTCGATTTAGAAATCAAAAGGTATAGTGCAGTTAAGTCGATTTGGGTCGAGCTTTCTAGGGTAGGCTCGAATTGGGTAGAGCTGAATTGAATGGAAATGAGTTGTCATCGGATAGTGAACTTGGGTAGAGTTAAATTAATTCGAGGTGTAGCAGAGTGGAGTGAAAATAAAAAGTGTTCTAGGGTTGGTTTGAGCTTATTAGAGTAAGCTCCACTACCGAACGCCTGAGTCTGGTCGACTTGTAATGGTATAGTCAAGTTGGGTAAGGTTTCGCTAGGTAAACTGTAAGTGGAGTGTGGAAAAAGTGATTTACACTTGGGTTGAGTTCTGTAGAGCTTAATAGGGTACGGTGGAGTGCTTTGGAGGTGTGTGGAGTGCAGTGTAGTGGTGCTGGTATAGTGCAGTTTGTTATAGTTAAGTTCTCTAAAGGTATAGTAGAGTGGAGTCGAGATGAAAAGGTGTTTTAGCGTTGGGTCGACTGAGTTGCGTAGATTACAGTCGAGTGCCGTCGAGTAAGTCGTGTCGATGCGAGCTGTATTGGTATAAGAGATGGAAAAGTGTTTTAGAGTTGGGTCGAATTGCGTCGAGGTTAATAGAGTACGGTCAAGTGCCGTCGAGGTAAGTCGAGTCGAAGCGAGCTGTAGTGGTATAGGGGATGAAAAAGTGTTTTAGAGTTGGGTCGAGTTGTGTCGAGCTTAATAGAGTAAGCCAATGTGCCGTCGAGGTGAGTTTGGTCGAGTTGCATCGAGCTTAATAGGTCGAGTGCCCTCGAGGTGAGTAGAGTCTAGTCGAGCTGTAATGGTATTGGAGATGAAAAAGCGTTTTAGAGTTGGGTCGAGTTGCGTCAAGCTTAGTTATAGGGTAAGCTAGTGCGTGGTCGAGGTGAGTCGAGAGGAGCTAGTGTTTTCGGAGTTGTTCGCGCCGAGTTTTGATTGGCCATGGACAATGAGAATCGGGAGCTTTTTGAGAACGCCCACAATTGACGACGATTTCATGTTTTTTGCCCAATTCGGGGTGCCTGCTGCCAAGCTCAGTGGAAATGACAACGTGATGCAAATTTAAAAGGAAACTCTTTGACTAAAAAGGGGAAAGTGGATTATTCGGTTCCTTTGACGCACCATGATCCGAAGGATCTAGGATTGACCTGTTTAGTAAACAAACGCAAAATCTGTTTTCGGATTCTTTCGGATTTAAGAATCCAATCTTGGATTTTCGTAAAGAAACCCACCCTAAAATCTTCCGATCAATATAACTACATTATCAAGCATAAAAATGATGAGAAATGTCACAGCAGCAACTCCAGAACTAAGCTAACTGTACATTATTGAAAGAAACTTGTGTGTAATTTAAACTTGGCTACCGTGATAGTTTCCTGAAAAATTAAAAACAGGTTGAATTTCGTTTGATTTACTTTTTGAATCCTACAATGTTATTTCGCTGGTGATGAATAAACACGGGGACTAAGTTTCAAACCATGAAGTCATACTGCTGTCGATAACAAGGGTTCACTGAAACACTAAGATCTTCTGATAAAGAATCCGGCATATTTTTCCTGTGAAAGTTTAATGTTCAATGCCCTAAAAAGACAACATGTTAGGCAATATATAGCTACTGTAGTCTTAAAACGTATTCTAGTTGCCAATAAAACATGAGAAAATCAAATGGTCACCGTATGAACAGCAGCAGACGACCCGCAGCCATGCCATTTCAAAGAGAAACGAAACTAACGGGACATAAGGAGCCGTAGTTAAGACTGGGCTAGGAGAAATTTTGAAGAAAATACCACAGTTTCTTACCTCAAGATTTTTAATCCTTAGGAACTAAGTCCGTCCTTGCGAAGATACGTTGGGTTTTTTTTTTATTATTCCCGTGCCAGATAATGGACGAACTACGCTTCTCTGAATTTCAACTTCTTTATATGTACTGTTCTGAGAGCTTTGGGCGCTAAAAGTAATTAGTCAAAGTGACAATGTTTGTTCCTCGTATTTGGATAAGCGTTTGCAATGGGTTTTGCGGAAAAAAATGGGTAACCTTTAGGGCAATTCAGCTTATTGGGATAGCAATCAAGTCGTTCAACGGCTGGAAAAAATAATCAGTGACAGATTTCCCGAGGAAATTCTTCCTCTTCGGTTATTTTCAATGGGCGCATACAGACAGGATTCTCAATAAGACTGCCCATAAAAGTTATTAATTATTCAGGCAATTTAGGAGGCATTTTCTATGACTAATGATCTTGTCACTTACAGTAAATATTTGCTTTCGGGGTACTGCTGAAATTATCAAGATATTGATCAGAGATTCATCTTAGCTTATATACAAAAATTAACATTTTGGGCGGAAGATATTCATTGAAACAAATGTAACCTAATTTCGTCGCGTAGTGTTTTTTATCTTTTTATCAGCTCGTGAGCATGCGGAATTCAAGAAATCCTACAACCTGATTGGTTCCTGGAGAAGGCGGAATTTTCTCATCCGGACCGCAACAGCGGGCGGAATCCGTCGAGTTGATATATTTTCGTGAACGAATCAGCGGTAATCGTCAATCTTTCGCCCTTTTTACAATACCATACACGATTGATCAACGCAAGTTTATCTCCATTCAAAAATTGTAACCTCGGGCTTGAAAATGTTTCCCTCGGCTTGCGGCCTTAATGCCGTATTCAAAATGTGATATTTCTGATTAATTCTCCATTTATTTATGGTTATTTCAACATCCCATATTTGTTGGAAACTCTTTTGTCCCTTTCAGGTTTCTCAGGATGAAATTGGGAATTTCGTTCAAGGTACGAAATCGGTACACTGGGAGTATCTGTACTCTTCACTAGAGTGTTGTGAAATTATGCTTCTTATTTCGATTCACCTTGATGAAAATTAATGTTTCAGTGCGCTTTTGTGGCAAACGCCCGGTCTTATTGTCAAAACAAAAACATTAGCCGAAGATTCTAACAAAATTGAAAAAGATTTACGATGCCTGTGGAACATTACTGTAATGGCTTCCTCATTGCTCATCAGAGCTCGGTAGCGGAAACTGTAATTAATACTTTAATATCACTTTCGTAAGATAGCATCTTAGAAAAGTTTCTTGAGGAAATTGCATTTAAACTATTTTTTTGTTTCCAATGACGAAAGAAACTGAAACTCAATAGTCTTCATATAGCTTAAGGTAAAACAGCGATTGATAAATAAGATGGTAAGTAATTAAAGCAAAAACAAGATACAGAAAAAAATATTTCACAATTTTGAAAAATATTGCTTTTTTAATCCGTTTCTGTCAACTGACCATGATGTTTTTTCCTGACTGTTCAAATAATCTATGGTAAAAAACCCGGCCAAGAGCAGAGTGACGATTTTGATGCTTCCCTGGTCTGCATAATTATAAGTGCTATACTTTAATTGTTTAATTACCTTCTTTTTTGTGTCTTTGTGAAAGGGCCCACAAAAAAGGGCTGTCTCGCAGTCATCTTCTGATAAATCTCGAAGGGTTTTCCCTAAAGGAAAAATTTTTATCTAGCTTTGAATTCATCAAATCATCAGAGCTTCCTTATATTGATTACCTTGTCCAGGCGGTAGTTGTTTGCAGATGACGTGATGGACTCTCGACCAATCGGAAGGAAGACAAAATGCATCTAACGATAATTAACAATTTATAGTGGACGACGTTGAGCAAACGAGCTTATGCAATGATGACGTCTAGTCAGAAATGAATTTATGTTTTATCAGCGAAATTCGCATTAGTCTAGAAATCTTCAATACGCCATTCGTTTTAAAACCGTACTCATGCAGGCTAAATATGCAGTGGCAGCGGTCAATTTCAAATGCAAACACAAAAACTTTGAGTGTCATAGTTCACGTTCCTAGGATGACGTAGAACTTGGTCATTCAGCACTTAATGACTGGCCCCAAATGAAACAGTGAGTTTCAATATTCCCCTAGGCGAAGCCGAGGAGTAACAAAACTGTTTTCCGCGCGGGACCAGTCATTAAGTGTTTTTCTATATACCTTCCAACTTAAAAATAGAAAAAACTGCGAAGTAATCGCTTGCTTGACGCCGGCTGGTTTCAAGGAGCACGACCAGATCACGTGCGAGTCGAAAGTTCAAGTTGTTGTTTTCCTAGGGGGTTAGCGAGTTTTGACCCAAGTCGTACTTCTCCCCCAATAAAAAAAACGTATTTGAGTTTTCAAATCACGCAAGTCCTTTGCATCTTAGTTGGGGTATAGGAGATAAACGGCACATTTACTCAAGACCGTTGTGCTTATGTTTTATTTTGCAAACACCTGAAATCATTTACATGGATTGACTAAAACAACATCAAACAAAAGTACGGTCCAGAAAGAAGATTTTTCAAGCCTTTAAAGCCAAACTTCCATTCCAAGGAGAAGCTGTACCCCTACAAGAAAGTAAACAATAACATTTCTATTACGTACATTTTTAAGACGAATGCGCGTTTGCTAAAACGTTTCCTCAAGGAAGAGAAACCTTACAGACCACAATTTCATATAGTTTTTTTCTCATTTGCGCCCGTTCTTTCCTTACTTTACACAGAATTTAAAAAAAACATAAACGTACATGCGCACAATTTTGCAAATTTTTTAGGTTCTACTCTAAACTTCCTCGCACCCACTTTGAATTGTGTTGTAACGCAGATTAGAAACTCAACCTTGAAAGGGCTAATGTTTTCGCCAAGTGCTGACCGAAATCACACACATCTTAAACTATTTCAATACACGTATAGAGCTTTGTCCTTAAAGAACCTTAATGCAATAGCCTCCATTTGGGGTTGAAATATGCTCGAGCATTTGTCCACGGACATTGTTTGCTCCGAGAAGCGGACAGTTTTCCGAGAGGGCAACTCGAGGTAAGCTTCAAGGAACAGATAATGTCAAGTACAAATACCCGAGAATACTTTCGCGTCAAATAAAGGCTATTCTTATTCGACGCATTGTTTTCTTCCTTTTCATTGGCCGAGATCCCACCACGTGACCTGCAAAAAAT
>OFEP01000037.1_pt1 | contig 12690 bp, 5 predicted proteins | sample 1521161 | NCBI WGS metagenome assembly OFEP01 (sample SAMN04272335, study PRJEB24112) | coral metagenome | biome: Coral reef; feature: Shallow seawater; material: Coral tissue | host: Coral | place: China: South China Sea | collected 2014
ATAGCATTGCAGAAGCTTTCAGACTGACACAAGATGCTTAAAGGATTTTACAAGTGGGATACAACACAACACTCCGAAACTCTCTGGCGCCTGACGGGTAGTACTAGCGTGAATGTCATTACTGAAACTTCTTGAAGATGTAAGGTTTTCCACTCGAAATTTTCCTTGCAAAATTTCAATGTTCATAACAGCTTTCAGCTTAACAACCACGGGCGGAAATCTTGCGGTATAAATAAGTTGTTTTCGGAAGTTGCCTTGGTCCACTTTTGTTTCCTTCTCGAATACGCACGGAATTCATTTTTAGGCTGGCGACGACTTGGCGAAGAACGCTTAAAAAAGAGAAGAAAACGATTTATAAAGACCTCTATACAGTTCAAAACATAAAAGGATCGCTTAAATCTCTGGTGAGTCGAGACAGAGTTCTCAAAAGGACCCATCAAGGTGGATTAAGGTTTGAAAGGTTATGGAAGATAAAGGAAAGTACCTGTCGGCTGGTCTATCTCTCTTGAATATCGTAGAGTCGATTAAGCCAAGATTTTTTTTACTCGGTTAATTGTAATTCTAAACACAAGCCAGTTTTTCAACGCGGGGAGGCTAATATTCTAGCCATCAGTCGATCGGTTATCCACGAATTCTCAAAATACTGCAAATTCAACATTACCTATCTCGAGACCCCCAATCACCAGACCTCCATTGTCGTTGGCGACACTGTGTCTCCGTTTCACAAAACACCTTCGCGCTCCCCACAACGACTAATCGCTCTCTTATAAGCTCGCGCAGACAGCTTGTCGGTAAGCTTCCGGCGACATAAAAACTATCGCCGATTTCGCGCGATTCCGCGAGAAAACTTCGCAGATTTTCTTGAGATTTCAACAGCGTAGAACAAACACGGTCGGTTATTTCGTTGCCACTGTGATTCTAAGACGTCAAACTAACTTTTCCGCAGCGGCTAGTAAACAAATATGGGCTTAAAACACCGGGTTATTAAAATTTGAAATGCATATGCGGCGTCCATTGTGTTCTGGCGCCAGCGAGCCGTGCATAAAAATACCCCTCCACTCTCCCGGGGAGAGTAAATGGAATGGATTTCAACTGGCCTGTCACACAATGAGACCCTCGCTGACATTAATTCGCAGATAGCAACAAAATCCCCACTAGGCCCGGTATGTTTATGAACTTATCAAACCCCAAATAGTCTTTCTTTTGATATTTTGTTCTTGCCTGCAGTGTAGTTTTGCTTGTCGCCTACAAGTCCTCTTGAACACGGTTTCCCTTAATCGCCCCACTTCGTGACGTAATGTCCGCAATGTAAATTTCTATTAATTTAATTATACGTTTAATAATAGAGATATGTCAATCATCGCAGTCGAGGCATCCACGTGCCGGGGGTTCGCAGACTTTCTGTCGCCAGTTTCAGCGGTTTATCGACCAGACTGCGCCATCGCGGTGCCAAGCAAGAGGCATACCAAACCTTAAGTAAACCTTGTGGCGTTTTGATATGTCAGTGGAATTGACAACACAAAGAGTTTACCCTTTGTTGCCGATTGAAAATAGCTTGAAACACGCGTACGAATCGCAGAAATTCATTCCCCCCTATCCGTATGAAAAAGAACACAAACACGGCAAAACAGCGCCGCTCACAAATCCCTGGGGAGAGGACCTGTTTCCAGCTGCCAGTCGGGGTAAGGAGAGTCGCGATGCTGATCAGAGCGTTGCGATGATGCCATAAAGCCGACCGATTTGAACATTTTCGCTTATGATTGTTTTGTTTCCTTCTGGCAGATTTTTTCCACGACTCCGAGTGTGCACTGAAAGCTACGCTGGCTGTGATCGTTGGACGAAGAGGAAAACAAGTTGTATTTTAGCGACGTGAATTATCTTGCATCTCATTGAAAAAACCAGAGGGGAGCCTACGTGGGGAGTCTCTTTTTCTCAACACTTGTGACTGTGTTTACACTTGAGCTACCCGGCGCATGTGACAGACTGCGTTCATTTGCTGCGATGGCTGCTCAGCGTAAACGACCCAGAGAGGCTTCTCCGTGCAGAGAAGGCACAAAATTTCAAAAACTACACAAAGAAACACAGCAAAGAAGACCATTATCGCTACTGGATTTGAGCGCGCAGTGCGTGGCAGCTTATATTCCTTTTCAACACGTTGAAGAACAGAGCGCGCCTATACCCGAACCTGTACAACTCAAAGTGGTTTACTGGTCATTCCCGAGAAATGAGCGAGATATTTGTATGTATTCGTCGCTGCACGCTACAGTTACACATAACGACGCCAAAAGACTACCGTTTCAGAGAGGTTTAGCACTTCTGGAGGAAAATGCCGTCAGCGAAGTACTTCAAGTCGGTAAGCGAATGTTCTCTGTTGTACCCCATTGTAACCACTCTCTCCGACCCGTACCGTTGCAAAATAAGACGGAAAAAAAAATTATTTCAAAGTCGAATCACCAGAAAGCTTTACAACTTTCAAAACAGTCGAAGGAAAGAAGTTTTATGGCGTTTTCAATAGAATTCTTGGGTCTCCGTGCTTAATTTCATATGTTTTTTCGCCCTACGGAGAGTCAGCGCCAGTAAGTCTAGTATTGATTGTAAAGAATAGTAATGAATGACCCTTAGAGAGCGCTATCTGTTTACTCCGCAATACCCCAACAAAATTCCGCTTTGATGCATTTTGCGTGTTATCGCTTTGGGAATCAAAGCTTTGCAAGGGATTATTTTCTTTGGCTTGCTTCAGAGCTACCGCTTAATATTCTATGAACAACGCAGGGTTTAAAGTCTCACGGCCTCTTAGTTATTGACGTGAAATATTCACCACTGGCGAGTGGGACAGAAATTTGGTATCGACCAGTGAAATTTAACTCTCACGTTGTCCAGTGTCCTTCAACTCGGTTAAATTTCTCGTTTTGGAATATAACTTGAACGCTTGTAGTTTTGACAGTGCTTCTTGTTAGCTTAGAAAAAATCTTCCGTCTGTTTTAAAACGATTGGAAATCTGTTGTTTGCGCTGAACGTGCCTTAATAATCAGTGTCACTTCTCCTGCTTGGAAAAAGTTCGCTCTGCTTTCAAAGCTACCCAGTTGTATTTCCTCTATTTTAAGGTTACCGGTATGTAAAAAGTGTTCGATCTGTATTTAGCTAAAACTGGAGTTTGTTATTCGCTCAATTCTCTGTCAAAATTATTTATTCGTTTGTTCTCATAAAAGGAAAAAAACGCCTACCAAGTTTGAATTTGTTGAGCAAACACGAGTAACTTGAAAACTATTGATCTTACCGGGCGGAAATTTCCATATTTCATTCTCCTTGTATTTAAAATAATTTGTAAATCCGCGCAGATTCAATTTGATCAGCTAAAACTTAAAACGTTCTTATCCCAGATCAAGGCTCACATAATAAAAGTCAACCCGCGCTTCGCCGGGAAAACGCCGCCTAAAACCAATGCGCAAATTTCACAAATTTCTTGTAAAATTTCGGCATTTTATTTTTTATTTTTACATCGTTTTTCGTAACACAGTATTCTTATTCTTCCTCAACGCTTTTGAATCTGAAAAACAGACGCTTGAATCACTTAACCCAAACCCTAACGCGAAATATCTTGTGGGCCGATGCTTCGCAGTTTTTGCCTCCGTAAACTTCGACGATGTTAAGCGTTCAGAAAAGCTATTTTAGTTCTGCTCAACGATGTTCAACTGTTTTATTTTTATACGAAAAAAACTACGTTTGTTTATTTTAAGCTCTACACAGAGCGAATATCTGGGAATATCTTGACTCTCGCTAGGCCCATGCTTGTTCCTTTACTCCAACTGGAGAAAAACAGGTTCCACTTCTGTACACTTCTGGTTCCAAAACAGGGCTAAACGAATAAGGATATTTAGCCAATTACGGTTGAGAATTTCCAGTTTCAGTGATTCAGAGTTCAAATCTTTTCTGTATTTTGTCAGATTTCCGGTGGCACGCTTAGAAATAGCTTAATTTCATTTTCTACGCCTTCAGACTGAGTACCGTGGCACAGGTTATGTTGATCAGTGTGAGCTAGATTCCTTTTCGTTTAGTAAACGCCCTGTTTAGTGAAATCTGAGCTCTTCAGAGATGACTCCGTCAAGAGCTTGTGCAGAACATTCGCGTTCAAATACTAGACTGATGGTAAAAACTTCTGCAAAGAGCAAACTTGAAAACACAATATTCGAATTCCTTTTAAACCTCAGTAATCCTTCAACAAAGTATAGAGCTTAATGATTCTGCAGTTATACTTCAATCAGCCACTTTTTTTCAATCCAACGAAAATAGCGCACGCACTCTTCACAGAGTGGCGTTGTTCCAGGAACTAGAAAATTTAGTTAAAGATATCTGCGGTTTCCTTTCAGAATGTTTTTCGATCAATTTTAAGTCCAGCAAGTGAGATTACGGTCTAATGTTTTAACATTCGTTGCAGCTTAAGGCTTTAAGACGTTTTCTCGTCCAGAGGCAAAAGAGTTGATAGTGCACATCAAAAACATCTCTATTTTTGTCTGATGTGCCTTGATGGTCAGCGCGAAGTAAGGATTCTTTCAGTCAGTTCTAGGTGCGAAAAGCCAACCGATAAAAGCCTGTCTCTTAACCCTTTCAACAACAGTGAAAGGTTAAATGAGATAGCGCCATAAAGCCATAAGCAAAGCCCAGAACTAAAATCAGCTACCTTACTCAAAACTTCAGTTAACACTTTGATGGTTAAGTCGGTTCCTTTAGTGCGACAGTTTAGTAGACGAAAATATGTAGTTAGTTTTGCGTCTTAGATTTGGACATTAGCACTTGTTTGTATAGAGGCTTTGCTTAAGCGTTAAAAGCGTTTTCAAAGCTAGAGGCGAAAATTGCGGTGAACGCCATGTGAAAATAGGCGATTAGCGGGAACAAGCGAGAGCCATCTGTCTTGTACTTCTCTAATGATCTGCGCGCAGAATTTGTTAGAGTGGAGACAGGGGTCTGTTAGTCAAATAATCACATTTTAATTGAATTTTGTGCTGCATGACAAAGACAGGCGAAAAAAAAATTCAAAGAATGACAATACCAGACGAAGAATAGTTGATTTGCATTGCTAGAGAAAATGGGTTAAGCCACGTTAAATCGCAATTGCGGCATATGAGGCGGGTAAACTAGTGGCCAAATTCCTTCACGCTAAGTGTCTTTGGAATTGGAAATAACTCGATTTTCTTGGTTATCTTGTTGCAGGTTTCCAACTTAGTGGAAAAGTTGTGGAGCAAGAAGATACGAGATACGGCACACAGCGGGAGGAATACAGCGTGTCTGTGGGATTCGATAGGTGCAAAATAACCGAGGTGTCGTGCACTTGTGGAAACAAAGACATTTTATGGTGCCCCCATGTGGTCGCTCTTTCTCTTTTCCGAATTCGCAACCCAGACAAGGTGACTCTTCGAGTGCCAATCTCAGAGACATTGCTTCAAATGAATCGTGAACAACTTCAGAAACTTTTACAATATCTTATAACAGAACATCACACTGAAGTCTTGCCTACTGCGCAGCGATTGGCCGACGAGATTCTGCTTAAGACTTCTGAGATCAACCGCTTACCGGGCGCTCCTGATCCTACTGCGGGCGCCGGTGCAGAGGACGAGAGCTGTTGGCATTTAGATGCTGAACAAGTCAGGCTACAAGTTAGGAATTATCTCTCACAGGGAGGGTACTATGGCAGTGGAAAACATCTTCTATCTATGTTCGCCAAGGTAAGAAACATTCAAGTGTGTTAAACAACAGTCTAGAATAAAATCCAGCTTGAAAAAATAGCGTAAAAAAAAACAGCCAAAGAAACCTGCACAAAGGAACGACTATTGAGGTCGCTTTAAGTACCATTTTGAGCAGTCTTCTGTTTTCTTTCTTTCTTTTTTTTTTTTCTTTTTTTTTTAGCTTGCTTTTTCCGGTTATATATTTCTTCTTGCAAAAAGACATAGCAATACATACATACATAAACTTTATTTCAATTCAAATCTTTTCTAACAACAGGCAGGTTTTGAAAGGCTTCTCTAAACAAGCTAAGCCTCTAGAAACGAAATTGACGCATGTGGTACATTTTTCCCCATAGGTACGAGAAATGCTCCGTGTCCATGACAACAATGGCTCACGCATGCTCAGACTCATCACAGAACAGTTCCTTGCGGACCCAAGGCTCCAAATATGGAAAGAGCAGGGCACCTCAATGAATGACAAATGCCGCCAACTGTGGGATCAACTTGGTGCACTGTGGGTGTGTGTAGTGTTAAACCCAGACAGTACTCGTGCGGAAAAGACTGCGTGGAAACAACAGCTAGAAACCTGGAGCAGACAGGAAGTTTGCCCGTTAGAAAACCCGGATGCTCAAGCCGCAGATGAGAACGACGAAGTTGCAGACGAGATTTGTACGCGCCGTACTGTGTTTTTCAGAGCAGTCCAAGCTTGTGACTTAGACTGGGAAGACTACGATTTGAAATGTATCATTGGCCGTGATGGAGACGATCAAGAAAGTGAATATTTGACGTGGAAAGGTGAGCACTCGAATAGGCTATGATACAAAGTGCGAAACAAATAGCATCACATAAAAATAGAGTTCAATAGCTTTCATATGAATAGTCACACACTAGGGTTTGATCAACAGACGTGAAAGTTAGAACAACCTTGTACAGCAAAATAACCAGCACCACGTGAAAGTCCCCTTCAATAGCTTTTATTTGAATGGTCACACACTAGGGTTTGATCAACAGACGTGCAAGTTAGAACAACCTTATACAGCACAATAACCACATGAAAGTCCTCTTCAATAGCTTTCATTTGAATGGTCACACTCTAGGGTTCATTAATCTCCAAACGTAAACGTTTGAACGACAAATGTGATCCAACGACAGCGTACATATTAAAAGCGTGAATTTTTTTGGCTTGTTTTAACAGAGGACGTGCCAATGGCCGCTGCTCGTGTAGATGCTTTGCGGGCTCATGGTTATCCTCAAGAAGCTCTGCGATTGGCTGTCGCAGTAGCACGTGGTATGAAAGAGGAACAGCTGGAAAAAGTCTACGAGATGGAAGCACTGCTGGAGAAGTTCACCGAGGAAGACATTGCAAAGAAACTTTGCGACGAAAGCACGGAAAAAGACGAGTTTATAGAAGGCTGGATCGGACATCAACTGGATCCTATTGTTGTACTTTACGATACACTTATCGAGGAAGCCATCGGTCCTCAAGAGAGTGAATTAGACTCTATGGAAGACACAGAATTTCACAATATGAGAACTTTTACAAACGTTCCACTTCCGGAATACGGGACCGTAAATGACACTTACTTGACATTAGCTCTTGAAGTAGCGCTCATGGGGCTCGGGCAACAGCGAACAATCCCCCTGGGATTCTATTCCCAGGATAAAGCTTGTCGTCAAGAGGAACATCTCATCGCGCAGCTAAATCTGCTGAACTTTGATAACATGCTTTATCCTGTTCTCAAAACACAAACTGAACTTCTATTGAAGAGCGGGCCTTTCAGCAGTCTGGGACTCGGAGTGCAGAAGAACAGCATTCCTATGCACACGTTTGCGCGATTTTTGTTCAGTAAATTTGTGAAGAAGGATTTGGACCTTGCTTTCAAGCTGGGCCTCCGTGCCATGCGTTTCTTGGCGTTGGAAGACTTTACTGGGGACATTGCGGATGAGGAGATACCCCTAGTGGGTCCTTACAGGTCAACTCGATTGTACACGTTGGGACATTTGCAATCACAGCAGTGCGAGCTCGCCTCTCGCCTACTAAACGCTGCTAAGAACTCGACTGACCGGTTGCCAGCTATTCTGCAAGCCTCCCAAAAGCACATGCACTCTGCGCCTCAGCTCTTCCGACTCGCGCAGGACGCGTTCAAACTGTCCAGCAATGAGACGTCAGAAACACGTGACATCGGCATGCTTAAGTTCGCGATGGAATTGGGACTAAAAGTTTTGCGCATGACGCTCAACACCCGCAACTGGAGAAGGCGCGAGATGGTGCAGTGGCTGATAGAGTGCGCCGTGGAGGCTGGCACGTCCGCTCTCAGTCTTGTCATGAAAAACTGGAGCACGCTGTTCACGCCAACAGAGGCAACATCTTTAGTGGCGACCACAGTCATGGCACCTGCCACAGCGTCACGCCTTGAACTCTCAGTAATCGAGAGAGAAGCGCTTCTGTGCTGCGCAAGAGCGCTTGCACTGCAGTGCGCCAGCCGGGATCCACAGCGGTGCTCACTCTCCACGTTAACACTCTGCGAGAAGAACCCTGCGGCTTTCGAGGCAGCCTACCGCCTGGTTGTGGAGTCAGCAGCTGTGATACCCCCAACACAGCTCTTCGCAATTGCGCGCTACATGGATTACCGCGGGTACCCTCAGAGAGCCTTTAAACTCGCCACCCTGGCCATGAAACACTTCACCTTGGCTTACAACCAAGACAGCCACCCCTCCATAGGAGATATCCACTGGGCATGCGCTTTGTCCCAGGCTCTAGGCTACAACGAACTCACACAGATCATTCCGCTCATTATCAAAGCGGTACACTGTCCGACGGTGCTGTCAGATCTGCTCTTCCGATGTACCCTTGCGAAAGCTGCCGCTGAAGAGGCCCAGAATGGGCAGCAGTACTTTATCAAGGACAACTGTGGGCTCAACTGTGACGAAGAGCCTCTTAGGCAACTTATGGAGGCCACCATCAGTGCCTATGTGAACACTGCGCATAGCAGGTTGAATCACATCAGCCCCAAACATTACATGGATTTTGTGACATTCCTGAGCAAGGCACAGGAAACTTTTCTGTTAGCAGTCGACGGAAACGGTCGGTTCCAAGCGCTGATAAACAACATGAAAACTTTGTACAAAGGAAAGAAGAAACTTATGCAGTTAGTTAAAGAAACATTCGGATAAACTTCGCTCGTTAGAATAAAGTTTGAAATATAAATTATTTATGAAATGAACATTCACAATTGTGCTAAGAGATGAAATATTATTGCGTTGCGATAGGCGATTATGAAAAAATTGTAGATATTACATTGCAAATTTATGAAGAGTTCTCTCCCTGTCTCTGCTTCACTCGCCTCTAAACTTGGAACTTGAGAAACAAATGTTGATTTGGACCGCTGGTTACCGTTTCAGTTAATCAGTGTGCCCTTAGGAGTGGTTTAAATTAAAATGTTTTCAAAGATTTATGCGGTCTGATGAGTGTTGTGTCTCCTTGCATGGGTGAATAGCACATTATTGTATATTTAAAATTAACGATAGTCGCGCTTTCATGCTTGAATGGAACCACAATGCCAATATCCGTGAACGTTGGAAAATAAATCGTCCCTCTCCCCTCGAACTTTGACGCAAGAAGTGGGTCTAATTATGACCCGCCCCCAAAAAATAACCCTTCATTGCTCTGCCCTTGCCCCCTCTGAGTTCCTGTTTTTTTTCCTCTTATAGCTGGAAATTTGTGTTGTTGTGCCTTTCATATTGTCGTTTGGATGTTTTCACCAATCAGTACTGTACAAGGCTTCTTTTTCGCCGCTTTCGAGTTCGATCTTCGTCGTTTTGCTTTCAGCAGAGGAGTGTGGGCTCCTTTCCTGATCAGCGGTTGGTGCTTGAGCCTCTATTTTTACATGCGCTATACTTCAGGTACAAAAAGGCTCGCAAAACGCAGTATTGGCGGTTGTCATGTGACGTCACTGAAATTCAAACTAGAAAACTATTGATCCTCCTCAGATTTTATTTTCATGATGTGTAAGAGAGGTTGAAACTAGTATTCACACAAATTTTCGCTCAGAATGGGTCCTTGGTTTTGTGATAGGCTACGCTTGAATTTCTAAGCTTTTGCGTGACGCGGCATTTACACTGATGACGCCCGAGAGAGCTATGGGTTAAAAAAGTGACTTATTTCGGGAAATATGGCTATCTCAACAGTTGATGTATTAGAAAAAGTATAATTTTAATGTTCTCGAGTTCCTTGAGAGAAAAATTCACTCTTGTAGCAAAACTCGGTGACAGATGTTTCTGTCGTTTCCGGCCGCCATTTTGGAGCCCATCGCATCCGAATGGGCTACATACAGCATGGCGTATCCATACAAATCTCTATAAACTTGGGTAAAACATTTCTCCGCATACCGTATCTTACTTAAGAAAATTGGTGTGACCTGAATCTTGGTGAGGGGCTTTGCATATTTACCTTCTTTCTTTTCCCAGATTCTGGACTTCATCTATTGAACGGCTTTGATTTTTATTTCAATTTTTTTTTTGAATGGCGTGACACTGAAAACCAGCAATTCTTTGATGATAGACGCACGTCAAACGCACTTGGATCAAAAATGAAAGGTTCACTCGAAGAAAAAAAATACGACAGTGAAATCTTGCAACGACATTCTCCGTTCGTCGCACAACGCTGCATCAAGCATTAGATCGCGAAATGAATTACGGGATATGGTCACTCACCCAAGTGGCAAGCAAAGAATGCTCAGACCCTCGGGTTTGCGGTGCAAGGGCAGCCCCTAAGTTCTCTATGTATATTTCACGGGGAAGGAAGAAATTGCTTAATATCAATCAGTTTCTCATCACTCAGGGTAGTGAGGAAATGGCGCGAACTGAAGTAAGGGATAGAGTGTATGGAACAGAAACTAGAGCATGTTCGTTTATTAAATGCCGTTACAACGTGGCGAAGCACCGCAAGCGCTGTTATTCCAATTTTAATATACGAACGAAGAGAACTGAGGGTTAAAAAAATCAACCTTGTTCCCAGGGCGTTTCCCTTTCTTGGGAGCGAGGTTGTTAAAAAATCGGTCTGTGATGTGCGAAAACAGTTCACGGGGAGACTGTGTGCCAGGTAATATGATCGGAACCATTCCCCCAACTTCTTTTTTTCTTCGCCTCTGCTATAGCTCGTTGCATGTTGCGCAAAACAGTGCTTGTTTCTCTCGTTTCAACAGGATTCACAGACAACAAGGTAAATTTCTTTCCAGAAACTGATAACATCTTTATTAAACACAACTACTAATGCCTAATACTTTGTACACATTTCGTTCTCAACTAAAAACAGAACTAAAACTAGAGTTCTGCAGTCGATGTTTTTCTTCACCAGAGAGCCCAGAAGTCCACAACATGAAGACCGCTATGACGGCTGTACCCGGTTGAAGAGTGGGTCGTTTTCGCGCAGATAAGATCTATTCATTTGGCCTCACCATTTGGTCTTCACCGGGAATCACTTGGTTTCACTCGCTCAAAATGAACACGAGACCAACTGGATAAGAAACACAGGTACAGTCGAACCTGCACCAACAGCCAGCTCTCTGCAACGGCGACTTCCTTGTCCATAGGCTCTGACCGTCGTGGGGAGGTAGACTGCAGTTTTGAACATAGTTCTATTAATAGCTTTACCGGTTTATTTTCGTCCACTGCTACGAGAAGAAGCCAATCTTCGTGGACGAGAATCACAGACCAAACAAACGGCAACTTTGGTTATGCACCTGACCAACACCACAAACAGCTGAGCAAACTAGAATCTCTCTCTTCTTGTCGCAATCCTCAACCAAGAGTCGCTTGAGGCTGGGAGTTTCGGCAGGAACATACGTTGCTTGGTGACACGCCGAATGATGCTGAACTGAGCTGTCTTTCGGATAGTTTGTGCTTAATGGTGATTAGCCATAAACAATCGAAACTCTTCGGGCGCTCCGACGATTGGCCGAGCACGACCGTTATTACTCGACTGCACAGAGAGAACGATAAGAATACAAAATATGATAACGTTTGGTCATACCAATTCTTCTTTGGAACCTTGACTCTTTCTTTTATCATCCATAATTGATACGAAACTTACTAAACCTGGGCGTCATTTTGCCAACTTCCAAATTTTAGACCACAAGTCTATAAGTGATGTATCGACCTGCTGTTTCACTGGGACGAATGATCTTTACCACCTGTAAAGAAAAATACCAATATCTAAGCCCTGTAATTATTCAATGTTGTAATACAGTGGAACCCGGTTAATACGGTCCCAAACGAGCTACAAAAAACTGGTCGCATTATTTTTATTTTTTGGTTTTCTTATAAAATTTTCTCCAAAAGCTAAGAGCTCTTCTCAAGGGCTGATGCTGTTTACTATGCATATCACACGTGACGATCGAACAAAACATACACAAAGGAATAGAAATAAACAAATCAAAACGGTTGGACAAGGAACTCGAAGGAAGGTCGTGCTATTAAGGGGTTCTGTGACCGAGTTTTTGTTCGGGCAAAAATTAGCGTGCGTCGAAAACAGTCTAAACCGCCGGTACAGACCGGGGATTTTGTGACACGTCCGGCTGCAACACACGCTGGGATAGAGTGGGCGTAATAAGACATAATAACAAGGTGGACGTATTATCAAAGGCTCTTAATATTTTCTACAACCACCATGAATTCATATCTTACGTGATCAGATCATTGTCGTTATTGACAGGGGACAGAAATAACATAAACACTATGACGTAATAGCTTCTAATTACTGTTATCGCTATATAGACTGTTTACTTCTTTGTTACCTGGTCATTGTAGGTAAGAGTAGCCATGGGGTCCTTTACAAAGAACTTCGTGGTAAATACTGTAAACCAACAATTATTGGCGGCTATAGAATTTGGCGTTTCTCAAAATAACTGATTTGGCGGCTATTAAATTTGGCGTCTCCCCCCTTCTATGCAGTGTGCGATCGACGTCACTT
>OFEP01000038.1_pt1 | contig 12681 bp, 4 predicted proteins | sample 1521161 | NCBI WGS metagenome assembly OFEP01 (sample SAMN04272335, study PRJEB24112) | coral metagenome | biome: Coral reef; feature: Shallow seawater; material: Coral tissue | host: Coral | place: China: South China Sea | collected 2014
TACATAGAACTTTAAAATCATTTCACGCTGTTGTTTTGCAGAGGATGGCAAAGAAATGTACAGAGATTCAAAACGCACGTGCATAGCTATTGTTTTGGCTCTGAAGGGCAATTTTGTTGAGCTCTGTATTGATATTAGAGTGATTTCATAAACCCCGTTTCTTAAATGCTAATTAGAATCACTAAATGCTAATGACTGAATACGTGTGTTCAAAAAGATAAAACTCGCTCACGTGCGTCTACAACAGACAATAAACACGATCTTTTTAAACTGTTTTTCATTGAACAGATCAACGTTCATAAAGCTTAGCGACAAAAACTGCAATGTGTGTGCTACTCCATGACAAGAAAAAAACAATGATAACTACGTGCACACGCAAAAACGTGCTCAAACAGGAACTAATTTCGTGTTAGCATTCAAAATTGCTGTCCGTCTATAGAAGTTTAATACGTATGAAAATAGAACGTGTGCGCAGTTTTGGAAAACTGCTGAAGTTACTTTTCACCGTATCTCCTAGACTGTTTTGAAGAGTCTCACTCTTCTTTCAGATAAAAGAGCAACTAACTCCACGCACACAGGCATGAGCCAGCTTTGGTGCCGCCAAATCTGACCTATCGCTTTGTAGGTTTCCACTTCTATCTTTACCCTTCTCTTGGAGAGGAGCGCGTTAAACCTTCGCGCTCGCCTTCTGTCCTGGTGATTTTGTAAAGGAATCTGGTTAGTTCTTACGGGTGTCAGTAGTGACCCAGCATCTGGATACGCCTTCAAGCAGCCAGGGCTCGGTGTGCACAGCTAAGCTTTCTAAATACTTTTCCGAAGTTTCAAGCGAGACCTAGATTGTAAAGAGATCGAGAGCGCTTGCGTTTGATGAAAAAAGAGAGTAAAACGTTGCAAGCAATGCTGTTTGTGTTTGCGGGAAACGAGCTCGGAATTCAAACGGGGTACTTTAGAATGTGCTGGCTCATGATATTGTTGCTGTACATTAGCATTTAAGGATTCTAATTAGCATATAAAAATCGGGGTTTGTGACTGAATCATTCTAGTAACATTTAACTTCAGATATACACCTGACTAAAAAAAACCAGTGAGCTAAGTTCGATATTTAATGATTCTTAAGAAACGGAAAACGAAATAAGAATATTAGGTCACAAGTTAACTAAAACGCATGTTAATCTAGCGAATGACTAAAAATCTAGCGTAAAGAAGCGCTCTAAATCAGGTCGATTAGCAACACATTTACTTCGTGTTAAGTCGTTTTGAATCAGTACTACTGATGTTTTATTAAGCGCCGCGCCAGATTAAAACCGATTAAAAGATATCCCTATTTTTGTCTTGGTCGGGCAGCTTTCGATTTTCCTTTATATTAACTGATTAAATAGCAGATATCCTGGATATCGTTCACAGATCTGACCAGCAAGATAAATTATGTATGAATCTTGCGTTCGCCTAAAAGCTTTCGTACTAACTGAGAAAAACACTTCATGCATGGTTCACATTATTGTGTCTAAGCAAAGTGCTAATTTATCAACTATTCTGAGTGCTATTATACGTATATATTCACTGCAAATAATGGCTAGAAGAGGGTTACCATCGGAGGCTGGTGGGAAAAAAAGTCAGTCAGTTCCTGCTACAGAAGAAAATTTGAAATTTCAAATGAGACATTAAAAACGTTGAAGAAATTATTTCAACATGGCAGTGATTTTAAAGCGAACTGTGTATTTAATGAAAACAAAAGTAAAATATTGGCTCATGATATAGGCGCCACACTGTCTAGCCATAAGTATTCTTAACGATTTTTTAAACCCTAAAATAGCTTTAACAAAGTCATCTTTCCGGTTTTTTATGCCTCGCTTAAGAGGATTGAAAGCTTTTGTAAATGTCTTTTGCCAAATCTGGATTACATAACCTTCGAGACTACTTCGGCCTTCATGCGATCAAAAAAATTGCATTCGTGATGTAAATTTAGAAGATTAAAAATCACACAGTACACCAGATTGCGTGACTGTGGTAGTGACAGTACCAAAGCAACAAAATTCTATTAAAAACTTCCTTCTTTCTTTAGAAGCTTGAAAATTTAATTTTCTGCATTTTTGGATACTGAACAGCCATACTTAAAAAAGGAAATCTGAATGTAGGGCATAACCTACTAATGGTATAAAGCTGCCATTAAAAAAAGACTATAGGGAAATATATTTTTTTTCTTTTCTAGCTCTCTCAAACGTTTTAACGAAAAATCAGATTTTATACTTGACGTTATAGGATTAAGAATACAAATCAAAGAATTGGCTTCAAATAATTCCCGTTTGGTGCCATTTTTGACGACCACTCGTAATCTAGTCTGATTAAAACTAAGATCTCAGACGACATCATGGACGACGAGCTCTTTTTCACGAAATCCAACCACTTGTATTCCCGCGCCAGGGTTTAGCTATTGTAGGGGGCCCATTTCGTTAACGCCGAGTTCGGCAATTCTTGAATGTATAAAAGCTAACTTTGTCGAAGTATTTACAATGTGCTATCAGCCTTTCAATATTAAATACATTTGTGATAGTCTTATCTTTCATTTCCCACTTAGTCATAAAAGGTTTCCCTAATTGTCAGTTGAGTTTTACAGCCTGTTTCATATTCTTAACTTCTTAAACGTGGGTCCATGCCTTAAGTCTCTATCTCAAGGGCAAAGTGACCTGCTAATATTCCAGAATACCGACAAGGTGTTTAATACTGAACTTTTCTCCTCTTGTTGAACATCGTAAAGGGATGTTTTACTTATTCTGTGGAATGGGAAAGCGTTTTTTTATGATTAAACACTGCATTTCGCCGTCTGCTGACATTGCTGTTCTTTTAGCTTCTTGTCGTCAGTAAAACGTTTCCTGCAGAGTGGTCAGTTGACAAACGGAAATACGAAATATCCAAGGGGAAAAATACTCAAACAAGCGCGACGTTACCATACGAGTTGCCAAATAGCATAGCTTCGAATAGAGGGTTAATTATCAGACTCAATCTAAAAGATGTAAAGGTAAGCCAACTTGGTATGGCCATTATAATATAGAACACCGTATGGTTTTCATGCTGGAATGAACGATGTTTTATGAAATACAACTTTAGAACTGACCAAAAATTCAAAAGCTCCAGTACGATAGTCAAATAGCCAGTATATTTCACTTCCGTTGTACTTCCAATTATGTAATACTTCCGAGAGTGATGATTTTACTGCTAATAAACGAATATTCTTTGCACATAATGCAGAGAGATTATTGTGGAATGTTTATTACGCGACACTACATGAACACTGCTCCTCCTAAGCTCCTTATCACGTCCATCAGGATTATTGGCCCTTGCATCTCACGTTCATTTTTTCACAATTCTTCTAGATGTATTATCTCCCAGGTGATGTGGCATCACAACAAGTAATAAAGCCCTTCTTGAAAAATGCACAACGAATAATTTAATGTGTATTCGAAACACTATCTTACATTTTAAATTTTCGTCATATACAAAACGATATGGTAAACAAAACTTGCACTGACCGCATTTTAAATTTTGCATTTGGTTTGGTTTAGTGTAATCCTATTATCTAAAAAGATTACCACGCCCAGGGCACTGACGCTTAAGTCAACCACTTCTTCAAGAATAGGATAGTATGCAGCCCATATAGATTGACACTTCAAAGTTTTTGCCAAGTGCACAGAACAGAAAAAAAATAAAAATATACATTCTGCTGACTGTACTTAAAGTTTAATGCCGTTGAAAATTCCGGCAATTTGTCCTGTTGAAAGCAACGCTTTAAATATAGTAAACGAGAGCACAAGATTTTTACCACAGCAAGCAGAAGTGTCAATATTTATTCAGATTGTACTCTAAGATAATCTCTTCCCGCCTTTCTTCTTTGCACAAACTCGAGGAATAAGAACAAGCAAAAATCACGCTACGAACACTTCAGTTTTGGCGGGAATCCCTGACACGACTTTGCGGCCAATTAAAGGTCACGCCACAAACTGATGGCATTTACTCGGGCATTTACTGCCATTAATAACCTTGCTACAATCTACCAAAAGCTTAAAATGTGACCACTAATTGAACACGAACCTTTCCTGTATCTTCTAGAAAAGGAATTTGACATAATTCCCGTACTCTAACCGTATTAAATCATGCGTTAGATCCAAGAGACACTTTCAGATTCAAAAGGTCGTTTTTAAAAGCAGCCAACAGTCACTGGTTTAATTCACACACGAACGACTTCAGAATATTACATTAGTTATCGGTGTGATCTTTTAAGATATCCATTTTGTGACTGCTATATCAACAGCAGTACGCTTGATATTTGCGTTTCTTTCTCTTCTCAAAGCTATGCTTATTCGCACTTTAGTTGCTAATACACATTCAATACCGGAAGTAAAATGTGACAGAAATAAATCACCTTTCTTCATGGCTGTCTGCGGTTAAATACCTTAACATAAACACGCCATGTCTTAGTCCTATTTTTTTTGTCTGAAAACAGTGGGTAACCTTCACCATATTGGATGCTTTATACCACAGCTCTTTGTCACGACAATAGCTTACAATAAACGAAGAAAAAATAATAATTTGATCAGCCGTTGTAGCGTCAATAACATCATGAGACTCTCGCGAGGACCACAAAACGATTGCCTTGGCTTAAAATACCACTACCAGCGTGAAACGATGGCTATACAAAAACTAAAACAGGAAAAGCAATAAAAACAAGCATAGCACTGGCTTTTCATACGCCACATTGAAAGGAAATGTTTGTCGTTGCTAAAACTGAGAAACTGAAACATGGGAATTTATGAACCAACCGCAAAAAAACAATGGCACTTCAAGGAAGGTAGTTTGGTCCAAGTGGATTAAATTTCGCAAAAAAAAAGAGAAAATTCTCAATTATTTGACTTTTAACGTGAATCGCCCCACTTTAGAAGAAAGACCTCAGATCTGAGTCCTTATAAGACAAAATAATGATAGAAGTGTTGTTCCGCATGTCATGTTCTGAAATGGGGCAAAAGATCGAATTTAATCTGCACATTCCTGGTCAGATTATTTTCACGAACCCGACCGATAAATGTCCGGAAAGGCAACAATGAAATATGTGCCCTGTTTATCCGTACCCAACATGAATTTCCTGTTGGCCAAAAAAAAAAAAACTGAACTCTTTCTGGCAAAGGTGAAACCAATAGCATCATTGGAACGTCACAAGTTGACTGGATCCGTGATCAAAACAAGACCAAACCGCTGAGTATCTCATCCATGTTTTAGAGGAACTGATTGACAAGACAGCGAAAGCCAAGCGTTTTCTTTTCAAGTGGTACTTTGGTTTCGCGTCCGGTGTTGCTGTTATTTTGTTTTTCATTTACAAAGCGCTAGAACATTCGCTAATTGCTCTTCCCAGTCTACTTTCCTATTTTTAACTTAGTTTACTTTTGAGCCACGTTGTTTGCTTGGCAATGATGGAGAGCTGCTGTTGTCGGCTCATCGCGGGAGACGTAATTGAATGTCGAGTCAATATTTGGGACACCTATTGTTCTAAACTTCTGCCGTGTTTTTGCCAAAACTAGCCATGGGCACTCGATTCAATAGCCCGACCAGGTTGATTTGTCTTTTGTGAACAAAAACAAAGCAAGAATTTCCATAGCTCACATTTATACTTATCAATGGATGCGCAACGTCTGCTAAAAGCTTTTCTTGTCCATGGAAATGAATCGAATCAATTATCAGCTAACTTTCCTGTTGAGCAATTTCCCTTATGAAGCAAAGAATTAACAGCTTTTCGGAGTTGAGTTATACAATGGTGCTAATTGGCGCTTAATAGCTCATTGACGCCTCACTTCATTTTCTTTCCTTCGTATGTAATTCTCACATCATTTGTTTTCAATTAACACTAGGCACAGCACAAACTGGTTCCTGTTGTACTCAAAGCTTCAAACACAACTCGACCAAACGAAGGGACTCCGGAAATCAATATTCCGTCCAAGAAAATTGTTAATAACCTGATTTGTAAACACTGGTTTGCCCTCTAAAACCATTTTGTAATTTAATTTTGTCATCCTTGATTGCCGCGACAGCAAACAGTTGTAATCCACCAAGCTGTAGAACAAAAGCGCCTCTAAGAATAGATGTAACAAAAATAACAGTACCAGGACCTCAAATACTTAGCATTTTCACAGTTCGTATTGCAGAAAACGTCTTCTGAACTGACAAGGTGGTAATGAGAATCTAACGCCTTTCTACCTTATGACTGTTTTCGGACACCAACACCGCACTGAATAAAAACAGGAGAGAAACAATTAAACAGAAATTCGACGCGCTAGCTTACAAAACAGAGTGCACACTTAGAGTAAAACAAACCTTGGCGCAAAGGTAAACCATTAACATCGCTATATTTGCCAACAGAAAATACACTTTTGAATTGACAACATTCCACATCATTGCCGGGGTCAGGGGTTCGGACTGAATAATTGTAGTTTTATCGCTGATAAAATCACCGCTTACTTACCTGGGGGATGTGAGGGTAGACACAGCGAAGCGACTCGCACTGTCCTCTTGATCAGACTAGATTTCGTGACGTAATGAAAGCAGTATTCTTTGACATAATCCTTGAACAAGGTGCAAGGAAAGAATGCGACATCGTGGTCACTTTGCACGGTTTTTTGCGTGATGGGTTTCTCGGAGTATCTGTCTCCCATGACTATAGCATCGTGGCTTCTTACATTCCGGCAACGCGGTTGTGAGTATGAAATCATAAACGAATTTTTGCATGGAAATATGGTGCTTGTCGGAGTAGACAAAGTTTGATGAGCCCAATAAACCTGGATTGAATCACTTTTAGCTAGCGTTCGGTTTTCGACGGCAGTCTGGTACTCAAAATAGTAGAGGCCCTGTGTATCAAACACCTCGCACCGGAATCCCATCCGAATCCACGACCCCTCGCGATCGGGCTTCCTTTGCTTGCCATTGGACAGTTTACGAATATATTTTCGGGTCACAAGGATCTTCTCGTGGCCTTTGATGTAGTATAGATTAAGTTTGTCGCGGGACTTGGGTAAACATTTTCTATTGTGCCGAATCCATAAAGAGTTAAAGCGGGTTAAGGCGGTGTGGTTTGTAGGTGTCTGCAGGCGGATTTCTCCCCACGTCAGGGTCAGCGTCTGCGAGATAAACGCCTCAAACGGACTGTCCGAAACACGATACTTGAACTTGTACACGACTGGGTGGTCAAATATCTCGCAAGGCAGAATCACGGAAATTTCGCGGCGATCCAATACCACATATTCTATATGACGTCTCTTTGCTGTGTCGTCATCATAAACAAGAACACTGAGTGTTTTAGAGCTCGAAAATCCTGAAAAATTGCTCGGGAAATGAAAGTACAATGTGACATTACCACCGAGAATGTCCAATGATGCAGGAGATAAATCCACAACAAGGCCTTTCAAAGGCTGCTTTCTAGAATCTTTAATATCTGAAAAATAAAAATAATTAAAAAGCATTTAGACATCTTGTGATGGTTACTTTCTTCTCGCAAGACTGCCGTTATATGACATGTCTGTCATGTGTTTACGCTGCGGTCGGAAAAAGATAATTTACATTAACTACAGTTTAAACGCTCTTTTGTCGACTATTAAAAATTGAGAATCAGACGCATCCCACGACAATTAAGAAAAAATGCCGACGCTGTTCTCAAGAACACTTGAATCTTGTTCTGTGTGGCTCTGTTTGCACTGCTAGAATTCCACTGAACTTCAAAACGCTTTGCAGCGTTATAAAAAGAGACTCAAACGCTACTCAAAAGGCTGATAGATGAACTGTTGAAAGCAGATATGCTTACCATCGGCTGCTGATGAAAGAACGCCGAAGGCAATCAGGAGACCACAAAGAAGAATCGAACATGTTTCCATCGCTCTTTCCACTTCATGGAATGTTTGTTGTCCTGAAATTGACAGGAATGGAATGAGGCAAGAGCATGCGGACTCCACTTAAATCTTCATGTGATATGTGCCCGCTCACCGTCGGGAGTCAAAGCTTTGCTTAAACCATTTAAGACATATAATTAATTGTCCACAATTATATTGTTACATTGTGCTGTAATATTCAATTAGCATTCAGGCCTGTTGTGTCCTTTGTAGGCCAAACAATGACAAACTCGGGGCCAATAAGAGATTGCTAATTTACTCCATAGAAGCTCTAGCGTTGAACAGATGTCCAAAGAACATAAACGCACGAAAACTGAAACGTAGGAACGGGTAAGAGTAATGTTAAACGTCTTCGAATAATTTTAATCGCATTGTCCTAGGCGCGCGGGGAGGTCGCAAAGCAATCTATCTCTTTTTACTTCCATTTACCTCCTGCCGGCTTGCAATGTTTACTTAACGGATTTAACTTCTTTCGTCTACGTTTGTCGAACAGATTAGTAGATTGTTATGTTAGCCAACAAAATAAAAAAAATAACTCTGATTTTGATGCAGCTGATATCAACAGAACGCGACCACAATCCCTTTCTATCTTATCATTTACATTCATTAAGATATTGCTTTTCCAGTCCGTATGCAAATTTAAGCTTTCTAGCAAAGTCGTTTTTCACACATCTGGCAGCGTCGGGTGAATCGCTGCTGTTACAGACTATCGCTCGACCAGAATTGGCGATTCCAATACGGTTAATTTGTTGCCAAGAACGCGAAAGCAGCTCAAAATGAGCGCAATTGTACAATCCCTTTTGGTCATCGTTTGGTGCTGACAAATTTCCTAATTGAATATTCTGTTTTTACAGTAATTACGGTGTGACAATACAATTCCCTCCCGAATACGCCCCCGTGTTTGGGTTTCCAATGAGACACGTGTAGGGATGTATTGAAGATGTCAATCTAAATCTTGATGGTTGGCTGCTAGTCGTGACGTTCGACGTCAACAGAACCATTACAGTTTTGTCTCAACAAATGGAAGCCTTCCAAAAGCATCCGTAAAATTTTCAATAAACGTCCCCTCGCTTCGCATAACAGTTTATGAACACACACAAACCGAAGCTAATTTCGCGTTCCTATCGTCGGCTTGGTCGATTTCTTGATTAAAATGCATCTTTTGCCTCCACTTAAAATCGTTGCAATAATTAAAATGTTTGAATGGATTACGAAAATTTTGAAGGTAAATTTTATGCAAACTACACTGCCGGGTGAGATAAACAACTTTAAGGCGGAGCTGGTTTTTCTTTCCTTATTCAATCATTCGCCAAAACACAGCAAATCATCGGCAGCGAAATACTATAAATAAGATCAGGTTGCTAGCCTGTGTCGAGAGAAGGTCACGGAGTTTCGCAGTTCGATCTCATTCGCTTTAGCAACAAAATATTGAGACATGCATGACATAAGTTTGTCTCGCGCATCTTGATAATTTCGAAATTTCCTCCAAACTTGCTCAGCGCTGGCGCAGAGTTTTCTAGACATTGCCGAACAATAATTACTGAAATATGAAGAATAGCAAATACTTTAACGGCTTAGCGTCCACCGAATTTGAACAGCTTCGCAAAAGCACGCAAAGGCTCTTGAGGATAAACAGCATAGTAGCGTGCGTGTTGCAAATCGCTTTTCACCGCCGTATGTTCCATTTCACCAAAAATACAAAAATACACAAACTCACTTTCTTCGCGCTGCTTCCAAATTGAGTTTACACATAAGAAAATCTAACGCCATCCTACCTTGGCCAAACACAGCAAGACCTCGCAGTAATCGCCTAATCCGCAAATGATTGTTCGCCGTGTTTACCCTAGCTGTTTTTCCGTCCTCGATCCAGCGCCTCAGCACAGCCGTCTACGCAGGTAGAGCTCTTGCGAAACTAATTCCACGTTTCATGTTGCGAAAAGCCCACCGGCTAAAATACGCTCTCAGTTTAATGTCGAGTTTTGCACGATGAAGGTCTTAATGGCCAAGGGCTTGAGAACCGTGGTTACTTTGCTCTGTCGTTTACGTCTGTTACCGGAAACACACTGCACGCCACTGATCATAGGTGTATCTTTCATGGCTTATATCTCCCATTAGATAAGAGTGCACGTGGTCAAGTTATCATTCACGGGGCTGATTTACATCAAAATATACCATGTCTACTTTTGACAACGGCCGGTCAAGCTAAAGTGCATTTGCTGTGACAACTTCTATTGTATTTTGATGAGGTGGGCGGTGAAGTTTAGTAATTCGTCCAATAATACAAAGGCGAAAACTTGTTCTGATGGACAACGTATCAACAGTGTTTCACCTTGGGGCGTTTTAAGGAAACAAGGCTAAGGATCTTCATTAGAAATTGTTCCAAAATTTCCAACAAGTTTCTTTGATACTTGACAGCTTTGACATTTTCCTGTACAAATCTCGGGGATAAATTTGCAACTCTCGCTTTGTAAATTCATGAAAACCATTTTCGCCACCTTATCCATTTACATTAATTTTGTTTTAGAAATATAAGCCCGTTTCCATCAGCTCTACAACGACCTTATTTACGTTTTTCTTTTATTTTCATCAAAATAATAATAATCAAAACTTAGATATTCTCGAAAACTAATACATAAATGTATTTGCAGAAATAAGAAAACATGAACCAGGAAATAAATTAATAGAACAAAACTCAAAATTCGGAGACAAGTGATTAATTGAGGTAAATGAAATGATTCTTTGCGGATAAAAATGGGTTGTCCTAGCCGTAAAATTAATCTTCTGTACTGGTGTTTCTTTAAACACGCGAGTTTGATTTAAGAACTAAATGTGGGGCAATAATCATGTGCTCAAGAAGCACCAAAAACGCGGGCTGGATCAGTTTTCAGAAATACAAAAATCTCGAAAGCAAGCTCTGGACGCTGAATAAAAAACACTGAAGTACAATTTTCATTTTCTTTTGTAGCAAAGTGGTTTCTAGATCCATTTGCGTCAGTAGACATGTCAGGTATAGCCGCAATTAGTGACTGAAGTGGCACGATATGTCCATCAAATTCCTATTTTGTATGTATGACAATCTAGAATATACAGGTTACGCGCCAGAAAGTCTGTGTAGAGCTGAAGTCTTCTGTTCCTGTGAAGAACTTGCTTCCGAGACACGCTGCGAAGATGTCAAAATCGAAGCAGACAGATTTATTTTTTGTCTCTCGCGCTTTTAAAACCACCTGACATGGTTGACATGTGCCATGAATTTTACAAAGACACTTGAAGCTTAATATTTAACACGGGAACCACAAACTGAGTAATATAGCACATCTAGCAACGAAATGTGAAGCCAAGGTCGGCAGTAAAACCGTGATATGTTTTAACCCAATTAATCAGCAGTTGGGTTCACCATTCCTGTCAAAATCATGTAAATGTATTGATGCTGAATAAATTATTTTGGTGTAGTTTGAATGTCGTGCAAGGTCTTTAAATATGCAAGAGAGAGAGGTGATCTTGGTTACTTCTATGGCCGGCACCTTGGCAAAAATAAGCGATTGTAGAAAACAAGCGTGTGATATTTGCCTTGTGTTTCGACGCAAACCAAACAGCAGTGTAAACAGTTACGACATGCAAAGCAAATATCGCGTGGGGATTGCGCCAACAGTGAAAAGAAAAATGAAATGAAGTTCAAATTTACCTTAGGATGGCAATAAGTCCCGAAACTTGTGACAAACCGCGCTCGTCCTTCGCTTCTAGCTCGGAAGAAGGTATAAAAATTCTCTCCAGTAACGATTATAAATCCTGGCTTGGGCAAACAAAACACCAGCTAAACACGATACTAAATAAATATTTTCAGACGAGAAAAAGCAGCACACATCGGGATTGCAGGATGATCCGGCGAAAAGCATGCTTAATAGCGGATGCTTCCATTAACTTAGAGAAAGAAATTCAAAAGCAGGTCGATCTTCTTATAATCCGAGAAGATCTTGTCGCTGTACTGACTGAATGTAAATGAACGCTCAGAACGGGTCTTATTAAACTAGTTTTCATTTCCGGATTACTAAGTTGGTGCAAGATTGGAATGAATGAAAACGATTGACCAAAGCTCTGTTCCGATCACCTTTATAAAATTCTCTTCTCACAGGCAAAGTCAATGCCTCCGGAACAATAACTGCTATTTGGAAAACGGACTGATCAAGATGCTAAAGCCATGATTGTTCCAATTTTCATCATAAACCTCGATCGACTGCGTGACTCGACCACACAATGGTTGCCAAAACTCTTCGCTTCCACTTAAATTATAGAGCATTTAAAAGGACAACAGTGGGCTTGGTGAAATTGGGACGCGGTTTATGATTTCAAATTTTTAATTCGCTTCAGCCTTGCGACATGAATTAGGTGCTTTAAGGTTAATCCTTCGACTTAACTAAGTTAAGGATTCATGTGAAAGTTTTTTCCGATTAGTCACCCAGCACTTTATCCCATAAAAGCTAAACAATTCGTTTAGTAGACGTTAGCCCTCCGCTGTCACGGAATGATCTCTCCTGAGCATTCCTTCAAATAAACGTTGCCTGAAAAATGAATTATATCATAAACATATAGGGATTTTTGGTACAACGTATCCACACTTACCCGCTGTTGGTGACAGTACAGGTCGGGACGACTCACTTTGTAATGAGTCAGAAGTCTAAGTTACGTGTCAAGAAAAAGTCAATGGATCGAATTTTTTTCTTTTTTATAGAAACATTAACATTTCGTTTCATGACTTTGCATT
>OFEP01000040.1_pt1 | contig 12606 bp, 1 predicted proteins | sample 1521161 | NCBI WGS metagenome assembly OFEP01 (sample SAMN04272335, study PRJEB24112) | coral metagenome | biome: Coral reef; feature: Shallow seawater; material: Coral tissue | host: Coral | place: China: South China Sea | collected 2014
TCTTATTCGGTTGCTTCGCTGTGTTTTTTTTGTGCCTGGCTCCAAAATCAATTATTTCAGCATTCCTGTCGCGGGGATTTTCAAAGTTACGTTTAGCTCGGTTGACGTTTAGTTTTAATTGCTGCGCAGAGTTGTTTTGTCAATCGAAGGTTCAAAGAGACCCATCAAAATCTCTGCATGCAATGTCAGGGTTCGTCTGGCAAATATTCAAGCCTCAAATAGGTTGCTTGGCTCCTAAATCCTGTGCAAATCGGGCAATACTTGAAGATGCTGGCTCCTAAGTAAACATTTTTTTTATCAACGTTTAGATCTCAACGATCATTTCAATTGAGACCACGGATTAAATGATATAATTAAATAACTTCTGCTTGCGTGACGGTTGCTATCGCGAAGATGTCTGGAAAGCAGTTGGGCCGAACGTTTTTCTAAATAATTTTCTACTATTCTCTGAATGAGAATTTGATTCAGCTATTCATGGCCACTGGCTATATGTGTGCCTCATTAAGGAAAAATTCAAGCGAGCATGAGATTAAGGCTTTTCACGGTAAATACGGGAAAAGTGTGGGAGGAATTTTCACTTGGAATTTTAACAAGGCCTAATTACAGGAAGCTTTAAGCTCACTGAACTGTGATAACCACTTTCCAGCTAAGCTAAGATATTGTCGAGAAAACACAAAAAGAGAGATTTGTTTTATTATGTCATTGTTATAGCTCGCCCATGCAGCACATAAATGCGGTAAAATTAAAAATTAAGACCCGAGTTGTGGTTTCATGAAATTCAAATTACTAAATTCAATAGCGCGATGGCGCAGTGCTCAACAGAGACTTGCATCTGTCGCATCTGCCGTCGGCTTCCTTTCTATGTGAAAAAAGACATTTCGTATCTCAGTTCAAGGACTGACCCCTCGCAATGGAAGTGTTTTGTTAGTCTTAGAATCATGTTTAATTATGTGATGTTTTTGAAGAGTTTGAGGATCATTTACTTCCGAGTTTTCCGATTGTATAAGAGAGACTGCCGGTCCATAGATATTCAAAAACTCCGACTTCCGTGTAGGCTGGCAGCTAGTGTGGGAGTTTTACTGCAATGCGCATGCGTTTAAGCTCTTGTTGAGCCAGGTGATTTTCCTTCGAGGTGTAAAATCCGTAGCTAAGTCTGAATCTTCTTCGGACGATTTTTAAATTCAAACAACAGCAGCAATAGCCCATTTATTATTATTTTTACTGTCCTTGAAGCCTATAACAAGCAATGGATGACTGTAAGCCTTTTTAAATGGTAAATGAGTCAAATTGAAAAATCGTTTTATCGGCTCTTTTGCGCCGTTTGCGGGGTCAAGCAACCCACGCTGACGACACAGACATCACAGACCGTATCATAGAGTATTGCCCGGGCATTGTGCTCGCGGTCAAGATGGTCAACTATTCTCAAAAGCGCACGTAATGCCATGACGCCCGATCTCGGTCGGTGTCACACAAATCAGCAAAAGCAATAAAAAAATTGAGGGTGAGGGAAATTTGGCGTTTATATGTTAGAGATGATATTGTCTTGTTGACTACTGTCTTTTTAATTTGTAATTTTCATCGACGCGGACTTCAGAAGGACCCCCTCGCGACACGCGACGGGTTTCTCGTTGTTGTCACGGAAACTGTTGTTCAGAGTAATTGTAGCGTGACAGCGTCACGCAAAAGTTTGTACTTTGCTGTAATGAAGTGCCCGTATGCACTTCACTTTTGGCGTTTCACACGGAGAGAGTGTACCGCTTGGACGTAAATACGGAATTAATGATGTGTATTGGAAATTGTTGACATGATGGTGAAACGACTTTGTCCAAGCTAAATGTTTAAGGAACAAGCTAATTTAAGTATCCACGATGGAACAAAACGGTGAGGTTTTCCACAGATTTGTTTTGAGTTGGCGGCGCAGAAAACAGCCGTTTGTGTGAAACCGACAAGCAAGCGCGATATGACTTCGGCGCTTCGTGAATTTTCCAAAGTTATGACTTTGGTGGTGTGAATTGGACAAAATGACTATTAACTTAGTATTTATTTTGAACTATTTCAGGCTATCCAAGGGCCAATTTTACGCCAACGTCGAAGGCGCTTTGGCCAAACGGCACAGATCTAATGCAGACACGAGCACGGCTGAATGGCCACGGTGGAAAATATGCGAAATCTGGAGCACCCAATAAACGGCAGAAAAAATCTGGCAATGCTGTTCGGCCGAAGAGAGCTCTTCTATGCCTGACACTCGGGAATCCGATCCGAAGTGCTGCTATAAATCTAGTGGAATGGAAATATCCTTTTAAATAGCAGTATTTAACCTTTTTTTTAGAATATTTCTCGCGCGAATTTGCGGAGTTTGCGGTTCGTGTGTTCCGCTTGTTATGGTTGTGGTGGTCTCGTAGTTAATATCCTTCAAATTTCTGTTAGCTAGTTTGAGGTATTAGATGAATGTATTTGAAACGTTTGCCTTGACTCTTGACTCAAGCCTTTCGATGTTATGATTTTGATCACTATTTTCGCGAACTGTGCAGCTCTGGCAGCCTACGAGCCTCTTCCAGAGAAGGATAGCAGCGAAATAAATGACAACCTGGTTGGTATTTTAGATTACCTTGTGCGCACTGTGCGGGATTATATTTTTTATGTGGATGAATATTCATGCTGTGAAATGTGGCTCCGGCTTTAACTTGTTGAAAATATCATCTGTTTTTAGAAGATCTTTCCCCATGCGATTCCAGGAAAAACACCGGTTCATAAAAGTGGAATTTTGACACGAGTGTAAACCAGCAAATCGCACACGCAAGAAAACATAACAAAAATATTGATACGAATTATAGCGGCGTATACACCTTACTTTGTTTTAGTTTTGAATGAATTTGTTATTGGCTCAACCAATAGTCAAAAGCTTAAATCTCTAGTAAAGTAGGAGTTATTACGCGGTTAGAATACAGATATTTTAGGCTATTGATTTTACTTCACTTCGGTAAACGCATATTTTCTAGAACACTCGTATGATCGCAGTTTTGTTAGGTGTCACTGATTGTCTGTTGTAGGGCTTGCATTTTGAGCGTGAGATCCTTTTGTTAGGTACAGAGAAATTTGATACAACTGCGGGTGCCGTCGTAAATAGTGTGTGCTTTTATGCTTTGGTGTTTTAGAAAAATCGAACGCTAAAGTACATGTATCTCGTGTTCTCATTCGCCGCTATCGCGAAAACAAGCGTTCACTTGCAATCGTCTGGTGTGCCACGAAAATAAAAATCCCACATTCATCAAAGTTAATTCATTCGATACAAAGGCATCAGTTGATCGGGTTTCTTGCCAATTAAAGTTTAATGCTAGGGAAGCAATTCGTTCGAGCTATCCGCAGAAATGGTCGTTGTCAATTTCACAGTCATAAATTTGTAAGAAATCGATGACTTCGAATGTAAATAAAGGCACCATGCTTGGATAACTTTTCAGCTTTATTATTTTATCGACTTGACTTTTTTTTCGAGCGAATGCCAAAAAATTTCATCTCTGTAACGACAGCGTATAATGCCAGACATGGTATTTTGTTATTGTCATCTTTATGGCTTCAGATCCAATAGAGGCAGATTACCTGAAAAGATATTGCTTTATGCAGGACTTTCGCTCTTGGGGTAATAATTAATGCTCTCTGTGGCCGTGTTGGCAAATTCTCGTGAATTTCTTATGGCCTATGGTGAAAACAAAAATGAAAAGCGAGTTATATAATTGCTGTTTATCTCTGGAGAAATTAAATTAAATTGAACAAATCCTTATTGTCAAACGCGAGAAACTACGTAACAAAAGCAGACTTTGGTTATTTTTTGTTTCAAAATAGGTTATGTGGAACAGATAAAGCAACTGCTGTTTACTATGACAAAACAGGAAAGGGAAACTGTGAGGGAAAAATACAAGGCCAAGATCCCTGAGCCCCTAACCAATCAGTTCCCTGAGCGAGCATCCAAGGATATAGCTGTAACCCGCCTTCGAGCAAGAAAGCAGTTACAAACAGAGCTGTTTCCCTCAGGTAAGATATTTCTCAGCATTTGCATAAAAGTAAAAATCATTGATAGACTTAGTGGGAATTATGTCCAAAACCTACTTCTCAGGATATTATAATCTACAGTTTTTATAATACATGTTATTTCAGAATATACCCTGCTTAATGACAGGTTTGGGTTGCAGTGCTTCCTCCAAAAAGAAAACCCTTGAAAAAACCCTTGAGAAATCCTTATTTCCTGTTGAATGTTTGGCTTCCTAGACCCCCCACATTTCCTGGACTTTCCAGGATCAACAACACAAAGTGTATCAATAACTTCAGCTCCTAATTAAAACTAATTTGTACTTACAGAACCTGAACAGTTAAAATTGCAGCAACAGGGGAAAAAGAGGTCAACTTCTGCAACTGGACCATCATCAAAAAGAAGAAAAGCCGCAGAGAAAAATTGCTCCAAATGTAACCAACGCATCAAAGGTCGTCAAAAACATCGTTGTGCAAACAGTAGTTCATAGTGCAGCAGGTTCCACTTTTTTCCCCGTGAATTATGGTCACAATAATGATCACAACTTTGAAGTTGTTATTGTTTTTATTCTTCGTAATTAAGATAAATTTGGTTCAGTTTAAATAAAAAAATAATAACTTGTGTTTGATAGCAATGAAATATTTCAAGCTGTGACTGTACAAAGGCCAGGCATTAGATTTCTCAATGCATGCAAGCAACTGTGAGCTTTCATCGGTTTAATCAAAACTAACCTGTATTTGATCGCGATGAATAATTAAGCAGTGATTATACAAAGGGCCAGGCATTAGATTTGTCAATGTGTGCAAGCAACTGTGAGTTGTCATCAACAATGACAAGACTTGGTTCTGATCAAGAAATAAAAAATTTAATTAAATGTTACATGTACTTGCCCATTCTTCAATATTGATAATGTATGTCAGCCTAGAAGGCTCATATAAATACTTTCATTTCCCTCTAACAATTGGACCATCAAAACGGAGGGATTAGATAATACAAATTGCAATCTAAAGGAAACTGAGCATGTCAACAATACTGAACTACATGTACTTTCTGGGCCTGAAATTATCTATTTGTTATTGTCATATGCAATCCATGTACTTCCAAAAAATTGTCACCACAACAAAACAAGATCAAAGTTCAGTCATTCTGGTCAGCTCGCTCCTGTCCAGATACGTAGCCAGTTGTCTCATTGGTTCGGAATTCCGATCTTATCCTGTGATAGATGCAAGAGGGCAAAGGTCTTGTGTTTTCCCATCCCATAGGGCCAAACAACCACCTAGCCAACCAGCGATAGGCCACAGCTCTAAGAAACCTAAGGATTATAAGATATTTACCAGGTTCAGTAAACACGCGATTTCAATGGCAATGTAGAATTATGATGATGATGTCTTGTATTGGGCTTAAAATAACGAGGTTCACGTGTAAGCTCTTCTAGCTTAGCATCTATCAACTCAATTTCATCGTACTCACTTGTTTTGAGCTGCACCATTCCTTCTTCGATAATGTCGCCCATCTTTATCGCGAAGAAGTGGTCCAACTTGCTCAAGAACAGTACGGTTTGTTAATGGAGAAAAGTCTGGATGGTTCAAAATGCATTCTGCATCGAGACCGATAAATGTAAACTTCCCTCTCGTCTGGAGTATTTCGTAACAGCATCTAAATTCACGCGCCCCAGCTAAATGTGTGACACTGCAATTTCCACACGTACACCTGTAAACAGAAATGTTTACCCTTGAGCATGAAGATTCACTCGAAAAAATAAAAAATCACAGCTATGAGCTCTCACCAATTGTCTAAAGGAACTTGTCCTTCGAAATTTTGTTCTAATACGGAGGGCAAAATACCGTCTTCGTCTTCTTCCTCATCTTCGCCGCCGCCATTGTTATCGCTGTCTTCACTAGAAGCCAAGGGCTCGCCTTGGTACGGCGCTGTAAAGTTCAAGGATTCGCTCACACCTAAAGTTCAACCGTCCGCTTAGCTACTGTAGCCGCTGAATCGATTGGTAATTTTCAAAGTCTTTAATCCAGGTTCATCAAAGTATACGGCATACAGATATGTTTCTGAAAGCAAAATTACACAATCGAAGCTTGCAAACGCGAAGCAAATAAAGGCAAAATGAAAGCATACAAAGTCCAAATAAACCGAAATATCGAACACTTACAAACAATCTGAGGGTTCCTTCTTAAAATAACTGGAAATGTTCGTCAAAATCCATAGGATGACAAGCGATTTACACTCGCAATCTTCGAAACAAAATCATCACAAACATGGCTGGACAAGATCACTCGTTCGGCCTGGTAACAACTAAGAGTTCTGTAATGTAAAATTCACGAAATGTCCGCTTGGAACCTACATTCCGGCCCCAGTAAATACACGCAGTTGCCGGTAGCGTCGTGTTTACTAACTAAACCCTAAATGGTTCCAATCGTAGTCCTGAACTAATCTTGATTCAAGTTTGAACATTCAAGTCACTGAGTTTTCTCCTGGTCAGCTTCTAGCAGCACACACTTGTCGATGGGTCGCATCAGGACTCCACCCTTGGTTTTCACCTTGACTCTTCTGACATATCCGTCACTGTTAGGAAAGGTTTCAATGATTCGGGCTAGCGGCCATGCATTTCGTGAACAAGTGTCGTCTACCAGGAGGACTATATCCCCAACGCTCAAATTTCTCCGCTCACGATGCCACTTTGATCTTGTTTGAAGAAGTGGAAGGTATTCTTTCGACCAACGTTTCCAAAACTGATCTGCCAAATATTGGACTTGGCGCCATCTTCTTTTTGAATAGAGATCTTCTTTCCGGAAAACTCCAGGTGTGAGAGGGACTTCTGATCTGAGCAGTAGTAGGTGGTTGGGAGTCAGGGCCTCCAGATCCTTTGGGTCCTCTGAAACCTGTGTGATAGGTCGACTGTTAATGATTGACTCAACTTCAACGAGGAGAGTGGAGAGACCTTCGTCATCAAGGATCTGCTGATTGAGAATTGCATTGAGGACTTTCCGTACAGTTCTAATACACCTTTCCCATGTTCCTCCATGATGAGATCCCGTAGGGGGATTAAATATCCACTGAACCTCGTGCTGAAGAAGATAAGCATCAATCTTCTGATGGTTCCACTCCGAAATTGCGTTGCTGATCTCCTTGCTGCCCTTTACAAAGTTTCCACCATTGTCGCTTCTAATCTGTTCAGGTTTCCCTCTTCGGCCTATGAACCGGCGTAAGGCCTGCACAAAAGAGTCGGTGTCAAGCGAGTGAGTCACTTCGATGTGTACCGCCCTGATGGTCATACAAGTGAAGATACAGCCATACCTCTTTACCTCGGACCGTCCTCTTTTCACTATGAATGGTCCAAAGAAATCGACACCCACGAAAGTGAATGGAGGCTTGTTTGCGGTGACACGGTCTGCGGGTAAATTAGCCATCTTTTGTTCAGCAACGGGAGCTTGTCTGCGTCGACAGCTGAAACATCTTGACAGTAGTCTTCGGACAGCTGAATTGGCTCTAATGACCCAGAATCTTTCTCGCAGTAGGGATAAAACATGCTCTCTACCTGAATGTCCCGAGGCCAAATGATAGTACTGAATAATCAGGTTAGACACGTGATTATCCTTAGGCATAATGACTTGATGCTTAGCACTTTCTGGGATTGAAGCAGATCTGAGTCGACCACCGACTATCAAAAGCCCATCAACTAGTCTAGGGTCCAACTTGTAGACTGCACTGGACTTCTTGATCAGCTTCGTTCGTGACTGAGGCTGGATGCAGATCTTCTCATTGTCTGTCTCCTTGCTCTTCAAGATCTCTATTTCTTCTGGGAAGCTCTCTCTTTGGACATACTTGAGGATTTCTCTTTCGGCAACTTGCATTTCTTCAACCGAGATCGGTGTTGCGATTTTCGTCTTCCTTTGGTCTTTAGGATTCTTAAGACAATCGCGAGCATTTCGGAGGTTTTCTTTGTACCGCAAGACCCAGGCAATAAACTTCTTTAATTTGTGCCATGAGGAGAATCGCTTCATCATTCCTTCTACCAATTTTGGGTGTTCCTTTTGTGATGCTCCACCTGCTTTAGCTTCCTTCTTGACTTCTGGGTCCTCGTCTGAAATCCTTTCAAGAGTTTCTGTGCACTTTGGCCAATGGTCTTCTGTTTTCATCAAGAACTCCGGCCCCAGTAACCACCTTGAACTTCCAAGGAGTGCATCTGCTGTCAATCCTCTTGATACGTCATCAGCAGGATTCTGTTTGGACTGGATATATCTCCACTGACATGGGCTTGAACCGTCGCGAATTAAAGCTACCCTGTTGGCCACGAATGTATGGAATCTTCTGTCTTCATTCATTATATACTTGAGTACAGAGGTACTGTCGGTCCAGAACACCGAGTCATCAATGGGGAGCTCAAGTTCCCTTCTCATCATCTTGTCCAATCTAATGGCTATTGAGGCAGCTGATAATTCTAGTCTGGGGATGGTAATTTGTTTGAGTGGCACGACTCGGGACTTGCTTGTCATCAGGGTGCAGCTGATGTTACCATAAGAATCGGTCAAGCGCAGGTAGGTCACAGCTCCGTAGCCACTGGTTGAAGCATCTGCAAAATGGTGTAACTGGCTGGTCATGATATCACTGAAATTCTTCGGCTTGATGCAGCGGTTAACAGAGAAGCATGACAGTTTCGGTAAATCGGCAAGCCAGACATGCCAGCGGTCTTCGTCATCTCCAGGTATGGTGTCATCCCATCCTAGCTTTCTTCGGCATAGGTCTTGCAGAAGGATCTTAGCAGTCAGCACAAATGGCGCAGCCAAACCCAACGGGTCATATATAGAACTAACAACAGCCAATATCCCGCGTCTGGTCGGGTCCTTCGGCTTCACGTTGATGTTGAACTCAAATCTGTCTGTCTGGATGTTCCACTGGATCCCCAGTGCACGTTCGCTTGGTAGGTGATCAAAGTCGAGCATCTTAACTGATTTGGCTCTCTCACTTTGTGGAATGGACTCTATAACTTTCTTTGAATTTGACACCCACTTCGTTAGTCGGAATCCACCATTCTGCAGAAGTTTAGTAAGCTGGTCAGCTAGAGTGATAGCAGTATCCACAGTCTTGACTGATTTTAAACAGTCGTCCACGTAAAAGTTACGTTTGACGGTTTCAATAACATCACAGCTAAACTTCTCTTCATTATCTTCGGCTACCTTTCGTAATCCAAAATTTGCGCAGCTGGGCGAGGATGTTGCACCAAACAGGTGAACTTGCATTCGATAATCCTTCGGGGCCTGATTAAGGTCGCCTTCTGGCCACCAGAGGAATCTTAAGGCATCACAATGTTCAGGGGTTACTCGCACCTGGTGGAACATAGATTCAATGTCCGCCATCATTGCAATGTGCTCCTGTCGAAATCGAGTTAATACTCCCACCAATGAATTCGTCAAGTCGGGTCCCTGCAATAACTTGTCATTTAGTGATGTACCACGGTATTTGGCTGAACAGTCAAACACGACTCTTGTTTTGTCAGGTTTTAGTGGGTGGTGCACTGGATGATGGGGTAAGTACCACACAAACCCATCTTGACGATTATGTTCTTCTTCTGGGACTTTCTGGGCATACCCTTTACTAAGCATATCATCGATCACAGTTGAATATCTTCCATGCAGTTGTGAATTTCTCTGTAATCTCTTTTTCAGGAGTCCCAGTCTGTGAAGTGCCATAGGTCTGCTGTTTGGTAAACATGGTTGATCATCTCTCCATGGCAACGATATTTCGTAATGATTGTCCTTCAATTTGACGGATTTCTTCATAATAGAGATTGCCCTTTGATCATCTTGGGATGGCCCTAGTTCACTATCTGCAATACATTCACTGAACTCTCGATTGCAAAAGTTCTTGAACTGTTCGTTCAGCTCATGGTCTGTCCTGATAAGATTTGCTGTGCATTTACTTTCCTTGTGGTCAGAGCCAAGTGGACCATTAATGGCCCAGCCAAATTGGGTTTTGGTTGCATACGGTCCACCACCTTCACTCTGTCTTATCTCCTTTGGTTCTAATGCTTTGATGTTGTCATTCCCCACTAGCAGACCGACTGGAACATCTAATTCAGACACTTGAATTCCATGTAGGTGGGGCCACCTGTCAACATCATCTTGCTTTGGGACATCTTCAGCTGACACTGGTAAGGATTTAACTGAGAACACTGTGGGCAGTTCAACAAGGTTTTCCTCTTCAAGGTCAAACAACTCAAGGCTTACTAAGCTGCTCTTTGTAATACTGTTTTCCTTTTCAATGGTCGTTAGAGAGAATTCTGTTTTCTTGCCATGGAGGCCCAGTTGTTTCAGGAGTGCTTCGGTACAGAATGTCGAATTAGATCCTCCATCCAGAAAGGCATGAGTCACTACAATATTACGACTACCTTCAGCTTTCACTTTCACTGGCACAACAGCTAATCCAATCCTTGATCTGCTGACCCCGAAGGAACTACACTGTGTCTTCTCAATCTCAACAAACCCATTGTTTATACCAGTCATCTCACTTTGATTGGTATCCTCTGACTGCCTTTCGCTGTTGGGGGGAGGTGGAGGGTGTAAAATCATAGCATGCTTCCCTCCACAGTCAGTGCATGCAGCAGGTTTTCTACAATCTCGTGCTCGATGATAAGGAATCAGACAATTGAAGCAAAGTCCCTTTTTCTTTGCAAACTCTTCTCGCTCGCTGTAAGACTTTTGTTGGAACATCTTGCATTCTCGTAACACGTGGCTGCTGTGGCAAAAGATACACTTGACTGGTCTAGAATATCCTGATTCTTTCTTCTCTTCCTGCTTATCCTTTTTAGCATCAGTTTTGCCGGTTTGAGTACCGAAGCTAGAACCTTTAGGCCTGACAGGAGGTTTCTTCTTGTGAGATTCTTTATCTTTCAGGTTGCCTGATATGTCTCCAAACACTGGATGTGTTGCTGCACGAGCTTCCCGTTCGACAAAGTTAGCAATATCATCAAGTGTTACTTGTCTGTCTTCCCTTTCACTGATGTTGTCAGCCGTAAAGCGCCATCTTTTCCGGGCATCGTATGGCAGACGATTTACAATTCCTCTCAAGCTATCTGGGTTATCTATCTTACTAAGGTATTTAGTTTCTTTTAGTGTGTTCCTGCAGCTGGTCAAAAGCACTGAAAACTTCTGTAAGGCTTCCCCATCTTCGGATTTAATTTGTGGTCCATTCACAACCTTGTCAACATATGCCGAAGCGATCTTGTAGGGTTGGCCGTACCTGCTCTTGAGGAGCCTCCTTGCTTCCTGGTAACCTTTATCTGAATCCATCAGTGAACAGCTCTGTATAAGCTCTTGAACAGCTCCTGAAGTGTACTGGGCTAAATAATACAACCGTGCACTGTCGCTATCTGTCCGTGCTTCTATCAATGTCTCAAATGCTTTCACAAACTTGTTGTACTCAATTGGATCTCCGCTAAACACGGGTACTTCAGGTTTGGGCAGTGTTAGAGTTAAGGCACTCCTTTGTTGCTGTACCACCAGTTCTTCGATACACTTAATTTGCCTTTCTTGAATAGTCATCATCTTAGCAAAGTCATCTTCCTTTGTAAAGGACTCGTCCCTTTCAGTCTCCTTTTTTAATGTGGTTAACACAGGGAGTGTAACTAGTGGTCGCGCTTCACTTGGCCATTCTGGTGCCAGCGGATCAAGAGGAGATTCTTCAGCCTTAATCTTCAAGTTAGTAATATAATCAACTTCTTCAATCTGTTCTTCAACTTCATCAATGTGAGACAGTTCACCACGCTCGTTTGCCTCTGCTTTGGCATAAACTTCCTCCCTTGCAGCTGACTGGGCTAGTTCCATCTTCATTTTCAACATCTCTTCTTGTTGCTTCAAGTGAAATTCTTCTTCCTCCTTTATTTTCTGTAACTGAAGCTTTCTCTCTGCTAATTCCTGCTTCTCCTTTAACAACTTCAACTTTGCTTCAAGGGCCTTACGGTTCGCTGTTTCCTCGATAAGCCTTCTTCTTACTGAACTAGATGAGCTGCTGGTATGGGACACCTTCGACACTTTACTTGACTTTGAAGCGCGAGGAACATTCACTTGGCTGATTGAATCCAAAGGTGTGACTTCATCTTGCAGTTTAGCACTTTCTATGGCATAGATCCACATGGAGATCTTCTCCTTTATTTCACAAATCGCTTCGTTCTCCTTCTCATAATACTTCAAAGATTCATCAATTTCATCATCATTGGTAAGGATGTCATGAAGCTTCTTGTGGATATCTTCGAATTTCTCCCAGGATTCTAACAGCTCCATGAATTTCGATTTCACTTCGTCCATATTGCTCTCTTCTGTCATCAGATCCCGGAGATCGTTTGTTTTCTTTGTCAGCGACGCTTTGAATCCAGCTCTGCTCTTCTTGAGGCTGATAATCTTCTCACTGAGTTGTCCATCCATGTCCAAATCTTTATCACACTTTGAAACGGATCCGTCGGTTTTCTTGCTAGATAAGCTCATGTTTTCCAGTTTCTTGAAATCCCAATTGTTTAAACTAATGTAGCCGCTGAATCGATTGGTAATTTTCAAAGTCTTTAATCCAGGTTCATCAAA
>OFEP01000041.1_pt1 | contig 12594 bp, 5 predicted proteins | sample 1521161 | NCBI WGS metagenome assembly OFEP01 (sample SAMN04272335, study PRJEB24112) | coral metagenome | biome: Coral reef; feature: Shallow seawater; material: Coral tissue | host: Coral | place: China: South China Sea | collected 2014
CCCTACTGAGGAGGTCAATTCAAGTCAAGTCAATTTTTATTTAAATTCATACGGAATAATTATAATTAATACAAATTAGTGCTTTAAAATATAAAATGGAGAGCCGGATCGAGAGATTGGGAAGGGAAAGAAAATGTCAACTGTAGGTTCATTTGCAGAGTTTGGGACACTGCCTAAATAGTTCGTGGAACTAACCGAGTAGGTGACCCAAAACAAGAATATGAGAAGAAGGAAGGAGATTTGACTTATAACCATAGCAAGCTTGGTGTACTAAAACTAGTGCCAAGCTAAGCAGTTTACACGTGTTTTGACCTGGAGGCAATGAAACAACATGACCCGCTGTCACAATGAAAAGCAAGTTATCTCACCCACAATTTCCTTTGGTAAAGATTTTGTTGTCTTGTAAAGGAAAAGCCATTAGATTATCACTAGTTACCACTGAGTGGGAAAGTTGCAAAAAGCCACAGTATTCCTCGGGAGGATCATTGTCCACAATAAGGGAGAGTTTTACAGTGTTTTGGAAATAATACCTAGATATACCAGTATTAGATAAATCCTTCCAAACTAATCCAGGACACCTTTTAATTGGGCGCGGCGGCAGGAACGAGGAAACGTAAATGCTTCTTTGTAACAGTTAAAAATATTTAATTTTGCTAAAATTAGCCTAAAATCACGGCTTTGTTTTCATTTCGATGTTATTTTAGGCGTCATCAATCATCATTTGCTGTGTAGGGTTTTCTTGTATATTGAATCCTTCCGTTCAATCAAACACTATTAGTTTTTTCTTTCATCCATATCAGTGGTTGAGAAAATTTTAAAATAACTTTAATTCACGGCTCGCCTAAATCGCTTTTAAAAATGTTCCTCAGAATATCATATTCATGATATTTACACCGCCAGAGATTATACCGTATATCTTCTCGCCTACACTCATGAAAATATAACTGTTACATGTTAGCGCTTGCATAGCTTTATACCGCGCTATGTCATCTATGTTATTTCATCTAACAACCTAATGCTGGAAAACAAAAGCTTTAACACGATTTCTAACGTTTCTGGTTTTTTTCTTCGTTGCGTTGCAGCAAAATTTCATTTTTTCCTTGTCCGACGGAAGATATTGGTATGGAGAGGGTAAGGGAGAAGCTTGCCATAACATACGTATTGCTTCGTAAGCAAGTTATCACTGACTATCAGCCAATATTCCTTCTTTGAAGCGTAACGCGTAATCATGTGCTCTAATTATGACTACAGATAGCATTAACTTCATAACGAATAGCCACAGAAGCAAATATAAGGTTCTAATATCATCGCTCACGCCAAAATTGTGGTCATTGTGATAAGTTTAATTTCGGTCCCGTGCCGCATTTTAAGTGTCTAATTTACGCAGTGCACTGTTTTTTTTATTTGAAAAAACAATAAAGCGTGCAGAAAGTAATGCGCTTTAAAGCTCGAACACCGTGAAATCCTCTGAATCGTTCAGTGAAAAAAAACTGACCCGGTAGTCGAATAAAGCTCTCTTTTTGAATTTGTAGTTCAAGGAACTGGGAAAAAGGGAGAAGTTTGGAGTTTTCGAGGGTGTAGGAATGCATTTATTGAGCTCTTAGTCGGGTCATAAAATTCCCTGACACTGCGAGGCACGCCGCCATTTAACGCAACCAAATCCATTTAACGCAATCCGGCCCTGACGTTGAGATCACTAACTCGGGCCACCAAACAAGCTGTCCGCTGAAACTGGCTAACCCCCAATTAACCAATTCAAAGGCAGCCTGAGACGTCTTATACTTTAGCCGCGCAAACTTTTCAGTTCCTCTGAATTAATCGGCCTTTAAATTCTCTCAGACCATATTCTCTTCAGTGGTACTGATGATAACAAAACCTATCTTTTTGACTTATCCCTGCCGAATTTATGGCCAGCAAAAAAAGCCGGGTCTCTTTAGAAATTTTTTAGGAACTAAATTCCAACATAATTCGATCTTCGGTAAAACTGTGGACAAAGAGCCCCTAGGTGGAAAGTGCCTCTAATAATTCCTATTTATCATTATTACCATTAATACTTATCATGAAAACTTAAGTCATCGGGAAGATTTTTAGTAATTGTCCAGCTGTTGGCATCGCGAAGGAAAAATCTGGAACACGATAGCCAAACAATAGGTTACTGCAGGGTTTCTGAGAAATTGAATGCTTGTTTCTTTCGGAAGTGATTTGTTTAGGCATGACGGAGCTAAACGTCTTTAAATTAAACTGAGGCTTTCCAATCCCACGTGGCCGGGTCCACATTGCCAATGGACTTACAGGATTTCTACAACAGAAAGCAGAACAAACTGCTGAACAGAAAAAAGATAACAGAAACTGATGCCCAGAAAAACTTCACACCGCAGGAAGCAATACGAGACGTGGGTGTATCTCCACACGGTTTAGAATCTAATGTCTGATCGGCTACTTAGGTCATGCAGTTGCTGTTGTTTGTAACTAGAAAAAGCAATAAATTTAGCTGAAAATTACCTTACGAGAGAGCATTTGGAGAGTAAAGCAATACAGTGAAACCTTTTTCAGGTTAAACTATGGTTTTACTATTATTCCGCGCTGACGGAAATCAAGGAAACTCGCGGAATTTTTTAATTACCAGCAGATTTCGCAGTGCTCGCGTGCTCTTGATAAGTTCGCGTGTGATCTTGGTCAGACTTCGCGCCCTGGCAGCTTAGCAAGCTGTCAAATGGTACAAGAATATCGAGAATTACATGATTAAAATCAACTGTGATGAGCCAGTATTTACTCTTTTGTTCCTGTATCAATTGTAGAGGCCAAGTTTATAACCACAATGGGGTCAATACCGAGTCTTATATACTGATCCTTGTTTCTACACCTTAAAAAGTGGCGCCGTATCGACTAGATATCGTGGACAAGTGGACGCTGTTTTCCGGACGGCAGGGCAACATACCGTAAGCAAAACAGTGTGATACCGCAGATAAGGTCATCAATTCACTGTTTTGTAAACTTCTCTATTAATTTGTTTCATTATGCCTCTTCTAGCGTGAGAAGATCATTGGCGGAAACTGAGATTAAGGTTCTGATAACGAGATAACGTTTTTATCAGGCGTCTCGTGGCTGTTGTTAGTTCTCAAAGTTTTTACCAAGCATCCTTCCCTCTTTATGTACAAGGTTATTGCGCAATATTTCTTTAAGCATGATCGTTTCCGAATCTCATCGTGTTCACTCCGGAGCACAGGCTCAGTGTGGAATTGTATCATCAGCTCGGGCTGCCATTGAAAGTTCTTTACCCTCTTTACAATAGCATGCGATGGCTTTTAGACGAAAAGCTTTTCAAATATAAACATTCACTCACTCTGTCACTCACTCACTAATGGAGCTCGTTAATTTAACTCGGCTGAAAAGCCCATCAAGATACTTCACAGCTTTTTTCAAGAGAGGCATTTTGCCCTCTGTGATACTTCTGCAGTTGTTTCTTGATTCCTTTATCCTAGAAAATTTGACGTATGTACGGCAGCATTAAAGGGTTTTGTTTTATCATGACGAGTCGTGAAGTGAACTCGGGCCGTAATGCTAAAATGTCTAAGTGCTCACTGTTAATGGAACTGAAATTACCGAGGTTTACTTGTGGGTTACGTCCGAGTGCGTACATAAGACACTAACAGGAAACAAAAGACGTGTAGACACACAGTCGAGAGCGACTCCGAGAGCTATACGGTAAGCTCGTTTCAGCTGAGGAAATTGTTGCTTAATTACGACTGGTTTCTATTCCCTTTTTCATTGTATATTTCGAAATTTCCGGTATTTTCGACCGCGCAACTGAAACTGCATGTGTCACATAGATTGAAATTACATGATGATATTAAGCGTTCTGACCTGCAGTAATAGCGCGGTACACCTAATTGGTACTGCATGCTTAAATAAGCAGTGAATTTGTCAATCAATATACAGCTCCGTGGATTGTAGCCTTACCTGGTAAATAACAATTCACTTTTTTTAGTTCAAATTTGCAGTGAGCTGCTAGGATGAATTGAAAAATAGCTCTTTCCCAGCTCAGTTTGTGCTGGAACATTTTGCCCATGATCGGGTTTTAGTTTTTGTCAGTTATGATTGCACTTTGCCTCAGGGTTGATGGAAATGGGCCGTTTTAAGCACTGCACTCTGAGCTTTTAAGAAAACTCCGCCTTTCGTGATTAGCGCCGATATTCAGTTAACAATTCTATCGAATGACTGGCCGAGCATTCCACCAACGTTTGGTCGCCTCCAAAGATGAAGTGTTCAGAGTATATTAATCTAGAAAGAGTTTTGCAAAAAAGAGCCTAACGCTAAATCGGAAACAAGAAACAAGTTATCATAGAGTTTGATAGCCGTGTCTTTAATAAAAGCAATTAACCAGTTTGACTTCGTTAACGGATCAACAGCCTTCTTAAAGTGCCCAGTGACGCAAATTGCCAAATATAAACAAAATTATCGAAAGGGCAAGGTTATTTCCTTTGAACAACCGAACCTTTTACTTTTTTTGAGTCCGCTTCAGCATGTGAAATTACACGTTTTGCTAAATTTCCTCTTCGTTAGGGTGATATGTATCTCGATCGTCGCCATAGTTACCGTGTTGCTATATTGTTGACGAGTTTTATCATCTGTCTGAGCTGGGCAATACGCAAAATGGACAAACTGACAGAAGATATACGTGTTGATACATAAGAAAACCAGTGAATATTTCAAATTTATTGAGTCAGATAGATAGGGACGGACACTGTAACTGAACCGAGCGGGAAACTTAGGAAATCTTGCTGTGGATCGTGAACTATCTGATAACAATTGCCGTAAAACTTCTCCGTTCAGAATGACTCAGCGCTTCAGCCACACCACACAATGGTACACACCTTTCGACAAGACTAATACCTTAATCCACTTGAAACGTTAATGTTATTAAATATTGTTACCGGAACTCATCTTGTCGAAGTATGCTCAACATCACTGATTCGAGGATGCCTTTAAAACTAAGCTGCTTTGCATTGACGGATCTCAACTACAAATAATAGACGGATAAAAGTTCTAGATACGAGCCATGAGAGGCCAGGATGAAATGACTGAGCTTATATAGGAATTTTGCTTTGGTTACACGCCCTCATAATTAATCCGCCCCCTGAGCTGATCAAAATGATGATAACCCACCCCAGCATCTTTACTTAAAACAGTTACGAGTACTCCGTTTTTGTTTCATCCTGGATCATCAACTGAGAGAATAGAAAGAATGGCCGTCTCGGAACTAGAGTTGCGCAATTCGTATCTTCAGTTCGAGTAATTTTTTGTCTCCTCGCGCGCGTTTTCGCAATCCGGGCCGCCTTGTCCTTCTATTCTACAGGTACGGTTTGCCAGCGTGTCAGGAGCAAGCAAAGTAGTTTATTCCTAAGTCTTTTAATCCTCACATTTGTTTTCCTTGGGACGACTTAGCTTGCTAACCCTGAAAGATGACAAAAACCACAAGATAAGATATATCCAAAGTTTAGTAAAGAAACTCTGCAAAGTCACGAGCTCAGCAAAATATCTCCTGTCTGAACACCCGCTGAGTAAGAAATGTTAGAAAATGTTTCCGTAATTAAGATGTTAGGCCAAATTTAGAACAACCTTTCCGGTGGAGGCGGCTCAGATAGCAGAACTTTCTCTCTCAGAAAGCGCTGTAATCTATGAAACCTGTCAGTGGTGGTTTTGCTTGCATTTTTATTCACGCTCAGTGTCGAGGAATAAGTTTTGGGTGTCATGAAGCAAGGACACGCTGTCTGGATATAAAATGGGTCAACAACAAATTGACAATTTCTCTCGATTCAACTATGAGCTTGAACATTTTTAAGTGGGATAGAACAACTAAATGCTTTATATCGAGGACAATATAAACAATGCTGCTAATCTTGCCAAAAAAACAAAATGTTTATAAATACACCATAAAGTACTGGAGGCAATTTAGCGATATGTTTAGAATGTATAACAAAACATTTTTTTTAAACAAGAATTTTGCCCTGGAGGCAAGATGAAACAGCTGCACAAAACCACAACCGTTTAAATTTGGTTCAATTTTTTTAAGAAAAGATTTTGAAAGGGTGTAATCGTTGTCATGGGAGATATTGGACTAAACAATAACAGAAAAAATAAATTAAGTCTAATTTTTCTTGCAATTTACCGCAGACATTTTTCATGAAGCGGTTGTGAAAAGAATGATATTTCAAGCACGTTCAAAAGAGACTCGTGTAAACCACACTAAATAGACCTAAATACCTCCCCAGGAGGTAAGGCGACGCAATGCTTGTTTGAAATGTTCACTCCATTAATTGTCAAAATCACAAACAAACAGAAAATTAATTTTCAATTTTGATGTTTGTTTCTAGCTTGAGGGCAATAACTCGAGCTGGAGGAAGCCCTGAGTTGGCCAGTACTCAATCGCCGTCAAGCTTTAATCTTTTTTAGACGTGATTTCAGCGGAGATACAAAAATGTGACCCCCAAATTTGGACAAAAGAACGTAAGGCATTTTGTAGCAGGGGTAACCCCCTTTTCCGGTTCAGCTATTTGCCCGAGACGCGGGCGACATAAATTCTCAATTCTGACTTAAAACCGTGTTGTCCGGAGATGTAAAGTAAATGTTTTCAAACAACAACAACTTGCGCGTGAAAATTTAAGCATCTTTCGATTGTTCTAGTTACAGTACTATTTGCAAAGGAAGTAGTTCAAGTTTAATGACGTCATTGATTGGCAGCGTTTCCGGTGTCTCAAAAATCTTGATCCCGCCCTTATTGTCAATCGAGCGAAAGCAGAAAAACATGAACGCGTGGTCGGGTTGATCGGGAAGATGGTTCTCAAGAATTTTCTGGAATTTGTTTTGTTAAAAGAGCAAGTTGACCCTAAATTTGCGTTAGTAGAGAAAAGAGTCAATTTTTTATTCCACGTTCAACTCAAAAGGGAAGAAACCCAAGACAAAGAACGTTGTTGGGTGAAAGTTGAAGGCAACGAAGATGACATTCACCGTGCCAAGGTTGGGGGATAGAGGCTCTACAAAATACTGCTCACTTTTGGCAGTTTTGTACTTTTTTGTACTTTAAACTGTTGCGCTAACGTCGCTTTTTATTTTTTTCTTCAGGACTACATCATAGCATTTTGTTCTGGGACACTTTGTACTCGCGAAGAAGCAGAGATTGTTTGGAACGAAAACAACAATACATCGTCACAAATTGACAGCGCTTTGACGAAACAAGCTCCATCTGTGGTCGATATAAAGAAGGACGAGTGCAGCCGAGGCCACAGAACTCAACAAGCGTCGAGTAGCGTTGAAACGACTGTTTTAGAGAAGCCCAATCAGGTTGATTCGGGGTTTATTTCGCGGACCGAAATCTCGAGCGATTCTAGTGCCGAGAGCAAAGAATTCGATTCTCTAAGCCAGGAATGTGCTGATGTAGCTGTAAACTGCGAAAAAGAAGCACAAGGGACGGTTGAAGAAATGGTCGTTAATCGAACTGTGGTTAAAAAGCCAGATAAGGTCGAGGAGAAAGAAAAAGACCACGATTCTGAAAATACTAGCGATGTGGCAGCTAGTGGGGAATCGTTAAGAGACTTCGCTAAGAAACTCGGTTATCACGAGGACACGATTGCAACGGGGCTCAGCAAGCTTGGTCCTTTAGCCGACACGAACTCGCTGTTATCGGAACTAGTGAAAGCGCAGTCTTCAGTGAAGCAGTTAGAAGAGGGATCGTCCACTTTCTCGTACGAGAAACCTCATCCAGCGCTGGAAGATTCCAGTTGCTTGAGGCCGATCGTTATTGATGGGAGCAATGTCGCGATGAGGTATGTAATAACATTCGATACAATCTTCAACCTTGGAATTGCGGTCGTTTCGCATGGGTTATAGTGTATTTACTCCTTACGGTGTGGAAGAAATTTTTTTGTTGTTGTAAACATCAGAATTATCTTTGGCACAATCGCTACCTGCAAAACAATCGAGCACTACAGTTCTGTTTGCACAAATATAAGCTTACGGACGTGTGGAGTGCGTGAGTGGAATTCCACACAAATTTGTAGCAGATCGTCAGCGAACTAATCACTTTCGAATACTCGCGTGGAAATTTTAATGTAGTATTACCTAACAGATTTAATGAACAATATTTCTTTTGACTTGAATATCTCGAAGCTTTATCGCGTTGAATCAATTAGTGAGTGGTTCGTGGAAAGTATGTACGTCGTTTTTATCATACTATGGTTTTATAGAACGGAAGACTCAGTACTTGCAAATAGTGCAGAATACACACGTGCTCATGAGTGTGAAATTGTTCATTTTGCTCTCGCAGATATTTCAGTTATTGCTTGTTTATCTTTTAAACCAGTCTTTTAAACCTATTCATTAAGTGCTTTCGACGAGATTCCATATACCACTTTGATTTTCTATGAACTTTGAAACCTCCACATACAAGTTAAGTCATGCCCAAAAAATTCTTTCATTTGTTCGCGCTTGTGTTCGCGCTTGTGTTCCAACGAAATTATGTTCCCTTATCTTGAATTAGATAGTCAAGAGGTTGTGAATTATCATCTGTTGAGCTGAATACTTTCCGGAGGAAAAAGATTAATTATCAGGATTAGAACATGGAAGTGATACGTGTTGGATAATATCCAAAATAAAAAATTCAAAATGTTTCAGTTATCATAAGTTTTACATCGCGCATATTTTGGAAACTCCGAGCTTTGGGACCCAGCGCTGCTCAGAAAGTAAGGGATGAACTGACACATTTCAAAATATCCAATGTTTTACACGGTACCGTTTTACACAATCATAATAAAAAATAATGACCAGGAAAAATTCACATTAGGTCTCATAACCTAGCAGTAATAAACTGGATTGGCTGCATGAACGAGGTTGTTTTAATGAAGTTGCAAATCAAATGTGCAACATTTTGTATTGCCCACCACAAGACCATATTCCCAATATCTGCCTTGTCAGAAATAGGTTTAGGTACAGTTATTTCCAGTGTCTACATACTGCTTTTGTTAGAATTGTGATTCTGTGGCAAATTTTATTTCTTATTTCCTAATTTGGTTTTCAAATGACCATATCATTGGACTGATTTACAACGAAGGGATTGCAATTTGAGTGAAGAAGGTTCTGAAACATGAAAGTTACAAACTCGACATTTGAGTCAAAAAGCACTCCTTCCTTTAATCAGGTGATTTGAAGATGGCCTCAATGCAAAGTTCTGCTATAAACCAAAATGAATTGTAGTTTTTGGCCTTGGTCCAGATACATTTAAATACCTTAATACCTCAAATATTTCCGTACTGATCAGCTGTTCTGCATTTAAGAGGATAATTAGGGGATAATTCCTGCAGCTGGAAAGTACTAAAATTTAAAGAGATCAGTTTTCTAAGGTGGCAAGTTACTGCTCAAAATTTTGCATCTGTTGATTAATATTTTAGAAACCATGCTGGACATCATGTAGCTTCAATATTTAATGTCTGGGTAATTAATACTTGTGCTATAAATTGATGGATGACTGCTGTAAGAAATCATGTATGAAGGATGGCAATTAACTTGATGCCATTGAATTGCCCAGCACACCCGTTTAATTTCTCTCGTCATTAGCATGCGCACAAGATCATGCATTATATATGTTTATGACACACATCTTTGTGATTTCATGCAAGTTCACCAGGAATTCTTTTTTTAAAAGCAAGCAAAAGGTTTTGAGATGATTGAACACTTGTTCTTTATGAAAGAGGTTCATTTGCTGAAGATGAAGAGTACATTTGATCGTTTTGATGATAGTAAGAACTACTATTCTACTATATTGTGAAAATGCCGGCCAGTTCTGTGTTAATGAATTTAATTGGTTCCAAAAATTTATCATTACATGGGATATGTTTTGATATGCATGAAAACATCAGTGATATTGACTTGTTCTAAACATTGTGTGCACATGTGTACATGTGTGATATCCAGTGAAGCAGTAAATTAAAAATAATTCACTATACCTGAGGGTTGGAAGGTTCCTAAATGCAAGCAGCGTGTTATGAAAGCATGCTTGTGATAAGTAACCTGTTGCCATTCAAAATTTGTGTGTACTTCATAATCATAGCTGGCTACTCTGCAAAGGGTAAGCGGGGGAAGGGGAGCAGCGTGTTTAAAACACTAAATGGTACTACATGTGAGAGTCAATGCGGGATATAGGTGTCTGTAAGGGTTAATTCAATATAATTATTTTATTGAAAGCAATCACTGGCCATTACTCACATATTTCCAGGCTAATTCAAGTGGTTTTTTGGCCAACTGGAGTGTTATTTGGGCTAACTGTAATGTCATTTCATCATTTTGCCATTTCCTGTTTTAAACACAGCCCTGGGGGGCCTTTCTCTTATTCATGAGAAAGCGATGGTAAAATACACCGCCCACTTCAACACTAATAAAAAAAGTAGTCAACTTAATCCTGTATAGTAGTGCTTTTTATGGTAAAAAGAATGCAAAAGAATAGTTTTCTATGATTCAATATTTGGATTTCAAAAAGTGCCAAACTTTATTCTCATTTTATGTTTTTTTTTCATTTTTTTTTTTATAGTCATGGTACCCAAAGAGTGTTCTCATGCAGGGGAATAGGTATTGTGGTGGATTGGTTTCTTGAAAGAAATCACCGTGACATCAAAGTATTCGTCCCAAAGTGGCGGGAAAAGTCATCACGGCCTGAATCACCAATTGTTGACCAAGAAGTTCTCAAAAGGCTTGAGCAGGATCGGCTTCTGGTTTGGACACCCAGTAGAACAACGTCTAACAACAGAATCATCAAATGTTATGATGACAGATATATCATAAAGCATGCTGTGGATAATGATGGTGTGGTGGTTTCCAACGACAATTTCCGTGATTTAATGAATGAAAACCATGATTGGAAGAAGGTAATTGAGCAGCGGCTGCTGATGTATACTTTTGTCGATGACAAATTCATGCCTCCAGATGACCCTCTGGGTCGATATGGTCCAACCTTGGATGAGTTCCTGAAGAAAGGATCAGGAAAACTATGCCCGTACCTGCGGAACTGTACGTATGGGAAGCGATGTAGATTTCTACATCCTGACCGAAATCCCGTGAAGGAAGTAGATTCTTATCTGCCAAGCACGGAACATTTGCCACCAGAAGTTCCTTATGGCCAGGTTTCAAGACCAAACCGACCACTGCCTCCTTGTCCCCCTGAAGTGCCACGAAATGCAAGACCACTTCCTTCAGTGCCGACAGACTTTTGTCAAAAGCCACTTCCACTTCCACCGCATAGTGAATTTCCTGCTGAGATGGCAAGAGTGTTTCCACCTACTCTACGCTCAGGCCAGGGGGTGGGAATTGGTCAGAGGCGATCTGACCCCCTACCAGGTCCAAAGGGACTGCCTCCAGAGGTCCACATGATGCAGGAACGTTTCCAGCGCACACACAGTATGCCTAGTGTTCCCAGTGTGCAAGAACAGGCTTGCTGTGGTCCCCCTCCTGGTGCCATCACTCCAGTAGTGAGACGTGGTAGTGTTCCACATATTTGCCATCCACCGCCGCCATACACATCCCCATCAGGGCCCCCTGAAATTATGGTCCGTGGTGGTTCAATGCCATTGCCTAGCTTTGCAAATGAAAGTGAATGGATGTTACAAGAGCAGATGTTTGGTAGGCATCCATACCCATTTCCGCCACAATTTTCCTCCAATCCACCAGTTGGTAGCCATCCACCAGCTAGTCTGCCAATGAATCATTGGAACCTGCCTCCATTTCCCCAGCAGCATCCTCAGTATGTTGCTGCACATCAGCAGTATCAGCATTATGGCCCTGCACCACCAGGGTATGCTTCAGGTTACAGACGCACTCCTTATCATGGTCAGCGAAATGGTTACTTCCAATCAAGAGCACCACCAATAATTGGAGGAATGTGTGATGATGTCACTGATAATCCAAAAGAAAGTGGTGACTCGTCACATGAGGAGCTTCGAATCCAAGCTTATGACAAACTTTGTGAACTTTTCCCAGATGATGTGGAAAAAGTCTTGAAGTTACTGGATAAGTATTCAGATGAAACTAGTGTTGAAACATTGACCCAGCATTTGTTGGACGATACAGATGATTAGTTATGTGTATGTATAAATTGTTTGGATTTTGGCGATATGAAGTAGAAAATAGGTTATTTTACAGAATTTCCGTAGGGCAAGAGTTTGTTATTGCTGGTGTACAGATTGAAAAATATATATTGTATTTTCAAAGTATGATCTATGGCTTGACCAAACTTAATATGTGAACAGGTACAAATCAAGTACAAAAACAGTTCTTCAGAGTTTGAAGAGTTTTAGTGTTGAGCACAGCATGTCAACATGGCTCAATGTCAGGTTTCGGATTTTTGTACTGTTCTTCAAGGTCTTCTGCTCCTGAAAGTTAAGCTCAATAATATAAGTAGTCTAGTTTGTAACTTAATGCTTTTAATATCTTCTTGGAAGTAGAGGACTCGAAGAATGGTTTATCATGCATTTGACTGTAACATTTAAAATAATAGATTTTATAGTGGTAGTATTTTTGCTTAAATGCCAGAAAGTTGCCATTTATGGCAGT
>OFEP01000042.1_pt1 | contig 12525 bp, 7 predicted proteins | sample 1521161 | NCBI WGS metagenome assembly OFEP01 (sample SAMN04272335, study PRJEB24112) | coral metagenome | biome: Coral reef; feature: Shallow seawater; material: Coral tissue | host: Coral | place: China: South China Sea | collected 2014
TTGTTAGCGGCTATCAAAAACTGACATATACAGATCACGAATTTTCTCACTATCTTATCTTCTCTGAGGGGCTAGTAGGCTTTTTAAGAATCGGTACGTTTTGCAAGAGCTACTCGAAGGCATCTCTTTTAAGTTTGCCCTTCTTAATTTTTCTGTTTATTCATCGCTGTATTTAGCTTTTGATGATATCAAGCCGAAGCTCGCTGTTTCATGTATCAATAAGCGAGACTGACCCTTTCTTGATGCTGTTTGTGTTTATTAAGATTAGTTACAAAATATTTCATAACCGTTTCAGGGTGATTAGAATAAACTTGTTTCCATTCACTTTTTATACCCGCTAACCAGGCGATTCAAATTCCAACACCGCGCAACTTTGACTGAAATTGCTGAGAGAGGAAGTGCTTTTAATGACTTCGCTAACCAATTCTGGACAGTTTGAAACCCTTCAGCCTGCGTCGCAGACAGACAAAACCGCCGGTATAGTCCGGTATAGTCCGCCGGTTTCGTGACACGTCCGGCTGCAACGCAGGCGGCTAAAACCCTTTTGCACGGCGGAAATTTTGTTGAAAAAACGTATTGTCCAAGTGGCTGATGCAGATTTGGCTTACTTGTTTGCCACGAAAACAAACGTCGAAAACGCGACCACATGAGATTGACTGCACACCATGAGGTACGAGATATCATGGGATCCCAGGTGTACTTGATTTATCTGTCATCACAATCTTGGTTACCGAAATAAACCATCGTTGATCACAGGTTTAGTCGAATTTTTACGTTGGTTAACTTTCTGTTGTCTCGGTTGAAGTTGAAAATTTTCCAAGCAATAAACACATCACAACGTTTTTCATTGCCTTCATGTTGATACTGCCGATGCTTATAAATAAGCTACAAAAACTACGCAGTCAATAATAAATTCGGTCCAGCTCTGGGTGCATCTTGGCAGAGGTTAAGTTACTTGTCAAGTTTTGTATTAATGAAAACAGCTTTAGATTGGCACGATGGTATTTAATAGGTTATCAATTTTATTCTCTATTCGATTGAGAGTGATGACACGTAGTCATCGAAACAACAGCAAAAAAAGCTGACGCACGATCTGCAATTCGCCTGTTGCCAGCTACGGTCCTGTATGCACACTGAGGGGATTTGTAACTTTTTCAATACTCACCAGCAAGCAGCACCATTGCCTCATTTCTTCAAATTCTTGACCAGAAGAGAACTTCTACTCAAAGCAAGTTCAAGCTTTGCTTATGAAGAAACCTATTTTGTGTTTGTTTCCATTTGAGATTACAAAGAGAGAATTTTCTTAGCTACTGAATTCCGTACAAATTTAAAACTGAATGAAAAGGTTGATTCAAAATGAAACTAATTGAAATGGAAAAGCCGCATTGTTGAATTTTGACCACAACCTTGTAGTACCTCTTTAAGTCCATAAAGATGTACCTTTCCTTAAAGATTTCAAACCTCTAGACTATTGTAATATATGACCAAAATGCAGTAAATCATCTTTTATGTTTATTCATACAGCAGAAGTTCATTCTCTTTGGACTTGAGCCAGACTATATCTGATACATCAAATGATAAAAGAAAATGGTTGTTTACTTACAGCATGGATCTGCAGCTTCGATAGGAAGAGGTAATAGTTATTTTCTATATCCAAGTGCTATTTTGATATATGTGCAGTATAAAATTTCACTTAACTCACACATCACGTTGTAATAATTTATCATTCAATGTGTTTTACTTACTCTTTCATATACATCTAGGACCTCTTGTTCAGTTAACTGGTGTTCGTGCAAAATCACTTCCTGCCTTCTCTGAAGGGTGAAGTGCAGAGGTAGAGATTCAATAGAGCCTGCCCAGTCATACACTTCCTGTCATTAGCATAGACCACAACATTACTTCAATATCAACATGTATAGTAAACAAGTGCTGGGACAGTAACAAGAAATGGTTAAAAAAAGGTGGGGTGGTGTGTTCATTTGTTTTGGCACAGAGTGAAGTTTGTTTACCCTTGACCAAAATGGTCATTTCTCTGAAGGTGTCTCTTCACACTCATTCTTTTACCATTGCTGTGTTCTGGGAGTTTGCTTAAAATACCAAAAGTATTGAAATTAATGTACATTAAAAACAATTACTGTAGTTTTCAAGCACATACCTGGAAGAATGCAGTTGTCTTAAACTTGCGCTGAAATTTAAGATCACCAAAGCGAAGGATTATGAAATGCCCTTTTTTGGGCTCTGGTGGCACACGATTTTGTCTATCCTCTCTTATCTAAGAAGCCAAAAAAAAAACCATTAAACTTTACTCATTACATTTCGGGTACAAAACAATATTAAATACCAGTTATATTACAACAATTTCTACCACAATTGCAATTCATGTAGATAGAAAAAATATTTTAAACAACTCTATATAACTCAATTTTACCGTCGGATTCTAAAATAATACTCCTCAATGCAATCAGTCAAAATCCAAAAATATCCTCTTCCATATGATTCCATTGATTGAAGTTTATTTATCATGTGCTTTATCATTTCTTCTTTCCTGTAGAATGGCATATCTCAGTATCTTGTGATTAGCATGCCAGGCCAATTGACGTTGCGTGACCAGCATATCAACATATATAACTTAAGATAACTACAGTTTTTAATAATTTTATTTGATTCTTTAGGACATACCTTGCGTGCTTTGGCATCACAGTCTTCATTTGAATGGCATCTTGCTGGCGTAGACTGGTCCTTCTAACATAGCAAAAAGAGTTTAATCCATTTAGAATGAATAGTTACAGTCATACCTCAGGTTGTGACCACCTCTCCTCAACAACCATTGTGGCAAAATACCAAAAGGTTTCAAGTGAAATCACTATATTTAAAACCTCTTGTAAGTGACCACTTAAGAGCCTTAATTAGTTTTAATTCTTTTGTTTTTTTTTGTTTTCAACCTCCCATGGGAGACCACTTGGCAGATAACAGAGCAGAAATTGGATAATAAAGAGTTGTAACATTATCACATTCCTGGATAATACAAGGGATGGAAAGTTTTCAATGGGAAGTGCTTTATTTTTTCTCGAAAGTGACTTTTCATATGACAAAAAAAAAGTAAAACGTGGGTAAGTCTCTGCTGTGCAGTTACCATATGTGAAAAAAAATTGACCCAATATGGTGCAAGCTCTGGTCAGCACCCATCTCCTGTAAGCGACCACCTAACCTTGAAATTAATTTTTTTGGTGGTCGCTTACGGGAGGTTCGACTGTATTGTGTTTTTGTGGGCTTAGAATAGTAACATTCACACAACAACTGTGATTTTTTTGCAGAACTCTCGATACCTAATATATGCTAATTTTTGTGAATTGACACATGCATATGTAAACCGCAAGATAAATACATTGTTATTGAAACTCTGTGTCATACCCTGTGGGCTTTGGCACCATGGTCCTCATTGGTATTTTCACTTGATTTTGCTGGCATGGATTGTTCCTCCTGATAAAGCAAAAAATGAAACACGAACCAAATTACCAATTGCCACTCTCAATTTGTGCCATGCAAAACATTAAAATAACCACATTCTTTGTGTTTAGTCTGCCCTGATCAATCGATCACAATCAATGATTGGAAATCTAATTGATCAATCGATATGATCAGGCGATGACAGTTGAATTTGAAAGTTATTTGTTTTCGTTTGCTTTCAGCCAATCGATGAACAATCAATAATCACAAGCTTGAGTCGTGTAATTCAGTGCTATTGAATACTATCATTAAACCATTGATTCCCGTTGATTTTTTAGTACTTTTGCTTCATGATGTCCCACTGAATTGTAATCAATCTTTGCATTTGTTTACTTAACATGTCAGCACCATTATGTATTCAGCATCGACTATCTTTTAAGGAAGCAAATAAAACTGTTGACTGTTTTTATTATTACGATTTCCTTAGATAAAGAAAAAATTAAACTTTTCTGGCCTCAAAAATATTTCTATATGCATCAGTTTAACAGATATGCATCCCATATTATTTAATAAACATACTTGTTCTAAAAATTCTTTATCTTGTGCCTTGATGAGGCTTCTCCTGTTGTCCAACTTAAACCTTAATAAAACACAGAACACATGAATCTCAATACTGAGCACCAGGCCACTCTTTCAAACTTTAAACAGGCATGTCCAACAACAATGATTTATTAGAGACAGTTTTTGATTTGACTTTTTGGCATCATTCAGGCATCTTTCTGATGTCTTTGTATTGCACCTGGCCAGTGTACATTAGCCACAATAACGTCAACAAAATAAATATGTTTCAGAATTCTCAAAACTTTTAATCAAAACTTTGTTAGGTAACCATGTATACATGTAGATGTGCTTTACGATAGATTGCAAAATATACATTCACTCAAACCTTACTTGTTTTAAGATCTAGTTAGGGGTGATGCATAAATCATTGAAATGCTGCCTTATAATACAAACAATGTACACGTACATGATAACACTGCTTGCCAGCACAGAAAATTTAATAGCGTTGTGCCTACATGTATGCTCCTGACTTGAAGATATTTGCCAGGTGAAAGTATTTAAACCAACTAACTGAAAAAACAAACTTAAATTTAATATATTAAGTAACATATCATAGGTTTCAATAACTTAAGAGAAGAGGCCAAAAAAAATATGATACGAGAGTTACTGTAGCACCTTTCCTCCTCTAAAGCTTCACATAGGCCGGCTGCTGTCTGGAATGCTTCCGCGACATTCTTTTTTCCAATGTTTGATTCTACAAGGAAAAAGTTGATATAAATTCTCATAATTTCAGACCCTTTCTTTTGTCACATTCACAAGGGTCTCAAGTATAGTAAATCATTGAAGAAGTGCACTGGCCAATGATCTCAAATTGCTCATTCAAAAGAGGCAATTGGCAAAACTACTTGGACTTAAAAGTTTGAGTTTTTTTAGGAAGTAACAATGAAATTTTTAATCAAAAGCAAAACAGGAGGATGGTCTTGCCGTACCTGGAATTGCTAACAAGGTTAAATCGGGCAATTACTCATAGAAGTATATTGCTGCTAGTATAAGTGCTTGGTATCATCTAATAATTACACACATAGAAATTGCATAAGAAGAAACCAAATTACCTTTTAACCAAAATTACCAGCCGACTGTAATTTCAATCAACTTGAGTGTCCATAAACCTACAGTAGCCAGTAGCAGTGCCTATACATTTTTACTATTTTTTGCATGGACAAGGGGTAGTTGAGACACAATTACTTTCAATTTTATTGTTCAAGGGAGGCACTTAATTGTTTGTTTGTACTACTTATTTAGTGGTTGTCCGATCAACTAGATGAATCCGAGAATTAATGTTGCTTGAAAGAGTGACAATAGTATTATGCCATGAACTTGCAATTTTTTTAGATAATCTTTTCTGAAATATCGCTATCAAATGAAAATAATCTTCTCACTTGTCATATGGAGGTTACAACTGACCTTGTGCCAATTTTTTTTCAGATATTAGTAACTTAGCCTGTCGTCTTGCAACTGTAATTCTGTTTCACTTTGTACCATACCATGAAAAATATCTTATATTAGTATATACCACACAAGTGAATAGTGCTTTTCACACGCTCTGATAAGTTCATGGAAATTTAAAAATCTCTCACGCTGGTTGCTTGGAGGTGAATAGTACTTGCTAATTACCTCCGAGCAACTAGAGCAAGAGATTTTTAAATCTCCGACCGCTTGTCACACTTAAAATGCAATCAGCTTGTGCGGTACACACTAAAACAGTGTTGGTGAAAGTGATGGATATTTACCTCCACTTTGGTGAATAATTGGAAAATATTCTTACCATTAAAAATTTCCACACATTGGGGAACATGAGAGGGTACCAAAACAAGCATTGTTGGCAAATCTCCTCCAACACCATATTTGGCTTGAACTAAGAAAAGACACAAGATATATTGTAGGTTATTGGTTACGCATTATAACTATTAGCACCTATCTTGATGCCATCTAACTGCTGGAATTGTAATAAAAATAATATTGACATAAATTGTTTTGATAGTCTTAGTCACTTTTGAGTTTGGTTTTAGTTCTAAAATAGAATTGAGGTACTTCTAAGGCCAAAGAAATGGACTCAAAATGGCACACATCGTCACCACTGTCCCTTAATTTCATTTGCTTGTGAATGTGGCACAGGTATTTTCTGATCAATCACATCGTGGAGAAAAACAACAACAAAACAATTGTAAATTACTACTGACAACACTCATTCCAGATGCCAAGACCAGTGTCTATAGTGAAGGACTATTCACTAAGTTCAGTCTTTGCGTGTCATGTTTAACTTAGTGCCTTTTTTTAGAGTTGATTTTCACCTTTCTTGCCCTCCGCCGACTCTCTGTCAGCCACCCAAAAGAAGCGCTTTGTTTCCGTCTGCTGGACTGTGTTGTCTAATATTCTACAAGCAACAACTTAGGTTAGCATTTCAACGTTTTTTACAAGATTTAGCATTTCTATATACCAGTCTAGGCAAAACAAAATATCACAACCAAAGCAAAATTTAGATAGATCAGTCATCTTTTAATATAGGGCGGGTGCATATTTTATGCAATAAAATTAGCTCAAAATTCACTACATGCTGTTTATCCTCATAAAACCCCCAGGAGCATGATTTCAGTGGCAAGCAGTTTGTTTGTTGTATGTTGTCTTTTACTAAGGGAAAAACAAACAAAAAAGTCAGTCATTCTTCCACGTTTTAATAACTTAAACTTCTTGTTTATTACAGCCGATGTTTTAAATTCTGCTTGCTTTTACTCAATTTCGATTTGTGAAAAGTTTGAATTTAACTTCTAATTGGTTTCCTCTGGGCCTCCGACAGTGCTCACAAATTCTCACTAGCCAAAATGGCTAGTGAGGTGCAAAAACCACTAGCCAAAATAAAACTTTTACTAGTCTGTGGCTAGTTGGCTACCGTTAGTCTCGAGCACTGAGTAGATTTTGTGACTTGCTTGTACACATATTTTTCATGTGCTTGATGCTGGTTAACTGCATGTATTTTCACGTTTTAATAGTTTGATTGGCTTATTACATTGTTGATTACTTTCAATAGTTTTGCTTAATTTTAAGGTTAATGGAACACTACTCCATAAAATGAACAATGTGTAGTTCCAGAAAATATCCATACCTTCCCCTTTGGAAGTTTAAGTTAAGCTCCATAAATTTCTTTAATTTTTTTTTGTCTCATTATCATGAAACCATCAATCCCTCAGGATATTCCAATCCCTTCTGTGGGGGAGTATGGATATTTTCTGCAACATCACAATGTATACATAAAAATATAATATAAGGACTAACTTGAATAAGTTTTCAATGTCTTCTTTCTTGTGTGTACTTGAAAGGATAAAAAGAACACACATGGCCCCAGCTTCTCTTGCTTGCCACACCAACTGAAGGAGAATTGGCACATAATTATAAAAAAGAATGTTGGTACTAAGATGTTATAAAGTAATTAAGTACTAAATAATTTCACCAGTTTCACTGAACAAAAGGAACAATGCAAACACCTACTTCATCCAAAGAATGTGTCACAAAAGGCGGCAGGTTAACAGTGCAGTTGTCATTTAGATGATGTGTAACAGACGCCACTTCCTGCGTGCGGCCAATGTATTCTCCTTTCACTGTATCTGACAAACAGACATGACATACAAGGTTGCACTACAAAACTCAACTTGCACAAAATCCTCACATCACAAACAGAACTAAATTATGTACCTATATAGATCATGATATTTTTATACTGGAATGAATACATTTGGTCTAGGCTCTGTTTCACTAATCCTTAGAGTGCTCTATGCACGAAATATGCAGTATAAAGAGTGAATTATAATTGAAATATTAATGCCATGGCCAGATAAAGGCGTCAAGTTGTTACGAAATGTTGTCAAATACTGAGTTTCTCCATGAGCACCTAGTTGAGTTCGACTTTTAAAGTTAAGGTTAAAAAATTAATTTTCAAAGAGGTTGGAGCAGCATTTCTGTGAGAATGCATACGAGATACTTCTTAAGCATAGTGGCATCCTTGTTGGTCTTACAAAGGTCAGTCAATACTGTATTCACCAGTCATCCTTTGGGAATGGCTTAAACTAACTGTTTTAATATATAACAGGTTGCTGCTTAATACAAATGCAAAAGGTTCAAAAGAAACCTACAAAAGAGCAATACATAGCATGGTCTGGTAGACCTGTAGACATAATCTTTCCTTCCTTGCCAGGTTGAGGCCTCATAGTAATAATATTTAACGGATGTTGAATGAACAATTCAATTAGGGTAGCAAGTTTTGGGACTCTTGCACGTGACCACCTAACACATACCAGATTCAATCCCAAAGACGGTCAATTCTTTAATTATACTTCCCACTGCAAAATATAATTAAGAATCATTTTTTAACCGACCAGCTAAGAAACAATTTTTGTTTCAAATCCCAAATAAGGAATACTTAAATACAATAAGCATGTCCATAATAATTAATTGGCGCATACCTACTTCTGGTTCCTCTTTTAATTCCCGATCATGAATGGCTTGATTGTGACCTTCTGTAAAAACATGATGCCATAAATCTAACACAATAGCACCACCACCACCACCACCACCAACAACAACAACAACCTTTATTTACACTATTCAGGTAGAAAAAAAACAAGTATAGAAAACAAAAATAAAACTGGTTGGTGATCTCAAAACTGGTCGGTGAACTGTCTATCAAGTTTACATAAATATCTTCTAATCAAGCTATGTTAAGGGTCACTTATCACATGCATATTTCTCATTCCATTGTATTTCCCTAATTTGACAGTATTAGCTTTGGTGTACATTTCATTTTGAGAACAATTTATTACTCATTAGTACCAATGTTTTGATAGCTGTTGGGACAGTTCATGCCCACTTTTAGCAAGCAACTTTCTTAACACTGTAATTATTTTGTACAATTATATGTTACAGTCTTTGCAGAATGATTATCGAGGCAAACATGCATCTAACACAATAAAATAATAGTTAGTCATAATAATATTGTACAATTTAACTAAAACTGTTTTAATTGTACAGGTTTTACTGTATGTGGTATTGTGTCTCATATAAGCTAGTACATGGACATTGGTTTGTGGCAACAAGACTTACCATGATCATATAAAATTAACTCGTGATCTCCAAGATCATCAATACTGGTGTCATCTAAAGGAAGAGATTTTTTGATTCAGATCATAGGAAGTATCAAAATAAAATCTTGTTCATGCAAATGTATTAGGTTTGTTGTACGCTACAAATAGCTGACTGCAACTCAAATTGCCACAAATAGATAACTTTGGGAGGTCTTCAGGAGGTTGTAAGTGGGAGCCAGACAAACATAAAGGCAAAGCAGGAGAGTATCCCAAAGACAGCGCGCCAGACTCATCCCTACATGCAGCCTACACTGTACAACACTACTGTCACAGCAGAACACTATTCCAACACTCATCCTACAGCTATAGGCCATATAATATTAAACCCCATGGAGGAATTTTACTCTCTCCTCCGCGGAGGTTCAAGCATTTGTTATATCAATCCGCTGTGCAACCTTACATTACTCAGCGGATTCACCCCACCCGAAAAAAAAACCCCTGTGAGCCTCTGTGGAGGAGAGAGGGAATTTTAAGGGAATGCTTGACTTAACATTAGAGAGTATGAAGTTATTGTCCGTAGACATAAACATGCTAAAATTTGCTACAATAATTGTAGCAGATTTTAGCATGTTATCTTACCATACTGGTGAAGTGAGTTATCTGTTACATGTTATCTTACCATACTGGTGCAGTGAGTCTGTACTTCGAGCCATACTGGTAAGGAGTCTGCGTGTTTTTGCTTTTAGAATGTAAGGATTTGTTTCAAATTAGTCAACTTCATTACCTCCTTTTATACAAGGCAAATATCTCTTACTAATATTATTAATACTGCTGGCTTCAAATGCTAAAATACAGTTAAATTCTATGAATATTCAATTCAAAATGCAAGGTTGTTCAGTTTTTTTTAAAGGGAAATGTCCAAGAGAGAAGCTTCTAGGATTTAGTAATGTTCAAACATCACACAGGCAGCCAGTGTTGTGCTCTACTTGCTTCTTATCTCAGGATTTTATTCTTTTTCATGCTTTGGAAACTTTATACTGTCTGGCACAATTTGATTTGGTGAACAGCAAAATGTCATGATTTAGTGTGTAACTTTTTTAAGAAAATGTTTACTTGAGAAAAAAAATTCTTATTTTAATCTAACTCTGTAAGACCAATTAGACCAGCTGCCAAATTATAATTACCTCTATCATTTGGCGGCGTTGTTTTAGTTAAATCCACCTGTGGTATCCTACTTTTTGGTCTGTCTGATGCTTCTATAAGAGTAATTATACCAACATTAAAAGATTATGGGTACATTTAAGTACATGTTTCATTATGTTCTAACATGCAGTGTGATAATCAGATAATGAATACATGTTATAATTATTTTTTCTGGTGATTTGACAGCACTTTGGATTCCTACCATCTTCATGTACATGTTTACAAGTATATCAGCCAAGCAAGTCAAGGGAAACCAAGTAGTGTCATATTGATTTGTTAAAGTACCCATATTGTCAAAATTTTTATTGTCCCATCAGATCCTACATTTCAAGCAATGAACCTTGGCAAAAAATTTTTTGCGATTTGGATAAAAATCGCTTTTTTATGAATTTTAAAAGATCTGAAAATCCTATTTTTCTTGCAGTCTGCCTGTGCCACTGATCACATGATCGACATGCTCAGAGTTGTGACGTAGATTCAGGAGCGTGTGACCTGAGACTTGACTTATTATGCTTGTTTTACCTCTGCAAATTTAGCTTCGTAGTCCATGCAAAATGCTCTTTTCCAGCATTTTGTATGAACTACTAACTAAAGTTAAATTTACAGAGGTAAAACAATCGAGATGAGTCAAACATGAAAGCCTACATTCCTTAATGTACGTCACAACTCACTCCAAATCAAGGGAAAGCTGGTGCTGGTAGACCAAAATGGCGGCATATTTGAACTTTTTTAAAACTTATAAGAAAGATTGCATTTTATACAGATCGAATTTTTCTTTCGCAAAAGTTCATTGGGTAATATAGAGGGTCAGATAAGAAAGTAAAAATTTTGACAATATGGGCACTTTAATCATTCTAATTAGTTCGTTTGGCTGCCAAAAATATGCATAAAATTCATGGATGTACATCTACTGTTGTTTCATTAATGATATGTAAATTAATGTGATTTAGTTATTCTACATGTAAATGTATCATTGAATGAATTTTGTGTAAATACCTCTGAATCAGTTAAACTACAGGTGCAATACAACTTACTTCCATTAGCAGTCGAATCAGCCAGTGAGGATATGGCTGTCTGGGGTGCTGCTGTTGCTGTTGATGTTGATGGCCCTACAGCAATAGAAAGAGCACAGATTTTCAGAAAACCCTGGCCAACTATTTACAACCCACCCACTCTCTTAAGCATGCCTAGTTTAAGTACAAGAGAAATAGAAACCAGAAATTGTGCACTTTTTGAGGATCTGATGTTTGTGACAGTCATCAGTGAAACTTGGTACCAGTCAACAAGAGATTGCATCATGTACAAAAGTAATCAAAAGTGTCCACAATCCTACTGACATTCAGTGACGCTTCTACTTGCACAAGTTCAATGCTAATGAACAACCCCTGTTAAGCAACAACCCCTACAAGGTGTCCACTTGATAAAAAACAACTACAGATCCTTGAAAAAAATAATTGAAATAAATGAAATAAATCTCTTTGCATACACTGGTAGAAAAACAATCATGACAAGAGGCAGACCCAACAGTCATACCTGATTCTTCGAATAGAAAATACACTTTCTTCTTTTTTCCTCCAGAAGAGAAATGTCTTAACAGCTCCTCACCAGACAAAAGACCTTTAGCCACAGTGGGCATTGAGTGCCCACTGTCGTATGACTTGATAAATGTCAATCTGCACATGCAATAAAAATGCATTGATCAATTAGATCAAAGGTAACAATTATTCATCTACATTTGCACTTTTAGATATTAAAGTTATATCAACGCGATCCTGCATGGATCATGGGAACAACACCCAAAAATGCTAAGTCATTAGCAGTCGTTGTCAATGATTCAGCTCCGTTAAAGTGCCATAAAAACTGAAAATGATTATTGAAAAGGCAATCATCAAAAAGGAAAAAGACAGAAAGCAGAGGAGGGTACAAAATCTGCATGGTCAATAAAGGCGCCCTTTCGCCTTGGGCTTTATAGTCTTCAGGTGCATGTAATCGATTTGTTACGAGCTGCGAAGCGCCCCGGCCAGGGATCTGGCAATAAACATTTCTCGTGCCAGACTCCTCGCCTGCCATCTACGTTGCACATCAATTACAGTCAAACTTAGTGAAGCGTACCCCTCAAGATTGCACTAATGAACTGATTATTTGAAACTTGAACCCGCTAGTCGTTTCAAGAATGCAATAA
>OFEP01000043.1_pt1 | contig 12448 bp, 5 predicted proteins | sample 1521161 | NCBI WGS metagenome assembly OFEP01 (sample SAMN04272335, study PRJEB24112) | coral metagenome | biome: Coral reef; feature: Shallow seawater; material: Coral tissue | host: Coral | place: China: South China Sea | collected 2014
AAGGTACATTACTTGTGAGGGTAATTTTATTAAATCAATGAATTTTTTGCAATTTGATCCAATGATGACAGCCGCGCAAGAGTTCAAAGCTTGCAAAAACGTTTTTCTTTTTTTAATTACGATTCACAAAAACGATGGACATTAAATCAGGTGTAGTAATAACAAAATGAGATCAAAATTTACGTGATAACGAAATCAAATTACTTCTAAACTCGTTAAATTAAACCTCTTCCCGGTTTCGGAGCTGTTCTCGACGCAAAAAAATTGGGAATACGACATGCGGACGAGATGACCGATTGCGTGAACTGGAAGAAGATCTCGTTAATTATTTAGTGAAAGAAATTTACAAAGGCAAAACATACGTACTAAACCCACTTGCAGACAGAAAACAAAAAAAATGGCAAAAAATATTCAGTAATCGCATTTTTTACAGAACTCCATTGAGATGTAAACGCTCTTAAAACAACAATGTCGGTAAGGTAAACAGCGCCAGAAAATAACTATACACAGCAGTCGCAGACAGACGTGAATTTGCCGTCATGCAATAACATTTCCAGTGATAGTTCGTCGCAAAAATATGTAATCAGGAGAATCACCGTTTTCGCGCATAAAGTGTTCATCCTACAGAGAAAAGGCACAAAATGTATGCGTTGAAATTGTTGATGTCTACAAATTATGCTTATATGAACGACATATGCCTTAAGGCAAGGTTGACAACTCGGTCGGAAAAAAACTTTTGACAACCGGTCAAAAAATGTTTACGCTACAAACTTCAATCTCTTATTAGAATCACTCAGCTTGTATTAAGCAGATTCTACAAAGACCCGCTGTCCGAGTGTTCTATTACAGAAATTTCTTACAATTTTTATTGCGCAAATCTTCAAGTATCACTCAAAATTTCACTCGATATTTCTACAGAGGACAGATGTGTCTTTCGATAGCGCGTGACAGGCAACTGTCCCACAGCACTCCTATTCCCCCTATGTATGAATTATGATTTCACAAAATAATAAAAACAACCATTAAACTAACCACTTTCCTTATCAGGCTTTGCCATCTCTCAACATTATAATCGACTATACCGCTCTTCAAAATGACAACTACAGATCAACTTCGCGAGTTTTCGTCCTAATATCAACAATACAGTGATAGAACACAAGACCCATAGTGTTCTCTCGTTACATCGACTGTTGTTTTAAAACTGATCGACCACCACGGCGCCAATGAATCGGACAAAAACGTCAAAGAAAAGAGAAGTTATTTAGTTCCACAAACCTCGGCAAGCTTGCAAGATAGGCCAGTAATCGAGTTAAAGATGATCGTTCGATTTCTGCTGCTTTAGATCTTGCCGGAAACGATATGATAGGACCTCCTCGACGGTCTCTGCCTCCTACAAAACAAATATTTCATAATTTACTATTTTACTTCTGTGGACCTGGACTTAATGATAGTACCATCCTAAAATCATGGTACTGGCGAATCAGAAAAGCGGTGTGCAAATTGGATATCACAAATCATTAGAGATTCGCGGGTGAACTAAATTTATAATATCACTATAGTTATCGATCGGACGCGTTATATCGCGCATTTGTTGACTCTACATGGTTTTCGTAGTAAACGTTTATCGCTTTGACAATTTAAACATACCAAAGAGCAATCGATTATAGAAGAGGAGAGGCGTAACTTCTCAGACAATTCATAGAAAAACATCGTTGAATTCGACAATGGTTGATGATGACCGCTACAAATAAGCTGTATGTCACATGGAGCTTACCGTACAAAATCGCAATTTTCTGCTGAAGTAAGTCGAGGATATCCTTAGCTCGCAATCCGTCCCATCTGCCTTCTGCTTAAAATATGAATAATTCGGTGAAAGAGAGGAAAAACACAACGGTAAAACACCAACAATAAAAAACTGGCGCCACCGTTTGCCCCCACAGGAGCCTCTCTCAACAAATACACTCTCTCAGCCGGCGTGTTTCCTAAACTCCGAAAAGCATTTACCTGAGCTGAATATTGAGGACAAGTCGCTGTCTGATGAGGCAGTTGACCACCGTTCTGGTGTATTCATAGTCTGTTTTATCGTTCGTACTTCATTCTGTTCACTTTACGGTGACAGTTCTGACTACGGGAAGCCATCTTTCCTGCCTTACTCCCGTATTATAGTCGTGTGACGTCACGCGTAGCGAATTATGATAATTTATGCAAAGTCACAACTTCTCATCTGTCATGTCATCGACAGGAAAAGATTTATATTTTACACTTGACAAAAATGATAACTTCAAAATTTCTTCGCTAAAATTCCATGCATTTCGCTGGAAAATAAATTACTCTCCCTCTTTCTTTTATGATGTGAAACATCCGGTGAAAGCAAAAAGCGATCACTTAAGGAATTATATTAAGAGCGAAGTTTTTCGCACATTTCGGAAGTTCAAAAATGCCTGCCCCATTTGACCTCGCCTGAAAGGAAGGCCGCTACACACTACGTGCAGTTTTGGAACCAAAAACTGCCTAAAGTCCTACAACCTTTCGTTTGTTTTTCTCAGTTGAGAATTTTGTTAAAAATCGCGTGCACGGCGTTTGTTGATGTAAATAAAACGACAATTATCTCACTTAACTGTAATATAGTTGATCTGATTGTTTTGGCTAAAAATAACTTTTCACTGTGGGTAAAACCATAACCTACCATTGTGAAACTACATCGTTTGGCTAGACAGAAAACAGCAGTGTACTTTTTGGACGAAAACCTTGGCACAGTGAATGCGTAAAAAGTAGTTTTAAAGCAAAAGACAGAGAAAAACGGTTTACTGAAAGATAGATACATAGATACAAAATCGACCTCCATGATGCTCAACTTTCACAACATGACCGCAACGTGGTTTATAGAACCTAATACTGATGCGGTTTCACAAAGAATCGGTATAAATAGGAAAATATACGATAAAGACCTTACACATAACTCTGATCTCTTAAACAATTAAAATGTTAGTTAGATTAGGAAAGATAGTTCGATTTTTCTTTTGAGCTACGCGAGCTTTCGGCAAGATCATAAGACCCATAGCAGTCATAACAGAAAATTAAAAAGTGCCTTTAATCCCTCTCTTTAAACATTTGTTTGTTTTCGATTACAGCGTTGCTCAGATGTTTATCGTTTGCAGAAATGAAATATCCAAACGGATAGCGTAGCGGAGGGGTACGGTAAGTGAATGAGTCACGAAAAATGAAAAGGACGTTTAAAAAATGTTTGTAGAGCTAGAAAGTTTATAGACGCAATTCGACTCAGAAGATGAGAAAAAAATGTTAAAAAACCGTAGAAAATTTAACGCAGAAAAGCTGAATCGTTTTTTTAATATCTACCTCCAACCTTGCCCTCCGGCGTTAAATCGACAAAAATGCATATTCACTCTTTTTCACAGTCTTACACGCAGAGATAGCAATGTAATATAACGCTAGCAATATTTTTGACCTCTCTCATCACAAACGTGCTGAAAATCAATATTAAGAAAAGTTAGTTTTCTTGGCACAATCTGCACTCTATTGTCCTTTATCTGAGTATCGGATCGAGTGATTGAGGTTTTCGAGGCGCCAAAGTGTCATCAACAGATCAATCTTCATTTTCATCAACGCACAATTTACAAAGCGAAATAAATAACGATCATTTCAAGAATAGTTAAAGGTTTCAGACCCGAGAAGAAGTGTAACAAATGAGAGAGCCATTATGAATGCACTGAGACGATTGGATATAAGTTAGAGACAATGAAATGTCGTATTGTGCTTTGTCTGTGCATGGTCTGTGTTCGGACCACGCTGTGATCAGTCTGATCTTGAAAATCAATGCAAAATAATTTTCACGCAGGATGCGCGCTTTTGTGACTCTTGAAGATTTTTGCGTCGGCTGTCCTGGTCGGCCGAACGGAACAAATATGATCAAATTCCACCGGAAGAATCAGTTTATCCTGCTTGGCAGAAAATAGTGGGAAAAGGGCAGAACAGCAAGAGAGAAAAACAAGTCACTACCGCTTTTGATGTCTTTGATTTTGATCCTGGTTACTTAAAAAAAGAAAAGAAGTCTTTTTGATTGTCAAAGCAGGTCTCAGGAGGTTTAAGAACCAATCATAACACTCGCAAACGAAAATCTGACAAGAGCTGTTAGGACAGGTAAACTTTATTTCAGTGTTTTTTTTCCTAGCCAAAACACAATGTTCTTTGCTTGTAAATCTCCGAACTGTTCTTTGTATTGATATTCTTCAGAATATTTCTTTAGTTTAAGAAGTGCGCAGTTAGTAACACACGCCTAAGTTTAAGAAATTGGAGGGAGACTTCTTAAACAACCTCTTTCGCATTTACCAACAAGGGTTCTCGGCGCAGTACTCCGGTTTCTGTAGTATGAACGAAGGGACCAGGATTATTATTATAGCTGGCACTCGATGGGATGCTAGCCAATTTCAGGATACTCCCAAGAATAATGTCTGGTTGCCCCAATACAGTCGAAAGTATTTATACACGTGGGTGGAGAGAGTCTCTGTAAAAGTAGTGTCTTACCCTAGAACAGGAAATGAGGGCCCGGGCGACTTCCTCTCATTTTGATGACACAGACAGATTGAATTGTACAGAGGATATTTTCAGCCTGTTCTGAAGAATCTTCTTGACGTCGTCTACCGAGGAGAGGACGCGAAACTGAGACCCTGGGATGGAACTGGGTCGTATCTTTTCTTACAGTGCTACTGTAAGTTTTAACGTTGCGGTGAAAAACACGTGAAGGAAGTTTGTTGTCGTTCAATATAGCTAAACAACTAAAAAAATGAGTTTTTATCCCAGATCAATTCCGTTTTGTCAAGAGGGGATTTCCTCCGTTGATTTTTGATACTATTTTCCCCATTTTACTGTAGTTTCCTTTTCTAAATAAACGTACAAAGATTAATGTTCGTAAAGGTCGCAAAGAGTAAAAAGCCCTTTAATTGCAAACCCATATCGAACCCATTGAAGTGCTATTTACGGCGGGAGTCACTAGAATGGTTTACTTTCGAGTCTGACAAACTCTAGTAGTGTATTAGGACTTTGTATTCTTTAAGATCCTCAAGCGACCCAAGGCGAATGCATAGATGCTCAATTTTTATACTTGAGATTTTTGTTAGTTTTCGGTCAGCAATTATGGCTAAAAGAATTTAGAAGAGGCGATTAACTGAGCTTGAACAGGCGTGGTACCAAGAAAGAATCGTGTTCTTTTCCGTATAAACAAACAAAATACAATTTGGGTGGAGTTTCCGGTATAAAGCCTACTTTTAGCTGCTCTTCAAAAGTAAGCTCTTAAGAAATTACACAATGACCCGCCAAAGTCGCCAAAATTTTTAATCCCTCTTGAGAAAGTAAGGTGCAAATTGGTGTCTTGTCGATTATTACTGGAGCTGATACAGGGTGGAGAAATAGAAATTAAACAGTCCTACAAAAAAACGTTTTGAAATAAATGGTGTTAGTTTAAATGAGTTGTGTGTGTTTTAGTAACAAAATGGTTGGACTTTTAGCTACTTTTTAGTAATACGGGAAAATCCTGTTGAATTTATTTTCTTACCTAGTAAACTTATTGATAAAGGAAAATTGATCAACGTGACCAAAAAATATCAACTGAAAGTAATTTCTGTAAATTTATTTGGGAACTTTTCCGCGCTAAAAAAAATGATTCTATGATTCAAGGTCAGTGCTTTCGAATACTTTTCTTTAGTTCCTCGTTCCTTCAGAGCCCTTAGTTGCAAGAAACAAAATGCTGAGATATACATGCAAAACATTGGAAAGGCAAGCACACACTTGCGGCCCAAACATAGAGAAATCAACAAGCTCTCCAAATAAATAATTGGCCTTGTATTTCCACATAAAAGCCTTTGCCACCGGCAGCAGATTTTACCGTGAGGTCAAGAGCTTAGAATTAACTCAGTCGAAACGCGCACAAACAAGTTACGTCGGCAAGTTTTGTTAATTTACATGTTCATTAATAGCAAAGCGTAACATGTCAGGTTCCGGCAAGTCTCTCTGAATAGCCATTACGGGAAGGTAGCAATGATAGCAAAACCATTTTTTGTTAGTTTTTATATTTACAGCAAAACTTAACACGACGGAAGCTCCGTTTTCCCTCACAAGTCTCGGGCGATGAACTAAACGCTAACAGAAAAAAAAATCCACGACAAATATTTTTGCTCAAAATCCTAAGCAACTTTAAACAAAGACATTTGTCAGTCAAATCAGAGCTTGTCTGGTTTGGCCCTGCAGAAGACGACATGAAAGTCCTCAACGAAATTTGTTTCGTTAAACTTTTCCGGTCCTAAATAAGAGCGCATGAACTTCGTAATGGATAGATTCTGCCGTTGCGTTGGCGTTCAAGACGGTGTACGTGAGAACACGCCAACTAAGGTCGGATCAAAGGATTCACGATCAAATGACTAGTAAGAATCATTGTAACCAAAATCCCGGCCCTTCATTGTGCATTGAAGCTTATTGAATATAAATAGTGAAGTAATTGTTGTGGTGCGGTCTTCCAGAAGTATGTATTCAGTTTGTTAAGCAATATCATATAACAAAAAAGAAAGGTTAGACGTACGAGCAACACTTTATTTCGCGCTTTTTCTTATCTCGCAGTAGAAACTGCTTTTAAAAGGACAGGCAATCCACAAGGCAATTTTCATAACTTAGAACCAAATGCCATTACTCTGATTTCTGATTTCAGTCGCAAATTGGAAGTTGACAGAATATAATCAGTAACTTGTCTTTTTTAGTGGAACACTTAGACCTCATAATAAAACAAAAATTGTTCCATTCCAAGTTCCTAAATATGTTTTATTGTGGTCTGTGTCTTGCCAAAATACCTTTTCCTAAATTCTCCGGATTGAAAGATAGCCGGAGGACAGTAGGCGAAACTGAATAGTGGTGTTTAAAAAGGCACAAAGCGTGGAGAAGGTCTGAGTAACAAAGAGATCAACATATATCATATTTCGCTAAAGAAACCGTTCAAGTGCTTTTTTTCCGCCGCAGAAAAGACGCAAAGAGTCAAAGAAATTGATCGGGATGTTTAGTGCACGTGCTTGTGTTTTGCGTGGGTTTTCCCGTGTTCTCGATTGCATTTCCAAAGATTTTATCATGGGAATAATTAGGCCGTGGTTTCCGGTATATACGTAACTCAAAAGCGTGAGGGAGGAAGTCGTTAAAGTCCTTTTAAGTCTGAAAATAAAAACACAGTTTGACTTTTGATCGTGTTGATAACAAAATTTCCGAAATTTTATACAGACGCCGGCTTTACGTTGATCTCGACAAGGAGAACTGTTCATCTAGGTTAAAGATCGAGTACTATCTTTTGATTAGCCTGAACAGCAATAAATTATAAAAGATGCCTTTGTAAACTCTTATCAACAGTGAACTGGGTACAAAAATGACTGCACGTTTCTGGTTGATAACTCGAAACTGGTGTCCGTCCAGTGGTTTTTGCTACTTTTAATTTCACGATTTTCACATTTTGTCATTTTAATCATTCTTACTTGAAAAACTGCTGTACATGACAAGAGAAATATCTGCCCTGAATCTTCGCCACTATAGGGTTTACTCTCCGCCGTGACCTGAGGAAAGCTAATTTTATTTTTAATTTCTGTCCCAGTCTCCCTACTTTTCTGTCGAGGTGCTGAGAAATTTGTAAAAAAATCATCTCCTGGCCGATTAAAATTTGATTAATTAGATTAAATCTAAGATAATACTGAGAGATATGGATTTAATTATACAGCAATCAGGGAAGTTTGTTTTTAATTCATACAGGAGAAATAAATCCAATTATGAAAAAAATGTATTGAATTAATTATACAGTAATTGCGAAAAAGTCAATTTCCTTGTCTCAAATTTATTATTAATTATTCCACACCGATGACGTAGTTTTTTTAAAATCTCTCTGATTGGTTCTATCTGTAAGCACATAGTTACAACCAAATTGACTTCTCTTTAGGTTAGGGTGTGGTGGGGTGGGGTTATCCAGGATTTTCTCCCATTACGATCAACAGCAACTATGGTTTCCTTGCCAAATTTCTACTATACAGTTTCATCATACTCCTAGTGGGCCTCGTCCAGACTTTGAATTCAACCCTATAAACGTGTAAAACGTGTAAATAGCGCTGAACAGGGATAATTCAGGCCTTAAATGAGCGGACAACTCTACTTCATGAACTTAACATACAAAATCATTTGGTTTCTCTCCAGATATTCCGTAATAGTACGTAAGGTAGACCGAATTTTCCGATTCGGTAAAGCAGTCTCCTTTGATACCTATTTTCTCAGAATGTAACTCCTGCATCTGTGTGTTTGATTATAAAATGATTATGTAATAATGTAACAAACGGGAGTATAAGTACAGGTTTGGACGCGGTTCTGGAAGTGTCGACTGCACATCACGAGCTAACATGAGATCGTCTCAGACTGATCGGAAGAAAATCACGAGAAGGCCTGTGCGTGCCGGGAGCCCATCTCCAACATAATCATAGTTTATTGATCTGATATAGGCTTATTTCACGCTATTTCAGGCAATAAATGACTAAGTTTACCCTTTCACTAATTAGCGGCTTAAACTGTGCCAAAAGAAATAGCAATGAGCTTAAAACATGATTTTCCCATTGCATTCTATGGAAGAATCAGGATAATAACTTATGTCTCAAACTTTATCTTTTGGGTGCACCTGGGCGGAGGTGCAAAAGTCTGTTAGTACTTATATAGCCGTTATAATATCGTTTTGATGAACCATGCGGATGTTTTTGAAGTTCATTTTTTTAATCAAAACAAGTGTTGAATGAAACATCATCCATCGATCTTCAGTTGTACAATGAGAAATAACTTGAAATGAAATTATATTGTGCATAAAAGAGTGTAGCAAAGTGTGATATTGACAAGAATAATAAAGGATGAAGGCGATCAAACTATTATAGTATGATTTTTTTGTGTCAATCGCGATGTCCTCGCCAAAAAAATTTAAAAAATAACTCTCAAACAACTGCACTCTAGCAAAATTCCTTCCGTGTGGTTACTCAGTTTTTTGTAGCCTGTGTTGTAAGCGTACCCGTACAGAATGCAGAAAAGCTCTTCGTACGGGAACGAGTATAAATTTTGCTCCTCTTGCAAATTTGGGCGTCGTTCATCAATATCTTGAGGGAAAATTTATACTAGATTTTTATATCCAGAAGCTTTCAGTTTTATTTCGCAGTTCACGTTTTAGAAAAGTGGAGGAATTGAGTGCTTTATTCCTTAGCGCTTTAACAGCCGTCTTTAAATTGGATCAGGTTTTTCAACTGAAAGTACGCTCGGTTTCCGCCACTTTCGCGAGTCCGGTCTGGGTTGTGCGTTCCTCTGATCCATTTTCGGGAGAAGGGCGCGGGTTCCTTTCCCGAAAAGGCCCTGGGAACGAGGTTGGCTGGTAATCGAGCCTAAAGGTTTTGAAAACTGTTTCACTGGCTGTGGGAGGTTTCGTTCTCACTCTATTACAATCACTTCACACACCAGCGGAAAAAAAAGATGATCCGTTAACTAAACCTCTGACAAGGATGGAAACGTTTTGAGTGGTAGCTACAGAATTCTGATTTCCGGATGTGCTCTAATCCGATTTTTTATTAAAGGTAACTAGAAAATCCTCAGCATGTAGAAATAGTATCACGTAGTTGTTTAGTCGTAGCTCACTGTTATACAAACCGTTATGTCTTGTTGACTTTGAAGTTTGTTATAAAATAGAAAATGAGTGCTTTGCTTTCACTCATTCAGTTTCAAATGCCACAATATTTGTTCATCAAACGCGTGCATAATAGATGTTTTTTCTTTTGTGGTTACTTCTGTTTGTTTTTCTAGACGATTGAATTTTAATTGCCCGGACTTCAGTGCAGAGGACTTCCGTGCGTCATGCAGTTTGCGCATTTAAAACCATCGTCTACGAAATAAAACTAAATTGAAATCCTCTCAAATTAACGAACAATACAGAATGTCTTCCAAATCTATTTTTAATTACTTGTTAAACTTTTTAAGTAGAATATTTGCCCACAAACAACTGATAACAAAATTCCTCTTCTGAGATAGTTCCACATAGAGATCATTGCCTTTACTGCACTGTTTCTCAAATAAAATATGGGCCAAATTATTACATGTAGTCAACTCTCTCTAATACAGACAGTGTTGAGACCAACAGCAAACTGGCACTAGTAATGGAAAGTAAGGGCTGTCTTTTAGCGACAATCACATATTTTGGGGGTCGTCTGCTCTTCGAACAGCGTATTTTTTTCCGCGGTGACAGATGTAAAAGAAGCCGGTAGGGATTGTCTGGCTTGTACTCATGATACCGTAGGTTATTGTGTAGAAACGACTCCAGGCATCAAAGCGTCACTGCAATTACGTGCACAATGTTGACAACCCTCACAGTTTGAAAACTCGCGAAATGCGGATGTGGGTACTTACCGTACAGAGATTGCTCCCCCAAATCGAATTTGATATCGTATTCAACATCACCTTGTGTGACCTCGGAAGTGTTTGTGTTTTCTTTGGTTCTCAGATGTCCGTTGGCTGATTTAAATCGCCCGTTGTCAGGCTTAATTATAGCACAATGACAGCAGAGCAGAAAGAACGAACTCTTGGAGTGACACTCAGAGAGCGTTCTGTCCGGAGAGGTTTCTTGTCCCATGAAATTATCACCTGAGATTAGCTGCCTGCTTACTGTGAGAATTTGTTGCATATGAGATTTTTTAAAGGGATAACTGCATTGACTGTAAAACCAAGACCTTGACTGCATTTTATACATAACTTCACATTCACATCACAACTCGATAAACGGGACAGTTTCGTGGTTCGCTCGCATCTGGCCTCTCTAATACGCTTCCTTATTTCTACAAGCTGTTTATGAGCTATCAGTTTGAGCAACTTTTTTCTCCTCTAAATGCTGAACTAAAATCAAGTGTTGACGTATGGGAATTAAACGGTTTGCTCACTGGTATTAAAAGAAATTATTCAAGGCCAGCCTTGGGACAATTCGTACAACAAAAACGCTTGAAAGATTAAAGGAAAAGCCGGATTATTGCTGCCATTAATTTCTGTCTCACTAATTAAACAATTAGATTATGAGCTCGAGATTTCTATGAGGTAATAGTTTATGAGGCCGAAGGCCGTATCAACTATCACGTCATAGAAATCGAGAGCGAATAATCTAATTGTTTTAGTAGAATTCTTACTAAAATTTACTTTAAATAACGGTTTCCAATTATTTCTCGACGTATTATTAAACTTTGTGCCTTAAAAATATCGCTCGGATTGAATTGGCATTTAGAATTTAAGTTGTATACGGGCGCGCATCATTTTTTTCAATAGTTTCAACTTTTTTAAAGTTAAGAAACCGTAAATGTCCTTCGTTAAGTCTTCTAAGGAATTTAATTATCTATTTTCATCAAAATTTTCCTCCAAAACTTTGGCAAAATGATAAAACGTCGCCATTTCGTAGACTAGTTCCAGCCACTACACACTAATGGCTGATAGTGTGCAATGGCTCAGCCAATTAGATTACAGCATTTGCATTAGTATAGGAGTAGAATTCTACTAAAAGGCCTTAGCTCAGTTTCTCTGCCATAAAAGTACATCCCTGTCTAACTACAAACAGTTGAACTAATTTGCTTGCCTCAGTCAAAGGTATGTAAATTGATGATAGAAGAAAACAATTTTAAAATGAGAAAGGCTGCAATTGTCTTGAACGAAAAAGGCTGCAACATACAAACTCAGCGTGTTTTGTTGTTCGTTTGCTTGCATTCTTTTGTTTGTATTTTGTTTTGTTTTATTTCTTTTCAGTTTAAAACAGTAATGACCTTTCAAGATTGAAGGTGACGCTTTTTGTCTTTGTGCAATGTCGTATATTATATTGCTTACCACTTCTTTGCAGTTTTGAAGAATCAAATCCACGAAGCCAAAGTCATTTTTCTATGTAGATGCAATACATCTGCATGGCTTCTGGCACAATGAAGTTTTCATTTACAGTCATTGTCTACGCTTGTTTGACATCAAATAATGGTAAGATCTTTGTATTAGTAATTTTTTCTTCTCGTTTACCACCTTACTTTCTGTTATCGTGACCAAATACCGAGAGGACAAAATTAAAATCACCTTGGAGTTGAACCAACCTCGGTCGGTTGGTTGTCAAGATGTGTACTTTTTGCTTCGTAAAACATTAGGAATCACTTCTTTAGCAGTCTCGTTTTCAATAAGTAATGAGTTTCTTGTAATGAGTTGCACAACAAGGAGCCAAATTAAGAGATAATTTCACTCCTTTTGTCAGAGTGATTTTGATGGTTTGTCCAGCCTTGCATTTAGTTTGGACAAGAGAGGATGAACAGGTACAAGAGAAAATGACTGGAGAGAGAGGGAAGCTCAGGGCGTTGGCCGGGATATGTCATGTCCACGAAAGTTATTT
>OFEP01000044.1_pt1 | contig 12431 bp, 5 predicted proteins | sample 1521161 | NCBI WGS metagenome assembly OFEP01 (sample SAMN04272335, study PRJEB24112) | coral metagenome | biome: Coral reef; feature: Shallow seawater; material: Coral tissue | host: Coral | place: China: South China Sea | collected 2014
TATTTACAGCAACAGACGTAAACAACTAAAAATACACTGTGATGCGACACTAATTGAATATGCTAGAAGATTCGAGACGAAATTAGCATACTCGCGAATCTTCCAAGTACTAGTCATTTTTCGTAACAATGGATCAAAACAGTAATAGAAAACCTGCGATTGATGTAAACCTGTTTAAGCCACACAGTACTAGGGCTGCTGCAACATCTAAGGCATTTTTTAAATCCGTTCCATTAATAGAGCATATCCTATCAGATGTTGGGTGGAGCTCATCTGACACATTTGCTAAGTTTTACAAGCCTGTTATCAACACAGATAGCTTTCTACTGTTTGTTACAAGAGTAAAGGCACCAAACTGCTTTGGTTACGAAATATGTTTTTTGGTGTTTATTAACTATTTTGTTTGTGTATGCAGTGTGCTTTGAACTCTCACGTGAACACCCAGTGCGGTGACGGAATAGAATTTAAAAATTAAACGAGCCAGGTAAGTCCAAGTTTGATTGTAAGACTCGTTTAATTTTACGTTAATTTTTAAATTTTAGTCTCCATTTCGATCAAAAATGTGTACAGATATTTCTCTGTGAACGTATGTTTTTTGATATACTCAAAGCCACTCATTTTGGGAGAACGTTTCTCAAAGCTTTAAAGCGTTAAAGCTATTCAGTCAGCGTGCAAAGCAGTATGCTAAAGTTCTATTCAATTTTAAACAATTGGTTCATGCTTAGCATGCAAATATCGAGTTATGGATGCAAATGCACGAAGGAAGCGCCTCGAGCACTTCTGTAGCTTCTTGACTGCTCTCCGAACTTCCCAAGTGAAATTTTGCAGATAGAGCACAGAGAAATGTAGTCGCCATTATGGCGACTAAACCAGAATTCGCAGAATTTGTTTCAATTTTGGTGACCAAAGATGAAATGTTTGTTTCATTGGCGAACGTATCGGTCGCAATTTTGAGCCCTGGGATGGCTTTCAAAATACTATGCCAGTATTTAAAAGCTTGCAGTCTTGTAAAAGGAAAGGGCCAAATTGGCCCTCTTTTCGTTTTTCTTTGTGGGCAATCTCTGATTCCAACGCGGGACTCCCGCAATGGCGCACTCTGGCAATGTTTAATCTAAAAATTCAGCTTGGCAGTGAGCCTTAGAGGACACAAACAAAGGAAATCGAATGATGATGTTCATTGATTTCTTTTGTTTGTGTCCTCTAGCCTCACTATCGGAATAAACCGATTTCGACATATTAAAATCCAGCTTGGCAAGGAAGCTTAGAGAACTCAAACAAAGAAAATTCAAATATAGGGCGGCTCAAATTTGGGAAATTATTCCGAAGGAACTGAAGTCTCTTGACTATAAAAGACACCGCGATTTTTTTCAATTACAAAGCCGACGATAGCGAAATAGCTCAATTCTTTCTTCTTTAGCTTCCTGTCTTCCTCAAACAACGTATAGGAATAGAACTATATGTAATTCTATTTTCCTTTCTCCTAATTTGTTCATCCTTTGCTAATCTACTGATTTTGTAAGTCATCTTATACTGTATCAACTTGAAAAGTGCGCAATAAACTTTGACCTGAACTTATTCATTTCTTTTGTGTGTCCTACATAGGCCTCACTATCGAGCTGAATTTTAAAGTTGAAAGTGGCTTATTACATCACTACGTTCTTTTAATTACTACGGTACTTATTAATGACGTTTAACAACGTTCGTTATCATACAAAAACGAATGGAGGAAAGGAAGTTGCATGTAATGACAATATTTTCCAAAATGCAAAGAGCCTGACTGCTTCAATTGGCAACACACCTTAGCCTTCGTATTGCACTAGAATGGTACACTTTGCGTTCCTTATAACACAGACGTTCTTTGTAACACAACAAGGGATGGGTTTAGGCAAGGAATGGAGGAAAGCAAATTATTTGAAATGACAATATTTTGCAAAATGCAAAGAGTATGACTGCTTCAATCGATAACATAACTCAGCCTTCGTTCTGCACTAAGAATGGTATACTCCACAATGTCTGGAGAAGATAAGAAACACAAGTGTACTCACCTAGAATATTGTTTGACAGTAATCCAACCGACGTTCCTTCTGTTTCCAACAAGAAGCTCAAGTTGCGGATTTCTGGGGCATTAAATGGCTCTGTGACATTTAAAGGTGCAAAGCCCAGCTCAGATTGAATAAGCTCGTCAATATCGTTAAGTCTTTCCTCAAGAAAAGCGTCGATCTCGCGGCCGCTCATTAGGATAAAACAAATAGACTAGTGGGTCGATTCCTTGAAATTAGATTTGGAATGATTTCGATCTGAAGTTATTCTTATAGTTGGCTGCAAAGGAAGTGTTAACCAGTTCGCCCAATGTGTTTTCATACCGCTCACGGTAAAGGGCGAGATAAATAAACCCAGGAACTGAGGGGGCGGAAAAAAGAGGCGCGTACCTAGACAGCGGAAGTGCTAACGGTCAGTTTCCTTCAATTCCTACCGCAATACTCTGTGGAAAGAATAGTTAACTACCGAAAGTCCAATTCTGATGTTAAATACTTAAGGACTCATCGCACACTCCCATAAAGTAAAATTCAGTGGTTCGAAAAGCTTTTCTGCATATAGGCGGATGAATAACCAGTTACCTCTTTAACCTCAGCGGCAAAGACATTGCAGAATCAATCATGTATGTAGATAAATGGAGCGTGAAGTGTCAACAGTTACACAAACTGACACAACATGAACATTATTTCCTGTGTTCCACAGCCTAGGTTTGTTCGTTTCCGTTTGTACAGCTCTCGTACAAACGGATGAATAAAGTTATTATTATTGTTATTGTACTAACACGCGGCCTCACAAGTAGAGTGAATGCATTATAAATAGAGAATTCACCGCAGGGGCATAGCGACCACCGGATCCAGTAAAGTTACGAAATCAAAATGATTGAATGACTAAACTTTATTTAATTGTCTTAGTATTTAGCTTAGAAGAGGCGCAGTGGCCGCATGGTTAGTGTGTTTGACTCCGGATCGAGCGGTTGGGGTTTGAGCCTTGGCCAAGGACACCGCGTTGCGTTCTTGGGCAAGACACTTTACTCTCACAGTTCTCTTCTCCACCCAGGCGTTTAAATGAGTACCGACAAATTTAATGCCGGGGAGCCAGAAGGCAGTAGGCCTTGTCGCTTCATGCTACAGAAACCGGGATAAGCTCCGACCTGATGGGTCTTAGAGCTTGCATGCGGACGTTCCCCATTTTTTACTTGAGTATTTGGGTTAGATAACTAATTGTGGACACTCGAATTATAATAAAATTAAAAAATGAGTAGAAAAATCATTATAGCTAATCGAGCTCGTATTAGCGAAACGCGTGTTTGATAATCAAATCGGCTGGTTGGACAGTCTTCAGTGTCGCTACAATTAAAACTACAATCCATTATCCCGAAGGTCGACATATAAACAACCTAGAATTAAGTTACTAAAGACTCGCCGTTTTAATGTTTAATCTATGTTCTGATTTATTCCCGGAAAACGTGGGAAATGGCATTGGGAAATGGCATTTCCGGGCCCCTTAAAATAAACATATCCTGTTGGAGGGTGTTGTAAGAATGCTCCAAAACCGTACCTTGGCGGTTAGTGCCTTCGGTGATCTATAACTTCCCCTTTTGTGTGTACTCCATAATAAAACGCACGTTGCTTCTGCACCGGTTTTGCAGTGCTCTTCTTTAATTGTCTTCATTTCACGTTATTTAACGTTTTTTGGCTTTAAATGCTATTAATGTTCTCGTGCTCGGGCGCGATTCGTTCCAAATCTTATCTTGATTGTTTAACCACCCCTTCACACTACAATCTAAGTTTATTTCAGGAGCATCAGTATCGCCTGTGCACAGTCCTCACGTGAAAGTGGCCGCACAAAAAGGCTATCTTGCCTTGTATGGCAGTACTGACTTTCACATATTCGTGTCCGATCGTGTTGATTTGTAATGAGCTATTGTGATAGCTAATAGCTGATTTTAATGGTCACAACATTGTGAACACCGGCTTGAACTCTTAACGATGCTGAAGTAACCAAAACATGTTTGTTTAGAAACGTTTTGTCGTTTTTTGAAAATGTTTTATATCTATACTAAAGCTACGAAAGTTTGGAAAGGTTATGGATTGCCAGATCGAAATCTGTCTGCATTAAAATGTTTAAGAACAAGTTTAACATGTCTGTTATTTTGAAGTTTCGTTCAACGCAATTCTAATTTCGTAACAAGCACCCGCTCTTGATAAATGTAGCGCATAATCTTATGGAGCTTCAGACGAGAGCATAAGTTATAAATCACGAGTCTCGGTAGTCATGGGGCTTCAGTAATATCATTATGTATATGGATTATTGACCAAGCTTGTTCGGTCAAGATGGCCGGATATCGCCGGGCCAAGTGCCTTAAATTGTGTCTGTGTTTATGGACCGAGACGTAGACAAGGTCCAAAAGCACACAAGGAATATTCAGCCAATAACAAGCGAACAAGCTTGGTCAATAAAGGATTAATAAGATAGTAAAAGAACACCGGCTTTTTCTAGCGGGACACAATGGGTAATCCCGAATGGCAAGATAGCGCCATCTTGCTCGCTCGGGTGCGATACTGAGACTATTCCACAGCAATGGCAAATCAGAACAGAAAGCGGAAATGGATCGGGCATACCCTACGCAGAAGAGCAGATTAGCATCACCAGCCAAGCCTTGGATTGGAACTCTCAGAGGAAACGGAAAAGAAGAAGACAAGCCTTGACATGGAAAAGAACTCTGGAAAGCAGAGCTAAGGAAAATCAGCCTGACCCGAGAGGCGGCAAAGAAGACAGCTCAAGATGGAGCCGAAAGATGGAGGCTCGTAGTCAAGGCTCTGTGTTCCAGAGAGAACGAATAAGTTAAGTCACGTATCAGCATTAAGTAATTATGCCAAAGTAACAGGTCTATTTCAACCAGTTCTGATGGAGCAAAGCAAACCCTGGATCGATACAAGACTAAAATGTTATTTGACGTTTAAAGCCTAGCCGGAAACGGAGAATAATTTCATTGACATGCTAGGAGACAGTCTCCATTGTTAGAGAATGTTGTAAACACCATGTCAGCTATTTCGAAAAATTAAGGTGGCTCCGACACTACACAGCTTTTTAAACTTTCTTAAAAGGTTGAAGCTTCACATGTTGAATACCACATTGTAAGCACTTAAGGTAAAACATTCTGGTTAGCAATTTATACTGTTGCCGTAGTACCTTGTAAATATGTCGCGAAAATGACCATATTGTTTGACACTCGCTTATTGCAGCATCGTGTACTGAAAAATAATAGTAGCGATTCATCAAAGTTAGGATGCTGAAAAAATGCTGCCACCAGTCATTACCTAGGCAATTTCTTAACCGAGAAAGCCTCGATAGATCCTACTGTGAACATACAAAACATTGTTAGGGCTGCATGTTGGGACTGCGAACAGCCATACCCAAGTATAACGAGGTCCATAGATGAACCAATAATAAACCAAACGTAACTTTTGGGACCTAGATCATTTTCCCCTTATCGGCTTCCCTGACACGTTCAAGCCAAACACAAGTTCCTGAGTTTCATTAATAAACTTTAATTGATGGCAATGGCAATAAATATATTAATCAAAAAATTGATTCACTAATTTTAAGTCGTCAGTATGTTTAGCACGTTTACATCAATGTAATCAGCCAGTAAGCAGGTGCGCTACTCAAGTAAAATTGTAGAAAACAGCAATAGAAGGCACACAACTGCTAATGTACGTACGAAATACACAAAAGCATAATCTGGTATAAGCTACGGTAAATTTTGTTTCCAAGTTTAATGCAATAGCATTTCCCTCCAGCGCACACTTTTTAAAAGCAGCGACCTACAGGTTGAGCTTTCTGTACATTTTCACGTTAGAGTTTAGAGTAAGAACTGTTCAAATAGAGAAGCTATTAAAAATCATCACAAAAATCAATAAGCATGCATAATAAAGGCGTTCAAATCAATGGTTTGTCTTAAAATATGGTATCCAATTTTATTAAAAGTAATAAGTATATCAACGAAATTTATCTGTCTTATTTATATACATACTTTCTTCAGTTATACATAAATATTATGTAACTTCTCACGTGGACCAGCCACACACAACGTCTTTACATGTATATGTACAAAACGTTTAGAGACGCGTTTTCCATTGCGTTATAAATTCAAATTCAATAACTGACTACAAACACTGTAAAACATTTACAGGGATTATTGACCAACCTTTTTCGGTCAAGATGGCTGGATTTTGGCCAAGTTCTTTTTTCTGCGTGTTTATGAAACGAGACCGAGCCGAGGTCCATAGCCACGCAAAAAAAAACTTGAGGATGAGGCCAGTGTTAGGTCAACTGAGGATTTCTTACAGGCGATAAAGACTAATTTTTTTTGCGGAAAACTGTCCATAATCCCTGAGCGGGCAAGATAGCGCCATCTTGCCTGTTCGGGTAGCAAATCACAGCGCAGGAATTGAATCAGAATACTCGCTCAAGGAGCTAGCCATATAATAATGCTGCATATCACTAATGCCATTTCCATGCGCACTTAACTAAATTTTAGCCCTAGTAATTTCACACTTTGTTTGTCACCATATTCTCGTATGGTGAGAAACAAATCAGAACATAAATTTTACATGCATAATAATATCGTATCATTACGTGAAGCTACAATGGCAGTGCTCACGAGAAGGCCCAGGTAAACATTGAACATAACGATAAGCCCCTATCTGGCATTACCTTAGACAGAAAGAGAGTTTTTCCACGAATAACCTTCAAAGCTTTGCTCCTCTAGGTCGCTCTGACTAAAGTGGCAGGTTGTCAACTTTCTTCTTGATTTTTTATTCTCCACCGACTTTTGACAAACCCTTTGAATGACATGAGCTTTTATGGTAGATTTCTCAGTTGCGACGTTCGAAGAAGCAATTCCCGCAAGCCCACCAGAAATCTTCTTCAGCGTTCTTGTGCCCATTTGCCTTTCGACGCGCGTTGACCAACACAGTTTGTTTCCCGACCAGCTTCAACATACCTGAAAGCTCAGGCTGTTCTACAACGTAGCGAACTTTTGGGTTATGGCCATAATACTTTGTGACCTAGAATAAATCCATTCATTTATTAGTTCCCTTCAAAACGTTAGACTCCCTTACAGAAAAAAGGATTGTCTATTCCTATATCAAAACGGCTCCTTTGATGGCTGTCTGCAACACTCTAATAGGGAATCTCGGCAGTATTTCTAGTGACACTACGAGCAGAACAGGACAGCTGAAATAGCATTTTTTCGACGCCAAGTTGATATAGGGATTATTGCACTATTTATGTCACATTATCACTTGGCACAACAGCTATCTTGGCTTTTATCTAGCGACAGTCATTAATCATCTCAATCTTTATACAACGTGTGTAAAAGAGGGTCCAAGAACCCTAACATCTAACGCAACACTACTGTCTTGCGGTTACAACAGCAACGATTCAAGAATTAGAATGTCAGATATCTAAAGGGAGTCAATTATACTTCGAGCGGGTTTCTTTCACTAGACTATTGGAACTTAGCTAATACCTGTTGGGGCTTCTGTGTAAGGCATTTACTGTAAAAAAGCCTTGTAAAAATGGATTGATGACAAATATATGGTGACTCTGATTGCCACTTACCATTTGTTTATCTAAAACGGTGTGATGCTGAAGCAAGATCTTCCTGTCATTTGAAAGGGCCGAACTAGACTTCAAATCTGATCCAAAATTTCCAGCAGATTTGTCTTCTTTTCCCCAATCATCGTCCTCCTTTAAACTAAATCCAAATAGCTCTCGACTCAAAGCACAAGCGTCGCGATCAGCAAATTCTGCGGGTGAATACAAATACTTTAGCAAGCTCAGGATTTTGCTCAGTAATAAAACCAATCAAAAACCTTTAACACGTGCTCTGTTGTTATAAAGAACGCCGAAAATTGCCATCATCGAAAACGAAGCACACAGAAATATTGCTAGATTATTTATCTTAGCGGAGCCGGGGTTTGTGAGCGCAAAAAGATCCAAATGCAAAACGGGCATAGTAACTTGAAGTTGTCAAAAACGATTGTTTTTGTAGACTGGATTGTCACGCGACACTGTTTTCCATTTGTCTCATGGCCGAAGTAACGGCTGCCGAAGACAGCCTACTCTGTTTCCCGGCGTGCCGACATTCGAAATAGAGATCACTTGAACCGAAAATTTTCGCCTTTAACCTTTTTTAAAAAACGACAAATTAGTTAACTTCCTTCGGGAAGGTAACTGATTTGTCGTTTTAAAAGGCGTGACGCGAGCAAAATGCTGTAAACTGTGATATATACAAAGCTATCTAAGGAAATGTATACTTCCAGACAACGCGCTTTCAGGTTTCAGTTGCCCGCACCGACGATCATCACTGCCAAGTTGTTCAATGACATATTCACAAACACACAACATAACTACAAAATCAAACCACATTTATCAACAAACCTTGTTTAATTCCACGGTTTAGATGAAAAGAAATACCCGCATCCTCATGGCTAGTGGACGAATTGATTTTACAGAAAAGACGCTGCACGTTACCGCAACTTGGCACATCTGAAAAAGAAAACAAAAGTTTATCTTACTGAGAGCCATTCATACTAACACATTTTAGCTAGTGATACCACCAAATTGTACTACAATCTATGAGCGAGGTGCACGTCAAACGCTTCAAAAACAAAAACTACAGTTTAGATATAGGAGATTGATTCATGATCCAATCAGTTCATCACAATCATGATTTCGAAAAGCGTGAGTCGAACTGGAGATGCAATCGTTTACGTTACTTTTCGTATGTATTTGTAAGACATTGTATCAACAATGCGCTTAAATCTTGTCTCTCCAAAAACTACCTTTTCTTTTGCATTACAACAAACTTTCTCGACATTTTCTATTCCAATTTTTTTACTCCTGTCTTCTTTAGACTCAGTTGCAGTATCGACATTGCATATATTCTGTGGCTCTTAAATGCGGTCTCTCACTCGTTCTTGTAGTAAGTACTACACAAACCTCCACTTCTTCTCATCTTATAACTTGCTTTGGTCGTAACTCTGAACGCTTCTGACGTTACAGTTCCTTTCAAGCCTGAACTAAATTCCATTGCGACAACCATTTCCCATATGTTCCTTTGCATGACTTCTGCCTTTTCTAGCCAGTACACTGGATCTCCTTCCTGTGTCTTGTACACCGACCCAAGATCCACCGAGACAACTCGACATCTTAGGTCATTTTGGAGAATATTTACATCTAGTTCAACTGGACCTATAGGTTCAAAAACGTGTGTTACATTATAGACTATCTCAATATACTACTAGGTTATACGGCAGTAATATATATTCATACATTACAGCTATGTAATTTAACGAGAACCAAGCGAGGATTACAATAAACATTAGCACTCAAGAACCTAGACTGCATCACCTACCAATGGTATCGTGTGTTCTAATCGCAGCTTCGGCACATCTCCGAGTATAAGCACGAACACTGGTGATTTCATCAGATGCTCGGATCACAACTGTCACTTCCGAGTTTTCCAAGCGATATTCTAATCCTTCGTTAGTTTTCTTGGTCTTTTTGTCGTAAACATCTTTGAGGCCCATTATCAAAATCTCCACGTCAACTTCAGAAATCTTGTTTGATACCTCAGGACTGGACACGATGCTGGCTGCCTCGCCGTTTCCTGCAAATCATAACCACATTTCACCAGATCTTTCGAGACAGTCAAAATGATCAAGAAAGCAATCGCTTCTTAGCTAGGAACTATTTCATAGTTAAAGGATCTAGATTCATTGATGCAATTTCTTCCCTAGGATTTTATGCAATGCTAAGGACTTCTTGTTAGTCTGCCGGACATAAATAGTTCTGAGCTATGTTAGTTGCGCCGATTAGTCATTTTGCATTGCACTTAGTCGTGTTCTCGTTTCGCCGCTGAAATCAAAATATTTTCATGTCATGATAATTCTCTCGCTCAAAAACAAAAACTAGTGCATGGGTGCAACAATGGTAGTTGTTATCACAGATTACATAGACTACAAAAAGCGGGAAGGCTTCATAAACTGCTAATGAAACTTGTTCTCACCTGGCGTATTACCCAAGACTGATTCATCCGACGATTGCCGGTTTTGCAGAAGGGAGCTTAAATCGTGTAACTCTGCGGTTGTTAATGGTTCAGTAGCTACTAGAGGTGCAAACCCCAGCTCAGACTGAATAAACTCGTCGATATCGCTAAGAGTCTCTTCCAAGACGGTGTCAATCGTGCAGTTCATATGAGAAACATTGGCCTGTAAGTTGTTGTTCAGAAGACCTTGGAATGATTTGGGATCCATTTTGCTGAACTTCCCATGGAATTTCTGTTAAGTACTACTTGGAAAGGAAGTTTGTTGAACTTGACGGTCTAACATGCTTCACTTCCGTCGAGTGGTGGGCGGGTATTTGTATATTATGTTTAGCCGCCCACGCATATATTGCGCAGCGAAGAGAGAAAGCGAATTACGTGACCAACCAACAGTACTGCCGTTTCATATAACATGCTTCCGCTTTTTTAATTCCATTTCAGGTTTGTACAACTAGGAAGGCTATCATAATGTAATAGGGACCTTTTCACGTACGTACACAATTGTGCTACTGAAATGTTGCAAAGTAGCGTCGATTCTACATGATTTTAACTAAAATTCGGTTGGAATAAATTAGGTCTAAAGGAAATGAACACGAGTCCTGAATATATCTGCAATCAAGCTGCAAGAGGCTTATTATAAATGACGTGTACAGAGGTTGTTAAGGATTTCTTTCCTTCAGGACGACCGGAAGAATCCTAGGTTTAACAAGAGGTCGGAATTCTAGACTGTACATTTTTCTTTTCACGTGGCAACCTGATGAAGAAGATATGTTAGAGCGACAGGAACACGAAACAACATGTAGATTATTTCTTTACGATTTTTTATCGGTCTTCAGGAAATGCGATTTCGAAATTTACCTTAGAGAAGTTCTCGTGATTCCGGCTCGCATTCAAATGATGTCGATTGTGCAATACCAGTCGGAACTTGATAACGGAAGTGCTCATTAAGTCACGCTCTTCATTGTTATGATTCCTACGCATAGCAAGTTACTTTACAAAATTTATCCGCGAATGGAAGAAATCATCTTTTTTTCAAACGAGCAATGGTAATTTTTCTACAAGTCTCTAGTTTCTAAACGAAATCATTTTTACATCGCACATACATCTTGCGGTCTTTAAATACATTAACATCTTGTGAGCCCGCCACTTTGCCGCATATACTTATACTAAAGCCAATATAATGCACTCGAACAGTCACACCAGCTCACCCATGAAATGACAACATCTACCCTAAATTGTGTTGGCGTTCAATTATCGACTGGTTTTCAGGACTTGTCATAAATTATATATTTTTAAGGATTTCATTTTTTGAGGATCGACAATTTTTGGGGAGATTAGCAACAAGATAACATACCAAGTAAGACATATATTACTTTAGAAGTCTTGTTAATTAATTAATTTAGCTCGTATACAACTAAAACAGTCCTATTACGATAAATGTTGGCAGTACTGAAACAATATCGTTCTTGCGGGGTATTCATAAATCCTAGAAAAATCGCGAAACTCGAGAGTAAATTGGTGTAGAGTGTTATCATGCTGTGTGTCATGTACCAAGTCGTTGTCTCCGCGCAGCAGAAATAAATAACAATCCACAATAGCCTCCTACCCACATGTGCATTTGACTCATCGCTGATTGCGTGACGAGTCCAAAATCGTGTCTGCAAGCAACTCAATTTTTTTTGTGTTGACGAAGAAACATTCAACTTTATCGGCAGCTGTCATTTATAATCACGCACGCGTTGCTGGGCCGGGGAAAAGTAATTTACTAAAATAAAATCTTCGACAACAATGTGAAATTTAGTATTGTGCCCCTTCCTGCGTTATGTAGCATTGCACACAATTTCTACTTATGCTATGTGTCCCACAATACTTTCTTAATTCTGTCTGATGAGTACAATATTCCTTGTCGAGGAAAGGGACAGAAGAAAGAGAACTTAGTTCACATATCTTAAATATAATACTACCTTGACTAGTCAAACCTGTCAAATTCAATTGTTTTTTGAGCGTCTCTGACGCGGTACAGGAGGCGGTCAAAGATAATATTTGACTATGTCACATAGTAATCACATGTAAATACTTAAAAGAGTTTACACAATTAAGCAATTTCTTTGCTTATATGCAGAAACTGGATCGACAGACGACAAAAAGCAAACAAAAATTATTTACATCATTCATAACACAATACTACCTTCATTACAACTGGGAAACGCCTTGGAAATTCAGTCATGTGTCGATACATTTGTCAAGTGCTAGCCACGCAGACTGACAAAGATGACAC
>OFEP01000046.1_pt1 | contig 12371 bp, 3 predicted proteins | sample 1521161 | NCBI WGS metagenome assembly OFEP01 (sample SAMN04272335, study PRJEB24112) | coral metagenome | biome: Coral reef; feature: Shallow seawater; material: Coral tissue | host: Coral | place: China: South China Sea | collected 2014
GACGCGAACAGCCAGGAAGAAGAAAAAAAGGCACAGAAAATAAATATTAGACTTGCAATATTCTTTTCATTGCATAATTTACTTTGCTGCTCAACAACAGCATTTAAAACTTCCCGTTGCTTTGTTCACTCCTATGTCCCCTATCACTGACAGTCTTTATTGAGTCAGGCTGGCATGGAAAAAAGACAAAGACACACAAAGACAAGCACACTCACCAGTTGTTAACTTGTAAGATAGTTAGACCGGTTTCTTGAGCCAAGGATCGCTTCTGCTCTTCAGATGGGTACGGATGCTAAAAAGGCAAAGATATTAAAAAGTCGTTTATTCCATGCTTTACATCCATCCATTGTTTTGGAGGACAATTGGAATTACAAGAAGTAGGTACAAAGGGAAAAATTGTAATTACTCTAACAAAAACACGAAACCCGAACAGACTTCGTTTCCATTTTTAAACGACAGATAACGCTGATAAGATCAGACTTAAACGAGAAGTGAAAAAATATTTGAAAACTTTTAATCAAGGTTTTTGAGCAGTTACATTGCGTGAGACAGGTTATAAGAAACAAGGGGCCCAAACTGGTACCGCAAAGATCAATACCTCCACCAGTTTATTTTGAGTTCCTCTGCTCTCAAGAATTAAAGACCCCTGCAGTTTAGGAGACCATTAGAATTTCCTACTACGGTTCAGTTGTCCTTTGAGATCACAAAGAGAGAATGAGAATTAAAAGAAGTTTGATTTTCTCGAATTGGTACAAAGTAAAAGTGCCCATTCAACGATGTAGTGCTTTTTCCCACCAGCCTGTTTTGTTCTATTAGTGCACAGCACCAAACAAGCAAACAGGCCTGCTGCTTATTGTCACAAACTATGAACTGAAGCAATTTGGTTATCGCTAAGGGTTTGTTCTAGTGAATGCCAAAAGAAACGGAACAAACATGCATAAAGAAATATTTTTTACCGTTAAATGTTGAAAAAGCCAGGCCTTCATTATATTCGTGGCAGCTTTGGGGAAGATCCCTCTTTTCTTCTGGCTTTTCTTCGACTGTTCGTCGTCGGTGTTGTCCCCCGTGCCATCTTCCGAGCCAACAGACGTGTTTAACGATGGATCTGAAATGAAGAGGCACGCCATGTTTTCTAAGAAAATACTGTCGTTACCGAGAGCCACTTCAAGACCTTATTCTGTTACACGTAGCACTGAGAGAATATTGAAACAGACAGTAATGAATACGACACGTTGTTAAGGCGATCACATTTGGAAGTTTTATCCCCTCATTCACTTGAAAGGGGTTAATAGCGTCGACAGGCAGTTTTGCATACAGGCAGGATTAGGCTCGATGTGACAGCCTAATTTTCTTGTGTAGGCTTGAAGGTTAACACTCTCTGGCTGCTGCCAAAGAGAAGAGGTTTACAGCAACACCTGCTACTCTAGTTTCCTGTCAAAACTCACAAAGACCTACTTGACACATTCCCAGAACTTTTCGCAATAGCGCTATTGGTGTCATTCAAGACAAGACAACCTATTTCCTTCAAACACATATTAGTGAAAACACTCCAACTTCCCATCGAACGGATGACTGCGATAAGAGAGCCGCGATATGCAATTCTCGGCGAAACAATGGGGAGGAACGGTTTTCTCTTATCAGTTAGAAAAGGAGAAAATATTTTCCCTTTGCGAAGGCCCCACCCTACACTCGAGTGCCTTCACCGCTTTGCCACAGTCACTTTTTTATCACAACAGCGCATGCCACATTATGCACGTTAAGAAGCGATAGTGTAAATAGTGGGTGGAAAAGGGAGGAAATGTTAGCTCAGTGTCTTGGATTAAGTAAACATCACGAAAGAATGCTAAATACTCCAAGTCAAACTCCCTTTCTCTCAAAATGACATCTTTATGAAAATGAGGCGAAACGCAAGCAAACATCTGGTTGGAAATTGAATAGACCTGAAGGAAGGAGAAAAATAACATGGAAACGCGGCCGTTCACCTCACTAAATAAGAGGCATGCTGCGAAGCAATGAAGTTGGTACCTAAGCCTACCGGATTATCAGTGACAGTAAAAACTAAATCCTTCTTAACGTACATGCATGCATTTATGTCACTCGATAAGTAACATTCGTCATACATCAACGAAAGATTAACAGAAAGATCATTTTCTATATTTCAATCGAAGGCTTTGACTTTGTTGATGAAATTTTGTAACCGAAGTTAAACTAAAATCTTTTCAACTATTCTCGCTTGTTCTCGAGGAAAGTTCTTGCATAAAATCCTCTGACATGAAGCAATTAAGTTAATCGAGCGCTATCACCGCGTTTTACTTTGGCTTTGTTTCCTATCTCTAAAAGCACCAAAACCGTGATGGGAAATTTGAGCACAATTTAAACTAACTTCAACAAGTTGATAAGACAGTGAATGGCCGACCAAGCCTAAAACCCGCGTTATTTGAGCTTAATTAATTTGGTCAAGGGGCATTGCCAAGATAAAAGACTAAAATTTCACCACCATGAGAAGAATTTACAACAGCTAGATCCTTGAAATTTGACACTCCCAGCACTTGGATGCTGACAAAATCCATCAGGTTCACTTAAATACTTACAACAGCCCTTAGTCATACTAATACATGTTACTCTTCTTTCACCTGGTATTCGCTCGTGACAGCAATAAAGCTCTTGAAACTGTTTTCCGTGAGGCATCTTCGAGAGGGCATAGAAAGTACGAATTCCAAAACCACTTGAAGCCACAAAAGTCTTTAAAAGTTAACGATTGTGGAAGCGAGACGAGCTCGATGAGAAGTGGCGCGCACTAATTTGCGAGAGCTCGTTCCTCTTTGTTTTTCACTTCTAGAATCCCGAAACTAAACCCCGGAGATTGTAGATATAAGTGACGACAAAAGCATAATGAATTATTGGTTGACACTACTTCAGGAAATTACTGGAGGAAATTGCAAGAGGCTATCTTGTCAGATTTATCAAAGAATCAAGAAATACTGTCAAGAATTGAGACAATGACAGAAAGGGATGGTACACATGCACTTAAATGAAAGGCAAGCTATTATCGGCTTCAATATTTTTAAAATACACACATTTTCCAACTTAAGTGAGCTATATGAAATCTTGACAACGAAGGCTTACGTCGCATAAAGACAAGAAGCTCTTGTCAAAATTGCCCGAATAACTGACATGGTCCTGCGGTTAATTAACATTTGGCTCCATTCCTGGGAGAAAAATTGCTGATTAGTTGAGAAGCCGAAATTCTTGAAAGAGCCTTCGTTTCTGACAGGCGAAGACTATTTTATAAATATTCTTTTGTTCATTATAAATGATTTTCAGTTTTCGCTTTTCAGAAGACTTCATGTTTGACACTCTGTAAACGAAAATGGCACATCTGTTACTAGCTGTTAATTTTATCGTCTCTTTATTGTCAAAATAATTTCTCCAAACGATTTTCTTTTCCTTTGTTTGATCACATAAAGCGAACTAGTTTTAAGAGGAAAAAATTTTTTGCCGTTCGCCTCGCCCTAATTGTAACTTTTCTTTGACAATTAGTGATGTTTGAACTAGAAAATATTCTTGTCACCTCGCAATCAAAAGAAGGCGTTCACCGAATCGAAAACACGCGATAAGCTATCCACGAACTTTTTAGGGCTCATTTCGAAGCCTCATTATCGATCCCTGTCTGTTTGTCATTTGCAGACACAAAAAAAATCGAAAGCGCTCAGGAAAACGTCTTCCCTGTACAGTGTTTTGCTTGTGCTAGCAAACGACATTTAATGACTACAACCTTATGCATATGAGAGAAACGTAGCAAAATTTGCATATACCTTATCCTTTCGCGTCGTAAAACGCGTAAAGTGATATTCTTTTTAATTACCAACAGAAAGAAAGCCTTTATGCAGCTGTGTCAACAGAGACATAAAGCTTTCAACTCAATAAAAGCCCACAAGAATAGACGTAGGGCTGAACCAATAATTTCACTGTTCAATCCCACTCTTTATATAATTGCCAACGTGGATTACAACAATGGCCAAGAGCTACTCATTTAGCATAATAAAGGAGCGATAAAACAGTACCCCCCGATAAATTCTCCTTTTAGTGATATATTATTGAAGACATTATTAAAAAGACATCGAATACGGAAACAATTTAATAAAGAAGTGATAGAAATGTCGCTTTTAATAAAAGCTTTAGTCATTTCCTCACCTTCCGGAGTTGTGGGCCCATCGACCCCAGAGTTGGACGGTGGTCGAGACGACGATTGAGAGTTGGAGCCCGAACCGGTGGCTTCATCTCCTTGACCGGGTTGCCAGCTCGGAGGGTTCGGTGGCTGCAAAGTGCGGAAAAAAAACAAGCACAACGATGAGAGATAGATCGCGTGAACTGCTCGTGTTATCTTGCGAAACACAAGGAAACAATTGAAATCCTTTCATAAAGTTGACATTGCGTGAATAAGAAAAGCAAAGCGAGAGGTGTAAAAATTTCGACATCTAACAGACTTTTTGTCAGTATTGATTGTGAAGAGGTAATTGACAAAATCCCACCTACAACAAAATTGGCCCGTCGTGCTAATAATTCTACAAGTTAATCTGCCATTTCGTTCTTTCATCCCCGCGCTCTGTCTGAGTGCGCGCTTGTTTTACCTGTCTAAGGTGAAAACAGGTAACCATTCAATTGTTAGTGATTTTGTCAGGTTCAAAACGAAGAGGTGTGAATTTGATCTTAGATAAATGCCCAGTGTTTGGGACACGAAAGAACCTTTTTTTCAACACGTCAATCCGCCAAAAGAGCTGTCTAGGCGCAATAAAAACTTCTAACAACTTGACAAAATACAACGCCATCACAAGTGTCCAATTGATGTTTTACAAGATGACTTTTTGTGACTTCTTGTGACGGCTCGTTGTACAGGCCGTCTTTAATACAGTAACCACACAACAAATTGTTTTCACTTCTCCATTCAACTTGTTGGACAATGAGAGTTTTTAAAACATCGCCGCGGGGCGCAACGTAAATACTGCAGTCAGTAATTATCAATCAAGCAATGTGTCCTGAACACTTAAACCATTCGCCCTGGGCCGCACTCGCTGCAGGCAGTTCGCTTCTGATGCGGGATTGCCAAGACTGCACTGCGGTATCATTCTCGAGACTTATTAATAGCCATTCATCCATTTAGCTGATAATGTGATGCTGTAAGAGAAATTTACACCTTCAAGAAGGTCGTCCATGAGACGAGAAATTTGCCAAAGAAACAACTGCGTCCTAGCGTGGCGCTCGGTCGTAAAGGATGACACATCAGGTTACAGTACCTGTGGCAGGGCGCTTTCTGGCGGTGAATCGATGTCCAAAGCATCGCTGTCGCTTCTGCTTTTGCCTATGTTTTCCTTCTCGTCCATAACAAGATCAATGGGCATCTTCCCCTTAAGGCAGGAAATGTAGCGCTTACAAAAGTTGTCACACAGCTCGTGCACCTAGAGCGAGAAGACAAGAGCTGTATTGGATTATATCGAATTTGTTTTTACAACGGAAACAAACTCCCTCAATTTAAACTTGACTATAGTGTTAGCTCGAAGAAATACCCTTGAAATCCATCGAATAAAAGCAAATGACAGGGCGAGATTAAATTTCTAACTAAAGATAAGCGTAATGTATGCATTATGCAAATTCTCGTCTGAAAAATGTCTGGAGCTTCTTGCCTATATACACAGATCTGAGAGCCTCACAGAACTCGAAAAATTTCCTTTACCTATCCCTTGCAGAGCTAGCTTTTGTCTGACTGCTCATGGCTGACTAGAAAATGACACCCGCGACATCACAAACTTAAATAAATATTTTCTTACCTTTTCTAATTCCAGGAGGTGAAATCTCAAAACTTGGATCGATTGAATCATCTAGAATTAAAATAACCCCAAAATTGGCCAAAATTCCGCACAGAAAAAACAAGATTCCTTCATGCTATAAATCGCGACACCGAGAAGATACAAAGCACTGACTGACTGCTGTGCGTGTATAAATCAACGTATAAAGGCGTCGAAGCATGTGGCAACATTTTGTGTTATTTAAATTCAATCAACCGGGTTCGTATTAATATTTTAACACGTCCACCTTTGAAATGATACCTTACGGTTTGGGTAAACGAAAACAACACTTACCAAACTATCGACTTCGTGGTTGGACGAGAAAAGCGTCTTGTCACTCCTGAACTAAAAACACAACAACAAACGGAAACCATTATGAGATTTCGGCCGATCATCCTTAGTGTGTGACTCGAGAATAAAACTGTAGCACTTCAAGGACGATTTTGACCGATCACGTCAGACTAACATATCACTGGATGCCCGTCCCCTGAAGGCCTGGGGGAAAATTGTAACTACTGAGCTAGAAACTGTTAACATACCTGCTTCGAAAATACCTGGATATCCTCGTTGAATGAAGCGGACGAGCAGACGTCTCCTCCAACAGCTCCCGGTTCTCGAGGTGTGCACGTTGCCAACTCGCATTTCTCGAATATGAGTGCGAGAAGGGGGAACAGTGAATGCCTGGAATTAGAGCATTCATGTTAATGAATAGAGTTCAGTTAATAAGCGTCCATTTAGTGAGGTGCAATGAAAAGGCCTGCGATCATGATCCTGCAGGATGTCTCGCTGTAAAATAGTTGAGACGTGCGCTTGTTACCGTCATGTGTAACTCTACCTATTTGAGCATGTGAAGTTGACAGCGATCACTAAGATTCTCGGATAGATCAGTCGATCGTGAGTGAGTGATACATTTAGCATGACATGCAAATCTGAGCTGTGAGCCGATCGTAACGTACGTACCCATATATTAACTCCTTATCTCTCTTATGAATATCAGAAACGGCGCTCATCGCATTCGACACTCCTCCTCCAGAGGCTGGCGGGTGATGGTACGGCGAAGTGGCGCTCGTATGGTTCATGTGTTGTATCTGAGCTGAGCGACTGTGATCGTACATTGAGGTTGCAACGTCCATCGCGTAAGGGCCCACTTCATCATAAGGCTGCAAAATTAAACGATTTTGTCAGCTGTTGCGTAAGCCTCCTGCAAATCAGAGCGGAACAGCAGCGCTAAACAAGCATAAAATGATGCACACACACCACCAGAAGCCGGCATCACGGGTAAACGGAACGCTCGGTTACTGACCCGTTGTGCCATACGCTGCTTATTCGCTCCACTCCAGGGTTACGAGCCGCTTTGTGGAGGATTGTTATCGTAAAATTGCTGCAAATGTTTAATCCTGAATTCTGACAATCAGTTTAGGGCTAACACAGTTGGATAGCTTTCTAAACTTACAACCCGTCAACTCAATGTAAGGAAAAGATGTGTACGGCCGTCAACACAACTAGTAACGAATTGTCAAGCCTGTCTCGTGGCTTTTGGCCACAAGTCTGTCAATCACCTTTCAAAATCTCCATGGGCGCTTGTCACGTAATGACCGTGAGAGAGTTTGACACTTGATCAGGATCGCCGAGCAGATTTCGGTGAGAATTCTCTCTCTCAGGAGGCTTTATAAACCAGTAAATATATTCAGGAAGGGCTTACGGTTGTATTAGACTTCACAAGGATTCTCAAACATTAATAAGCTTTTTCCCTTAAAATAGAACAACGCAAAGTACTTTGGAGCGGAGGCAAAGCCATTAGTCAATTCTCCTGGGTATTTTCATAAAAACCAGCCACTTTTCAATAATACCTGGTGGAACCAATTAGCTTGACGGACCAATCAGAGCCCATCTCATCCGCCAAGCCAAATAATGTGTCTAAACATTTCAATCTCCATTGTCTACGCCATCGTGGTTCTTTACGCAGTATCTGGGGCGTGTCATTCTTTTCAAAAGCTTATAACAAAGTAATCGAGTGCAATTTTGACCGTGTAACTAAAGCCCCGATTGAATGGCAGTTTATTAAAAACACGCTGTGGGCTTGCCATAGGCATGGTTTCCGTGCTTGCATGCTTCACATTTCACACCCCCATTTAATTAGAACACAAAACAATTTACAAATGTCTCGATGCGTTGGGAAGTATGTAAAACAACCCATTGTCGTTCTTGATTGACAGCATTCTAACACCTGCTGTTAATTGGCTTTGTAGTGTTCCTGACTGGGAAAGGCTTCCCAAAACAACACAAAATGAACTTTTATAAATGCGTTTAAAACTCAAATACAGCTGAAACAAAGGAAAAGAAAGAACATGCTGGTCAATTTGGACTTTGCGCTATAAAAAATTTGCGCCTTTTCGTTCTGGTGGCCGTTATTGAATTTGTCGTAAATTGAAAGTAATTTTGACGGATTGTGTTTCACTATCAATTTCCTTGTCTGTTTGATAACGAAGAAACGTGACGCCTTTTGTCAAAAGCTGTCAGAAAGGCGGAGAAGATCGACATTCACCTGAAAACAACACATCCAAGCGAACATGCTTGAAACCACATCAGATACTGTGTACTTGTCAGAGCTTGCTGTGAGGTTCATTGTCATTAAAGTGAGCTAAAGTTGCGCTCTTTTCAAAATCTGATCCTTCGCGTAATCCTAAACAATTCGCGGTGATCGTGTTCGTGTGTTTACTGACAGCATGCCAAGCAATGTTTACGCGCCTGTCCGTACACGTCTTTCCGTTGTTTTGCAAACTATTATCATCAGCACTTTGAAAAGCTCGTTTACAGCTAAGGCAAGTGCCCTAGACGTAAACGCTCAGGTTTAGCTTAATCTTGAAAATCTCTGATTTGTACATGCAAATTAAATACGTGATGTGGCGGGCGTAGAGAGGTGAATGCAGGACCGAAGTTTGGTTTATAATTAGCAACTGAAACTGGACACTGTTGTATATGCGCTCTCTTCATGCAAGTAAAATTTGCGCGATCACCAAATAAATCGAGAATTGAATTTTGAAATCAGTCCTTGCACTGTATTCATCCGATTGCGCGATCCTCCGATTGCCCTTCGGCAGAACTAAACGCAACGAGAACAACAAAAATACACTCAATAACACTGCAGGCACCCCGGCCAGATGGCGTAAACATTAGCATTAAAAGACGGAGTTATGACAAATTTGTTCGCGTAATTTTAATCATTATCAAATTAATCCCATGCGAGGTGACTTTTTTCAGTTTTCAATCTCCATAACGATTACCAAACCTTGCGCAATTTAAAAACATGCTTGCGTAGCTTGGCTAGTTTGGTATCCACCTCGGGTTTCATTTGCACGATAAACAGCGCGCGGTGTAACATAATCAGCTTTTGCTATCGCTTGGCAAGATGTTTTTGTTCGCGGAGCGCACGAGATGTGTACGTCTAGTCTGAACCGAATAACTGTAACGAAAATTTGTTTGTCACTCGGCTTGTCGTACATTTCAACATTCAGTCAAGCAAGTGACGTTCTGGCGAAAACCTTCATCCTCCAAGCTGACATCTGCTAATTAGATCCTCGTACTTATCTACCCAGCGCACGACAATGATTAGCCACATGAAAATAATATAAAAATCATTACGCTTTACTTTGCAAAAGAATTTGAAATAAAGGGAGATAAAACAAAATATACACAGATCAAGAAACCAAGATTACCGACGAGCTTGGAACGTAAATAATTCAACTTGGGCCTAAACAGACGCATTTTTTTAATCAACAAAGCAAAACCGCAACTGGCATTCCATTCCTGAAAAAGCTATACATTAGAATAATTTATCTACTCAGCATTGCGGACCCTTGTTATTTAACGCATTATTTTTGATTGATCAAAATCTCATGACTTGTTTTCTGTTATTTTATCGACATCTTGTTTCGCTTAAACGCAGAATGAAAGACAGCGAATGAGAGCGTTCGACAGGGTGATAACTGCTCGACTATTAAAACCGCGAAAGGTTGATGTATGTGACAAGCGAGGCTTGAAAACTGCGAAAGTTTGACATGTTATAATAACACACAGTCTGATATGATGCCTTCGAGGTGTCTGGTCACGCATCACTGGGCCTTCTGCATTTTCCTGCGCGCCACAAATTTACCGCGGTCTCCATTTAGTTTCTGTGCCTTTTGAATGACATGGCAGCTTTGCTTTAATGAAGTTATGCTTCAATACTCGAAATTTCTGACAGATATATCATATATCTGACAAATAATAAAAAGGCTCTAAAAATGTTTACATTCCCTGCGCTTTCCTTTCTGAATGCCAGACCAAGGGTTGTTGGTCTGAAGCACAGTCATTTCAACCTGTTTTCTCACCCTGCTGTACACTCTTGTACATCTTTCCTTTATGAATGATAATAGCTTACTCGGCGAACAGCCCCTGGATTGGTGACAAGGCGACGTCCACACTCGGCTGGCTTTTAAAGGACTGTTTGAAGTTTGTATATCATGCATGAAATTAGAATAGCTCTCCAATATTCACAATAAAATCTGTCATTACAAGCATAGCCCAAGTGTCAGGATGTCATGTTGCTGTTTATTTCTTTCGCTTATGCTTTTCTTTGCCGCTGTGTGGGGGAAAAACAGTGTGTTTGTGTTATCGGATTAAAAAAAACCTTTGCCCCTTTAATAGGCATTAAAACTGCCACCAGATTTATTTACATCTCTAGGATATGGTATCTGTGAAGACGGTGTTCAACACAACCACCTTGATTTGTCGCAAAATAAAACCATACTTCAATTTCACAACAAAGGCATGACAACTATGTCGTGTCCATTAGGACGCTTTGTAACACTCTTGGCGGTTAGCAAATGGGTTAAGTATTTTAGGATTAACTATGGCATCAATCATATGCGCTTCAAAGTCACTTTACCAACGAATTCAGCCTTTTTTGGAGTGCAGATATTAGGAATTATAACCTATATGTGGAGTATTAGAAAGATCTGGAACATCTTACGAGACTATAGGTCAGTTTCTAAACCCTGGTAGGAGACCTCTGGAGGTTTGTTATATATACTATCGATAAAGAGGGGTGGAACTGGTGTTGTGATGGTGTATAAACATATCTGCACGGTATGCAATTTTTGGTTCAGTCTTGCCAAAATTAAGGCGAAGGAGGTCATGCTGGAGTGAAAACTGATCTAAACTGGAAACTTGAAAAAAAAGTGAGAGCTGCTTCGAAAGAGGAAGTTTTATCACACGTCGAGCTTTTGATAAGCGACGTAGAAATAGCAGTCCTTTTATTTTCAAAATCACTATACAACTTAATCATTTTGAGAACAGCGACCCAGAAACTACAGCCTTCAACTTATTTTACACTGACGACTAGTTAGACCCGCATTAATTGTATTGCATTTGTCTAGTTGGTAAGGAAGTGTGTTAGCATTCGATGTGGCTTTTTTAAAGCTTGCTTGGCTTGTTTGTACTCGAACATCAAATAAACTCCGACGCTGTAAAGCGTTTCAAGCTTTACACTTTTTTACAAACACTAATCACTTTTCGCGAACCGTCCAAGTTTTTCTCTTTGTTTGCCGTTTAAAATTTTGAGTTTTTCTGCGACCTGTTTATGTTCATCAGTGTAAATTCTTATGACGTGGAAAGGCAGCCGCAGCTATTTACCACAGACATTTTCAATCTCAACTTTGTGACCCTGCCACAGATCCTTGAATATTAATGGCGGATAAACGAGTGAAGGCGGTAAAACCCTTGTTGAAACAAAATGAACCAATAAAACTATCCTCACCTTCAGTTCATCACTTGCTCGATCCCTAAACAGCCAGCTGGGCTTTTCGTTAGGTATATCAGCCTGCGTTCTGATCTTATTAAACGTCTGCAGTTTATTTCGAAATCGACCTCTTGGTACTTCACACGACTACTGTTGTGAGCGACATATGATTTCAATATTCCGTAGACAAGAGATTCGGTTTAGGATTACAATTTTCGGCTTCTCGACGATCCGTGAACTGGGTTTCTTTGGGAAAAGAGATTATTCACGCGCCTAAAAATAAACCACTTATGTTTTAAAAAAAGCAGCCTGAAGCCATCGAAAATGGTAAAGTACTCTCAGTGGAAGAGGCTTTTGAAATTCAGCTCTACCGGCCATCAGTCAAGGGTTTACAGACTGGCATGTTTTTCCTTGTGTGATATTCGTGCCATCGTTTGAGCTGAATGGGAAGTTTGCTCTCCAGCGAAGCTACTTGTACTGCGCGTGTACGTTCAGCTTCACTTGCCTTAAAGAACCTCTGCGTACTAACACAATACTGCAGCGGGAGCTTGGTGCGAAAATTAGACATGAATAGACACAAGAGCCTTGTCTCGAGTGAGAACTCGGCCAATATCGGCCATAAGTAGTCCCATCCGTTTGTGGAAACGAGTCAGTCAACACGGATTTAACATGGAGATACTCTGCCAGCAAAAGAGATTTTTCACTCCTATTTTCCACTCCTATTTGGGTTACCTATATGGGTGTCATGG
>OFEP01000047.1_pt1:0-2500 | contig 12368 bp, 2 predicted proteins | sample 1521161 | NCBI WGS metagenome assembly OFEP01 (sample SAMN04272335, study PRJEB24112) | coral metagenome | biome: Coral reef; feature: Shallow seawater; material: Coral tissue | host: Coral | place: China: South China Sea | collected 2014
CACATCAGTTATACAATGATGCAAGTCGTCATTTAGAAATTAGAAGTGCAGGTGTTCAATATTTGCAAAATAATCCGGAACGATTCATAGAAAGTGTGTTAGATATGACATGGTCTGAATACATATCCAGTATGTCTATGCAAGGTACATGGGCTGATCACATTATTATACAAGCAATAGCAGATACTCTGAATTTAAAAATTCATATTGTAGAGTCAAGTGAGAATTTTGCAGACATAACTTTGGTTGAACCTCCTAATGCTTCACACAATTCAAGGTCTATATTTATAGGACACATAGGTGAGTTGCACTATATCTCTACTGTCCCAATTTTATGTCAAAGAAGCTCAAGTGAAATAGTCAATTGTAAATCCATTGTTAATGATGGTAAAAGAAAATACAATGTGAGAGAAAAAGACTGCAGCCAATCGTCAGTTGGTAGAGATGAAATTCAATCACCTGCTGATGATGCATATGCAAACAAAAGTGCAACATCCAAACTACCCGCTGCAAGTGTTAGCAAAAAACGAAAAGTACAAAAAGCGAATTATATGAAACGATACAGAGCTAATAACAAAACTGTTGATGACAAAGAAAAGAAAAGGATACAAATGAAGAAATATAGAGCATCGAAGGCAACTGCAGAAAACAAAGCCGCAAATAATGCATATATGAGAAATTACAGAGCAAGAAAGGCATCTCCTAATCAAAAAGTAAAACATAATGCTTATATGAGAGCCTATAGAGCAAAGCCAAAAACCAATATTGAGTTGAGTATTTCAAAATTTCATGAGATGATTGCCGAAGGCCCACTCTATATTTGTAGTTGTTGTGATCAGTTATGGTATAAGCATGCAGTACTCAATGCTGAAAAACTTAGAGAGTCAAATCCTGGCATTGGTGAATACCTTAATAACAAGAAAAGTGTTAATGATGCTGAATGGGTTTGTAGAACATGCCATAGTCATCTAAGTAAGTATAAAATCCCACCGTGTGCTGTTGTTAATGGCATGGTATTTCCACAAAAGCCAGCTTTCTTTGATTTAAATGAATTAGAATGTAGACTGCTAGCACCAAGAATTGCATTTCAAAAGCTTATGCAAGCTCCTAGGGGAAGACAACTCAAAATACACGGTAACATTGTCAATGTTCCAGCTGATGTAACTAATACAGTTAGTGTGCTGCCGCGGTTACCATCTCAGGCTGATACAATCAAAGTCAATTTAAAACGAAAATTGCAATACAAGAGTTCCGCATTATCATTAAATATAAGACCTTATAAGGTAGTGCAAGCTGCAAATTGGTTGATGAGTAATAGTAGTCTTTACAGAGATGAAGGGATTGTTGTTAATTCAGAATGGGCTAATCAATACAATGAAGAAATTTCATCACATGGAGATGAAAGCAATGATATCTCTGATGAACAATCAGTAATAGTAAATGAAAATAGAGATACTGTTGAATCAAACAATGTACATGTAGAAGCTGAAGATGAATGGAGTGAGGATGAGGCAGAAATACCTGCAGGTGTTACTGATACCATGTTAACATCAAGTGACTTTTTAGAGGATAATGAGCGTCAGCATATAGTAAATGTTGCTCCAGCAGAGGGAAATAGACCATTGAGTATATTCAGAGATAAATACTCTGAAGAATTAGCATATCCTGGAATATTCCTTGGTCAGCGACGGCCAGAAAGTACTAAGCAAGTGCATTACAGTGATATATGTAAATCAGAACTGCGAAGGTCAGACAGAAGAGCAGCCATGTGTGTTGAAAACATCTTTTACAAAGCAAAGAAGTTGCAAATGAAAATTCTTCTAGGGAAATCAAACATTGCTCTAAGAAAGTGCAAGGGAAATAACAAAAACCTAAATGCAAAACAGTTGAAGCAGGCAGGTGCAATAGACAGGTTAATCCGTTATGACGAAGGATTTAGATTCCTTAGTGCATTACGTGGTTCACCTCCATATTTTGAGAAGGCTAAAAAAGATCTGTTTGCTATGATAAGACAGTTGGGACCTGCTACATTATTTTGTAGTTTCTCATCTGCAGAAACACAATGGACCTACCTACTTAGAATTCTTGGTCAACTTGTTGATCATAAGGAATATGCTGATGATCAACTAGAGAATCTAAACTGGGAGGAAAAGTGTAGATTAATTCAGAGTGATCCTGTAACATGTGCTAGGCATTTTGATTATCAAGTCAATCAATTTCTGAGGAAGTTCCTATTACTTGAAGTTCTGCTGAACCATTAGGAAGAATATCAGACTGGTTTTATAGAGTTGAATACCAACAAAGAGGCTCTCCTCACATTCACATGTTGATATGGATTGAAGATGCACCTGAATTTCAGATAAAAAGTGATGCAGAGGTAACAGCCTATATTGATAAAATAATTTCCTGTCAAAAACCCACAGACAATCCTGAACTTCTCAATTTGGTCAACAGACAATTGCACCGACATTCACATACTTGTCGTAAGAATACAAAAATC
>OFEP01000048.1_pt1 | contig 12359 bp, 8 predicted proteins | sample 1521161 | NCBI WGS metagenome assembly OFEP01 (sample SAMN04272335, study PRJEB24112) | coral metagenome | biome: Coral reef; feature: Shallow seawater; material: Coral tissue | host: Coral | place: China: South China Sea | collected 2014
TTTCCCTTTGACAAGTAAAATCGTCTGGCGTTAGACAGGGTAAAAACTTTAAGTCGCTTTTAGAGTGTAAAGGGTTAATAGGGAATCGAAAGTCGGGTTAACCAATGCTCTCGTTTGTTAAGAATCCACAACTCAAATCAACTGAAATGAGGCTAAAACATTTGAAAACGGCAGTTTTCTATAAGATTACATTTCAGAATGTGTCGATTAAAGAATGACGGAGAGACTAAAACATTTCTCTGACTCGTTTTCCCTTTTCCCTTCGTGAAAACTGTGTGGCATGAAAAGTTCTTCCCAAGCGCTACAGACTTAGTTAATAATAATTGAAAGCGTGAAAATCACCTCAAGCGATGAAAAAGACACAGAAAAGGAGAAAACCTAGAAGAGTACAGAGTGGAGAAAACAGAAAGATCTGACATTCCTTTGAGGTTTATTCGCAGATCTCGCCTTCTTTAGATTTTAGCCAGGCACTGCATGACTAAAATAATAAAGCCTTCATAGATTTTTGGAGGGATGCACGCGCATACGTGCCTACATGGTTACTATATTCCCTGCCTTATTAGTGCGCCGGTTTCCTGTGTAGAAACAATTGGCCCAAAGGATTAATGAAGACCAAATTTCTTGCTAATCACTCATAATAGCTATAGGAGATTAAAGCGAGAGGGATTCATACGGATCATACTAACTCTTAATCTGGCATCATTGCGGCACAACTAAAATTGATTTACGTCATATGACGTGACCGTCGCCGGAAGTCAATCAAACGAGTAAAATCAACTTTCCTTAATTTTTCAGTGCTGCAAAATGAAGGAATTGTCACTGAGAAACCCCAAAAACTATTAAAAAAAAAGTAAAAAAACGCCTTTTTCGGCAAAATAAAGTTTGACACAATTATCAAACTCTGCAACTGTTTACCGAATTACTTGTTGCGTGCCCATTGCGAAACGTGTCTCGCTTCTGAATTACGCTGAAAGGTAAATTACTTGACAACGTTCACAGTATGAACTTTCCAGTACTATTTCAGCTTCTTTTGTTGGTTTTCTTTGGTCGGTTTCCATACCATAAAAAATATAAAGTAGTCATAAAATTTGTAGTATGTTATTTGCTCACAAATCATCTAAAATTGTCTGAGATTACTGTCTAATTTGAAGTTTGGTTTTCCGGACTTCTTCTCAAAGCCTGAAATAGTTCAGTTTCTCTTCAGCCCCCGTACATGAAGAGCGAAAAAACAAAAATTGCGGTTCTTTCTCGAGGTTGTGCAAAGAAAATTCCGGAACTGCCAAGTTTGACTCGACTGGGTTCTCAAAAGAAAATTGAATCAATGTTTACCTTGCATGCAAGCCGACTGAATTAAAAGAAGTCAGTTTATTGCCGGAGCCATCAATCATTAATCCTAAAATACATTTTGCATTGAGGTAGTTCAAACAAAGTTTGTCAGTTGACCTTGCGGATGCTTAAACGACCCGAAGTAAATGCGGTTCGCACGTAGGCAGGCTGCAGAATGTTGACACCACACTCGAAAGAGGATACGGTTACGCGGAACATCTTGAAAAAGAGGAATTTGACTATGCCTTGATGATATGAGCGAGTACTTGGCACAAAAACGTTCCGAAGCGATGCCAATTGACTTCATGATTGACAAGATACCTGAAGAGTTAGCTCACGGTGCTACAGTAAGCCGCGAGAGCAGTTTTAGCAGCGTGGAATTGGCTGCTTCGAATTCCCTGAGTCGCGAGAGCAGTTTTTCCAGCGCTGCAAGTAGCAGTGGAAGTGGGATTTTCGAAGCAGATTCCACTCGACCCCCTTCTAGATCAAGTTCCTGGAGATCGAACGAAGACCCCAGGGAAAGGCAGCTCATTTCTAACGCAACCGATCAACAATACCAGAGATTGCATAACGCAAGAGCGAGATTTCGCAAAGCCAGGGATGCCCCTTCTAGTGAGTCCTCTTCGACAGAAGCATTTCATACTCCACCCGAAAACGCCCGAACTATGACGAAACTCGAATGCAAGCGGCCTGAAATTCACGGACGAAGTGCCTCCGAACCCGAAGTCTTGTCGAAAATCTCGAAGTCCAAGCTTTCTTCCAGCCCCGCTGGTTTGGTGATAACGGCGCCCCCAGTGAAGGGTTTCATAGAGTATCGTTTGCGATCTCGGTCTTTCACAGGTGAAGACGACACGGAAGAAGATAGAATTCTCAAAGATTTCTCCCAGTCACTCTTATTACAAGTCCCAGACAATGGTATGGAGAGTTTAAAGCGGTCCTCCCCAATCAGCCGCCGGAAAGAGGCCAAAGAGAAAATGGATAAGGTATATACCAACTTAGATTTTATTCTTCATTCGATTTTCCAGTTTTTAAAACACTTATTTTTTTAAGACTGAAAGGAATTCTCTCTTTTCGTGCTAAATAACTTCCATCGTGTGCGGAAGTGAGCAAAATTCATTATCTGCATTTAATTACTGTAATCGTTTTTGACAACAACTGTGACAGCACAGAAGAACAAGACTAAAGCATGCCGACATCTTGAAAATCCGTTTTCCAAAGAAAGCCCTAACCCGTGTACTTAAGTTTTCTACTGGAAAAAGGTACATTCGTAAAGTTGCAATTACGAAATTCTCCACTTTTTGAAATTCGTGTCTTTGATTTCTCGAGAGCTCTAGATCTTTATGTTTAATATAAATTTTTGCAGCACCGTACATTTTTTTTTTGCATACAATAAGCGGCGAATATCGCACTTCCACTTCAAATCTCCTATCCAAGCGGAATATCGAAATTTACAAAGGCCTTGACTGAAGACGTCTATTGTATGTCCATAAGAGGGACATTACGCATTTTAGCGCTTACAATCTCTGTTATTACTCGTTCTCATCCGAGGAGGCCGAGCTCCTTTTGGTGAACACCAAGAATCGCGAACTCTGGGAAGGCCCACCGTCACTCTGCGCATGCTTACAGTCAAGTCTAACAAATCTGATTGGCTGAGAGTGTAAACGAATTCTCTGCGCATGCTCAAAAAATCGAACCTAGCCAAAAGTCGCGATTCTTGGACCAAAGGAGCGCGCCCTCTAGGGACGACTGTTATTACTGAGCAAATTTCTTCCGGCACTAGAGCATGCGTACTTGCAGTTTTCTAACTCGTGTTGCATAGTGGGATAGCCAAAGAAGCGACGGGATGAAGTGACTTTACTAACTTGCCGGGCGCCCAAATTCAAGATAAAAAAAAGTTGAGAACAAAATTGAAAACTTCGTCAAATACTCAGTAGGTAGGGATGTTAGGAAAGTCTTGCTCGATAGCTTTCATTTGAATGGTCACACTCTAGGGTTTCACTCCCAGACTTAAACGTTAGAATCACCTTGAACAGGATAACAAACAGTACCACATGAAAGTACTGCTCAATAGCTTTCATTTGAAAGGTCACACACTAGGGTTTCATCCACAGACTTAAACGCTAAAACCACCTTGTACAGCATAATAAACAGTATCAAATGAAAGTACTGCTCAATAGCTTTCATTTGAATGGTCACACACTAGGGTTTCGTCCACAGACTTTAAAGTTAGAACCACCTTGTATAGCATAATAAACAGTACCACATGAACGTACTGTTTAATAGCTTTTATTTGAATAGTCACACACTTTAGTTGTATCCAGAGACGTAAAAACTGAGACATCGTTGATTGCCTTTAGAACAATTGAACACAAGCCTTTTATTTGTGATTTGTTTAATTAATTGATGTTTTTCCTCTTGAAACACTATTTTTATCTTCAGTAAATGTGGGGAAATAATTACCTACTGTCTTTACTTATTAAAGTGAAAGTAGTTTCGTGCGATTAATTTCTAGTTGAGTTTTCCATAATAATGTCATACCCTTATGTCTTGATTTCCTCTACGACTTATTCTGTTAATGGTGCAATAATTTCTATTTCTTTTTTTTTAACATTTTCCAAAGCCACGGTGTCCCATCCCCTTGTTTACCTGACTGTTGGACATTTTTATTCCTTTTTCGTGTCAAATTTTCTTTTCATTATTACGGTTTCCGTTACGGAATAGTTACTGTTTCGAGTACAGCGTCACATGTCTGCGGTATCCAGCTTAGTAAAATAATTCGGCTATATTGATATTGTTTGCCTTGAAAGTCGTTGATTTATTTCTCGTGTGCCATGAATGACCTTTCCGATCCGGAATGAGTAAGCTGGGGTGTTCAGTTTGCACAAGATAATCGGCTTAAGGTGTTCATACAAAGTTTTGTTGATTTTTACGAGCTAGGGTAATCCTTACTATCCGCTCTCTCCAACTTTGCGGAATGAATGTACACTAACTGCAACCTTTCGCATTAATATTCTCGGTTTCTTTGCCGTTTTACCCGATTTAACCCTTAATCTCTGGAATCATACCTCTGTTAATTAATCCTACCTTCTTGTAAGTCTGTGGTCGTGGATAAGACCCTAGTGTGTGACCATTCAAATTTTAAAAAGTTTCACGTGGCGAATTATTTAATTTTCAATTAAAAGTAAAAAAACATTTAAATTGTGATTTCTTACTAAATGCTGTACTTGGCAAATTTTGGAGTTAACGGTGCTGTAAAAGTTTGCAGGGGTTAAAATAAATTGATTGTTAATCTCGTTAACTTCATTCTTCACTTGCGTGTTCTGCCAACCTACGCCTAGTTTTGTGATAGTTAACCTTCCATTGAGTGTCCCTTAATCATTGTAATTCTGTTTGGTAGAGATATCATTTATTTTTAGTCATGTTTAGTGTGTGTTAACTGAGATAGCGAACTCATCCGTTTTTCGACTTGGGTGCCTTTTTTTCAGGCGATGGATGGCGTTAATGTGAAATGTGTGAGAAGAATTAACTTCAGTATTGTTTTAAAACGCATTGTCTTTAGCAAAGTTTTCACTTGTGTTAGACAAACACGCGCCCCACTTCAATGATTTTATCCTGTTTACATTCATGCTTCAGTTAGTCACCTGAATCAAGATTGTATTTCTATTTACGCACTTTTTTTTATTTTGCAAAGGTTTTGTTTCACTCCGTTATAGTTTGCGATTGCATTCAAAACACCAACAAATTTGATTATACGCTACTCGCGCAATGATAAATGTAATGGAGATGATTGTCAATTATGCTATTAAATTATTTCAATGCGGTCACGAATTGCCAGATTCGACGAACCGCAGGTTTATTTCGAGAAACATTTTTGAAAGGAATCCACAGAAAAATTGTCGGTTGTGTCAGGGAGTGGGAAATATTTCCGTGTAAATCTGAAGTGTTGTTGATCCGATTTAGACCGATATACGTGTCTGCACTGCGGCTTAATTTAGTAGTAAGCACTTTTAATTCACACTAACCCGTGTTTTTGGCGGTTTGTATTTCAGAATACCTACACAAACGCGGCAAAGCTTCTGGAAGCTGCCCGTCATTTGGCCAACGCGGGCGAGTGCAACGCGGACGAGATTCAAAAGCGAGTGGACTACTTCGAAAAGCGGGTCCAAGAGTTTATAAATCGTGTAAACAGACGAAAAAGCCTGCTGAAATTAGCTGTCAACTTCTATTCTCGGACACAAAAGGTAAGGTAGCGTAATTGCGCATATTAAATTCAGAGTTAATTATCGATCTTGCTTGCAGGAGGTCATGACAGAGCTACTACTGCGCCGGTCAAATTTCATTGCTCGAAATGTTCATGGTTTCATTCTTTCATCGTAACGTTTTGTGCTCGCCGTGAGTCAGTCTGAGAAACGGCTCGAGTTTGCGCTGTTTATAAACATGCTTCCCTCGGCTTTGGTGCGGCCTTTGACAGTATGCAATACTTGTATACTCCAGGCAAGTTCTGTGTCTGTCATTGTGTTTTATTGTGCGTGTATGGTGTAAACGTCAAATCACTTTACGATAAGTTATGCGATCTTGTCCAAATCGCTTTCATAACTGCTAAGTTCTTATCCATTGTGAAAAATCCTAGCGATTAAATATGTCGCGTTGTGGAACGCACTTCAGTGCGTTACGTGCCGCGAGAAGAGCTGTGTGTGTTTATAACAGGAAGCCAAGTGATCTTCATTTGCTTTGCTCTGTGACATCATTGATGTTGTTGTTCTTTTTATTGACCTATTATTTTACGTTCATCTCAACCATGTCAGTCATGAAGATTCCAGAATTTAATTGACATGGCCGATCTTGTACACTGATACACAATTCAATTTGTGATTGCATTGTGCGCGCCGCCGCGCCGCGATTCACTTGCAGGCCAGGCAGTCAGCGCTTTCTCTCTTCTCTCAGGGGACACCCGAAGAGACACACTGTAGAGATTTACACTCACGCGCGCGCTGTCTGTCTTGGACTGTGCACGCAAAACATGAGCGTAGCCGAGCTTGAAACGGACGATGATTCCACAGTGGTTTTTGTTATAACTCTATCGTCGCTGTTTTTTCAGCTGTCTGAGCTAGTGGAACAATTGAAGGCTCAGCTAGAACTTGAAGAGGTGTCAGACAATCCAGACAACATCGCTACGGTGCTAACGAATTTGAAACACCAAGGCGAAGCGACGTTGGACTCTATTCACACCGCCATTGATGAAGGCGAAACGATTATTGAGGAATTAAAGCTAGCAAGCTCCGAAGGGGTAGATTCAAGCTCTCTTCAACATGTTGAGAAGGTTATCAAGGAACTCGACCGGGTGCGGCGAGCCATTGAACATTCGTGGACAAGACGTCGACAGCAGTTAGAGTGCTGGCTGCAACTGCGGGAATTTGAACGATCAGCGAAGATGGTAGGTCTTAAATGCCTCCTTAATTCCTTATAATGTTAATCACATGAAACGATACGCATCGGCATGTCTGTACCTGGTAAATCGATCGCAGCGGAAATTCTGTCGCGATCCTGAATCGCTGAGCTAACAAGCTAAGACGGAACAAGTACATGTATCACAGCTCTGCGTGAAAATACGCGAGCTTGTTTCGTCTTTTCCTTGAAGGCGATTTTGAGAAAATCGCGACGTGATTTCACATCGCAAGATTGAGAGCAGCGAATAAGCTTGGTACATGTACATATACAAGGCAAATAGGATTTTTCGAAGTAGAAACCTTGCTGTGTGTCTTGTAAGATGATTAAACGCTGTCAAGGGTCACATTAATGAAATTGCGTGTTCGAATATTTCTGTTGTGTGCTTTTGTTTCGCGCTCCATGTTTTCCTTTGCCAAGCGCTTTTGCGGTTTATTAACTAGAATATACAAGCATCTTTCATGTGACTAGCAGAGAACTGCATCAGTTTCATTTACTTCATAAATCTCGCGGATATTTCGGCGCGGTAGTCGGTAACTACAAATGCTCATGCGGAATTTGCTCTGCAGAAAATTTCGCACTCAAAGATCCATTATGCATCAAAATTCTTATCTTTGTCCCAAAGCACCAAAGTAAATAAACATTGTTGTCGGCGATTGAATCTAGGCTGCCGTGATATTTATACACTTTGTAATATAATCCATATCATAAGACACACGTTGATGATGATCTGTTTTGCTATAACCTCACATGTAACCCTCCTGATATGACAAGGTTTTCTTCAAAATTATCAAGTTTTTTCACTTTTCTTTTCTGGGTTGTTCTGCTGGGATTTTTACACAGGAACTTTGCAAGGGTGGTCATGTTTAGTGGAAGAATCTGATTGCGCGGCTGTTTTACGCACTGGTTTGTACAGCAAGTTATCGTTTCTTAAATTCCTATATTCGAAGTTGGACCCTTTGGGATAACCACTTCGTGTTTTACTTAGTAGATACAAAGATCTGTTAATTTAAAAAAATCCCCTGTGCATTGCAAATGAAGTCGCTATGCTTCGATGCGGTTTGTTTCATGTAGGCTGCCCTTTTGTGCAGCTGAGATGTTCATTGTTTGGAGCCATTAGCTCAAGAGGTGCCAGTTTGACCTCTCTTTTAAATTAAGTTGCTCAAACGCTAATGATGAACCGCTAATAGCAATAAAAAAGCAAGGCCGGGATCACAAGAAGTTTTGCGCTGATTATAATGTTGTTCAGGGCTCTAGTTTTGTTCTTGTTTTGAAAATTTGAATAGATAAATATTGCTGTTTTAGTCATTTCAGTTTCAGTGATCATAGCACAAAGGTTACTTCCACAGGGACGCATAATTTAGAACAAATCAGAGTAGACCTTACCGCAAAAATGCAGAGTTAAGCAGCATTCATTTTTAATGGTCACACGTTGGGTTTCTATTGACAAACATGTTTGAAGAACTTTAAAAAGTGTAGTTACAAGTTAACTTCGCCACAAGAATGTGCAGATAAACAGCTTTTATTTAAATGGTGGCACTTAAAAGTTTAATTGACAGGCTACAAACTTTGTACGGTATAATCAACCGTACCGCAAGAATGTCATTATCATCAATTTTCATTTGAATAGTCGCCCTTGAGGTTCTTTCATAAACTAAATAGTTATCCACCAACGTTGAACAATATAATTTGGCACTTATTCACTCGAATTTTTGTAAAGTTAACTTGAAAAAATAACGCCATATCTCCAGTTAAAACAAAAACTGAAACAAATATTTTTCACTTGTCAATCGTCGATTATTTGCAGAAGAATTTTATCAGATTTTTAGGTTGCAAAATTGCGTTTAGACGTACAATCTTGTCTGACACTGTAGCCGGAAAATGGCGTGCTATAAATAGTCGCGCGCACTTGAAGTTAATAAGTTGTTATTTACACGGGCACAGATTCAACATCCGTGTCTAAAACGAGTTTTCTGTATCAGTGAGAATTGTCATTGGTTGGGTCTTGGACATGAGGAAATAGATAGTTTGGTTGTATGCGTTCTTCGACGGCTTCTGTCAACAGAATCTGTACTCAAGTAAATTTGGAACACCGCTTGAACAGCACAATAGTACTGCTCAATAGCTTTCATTTGAATGGTCACACACGAGAGTTTCATAGAACCACCTTGAACAGCATAATAATCAGTACCACATGAAAGAACTGCTCAATAGCTTCCATTTGAAAGGTCACACACTACGGTTTCATCCCCAAGTTTGAAAGTTAGGATCATCTCGTACAGCATCTCAAACATTACCATACAAAAGTACTGCTTAATAAGTTTCAGTCCTCACAACTAGTTTTTCATGGACATAGGCAGACAAACAGAAGAATATTTGTGTACAAATACGAATATACTTAATATTTTTAACTTGCATGCTAAAACGTTAAGGTTTTCCGCTGTTAAATTGTTACTGGTCCGTAAGTCTAAAGCCCTGGCCAAACAGACTTCCAGGTAGACGCAAGTTGAAAACTTGGGTCTACTTGCGACTCCATTTGGCCAGGCGTTGCTTTGACTTGCGATAACTTGCGCTCACTTTGGTCGAGATCAAATTTACACTCAAGTCGGCGCAAGTTTTTCACCGTTTGACCACCCAACCCAAGTCAACGCAAGTTTAGTGACGTCTATTCGTTGTTAAAGCAACTTGTTAGCCAATGAAATACAAGATATGTCTGCCTTGAATTTTTTTTCCCTGCGTGTACTCGCGAGGAAACTTGCGAGTCCGTTTGGTCACCCGACGCAATTTTCTAGGCAAGTTCAACTTGCGTCTACTTGTGACTGCTTGTGAGTCCGTTTGACCAGTGTTTACGGTTAAATTGACCACCAACAAGGTGTTCTTTGTAAACTGTTCGTGTCAAGTGGCTAGATTAACACCATCTCCAGACCTAGAGAGTTGTTGGAATTAACGGTCTGGTCTTCGGCTGAACTCTACTTTCACTAGGCATTGAAGATAATTTGAACGTTAGAACTTTGGATGGCTTAGGATAACATCCGTGGAATCTGATTTATGCATGGTTTAGTAATTTATCCGCCTAGACGTCGACTAAAAATCTTAAATTAAAAGACACAACTTAAACAACTTTGATAAAACGGGCAGCTGCGATGCTTCCTGCTTAGAGCAGGTTTTGCACGTGCATTATGCATATTGGTACACTTGTTACCTTCCTTTGCGAAACAACGACGTGCTTGTATAATGAATGACCCAGTTAAGAAGTAATTAGAAGAAAGATGGCGAACTTCGACGGTTATTTTCCCATTTTAGACATTTTACTGTCTGGACTCGAGTGTTGTTAGCTCAAGATTAGTTTCAACTCAGGAAGACAAAATCTCTAATATCTAATCGCATGTAAGTTGGAGTAATGTTTAAAAATGGAAACAGCGTTGTTGCTTGTTTAACGCTTTCTTACTTGAAACGTCTCGAAAACGACCACCCCTGCGACAGATACCATGCTAATGCGTGTGCGTTTTGACAGGTTTAAGTGAATTTAAAAGACTGAAAAAACACTGCTGAAAAGAAGATCATATCCAGTTTCGAAACATCTGAAAAAATATTTAGCTAGTCAAAGAAACCATCTTTTTACCAGTGTCGTGTTCCAGGGTGATTTAGAAACAATCTCTCTGTGGGTAAATGTTTGTTTTCTTGATTTAGCTCCTTACATCATCTAAAATTACAATTGCTTTATTATTTTTTTTTGTTGTTGTTCGCAGCTCAAGGACCGTCTGGAAATTTGCGAGGGGCATTTAGAAAAAGGCGGCTTAGCACTGGACCTTCCTCGAGCTAAACAGTCTCTAAATCACCATGAAGAACAAATGAAGGACATTGAAAACGCTGCAATGAGAACGTTCTGTCGAGGAGAAGAACTTATAGACTATTTAAAACAATCGGAGATTGAGTTACGTGTGAAGGATCCCTTGACTATGGAGAACATTGATGCACAGGCCCATATTCATAATTTACTAGAGGTTTTACATCGAAAGAGAAGAGATCTTCGGGATTTAGCCGAGGAGAGGAAAATTAAACTAGAACAGAATTTACTTTTGCGTCAGCTAGAAAGTGACGCTAAACAGGTGAGGAGCAGCTTATTTTAGTTTACTGTTCAAATCAGAGCTTCTTGTTACGATAACAGCTCAAAGACAGCAACGAGGATGTTAGAATTTGCAAGTTGATCTTTTGGAGTTAAGTACCATGGCCAAACTAAAACGATAATTACCGAACATAAAGGTCGATCGGCGGACGATAATTTTCTCTTAGTGAGCGTTGGACAAGCGAGGAAACGAACAAGCACGAGAGTTGACGAGAGAGAACGACAGCGCACAAAACTAGACGAGACTTGCCGAGAGTGCGAGTGAGACTTGACCAGAGTTACCGAGAGTGCACGAGACTCAACGAAATTCGCCAAGTGCACGCGGGGACTTGACAAGAGTCACCGAAAGTATAAGGAAGTTTCAGGCAAACCATAGTGACGTTGCTTCAATATATTCGTTGTTACCTCGTTTTTTTTTTCGGTAGGTGATCGGATGGGTTCGGAATGGCGAGGCTATGCTCTATGCCAGTACCGAGCTTGGAACGTCACTGGTGGAAGCGGAAGCTCTCTTGAGAGAACACGAGGAGTTCCAGAGGGCTATTGAGGTATATCAACGTTTTGTAATGTTTCTGGTAGCTTTGTTTGGTTTTTACTTTTTATGTTGGAACAGCAAGTGCAACTCTGACAAAATCGTGGGATTGCGAACATGTGCGGCGAATCTTGAATGGTTATATAGGCTTTTCGCCATTATTGCCAGGCAAGATTTTGAAGTTGAGTTCAAGGCAACCCGTTTCAATTTTTTGTAGGTTTGATGTTGCAGATTCTTTCCTTGTCTTGTGCATATTTAGCGTTTTTGAACAATTTTAAACTAGAATTCGTTGAATATTAAACTTATTTGCGTGGGACAAATCCCCTAAAACGTTGTAACATACATGTTTTACTCAGTTTTAAAACAAATTGTTATATTGCGATCTGTTCTGTTTGCAGAAAACCTGTCAGAGTGCGAATGAAGTACGGCAGCGCGCAGACAAATTGATGAAAGATGGTCACTTTGATCCTGAGGCTATCTGGAGCTGCGCTGATAACATGAGCCGGCGCTGGCAGCAGCTGATGAGCAAGTCTGAGGAAAGAAGGAAAGTCGTCACTGCATCCTACAGCTTCTTTAAATCAGCTGAACAGGTAACAACTGGTTGGTTATTGGTTGATTGTTGTGTGGGTACAGTAGATCATTCTACAGTTGCCCGTTCAGTGTCCTGGCCTTTGAATGACAGCAAGGCCGCAAGTGAACTTGTTTTGATAAAGACCCAAATGCTTTAGTTGTGTAAATCAAGTTGTTTATGTGAGAAAAGCAGAGAGGTCTGCATCAAAGCAAGGTCACCTCCAGTCTCGCTTGCATTCATATGCCAGCTTACTAAGCACGCAACTCTACAATGGCCTATTGGCTTCTAAATGTATATGAAACAAAGGGAAATATCAAATTGTACCAAATGAAAAATTGAACCACAGTAACTACCTTTATTTT